>CAJICJ010000664.1_pt1 | contig 13073 bp, 13 predicted proteins | sample 9199601 | NCBI WGS metagenome assembly CAJICJ01 (sample SAMEA7708337, study PRJEB35096) | sediment metagenome | biome: marine neritic benthic zone biome [ENVO:01000025]; feature: sediment [ENVO:00002007]; material: shallow marine sediment [ENVO:03000034] sea grass bed [ENVO_01000059] ... | reverse complement strand
GCATTGGCGGCTGGGCCCAACCCGGCTGACTTTCGCAAAACGCGGCTAGGTATCAAATCCGCACTTGCGCTGGTCGTTGATCAGGATAGCGGCGAAGTGTTCTACAGCAAGCATAACGATGAAGTGGTGTCGATTGCGTCGATAACGAAACTCATGACTGCAATCGTAATCCTTGACTCCGGAGTACCGCTGCTCGACAAGATCACAATTGATCGCAAGGACATCGATCGCTACAAGGGCTCGTATTCGAAGTTGACTGTTGGCACGACGCTCATGCGTGCCGAGGCGTTAAAACTTGCCTTGATGGCATCGGAGAATCGTGCTGCTGCAGCGCTGAACCCGGCTGACCGCGTTCAATGGCCGACCGCGTTCAGTGGCTGGCGCTACCGGTACGGGCGAGATCGCGGCGGAACAGCCACTTGATCGCCAGATCGTAGTCCTCGAAGAGCTCCGTGCCGTAGACGGCGCAGCTCAACCAGTAGATCGCGGCGCACAGCTCGCTCTCCAGATCGTTGTCGATCACCACGGCCATGCTCGCCGCGCGGGACAGGCCGAGGTGCTCGATCACAAACCCGTTGAACGGCTCGAGTGCCCGGCAGTCGAGCTCGATCTCCATGCCACGCAGATCCACGAGCAGGGGCAGGGCCGGGTCGTACCCGGGATCCGCGATGAGGGCCTCGACACCGGCTTGGAGCTCGTCGGGCACCACGCTGCCGCTGACCTGGACGGTCGTGATGCTGGCGTCGTCGGCGATGTGATGTTCGACGGGCATGGCGCTCGGACTCGATGCAACAAATTTGACGGTCGATCTTAGTCGGCTCAGGGCAGCGGATCTGTGCGACGGGTGGCAGAAACGCACGGCCGATGGGAATTGTGTGCCAGAATCGGGGCTGCCGGAGCGTTTGCGGCGGTCCGGCCGATACGCCAGCACGGCAGATTGCCGTGATCGCAGTCAGCGCAGACGGGGGTAGGAGATGCAAGCACCGGCGGAGGACATCGTCGCCCGATTCGCTGCCACGGTGCCGGTGGTAGCGCAGCACGCGGCGGACGCCGAAGCCAGGGGCCGGCTCCACGACGCGGTGGTCGCCGCGCTGGTGGATGCCGGTATCGCGAGGCTGTACCTGCCCGCGTCACTGGGTGGGCTCGAGGTGGATCCCCTGACCTGCGCCCGCGTGACCGAGATCCTTGCCCGGGCGGATAGCGCCGCGGCCTGGTTCGTGATGGTGGCGAACTCGGCGCGCCTGATGGGGCAGTACTGGCCTGCTTCGATGGTGGAGGATCTGTGGGCGGACGATCCGGATGCGGTCATGGCGGCGAGCGGCAACAGACCCTACCGGGCAACCGCCAAAGGCGACGGCTACGTGCTGAACGGCGTCAACAGCTTCGTCAGCGGCTGTCACCACGCGCGCTGGCTGATGTCGCCGGTTCTGCTGGACGACGGAATGCTCATGGCGGTCCTGCCCATGGCGGAGTGTGAGATCGTCGACAACTGGAATTCCCTCGGCATGCGCGGCACCGGCAGCAACGACGTGGCTGCCCACGACGTCTGGATTCCGGCCACCCGTACCGCGGCAATGCCGGAGAAACCCAGGCGCAACCGGCACTACTCCGGCGCGCTGTACCGCTGCCCCGGACGCATCCTGTTCGCCACCTATGTGCCCGTGGCGCTGGTGCTCGCCGAGCAGGCGCTGCACGAGCTCGAGCAGCTTGCGCAAGGCAAAGTGCCTTATGCAGAAGATCGCAAGCTCAAGCACCGCTCGATTGCGCAGATCAAGTTCGGTCGGGCGCTCGCGACGTTTCGCGCCACCCGCGACTATTTCTACAGCGCGCTGGAGACAGCCTGGACGCGGGCGCAGGCGGGCGCGAGCCCCAGCGCGCGCGACAAGGCTGATCTGTACCTGGCCGGCACCCATGCCGTGCAGAGCTCCGCCGAGGTGGTGAAGCTCGTGGCGGACGCGGCGGGGAGCACGGTGATCTATCACGGCAATCCGCTCGAGCGCATCGTGCGCGACATGGAGACGCTGCGGCATCACGGCTTCGTGAGCGAGAGCCGCTACGGCAGCGTCACGCAGATCTACTGGGAGGCTGAGCTCGACTATCAGCTTCTGCTGCGCTGAACCCCGGGTGACGGGTCTCAGGCCGATGTGAATCAGCCGTCGTAGAAGAAGTTCGGGTGCAGGCCGAGCAGGCGCCGCTCGCGATCGTCTCCGGCGCGCGCGGCGGCAGCGTCGGTAACGTGGTTGATCCTGTCTGTAGGCAGCACCCGCTGCGCGATGTCACGCCGGCCGTAGTGGGCCTGCAGGAAGTAGCGACCCGTGTCGCCGGAACGGCTCGGCAGTCGCCGGTGCCATACGTCGGAGACGAACAGACAGACATCGCCAGCCTTCGCGACAAGCGGCTGTACGGCCGTGCCGCAGTATTCCAGCGTCACGTCGTCGCGCCGGTCGGCGGGCGGCGGGGTGCCGGAACGGTGACTGCCCGGGATCACGCCCGTGGGTCCGGACTCGAGCGGACAGTCCGCAATGTAGATGTGCGCGCCGATGGCGAACACGGGGTAGGGAATGCGATCGTCCCACGGGATCTCGGGATTGCGGGGCACGTGCGGACCCGCGTCGATGTGCCAGAAACCACCACCGTGCTGATTGCTTTCGCGCGGCGGGTTGCGCCAGCAGGTGTTGGCGATCACGTGGCAGTCCTCTCCCAGCAGCGGCTCGATCACATCGAGGATCGCCCGCGCGGCGATGGCCTCCTGAGCCAGCGGGCTGCGGTTGAACATCTCGTAGCGGAAGTCTTTGTCCTCCTCCGGGTCGCGCACGGCGGCGGTGCGGGCGTCCGGCGGGAAGCGTTCGTAGACCTCGTCGATCTCGGCCCTGAGGGCGGTGAGAAACGCGGGGTCGAACACCTGCGGCAGCTGCGCGTAGCCGAGCTGCTCGAGCTGCGCGCTCGCGTCCGGCGCCGGCTCCCGGCGCGGCAGCAGATATCCCCGGACCCGTCTCAGCATGGCTGACCTCGAATTGATGCTGACGGCATTACGTTACACTGCCAGCTTGCCTCTGGATTGTTAAGGACTCCGGTGCGTTTCATCGTTCTGGGCGCGGGTGGCATCGGCGCCACCATAGGCGCCAGGCTGCTGCAGGCGGGTGCTGACGTGGTGCTGATCGCGCGCGGCGCGCATCTCGACGCGCTCACTGCCCGCGGGCTGCACTTCATTGCCCCCGACGGCGACTATCAGCTGCCGGTTCATGCGGTCGGCAGCCCGGCGCAGGTGGACTGGCGCGATGGCGATGTGGTGCTGCTGTGCGTGAAGTCCCAGCAGACGGAAGCGGCACTGCGGGCGCTCGGATCAGCCCTCGCTGGCCGTGGTCTGTCCGTGCCGCTGATCTGCGCTCAGAACGGGGTGGCCAACGAACGCCTGGCGCTGCGCTTTGTCCAGCGTGTGTACGCCATGGTGGTCAACCTGCCGGCACTGCATCTCGAGCCTGGGGTGGTCATCACCCACGCGGTGGGCGGCGGCATACTGGACCTCGGCCGGTTCCCGCTCGGCACCGACACGCTGGCCTGTGAGGTTGCCGATTGGCTGACCCGAGCGGGCTTCAGCTGCCGGGCGGACGAGCGTGCCATGGGCTGGAAGTATGCCAAGCTGCTGATGAATCTGGGCAACGCCGTCCAGGCAGCGGTGACCGGCACCGACCCGGCCGACGCCAGTCCCGCCGGGGCCGACGCGGACGAGGCGATGCGGCGGATCGGGCGCCTGACGCGCGCCGAGGCGCTCGCCTGTTACGCCGCAGCGGGCATCGACTGCGCCAGCCGCGACGAGGTGCGCGCGCGCCACCGGGGCACGTACCGGATGGTGGACATCGAGGGTCATCCGCGTCTCGGCGGCTCGTCGTGGCAGAGCGTGCGACGGGGCACGGGAGACATCGAAACCGACTACCTGAACGGCGAGATCGTGATGCTCGGGGGGCTGCACGGCGTGCCGACACCGGCCAATCGGATCTGTCAGCAGCTCGGCTGGCAGATGGTGCGGGACGGGCTGCCTGTCGGGGCGTTCAGCGCCGAGGCGGTGTTGGCCAGCATCGAGCGCGAGATGGTAGTGTGATCCGGGCGCGCGCTGCTGGTGCTCGCGCCATGAGCCGGCAGCGGGGGGCCCGTCACCTTGGCTGCTGATGCTGGCTCGCGCGGCGCCTCTCGATCAGCTGGCGCGGGCTGCGCGGCAGCATGCGACGCTGCGCCAAACGGGAACACCGAACTGGAGATTGCTCCATGAAGCTCGAGCCGCTGTTCGATCTGCGCAGTCGGATCGGATCCACCACTGAGATAGGATCTTCGCCGCGCGGCACGCGGGTGATTGCGGATCTGACCGGTGGGAGCTTCTCGGGCGCGCGCATGTCGGGGCAGGTGCTGCCGCCGGCTGCCGACTGGATCCTGATCGACCAGTCCGGCTTCGGGCAGGTCGACACCCGGCTCACCCTCGCCACCGGCGACGGCGCTTACGTCTATGTCTCCTGGACCGGGGTGATGGAGTTCAGTCGGGCCATTCAGAACGCCATCGCCGCGGGCGGGACCACGGACTTCGGCGACAACTACTTTGTGGTGCAGCCGCGCTTCGAGACGGGTGATGCGCGCTATCTCTGGCTCAACGAGACTGTGGCGGTGGGTGAAGGACGCCTGCTGCAGGGCGGCATGCAGTACCGTGTGTATGCCTGTCAGGCGGCCATCTGAGCAATCGCGCCGCGCAGCGACACCTGCGGAACGAACACGGAACAGGAGAGACGAACTTGATCCAACTCGAAGCGGACGTAGCCGAACGGCTCAACACGGCAATCGATCATGGCAAGACGCTGACGGCGGCATACGTCGACGAGAACGGTCTTCCTCACATCTCTTTCTATGGCAGCACCCACGTGCACGGCTCTGATCAGCTGGCGATATGGGTGCGCAATCCGGACGGGGCGCTGCTGCGCACCATCAGCGAGCGCCCGCACATGGCGTTCATCTACGGTGACATCAGCGCGCGCGTCTACTACAAGTTCGAAGGCAAAGCCCGCGTGACGGTCGAGGCTGACGAGCGGCAGCGCGTCTACGACGAGATGCATGAGATCGAGCGGCGTTTCGATCCGGACGCCAAGGGGGTTGCGGTGATCGTCGATCTCGATCGCTTCACGAGCCTCGGCGCCGGCGGTCAGCAGATCCAGGAGCGCTGAGCGGCAGGCAGCGCCCGCCGTGGACAGCTACCGGCTGTATCTCGCCAGCCGCGTCTGGTACTCGATCTGCTGGATGAGCATCGTCACCGTGAACCTCGTGTTCATGGTGGAAGTGGCCGGGCTCGATCCGCTGCAGATGGTGCTCGTGGGCACGGTGCTCGAGCTTTCGGTGTTCGTCTTCGAGATTCCGACCGGCGTGGTTGCCGACGTCGTGAGCCGGCGCCTTTCGGTCATCGTTGGGCACGCGATCATGGGGCTCGGATTTCTGCTGATCGTGATCTGGCCGACCTTCACCGGCATTGTGCTCTCACAGGTGATCTGGGGTTTCGGCTGGACCTTCATCAGTGGTGCCTACGCGGCCTGGCTCACTTCCGAGGTGGGTGTGGAGCGTGCGAACGCGGGGTTCCTGCGCGGCTCACAGCTTGGGCACGCGGCTGCGTTCATCGGCATTGTGAGCGCGGTGGGTCTTGCCCACGTCTCGCTCGCGCTGCCGATTGCCCTCGGCGCCATCGGGCTGGTAGCGCTGGCGGTGTTCATGGCGCTGCTCATGCGCGAGGATCACTTCGAGCCGGCGTCCTCAGACGAGCGCGAGACCTGGGAGGCGCTTGCTGCAACTGCGCGCAGCGGGGTACGCGAGGTCCGCGGGCGCCCCGTGCTCAAGCTCATGCTGGTGATCACGCTCGTGTTCGGCATGTTCAGCGAAGGTGTGGATCGCCTGTTCACGCCCTACCTGCTGGGGAGCTTCTCTTTTCCCGGCCTCGGCACGCTGGATCCGGTGACCTGGTGGGGCATCATCGCAGCGGTTGCCAGCGTTTTTGGTCTCGCCGCCACCACGATTGCCAGGCGCAAGGTCGATCTCGACAACGGCCGGCTGCTCACCCGCACCCTCGCGTTCTGCCTGCTCGGCATCAGCGCGAGCGTGCTGCTGCTCGCCAACGTCGATGCCTTCATGCTGGCGCTCGGCTGTTACTGGCTCATGGGTGCGCTGCGCTCGGCCTACGGCCCGCTCATGACGGCCTGGCTGAATCGCCTTCTGCCCGAGCACTCGCGCGCCACGCTCTTCTCGATGTACGGCCAGGCTGATGCGATCGGCCAGACCTTTGGTGGTCCGGTCATAGGGGTTCTGGCAAAGTACGTGAGCATCGGCTTTGCGCTCGGCGCCTCTGCGTTGACACTGCTGCCGACGTTGCCACTGTTCAGAAGGCTGGAACGCGCGCTCGCGGAGGGACGCCATGCCTGACACCTATGCGTTCATGCACCTGCGTCACGCCGGTGATCCCGATGGCCTGCGTCACGTGCTACGGGAGAATGTGCTGGCGGGATGGCGCGCCGCGGGCATCGTGCCCTGGGGTATCTGGGGTGGCCTGTTCGGCGTCGCCAGCGACGAGCAGATCGTCGTCGCGGCAGCGCATGGAGACGTGTCGGAGGCTGCCTTCGCGGCTCCGGTGGAGGCAACCGCGCTCGAGGTGCGGCGTTTTGCGCTCCTCGAGCCCACTGCGCGCCCTCTCGCGCGGGCGCCGCGGGAACGTCCCGGGCTCTACGTCTTCCGCTTTTTCACTGTCCTGCCGGAGTCCATCGACGAGTTCGTGGACCTCTCGACCGCAGCGTGGACCACGTTCGAGAATGCGGCGGACTACGCGGCTGAGCCCCAGGGGCTGTTCCGACCGAAGCGGGCCGCGGCGGCGGCGCAGGACATGCTGCTCGTGACCTGGTACGACAGCCTCACCTCCTGGGCGACGTCGCGGGAGCCGGACCCGGCCGCCCGGGAGCGGTTCGCCCGGCGCCGCGAGCTCACCAGCAGCACCGTGGCCTACGCCACCCGGCTGCAGAGCGCCTGAAGCAGCGCTCCCGGCAAGCGGGAACCCGGCGGGGGAACAGCCGGCGCAGGAGATGGGCTACCAGGTTGCCGGCAGAGAGCGTACCCCGCGAAGCGTAATCGTCTGCTTCCAGTCCGGTGTATCCGGGTTGTCGAGCTCGAGAGCCGGCAGCCGCTCGAGCAGCACACCCAACGCCTCCGTTGCCTCGATACGCGCGAGCTGCGCCCCGAGGCACAGATGAATGCCGCCACCAAACGAGAGCGGTTTGACCTTCTGACGCGAGACGTCGAGCCGGTCAGGGGCCTCGAAGGTCTCCGGGTCACGGTTGGCGGCAGCCACGAGGGTGAGGATGTTGCGGCCACGCGGCAGCTCGATGCCGCAGGCGGTGACGTCCTCGAGCGCGTCGCGGCCCGTCATCTGCACGGAGCTGTCGTAGCGCAGAAACTCCTCCACCGCCTGCGGCATGAGACCGGGTTCAGCGCGCAGCCTGTCGAGCTGATCGCGATTGCGATACAGGGCGATGAGCGCGTTGCCCATGAGATTCACGGTGGTTTCGTGGCCGGCGGCAAACAGCAGCCCGATGTTGCTCGTGAGCTCGTGCTTGCTCAGCTTGCCGTCCTCGGTTTCGCTCTGCACCAGGGCGGTGATCAGATCGTCCTGCGGGTTGGCTGCGCGCTCGTCACACAGCGCAGCGAAGTAGCTGGCGCTGCTCTCGGAGCTGGCGTTGGCCTCAGCCAGCTCCTCCGGGGTCATCGGCGACGGGTCGATGAGGCGTCCGGAGATGCGGGTGCCCTGCACGAACTCCCGCTGGTCCGTTTCTGGAATGCCCAGCATGTCGCAGATGACGATGACCGGCAGCGGGTGCGTGAACGCGGCCACCAGGTCGCCGCTGCCCGACTCGATGAACGCGTCCACCAGACGGTTGGCGATCGCACGGATCCGTTCGCGCATCGCCTCCACGCGCCGGGCGTCGAACGCCTTCACGACGAGGCCGCGCAGGCGGGTGTGATCCGGCGGATTCTTGAGCAGCATGGTCTCGCGCAGGTTGCGGATGGCGGGATTGGCGCGCACCTCGGCAAGCTGCGCCTCGGTCATCATGCTGTCGTCGGTGTGGCCGAGGCTGCGGTGCCGGAGGATGGTCTGAATGTCGGCGTAGCGGGTGAAGATCACCAGGTTGGCGTCCGGCAGCTCGAGGATCGGGCTCGACTCGCGGAGCTGCTGATACATGGGGTAGGGATCGGCGATGATCTCGGGGGAGAAGATCGATTCCAGGCTCATCTCGGCCATTGCTGCGGTCCGGCTGCTGCTTGACGGCTGATGGTACCGCACCGCGGTGGTCCCGCTACGTTCAGCGGTTCTGTTTTCAGCAGTACAGTTTCCTCGCAGCGTCGAGTTGCCGTTCTTCGTGGTCGAGCTTGTTTGCCTCCCGCGCCGCGTAGCCCTGGCGCTTGCGGACGCGCAGCGCGTCGAGATCACGCAGGGCTGCCCGGCAGCGCGCGCGTGCCTTGCCCCGCTCGGTGACGCGCTGGCGGCGCTCGGCCGCCAGCGCGCGGCTGCGCTGCCGGGTTGCCGAGGCCAGCGAGCGTTCGAGCTCAGCAAGCGCATCCTGCTCGGCCGCGCTGAGCGCGGTTGCCGTGACGATCGTGCTGCGCGGCTCGACGACCGCGGTGTCCGTGGTGTCCGCCGGACAGCCGAACTGGGCGTACAGCACCGGCGCGTCAGCATGGTTGCAGCGGTACACGCCGGGCAGGGCATCCACTGCGTGTAGCGACAGCACTGCGATCAGCGCCCGTCGGCAGGCCTGGACGGCGCGCGTTCGACTGCGCCCTCGCGGTTGATCCGCGCGCTCGCACTGCTCGTGCATTCGCTCGTGCATGCGCTCGTGCATGCGCTCTGGCGTCCGCTCGAGCGTCCGCTTAAGCATGGGTGACCGGATCGATGCAGCCACTCGAGGCATTGAGATTCTCCGCAGCACGACGCGCGCAAGGTGCAATGCGCGCAGGGTGCCGCGCAGCAGGCCCGCGACCCAGCGGAGAAGGGTGCCCGGGGTCGTGCGAGAAGGTCCCTCAGGTGTCGAGCGGGGGCGGCTCGAAGGCGAAGCCCTGGCGCTCGAGCGCCTGGGCCACCTGGATCGTGAGGCGGTCGCCGTAAGCGTTCGCGACGATCTGGATGCCGACGGGCAGCCCGTCGCCGTTGCGCCCCGTGGGCACGACCGTCGATGGCAGCCTGGCGATTCCGGTGAGACCGGCCCAGAAGATCTGTGCCCAGTAGGGTTGCGGCTCGCCGTCGACCTCCAGCACGCGGCCCTCGAAGGGGCTGTGATCGTGCGGGAACGCGGGTGTCGTCGTCTGCGGCGCGAGCAGCACGTCGTAGCGCTGGAAGAACTCGTGCCACTGCCAGCGCAGCGCTTCACGCTCGTTGTCGCGGCGGATCCAGTCACGGTGGCGCAGCGTCGACGCCCGCGCGAGGCGCGTGGTGTTGCTCTGATCGGCGGGGGCGCTGTTCTCGGCCTTGGCCACGAGCTCGCCGTAGGCGTCGTCCGGCAGCGCTGCGTTCAGGAAGCTCCACAGCATGTCCTGATAGACCTCGTGACTGTGCTCGCTGGTGAATCCGGGACGGGCGTCGCGAACCACGACCGCGCCCGCGTCGGCCAGGGCGTCGGCCACCTTGTTCACGCCAGCTTCGACATCGCGCGAGACGGGCGCGAGCTCGTCGTTGGCCCAGACCGCAACGCGGAGCCCTTCGAGGGAGCCTCCGGGCAGGCCGGGAAGCTCGTAGCGGATCCCGGGCTGAAAGTCGTCCGGCACGGCGAGCAGGTCCAGCATGGTCTCCAGATCGAACGCGGAACGTGCCATCGGTCCCACCACTGCGATGTCCGGCTCGAGCAGCGAGCCGGGCAACGCGTGACCGCGGGCGGGAATCATGGCCCAGGTGGGCTTGAGGCCGAACACGCCGCAGAAGTGCGCCGGGGTGCGAATGGAGCCGCCGATGTCCGAGCCCATCTCGAAGCCGGTCAGCCCGGCGGCCAGCGCCGCGGCGGAGCCGCCGGAGGAGCCGCCCGGGACGCGGCTCGTGGCGTAGGGGTTGCTGGTGGTGCCGTAGATCTCGTTGTAACTCTGCAGATCCGCCAGGTTGAGCGGCACGTTGGTCTTGCCGAGCAGGATGCCGCCGGCGTCCCGGAGCCGGGCCACGACCACCGAATCGCTCGTGTCGACGTTGCCGGCAAACTCCGGGATACCCCAGGTCGTCGGGGAACCGATCGCGTTGAACGACTCCTTCACCGTGAACGGCACGCCGAGCAGCGGGCGCGCCGCGTCCGGCTTGCCGGTGATCCCCCGGGCCTGCTCGCGGGCTGCCTCGATGTCCTGCCAGATCACCGAGTTGAGCAGCGGGTTCAGCGCCTCGATGCGGGCGGCGTAGAGCTCCACCAGCTCCAGGGGCGTCACCTCACCGGCACGCAGCAGCTCCACCCAGCCGGTGGCGGTCGTATACGGATTCAACATGATGGCGCGTTTCCTGGCAGCGGCAGCGCCCTACAGGGACGCGAGCCAGTCGTCGTCCGAGCCCTCGTTGATGCCGTCGAACATGAACGTCGACAGGTAGCGCTCGCCGGTGTCCGGCAGCATTACGAGCATGACGCTGCCCTCCGGCGCGGACTCGGCAACCTCGAGCCCCGCGGCGAGCGTGGCGCCGGCCGACACGCCCACGAAGATGCCTTCGGTGCGGGCGAGCGCCAGCGCGGCGTCGCGGGCCACATCCTGGTTGACCGGCACCAGCTGATCCACCACCTCCTTGTTGAGCACCCCCGGCACGAAGTCCGGGGTCCAGCTCTGGAGCATGTGCGGGTTCCAGTCTTTGCCCGCGAGCAGCGAGGCCTGCTCGGGCTCCGCGCAGACGATCTTGAGGTCCGGCCGCGCCGTTTTCAGCACTTCACCGGCACCGGTCAGCGTGCCGCCGGTGCCCCATCCGGTGACCCAGTAGTCGAGCCGGTCGCCGGCAAAGTCGCGCAGGATCTCGGGCCCGGTGGTGTTGCGGTGATACGCGGGATTGGCGGGATTCTCGAACTGGCGCGCGAGGAACCAGCCATGCTCCTCGGCGAGCTCAGCGGCGCGCCGCACCATGCCACTGCCTTTTTCCTCTTTGGGCGTGAGGATCACCTTGGCACCGAGCGCACGCATGATCTTGCGCCGCTCGATGGAGAACGTTTCCACCATCGTGGCGACGAACGGGTGTCCGGTGGCCGCGCAGACCATGGCGAGCGCAATGCCCGTGTTGCCGGACGTGGCTTCCACCACCGTCTGGCCGGGCGCGAGCGCACCGGAGTCGGTTGCATCCTTGATGATCGCGTACGCGAGCCGGTCCTTCACGGATGCCAGCGGGTTGAACGCTTCGACCTTGACATAGATGTCGACGTTGTCCGGGCCGGTCCGGTTGAGACGGACAATCGGCGTGTCGCCGATGGTCTGCAGGATGTTGTCGTAGATCATCGTTTGCCTCCAGCGTGAGATCAGTTGGCGGGTTGGCCGAGATGGGTGCGCAGGCTGCTGACGGCTTCCGCAAAAGCCGCAACAGCGGGTGACATCATGTCCTGCATGCCAAAATAGCCGTGAATGAGACCGTCGTAACGGGTGTGCTGCGTCGGGACGCCGGCCGCGGCCAGTGCCGCGGCGTACGCCTCACCCTCGTCGCGCAGCGGGTCGTACTCGGCGGTCTGCACCAGCGCGGGCGGCAGATCCTCGAGGCCGGTCCCCACGCCCGCTGCCTTGAGCGGTGCAACGTAGGGGTGATCGCGGTCGTTGGGGCTCGGAACGTAATGGTCCCAGAACCAGATCATCGCTCGCCGCGTGAGCAGGTAGCCATCCGCATTCTCGAGATAGGAGCCGGTGTCGAACTCGGCGTTCGTCACCGGGTAGATCAGCAGCTGGTGCGCAAGCTGCGGGCCCTGCTCGTCCCGCGCGCGCAGCGCCACGGCGGCCGCGAGGTTGCCACCGGCGCTGTCGCCGCCGACACCAATCCGGGCGGCATCGATACCGAGCCGCTCCGCGTTGTCGGCGACCCAGGCGGTCGCGTGGTAGCAGTCGTCCATGGCGCCCGGAAAGCGGGTTTCCGGTGCGAGTCGGTAGTAGACGGAGACCACCGTGACGTCCGCGTCGCGGCACAGCCGCCGGCACACCTCGTCGTGGCTGTCGAGATCGCCGATGACCCAGCCGCCGCCGTGGAAGTAGACGAGGGCGCCGCCCGTGGCGTCGCCGCCCGGCCGGTAGATGCGCAGGGGAATGTCCGCACCGGGGACGCCGATGATCGCGTCCTCGACGCTGGCGACCGGCGTCGGTGTTTCCGGCGGTGGTGTCAGCGACAGCTCGCGCGCCTCAGCGGGCGTGAGCTCGCTGAAGTCCTGCATGCCCAGCTCCTCGAGCAGGGTCAGGACACCCTGCACGTCCGGATGTAGTGCCACGCTCGTCCCCCGCCCCGATGGAGCGGAGACCTTACCCCATGGGGCACACCGGGAAAAGCCGCCAGGTGGGCCCGTCCGACGCCGCTACAGCGCCCAGCGCAGGCTCACCGCAACCTGTTCTTTCTCGAACTCCGAGCGGGGATCCGATGCGTTGACGATGTCGCGCTTGCCCACGAGGCGCAGCGAGAAGTTGTGCAGGAAGCGGTAGCTGACCTCGGCGGTCAGGTACATGGTGTCGAGGTCCTTTTCACCGGCGGCGGGCAGATCGAAGGTGAACGCGTTCGGAAAGTCGTAGAGCCGGTAGAGAATCCCGGCGCGCGCGTCTAGGCGTTTGCCGCGGTAGCGCAGCGTGCCCCGTGCGGTGTGGCGGTTGTAGTCGTCGTAGCCTTCGAAGTTGTCGTTGCGCACCGTGTAGCGGTAGCTCACGTTCATGCTCCAGCGCTTCCACAGCGTCTGCCTGAGCGTTGCCTTGTAGTTGTTGTAGTCGTACTCGAGATCGTCGTTGTTCGCAAAGCGGATGCCGTCGGCGCTCTTCGCTTTGCGGTCGGTGTACTCGCGTCGTGACCAGTCGACGCCGGCCCGCAGCTCCGTGGACTG
>CAJICJ010000757.1_pt1 | contig 13172 bp, 8 predicted proteins | sample 9199601 | NCBI WGS metagenome assembly CAJICJ01 (sample SAMEA7708337, study PRJEB35096) | sediment metagenome | biome: marine neritic benthic zone biome [ENVO:01000025]; feature: sediment [ENVO:00002007]; material: shallow marine sediment [ENVO:03000034] sea grass bed [ENVO_01000059] ... | reverse complement strand
GGCGGTAGGTCTTGCCACGCTCGACCACCGCATCGAGCAGTGACAGGTCTCCCACATCCACGGCGTTACCACGGGGGAACGGCGCGCCCACCCCCATGCCGAGGCCGTCGAGCACGGCGTCGTGCTGGTAGTAGCAGGCGTACGCGTGACGCAGCAGGATCCCGAATCGGTCCGGTTGTGCGGTGCTGAACGCCTCGAGGTGCTCACACCGCACCTGCAGCGGCAGCTCTGTGAACGACGCCTCGAAGCAGCGCACGATCTCACACAACGCCGGCAAGGCGTCCGGCGCCTGCGCCTCGAGATGCGCAATCAGATCGAGGCTCCCGGCGCTCGGCATGCGGCCGTCGTCGCTGGCCGGCAGCAGCGCATCGAGCAGCGCGCTCAGGCGCTCCCGCTCGGCGGGATCGAGCGGGCGATCCGAGGTGATGAGCTGATCGTTCATGGTTGCAGCCTGCGCATGTCAGTCGAAGAGGTTCGCCAGGTTCTTTTTCATGGTGTCCGCCACGTAGAGCGCCACCGCCTGAATCGTGCTGGTCGGATTCACGCCGCCCGCCGTCACGAAGACGCTGCCGTCGACGATGAAGAGGTTCTTCACGTCGTGGCTGCGTCCCCACGAATTGACCACGGAGGTTTCCGGATCGTCACCCATGCGTGCGGTGCCGAGCAGGTGCCAGCCGGCATCCTCGAGCACGCCGGAGCGGCTGATCTCCACGGCCCCCGCCGCCGCCATCACCTCCTCGGCCCGGTCGAGACCGTGCTCGAGCATTCGCGCGCTGTTGTCGCTCAGCGTGTAGCTGATCTTCGGCGCGGGAATGCCGTCGGAGTCGACGAGCTCCGGGTCGAGCGTGACCGCGTTGTGTGGCTCCGGCAGATCCTCGCAGAGCACGCCGATTGACGCTACGTGGTCGAAGCGGCGCTGGAAGGCCTCATGATGGCCGGGGCCCCAGGGGATCTTCCCGGTGGCATACCCCTGCAACGCCGTGGCGAGCGGTCCCGAGCCCCGGGTGATCTGCATGTTGTAGCCGCGCACGAAGCCGCGGGACTCATCGGTCTCGTAGAACTCCTTGCTGAGGATGCAGCAGCCTGCCGGTCCCTTGTGGCTGTCGAGCCGTTCCGCGAACACGCCCTGGACGAACCCGACGGGATGGAACATCAGATTCCTGCCGACCTGACCGCTCGAGTTGGCAAGCCCATCGGGGAAGCGCGCGGAGGCGGAGTTGAGCAGGATTCGCGGCGTGCCCACACCGTTGGCCGCGAGCACGACCACCTCCGCCCGCTGGTGCCGCTCCTCGCCATCCGCGTCGTAGTACACGACGCCGCTGGCCATGCCGCGCTCGTCGAGCGTGATCTCCCGCACCCGGCAGCGGGTCCGCAGCTCGACTCCGGCCCGGATGGCTTCCGGCCAGTACGTGATGTCGACGCTGGACTTGGCGCCCTGGGAGCAGCCCGAGAGGCACGGTCCGAGATTCAGGCACTGGTCCCGGCCTTCGTAGGGACGGGAGATGATCGCGCTGTCGGACGGCCACCAGTGCCAGCCGAGCCGGTTGTAGCCGCGGGCAATCGTCTCGCCGACCCGGCCCAGCGGGATCGGCGGCAGCGGCGGCTGCTTCGGAGGATACATGGGATCCCCGGCCAGGCCCGACACGCCCATCATCCGGTCGTTGCGGGCAAAGTAGGGCTCGAGCTGCTCGTAGCTGACCGGCCAGTCGTCCGCCACGCCATCGAGGGTCTTCACCCTGAAGTCCGAAGGGTGCAGCCGCGGGAAATGTGCGGCGTAGAGGATGGTGCCGCCGCCAACCCCGTTGAAGTTGACGACGTTGATCGGCGTGTCGTCGGTGTTGATCGGATAGTCGGTCTCGTGCGCGCGGACGTTGGGGTTGATGTGAAACTCGCTGAACGAGCGGCTCTCCCAGTCCGGGCCCGTGGACGGATACTCCGACGGGTTGGTCCAGTCGCCCTGCTCGAGACAGACGATGCGCATGCGCGTATCGGCCAGGCTCCAGGCCACCGCGGCACCCGACGCGCCCGCGCCGATGATCAGAACGTCGGCCGGATCGTCATCTGAGCCTTTTGCCATGCCAACCCCTCCCGCGGGCTTCGATTCAATCGGCGCTGTCGCCGATGCTCTCGTTGGAGGCGATCGAGGCGCCGCCACGGGCATACTCGCGCGACGCTCTTTGCTCCAGCTGTCGATCTCATCGGGGGGCACGCCGTAGGCGAGCCCACGGCCAACGCCGGGGCGCGCCCGCACCCGCTCCACCCAGGCAACGACCCGCGGCTTCTCCGTGATGTCGATCTTGCTCCACTTGTAGCCGCGCACCCACGGATACATGGCGATATCGGCAATGGTGAACGTGTCGCCACAGACGAACGGCGCGTCGCCGAGCTGACGGTCCAGCACCCCGACCAGTCGGCGCGCCTCGCCGCCGAAACGCTCGAGCGGATGCGCCTTCAGCTGGGGGTCGACGTTGTCCATGTAACGCGTGTAGCTCAACTTGTTACCGAAGACGGGACCCAGATTGGCTGCCTGCCAGTAGACCCAGGGCAGAACGTCCCAGCGTCGCTCATCGAGGGGCAGCAGGTCGGTCGAGTAGGTTTCCGCGAGGTAGTGCAGTATCGCGCAGCTTTCGATGATGCAGCGATCGCCGTGTTTGAGCACGGGGATCTTCTGATTGGGATTGCGGGCGGTGAAGTCGTCCGCAAACTGCTCACCCTGACTCAGGTTGATCGTGCGCACCTCGATCTCGCCGACGTCCGCACCCGCCTCCGCGAGCTCCTCGAGCATGATGGAGACCTTCCAGCCGTTGGGTGTCGGCGCGGTCCAGAGCTCCATGGTCATCAATCATCCCTCCTCATCGCGGCGGACCCGGCGTACCGGGTGCAGGGCGCCGTGCTCACCAATCACGTACTGTGGAATCTCGACGTCGTAGTTGCCGAGCGAGCGGCGCTCAACGCCGGTACGCGAGCCGCTCATCATTCCGAGCGTGCCGTAGGTGCGCAGGCCCAGGCGCTGACGCAGCTTCGGTCCTGCAGCGTCCAGCACGTCCTGCAGGCAGGTCACCCCCCAGTTCTCCTGCTGACGCATCCAAGGCAGACACAGGAAATTGGCAATGTGGCGTCGCGGGTGCCCTTCGTGGTTGGCGCCGAAGCCGTGCCAGATGCGGCCGTCGAAGCCGAACAGCGTTCCCGCGGGCGCCGTGATCTGACAAGCCGCCTCCCGCGGCGGTGGATCGATCTGGTACTCCGCCGGCCAGCGATGGCTGCCGGGCACCACCCAGGTGCTGCCGCGCTCGGGTGCAAAATCGTCGAGCAGCCAGAACATGTTGCAGGCAGCCGGAAAATCGGCCGTTGCCGGCACCTGACCCTGGTCACGGTGCAACGCCTGGGGCTCGCGGGTGGGGCCGTGAAAGATCCCGGCGGTGATGCTCGAGATGAGGAAGCTCTTGCCGAGCATGAAGCCCGCCAGCTCATCCACCTCTTCGCGCAGCACGAGGTCCAGGTAGCGCTGACCTTTGTTCACGAGGTTCGACAGCTGCTGCTGCACGGCATCAGCACCCGGCGGCGCGTGCTCGCCGAGGGAGCGCTCAGCCTCTGCCTGGCGGGTGACGGCTTCGCGCAGCGACTCGATCTCGCCGGGCGCCAGCGCACCCTCGAGCAGGCACAGCCCGTACTCGGACAGATCCTCCACCGCCTGCGCCCGATCGCGGGTGACCGGCGGCAGTGGCAGGACCTGTGGCGGATCGAGCTTCGGTGCGGGTCGATAACGCGTCTGCCGGTGCGCGGCCGGTTGGAGCTGAACGTCGTTCATGCTGGTGGTCTCCCTCTTTTCCCTGTGCCGAGTTTACCCGATCAACGCCTGCGAACGCCCATACGGGATCCTCATCGACAACGGGACGGCGCCGCGATGGTCGTCCAGGCTGGCACGGGGACAACGGCCCGTTAAAATGGTTGGTCGCATCACTTCTTGAAGGGAAAATCCACGACATGGCCACCGAGCGCGAGAGACTGCACAACCTCTTCCCCGATCTCGACTTCGATCCGGAATCGCTGCGGGCGAAGTACCGTCGCGAGCGCGACAGGCGCATGCGCACCGATGGTGAGGATCAGTACATCGAGACCTCTGCCGAGTTCGCCCGCTATGCCGACGACGATCCTTACGTCGAGCCCGACTTCGAGCGCGAGCCGCTGGAGCTCGAGCTCGACACCGTGGTGATCGGCTCCGGGTTCAGCGGCCTCATGGCGGCGGCGCGGCTCAAGGAGCGCGGCATCAGCAACTTCCGCATCATCGAGTCCGGCGGAGACTTCGGCGGCACCTGGTACTGGAACCGCTACCCGGGGGCGCAGTGCGACATCGAGTCCTACTGCTACCTGCCGCTGCTCGAGGAAACCGGTTTCATGCCGAAGGAGAAGTACTCCTACGCGCCGGAGATCTTCGAGCACGTGCAGCGCATTGGCGAGTACTTCGACCTCTACGACAACGCGATCTTCCAGACGCGGGTCACGGAGGTCCGCTGGCTCGAGGACGCGCAACGCTGGCAGGTATCCACACATCGCAATGACCGCATCCGCGCCCGGTTCGTGATCCAGGCGACCGGGCCGGCCAACCGGCCGAAGCTGCCCGGCATCCCGGGCATCACCGAGTTCGAAGGCCATACGTTCCACACCTCGCGCTGGGACTACGAGTACACGGGAGGCGACCACAACGGCAATCTGACCGGGCTCTCCGACAAGCGTGTCGCCATCATCGGCACCGGAGCCACCGCCATCCAGTGCGTGCCGTTTCTCGGCGAGCACGCCAGGCAGCTGTACGTCTTCCAGCGCACTCCGTCCTCCGTCGATCTCCGGGGGAACAAGCCCACGGACGAAGACTGGTATCAGAGCCTCGAGCCGGGCTGGCAGAGGGCGAGACGGAAGAACTTTGCAGCCGTGCTGCTCGGTCAGAACTTCACCGAAGACCTCGTGGCGGACGGCTGGACGGACATCGCGCGGCGCATCGGCATCTCGCTCATGAACCGGCGCTCCGATGCCGGCGATCTGGACATGGAGGAAGTCCTGCTGCGCGCCGAGTTTGCCGACTTCCAGAAGATGAACGAGATCCGCAGCAGGGTCGACGAGAACGTCAGCGCCGCCGACACCGCCGAGACGCTCAAACCCTGGTACCGGCAGTTCTGCAAGCGACCCACCTTCAACGACGAGTACCTGGCCACCTTCAACCGCGACAACGTCGAGCTCGTGGACGTCTCGGACGCCAAAGGCGTCGAGCGCATCTCACCGCGGGGCGTCGTCGCCGGCGGCGTAGAGTACGAGGTCGACTGCATCATCTACGCCACGGGCTTCGAGATCACCACCTCCGCGCACCGTCGGGTGGACTTCGACACGATCGGTCGCAACGGGCAGTCGCTCTACGAGCACTGGGCGGACGGGTTCCGTACGCTGCACGGGCTCAGCAGTCACGGATTTCCCAACTGGTTCACCATCGGCATCAATCAGAACGGCCTGTCCCCCAACATGACCGCTATGTTCGACGATCAGGCGGTGCACGTGAGCTACATCATCGACGAGGTGATGAAGCGCGGCAAACAGTCTATCGAGGTGGACGCCGACGCCGAGGCGCAGTGGGTGCAGGAGATCATCAATCTCGCCGGCACGGGTGCAACCGCATTTCTCGAAGAGTGCACGCCCGGCTACTACAACCGCGAGGGCACCGTGGGCAGCGGCGCGAACATGCAGAACTCACCCTACGCGCCGGGCATCAACGCATTCAACGCCCTGCTCAAGCAATGGCGGGACAGGGATGAGCTCGAGGGAATGACGCTGAGCTGATCGCCGCGCGGTTGTGCTGCCACACGGAGGGCAACGCTAAGTGCCACGCGGGTGCAACGCGGTCGATGTGTCCCGCAGAACCCCGACCGCGCAGCTGAGCACCGGTGGCGATAGCTCGCCACCGGTCTCGCGGGCCGCTAGAGCTCGTGGGTGTAGCGGAAGTAGTAGAAACGGCCGCGCGGATCGTGCAGCGCGCGGTTGAAGAACGGCCAGCCTTCCAGGAACGGATCTTCCGGCGGCTCCTCGTCGAAGGCGTTGTCGACGCCGAGCGACATCGCGCCACCACGCAGCAGCGGCGGCTCCCAGCGCGTCTGCAGGTTGACCGTCGTCCAGGAATCAATGGAGTCGTCGACCCCTTCGCGGTCGTAGCCATCGATGTAGTTGACCGTCAGCACCGCAGCGAGATCCTGACGTGACCAGGTGAGCTCTCCCTGAACACGCCACTCGGGGTAACCATCTTTGCCGGCCAGCTCCTCAGCGGGTTGCCCCGGTGAGGGCGTCTGCTCGAAGGAGCCGAGGTAGGCGACGTCGAGGCGGGCGCCGAGCACCCCGGCCGTCTCCAGGTCCGCCCGCGCGTTGCCCACCAGATCGATACCCCAGAGCTGTTGATTGCCGACGTTCACGAACGGGTTGAGCACCGTGTCGATGTCACCCGCGCCGTTGCGGATCACGTTGCCGCTGAACTCGGCTTCATTGTCGATGTAGAACTGGGGGCTTGCGACGACCGCGTCATCGTTCTCGATCCGCCAGACGTCCAGCGACATGCTGACATCCCGCACGATGGTCCAGTCGACGCCTGCGCTGATGCTGTCGGACTCCTCCGCGTCCAGGTCCTCGTTGCCGCTCGCCACGGAGAACACCTCCTGCACGGTGTCGCAATAGGCGGCAATGCCGGCAGGATCGTTGGCCGCGCGGGCAGCCTCACACTGGGTGGTATCGAATACGGTCTCGAACGCAAAGATGTCACCGCTGTAGAGCTCGTGCAGCGCCGGCGCCTTGAAGCCGGTGGCCACGCTGCCGCGCAGGGTGATCATCTCGGTGGCACGCCAGGATGCCTGCAGCTTCGGATTGAACGTCCCGCCGAAGTCGCTGTAATCGTCATAGCGCGCAGCCAGCGTGACGTCGAACGTCTCGGTGACCGGCACGCCGAATTCCGAGAACAGTGCCCAGACGTCACGATCACCGTCAGCGGACGTGCCGCCAACGCCGATTACCGCGCCGCTCGCGGTCAGCGGATCGAAGTTCTCGGAAAACTCCTCCCGGCGGAATTCCGCGCCGAAGGCGGCATTCACAGCACGGCCGGCAAAAGAGAACGGCTGCCCGTTGAGCTTGAAGTCGACGAGCGTGAGCTCGGACTCCCCTTCGCGCTCGGTCTGATAAGAGACGCTGTCCGGGTCGAAGGTCGGGCTGTCGCCAAACGGATTGAGAATTCCGGCATCAATCGACGCCTGCACGTCCGCGGCAGTGGCGTAGCCGTTCACCCCGTCAATCGTCGAATCGACGTTGCTGTACGCCGCGCCCGCTTCCCAGAGCCAGTTGCCGAGCGTGCCCGTGAGGCCGGCAACCATGTTGTAGGCATCAGTCTGGAACTCGTCGCGGCGCGGACCGATGTCGTTGAGGCGATAGAGCGCAAGCACATCCTCACCGAACGGGTTGTTCGGGTTGGCCGCGCCGACCGGATACGCATTGGGCGCCGCCGCCAGGTCCCGCTCCGATTCGGTGGACACCCAGCTCGCCCTGGCAAACGCGCCCACGCTCGGCGTGAGCGCCTGATCCCAGGCACCGGAGACGCCCCAGCGCTCGACCTCGGGCACGAGGGTCACGTCGGGAGCAAAGTCGTAGACGCAGAACGGCCCGGAGAGGCTGTCCGCCGGGCAGGCGGCGTCCGGCACAGGCCCGAGTGAGGTGATCGCCGTTCCCGGATTGCCCACCTGACTGCGGGCATCGATCGGGCCGTTGGCGCTGGCGGTGAGGTCGCGGTCACGCGCCCAGATCGCATCACGCTGAAAGTAGTCGAGTCCGAAGCCGAGCTCCGCCTCACCAAGCACCACACCGCTGTTGACGGTGAGATGCGTCTCATCGCCGTCACTCTCGGAGGTAGTGCTCACCCGGGCGGACAGCTCCGTGCCGGCGCCGGGCCGCCGCGTGATGATGTTGACGACACCGGCCACCGCGTCCGCGCCGTAGATCGACGACGCGCCGTCCTTGAGCACCTCGATGCGCTCGACGCTGCCGAGCGGGATGAGATTCAGATCGACAAAACTCTCGCTGCCGTTCTCGGCGAACGGAAACACGGGAACGCGCCGTCCGTTCACGAGCACCAGCGTACGGCTCACACCCATGCCCCGCAGGTCGACCGCGGCAGACGCCGGGGCAAAACCCTGGGTGAATTGCTCGTTGACCGTGCCCGAAGAGGAGAAGACCAGATCGGCGAACACCGCCGACAGCGTTGCCGACCCCGAGCGCGCAATCGCGTCCCGGTCGATCGTGACCACGCCGGCCGGCGCCGTGTCGGCCAGCCGCGTGCCGGTGACGGTTACCTGCTCCACGAGCGATTCGGACGTTGCTGCCGGTGACGAGACGCCCCAGAGCGTCAGTGCGGCCATGAGGCCGACCCGGGTTGCGGAGATTTTTCTTACTGCCATGAGTCATGCGCTCCCAACGCGTGCGAACTCCATTTAGAGTAGATGAGCGAAGACTGTGCGCAGGCCCGCGGCGCTTATTTGCGGGAAGCGTGATCAGCATCGCACCGGATCGGTGCGGCAGGTCCCGAACCGCGTCAGCCCAGACGCACGGGCAACCGCGTGAATCCCCGGAAACGCGCCCGGTGCGCTCGTTGCGCAGCGCCGGCGGGCTCGATCCGGGGGAAACGCTCGAGCAGCCGGCCAATGGCTGTCCTACCCTCGAGTCGTGCCACGTTGAGCCCCGCGCAGGTGTGAATGCCGGCGCCAAACGCCAGGTGCGGATTCGGCGTGCGTTCGACGTCGAAAGCGTCGGGATGCGCAAACACCTCGGGATCCCGGTTGGCAGCACCGATGCACAGCGTCAGCACCGTGCCGGCGGCAATCTCCTGACCGCCGATCTCCGCCGCGCTCGTGGTGGTCCGGTTACCCAGCTGATTCGGGCTCTCCACGCGCAGAATCTCCTCGACGGCTCCATCGAGCAGCGCAGGCTTCCGTCGCAGCCGGTCGGCAATCCCGGGATGACGCAACAGCAAACCGATCCCGTTGCCGATCAGGTTGGTTGTGGTCTCGTGACCGGCATTCAGCAGAAAGATGCACTGATGGTAGAGCTCGAGCGTGCCGAGCCGGGCACCACCCTCCTCCCAGCGCAACAGGCGCGCCAGGATATCGTCGTCATGCGCGTCGAGCGCACTGCGTCGACGCCCCACGAATTCGTCGAGGTAGCCGAGAAATTCCTCCACGCAGCGATTCCCGTTGGCAAGCCTGTTTTCATCCGGACCGACTTCCAGCGCGCCGAGGATCCCGAGCGACCAGCGGCGCAGCGGCCCGCGCTCGTCCGCCGGCACGCACAGCAGGTTGCCGATGATCTCCACCGGAATGGCAGCTGCGTAGTCGCTGACGAGGTCAACCTCGGATCGGGTCTCCAGCTTCGTGAGCAGCTCGTCGACCAGCGCCGTCAGGCCGTCGCGCATGAGCTCGACCACGCGGCTCGAAAGCGCGTTGCCGATCGCCCTGCGCACGCGCGTGTGCAGCGGCGGATCGTTGAACACGAGGCTCGTGGTGTGATGCTCATACAGCGGTGAAGCCACGCCGAACACCGGCGCAAACTGCAGCTTCTTGTCCGAGCTGAATCCGCGTGCGTCCCGATAAACCCGGTGGAGGTCCGCATATCGCGTCAGGAGCACGCTGCCGTCAGGCAACGTCAGCACCGGCGACTCACGCTGCAGCCGCGCGTAAGTCGGATAGGGATCATCAAAGAAAGACGCCGGGAGCGATGCGAGGTCGAACGCAGCGGAAGCCGGCGCGGCCACAGGCTTACCTCAGATATCGGTCGAGGTAGTCCACGGAGCCACCAACCTCGAACTGTGGCACGGCGGCGTGCGCGCCGGGATTGCCGTGCAGGGTCTTGCGCGGCGTCCCGAGCGCCGTGTAGAGCGCAGTGGAGGCCGCATGATGCACAAACTCAACGTCCCACTGCACGAGAAAACACACCAGGCAGGAAACCTCCGGTGCGAGCCGCTCGAGGTCCGGGCCGTTGGGTCCCCAGCCGCCCATGAGGCCGAGCACCGCGATCCGGATGCGCTCGTCTGTGGCCGTGACCGGCAACCCCATCATCGTGCCCATCGACAGCCCCCACCAGCCGGTGGGTCGCGCGCCTGCCTCCGCCTCGATGAAGTCGAGCGCCGCGCGCCAGTCGGCCAGCACCGCGGCTGTGCCGCCGCCATCGCGCCATGCGCACTCGAATTCCTCAGGGGCGCCAGTCCACTCGGCATCCGCCCGCTCGCCGTGGCCGGGTCCGTCTATGGCAAGAGAAGCGATGCCACGAGCGGCCAGCCGCTCAGCGATGTCGACGATGTAGTCGATCTTCTTGTGGGTCGTGCCGCCGTGACCGAGCAGCACCAGTCGCTCCGCTCCGCCGGCAGGAGACCAGTAGATACCGGGCACGCGGCGTGCCGGCACCGTGGTCCCGTTCGTCTCGTGCGCAGCGACGTCCAGATCGAACAGCCGCTCAGTCAGATCGCCACGTGTCATCTCCGAATTCCGCCAGCTCATGTCCTGCCTCCCAGTTTCATTGCTCGCCGAGCAGCGCGTCGAAGAGCTCGCTTCGAACCCGCTCCGTATGCGCCTTCAGATCGCTGATCTCGTCAGCGCTGAAGCCGAGCTCGGTCATGAGCTCGTCGGTGTGCGCACCGAGGTCCGGTGGCAGCGCGGGCGCCGGCGCGGGCGTTGCCGCAAAGTCCATCAGCGGGCCCACGGTCTTGGTGGTACCAACCCCGGGCACGTCGATGTGGGTGATGTAGCCGTTCTCGAGATTCTGCGGATCGTTCAGCACGTCCGCATGCCCGCGCACCCGCTCCCAGATGATCTCCGGCTCGCCGGCGAGGAACGCTTCGAGCTCCGCCATGGTCTTCGACGCGATGCCTTCAGCGAGAAGACCGCGAATCCGCTCGAGCCCGTCGTCGTAGCCGTAGAGCCCGATCCGCTTGCCGGGATTGTCCCACTCCTCCATGAGCACCGCTTCGGGGTGGTCGAGGAAAATCCACAGCGACGACCAGGCGTCCTCGGTCATCGCCTGCACGAACTGCACGGACACGCCGTCGGACGTGGTGTAGATCCCGTACGGACCTTTGATGTTCGGATGGTGGCGACCCTCCCGCTCGAGCGGCACGCCGGTGTACGCCGAATGCTGCAGCTCCCACATCTGCAACCAGAGCTGACCGCCGAGCGACGAGGTCTGCACGAGCTGACCGCGCCCGGAGGCTCCGCGGGAAACGAGCGCGGTCACGCAAGCGAGCGCGAGCTGCATGGCGCCGGTGTGGTCGGCAACTGCCACCCCGGGCGACATGGGTGGACCGCCGGCCGGGCCCGTCATGCTCGTGAGCCCGCCGCGGGCCTGCGCGGCACCGTCGAGCATGGCCTTGTCCGCGTCCGGGCCGCGCGGTCCGAAGCCGTTGGCGTGGCCAACCACGAGTCCGGGATGACGCGCGGTGAGCTCGTGCACGTCGAGCCCCATGCGCGTCAGCGCGGAGCCACGGTAGTTGGTGATGAAAACGTCCGCCGTCTCGAGCAGGCGCTGCATGACCGCACCGCCGAGCTCCGAGTGGATGTCCAGGGTCACCGAGCGCTTGCCTTTGTTCATGGCCAGGAACTGCGAGCCGACCGCATCCTCCGGCAGCTCGTTGTTGATACCACGGTGATAGCGGCTCGCATCGCCGAAAGGCGGCTCCACCTTCACGACGTCCGCCCCCATGTTGGCGAAAAAGAGTCCCGCCGCCGGCCCCTGAATGGCCACGGCGAGCTCGACGACCCGCAGCCCATCGAGCGGTCCTGCCATCAATCATCCCCTCCCTCGAAGACAACGTTAGTGTATGTCGAGCAGACGCCGTTGGGTCAACAGTCCTTCCATCAGCATCGAGAGCTGACCTGGCGGAAATCGCGCCGCTGCGCGAGCTGCCGGCGCTCGAAGGCAGCGCCACGATGGCGCTGCCCGACGGACGCTCAGGTCGGCTGCCCGCCCGCCACGTCCAGGAACTGCCCGGTGACCCAGCCGGCCGCTGGCGAGGCGAAGAACACGGCTGCCGCCGCGCAGTCCTCCGGGGTCCCGGTGCGCCCGAGCGGAATGCCGGCAGCGAGCGCCCGACGCGCCTCGTCCGCGTCCATGTGCAGCGTTTCGGTCAGCATGTCGGTGACCACGATGCCCGGCGCGATGCAGTTCACGGTGATTCCGCGCGGAGCGAGCTCCACCGCCAGCGTGCGCGTCATGCTGATCATGCCCATGTTGGCCGCGGAATAGACGCCAAAGCCGGGGGAAGGCTTGTGCGCGGCGATCGAGATGATGTTGATGATCCGACCGCCGTCTGCCATGCGCTGCGCCGCCTGCTGCGAGCCCCAGAACTTGGTTTTCATGTTGAGCGAAAGCTGCTCGTCGAACTTCTCGATGCTGATCTCCGGCAGGCTATACGTCTTTCGATCGAGATTGCCGCCGGCATTGTTCACCATCACGTGCAGACCGCCGAGCTCGTCCACCACCCGGTCGAGCACCTGCGGGATGGCCGTCCAGTCCATGACGTCTGCGGATATCCCGAGCCCGCGGGTGCCGCGCTCACGAATCTCACCGGCTACCGCATCCACGTCGGCCTGCCGCCGGGCAACAACGGCGACGTCGGCACCACATTCGGCGAGCGCGAGCGCAATGCCGCGACCGATGCCGCGGCCGCCTCCCGTGACCACGGCCACCTGCCCGTCGAGGCGGAACTGCTCGTGCATACCCATCGTCTTCTCCCCTGGCCGGTTGGATCCGCGTGCCGCTTCAGATCACGCGTCGTCGCCCGGCGGCTCGACGAACACACCGTCCCGCCGCAGCCGCGCGATGTCATCGGCACCGTACCCGAGCTCGTCGAGCACCACTACGCTGTGCTCGCCGAGCGCCGGTGCCGGGCGATGACCAACCCGCGGCACGCTCGTGATCTGAATGGGATGGTTGATGATCCGTGGCACCCCGACATCCTGATCCGGCTCGCTCACCATGCCGTTGCAGAGGATCTGCTCGTCCTCGGCAACCTCCTCCACGTTGGCCACCCTGTTGACGGGCACCTCGAGCGCGTCGAAACGCTCGAGCCATTCAGCAGCCGTGGCGGTCGCGAGCACGCTCTGGATAGCATCTCC
>CAJICJ010000663.1_pt1 | contig 13247 bp, 11 predicted proteins | sample 9199601 | NCBI WGS metagenome assembly CAJICJ01 (sample SAMEA7708337, study PRJEB35096) | sediment metagenome | biome: marine neritic benthic zone biome [ENVO:01000025]; feature: sediment [ENVO:00002007]; material: shallow marine sediment [ENVO:03000034] sea grass bed [ENVO_01000059] ... | reverse complement strand
CTACCGCTACGCCATGGGCGAGCCCATCACCCACCCGGCGGGCTTCGAGGTGCAGCTGCAGAAACCGCTCGACTTCTACGCGGTCACCGATCACGCCATGTTCCTCGGCGCCGTCGCGGAGGCGGCAGACGCGTCCACGGACCTGGGCAAGCTGCCCCACGTTGCCGGCCTGCACGACCTGAACCGGCCGGACAATCTGAACATCGAAAGCCTGCCCGAGCGCATCCAGGCGTTCACCAACTTCCTGCCCGACACGCTGCGCGGCGTCGTCGACGGCTCCGTGGACGGCGAGATGCTCGACGACATCTCGCGCAACGCCTGGGCGGACATCGTGCGCGCGGCGGAGCAGTTCAACGATCCCGGCAGCTTCACCACGTTTGTCGCCTACGAGTACACGTCTTCCACCGACGATCGCGGCAACCTGCATCGCAACGTGGTGTTCAACGACGCGGACCGGCTGCCGGCAATGCCGTTCTCCCGTTTTCACAGTCAGGACCCCGAAGGCCTGTGGCGCTGGATGGACGGTCTGCGCGCTCAGGGCATCGAGTCCCTCGCCATCCCGCACAACTCGAACGGCTCCAACGGGCAGATGTTCACGCTGGTGGACTGGGCAGGTAATCCGCTCGACGACGACTACGCCGCGCTGCGTCTGCGCAACGAGCCGCTGGTGGAGATCACTCAGGTCAAAGGCACGTCGGAGACCCATCCGGCGCTGTCCGATACGGACGAGTGGGCCGACTTCGAGATCATGCCGTACCGGGTGGCCACGACCCTCGCGAGCGAGCCCGCCGGCTCCTACGTCCGCGACGCGCTGCTGCGGGGACTCGCGCTCGAGGACGGCGGTGTGGCCAACCCCTACCGGTTCGGCTTTGCCGGGGCATCCGACACCCATACGGGTGCTGCGTCGCTCGATGAGTCGAACTTCTTCTCCAAGGTCGGGTTGCTTGACGCCAGCGGCTCGCTGCGCGGCGCAGCACCGCTGAGCGAGCGCGACGCGGCCGTGATCCGCGAAGCCGGTCGGGCACAGGTCACGGAGATCGGCGCCGAGGAGTACGTGAGCGGCGCCTACGAAACCTGGGGAGCTGCGGGGCTCACGGGCGTGTGGGCCGAAGAGAACTCGCGCGAGGCGATCTATCGCGCGTTCCGCCGCAAGGAGACCTTTGCCACTTCCGGTCCGCGCATCCAGGTCCGCTTCTTCGGTGGCTACGGCTTCGAGCCGACGCTGCTCGAACGCGACAGCTTCGTCACCGACGCGTATGCGAGCGGCGTCTCCATGGGCTCCGATCTGCTCGGCGAGACGGGTCGCACCCCGAGCTTCGTGGTCTGGGCGACCCGGGACGCGCAGTCCGCCCCGCTGCAGCGGCTGCAGATCGTCAAAGGCTGGACCGTGGACGGTGCACATCGCGAACGTGTCTACGACGTGGCCTGCTCGGACGGCGGCAGCGTGGATCCGACCACTCACCGCTGCCCCGACAACGGCGCTCGCGTGGATACGAGCGACTGCTCGATCACGCCGGACGTGGGTGCGGGTGAGCTGCAGGCCGTCTGGGAAGATCCCGACTTCGACGCGAGCGTTCGCGCCTTCTACTACGCCCGGGTGCTCGAGAACCCCACCTGCCGCTGGTCGACCTGGGATGCCATCCGCGCCGGGGCGCAGCCCCGACCGGATCTCAAAGCCACCATCCAGGAGCGGGCCTGGTCTTCACCGATCTGGTACGTGAAGGCCGGCTGAGGGCTGAGCCATGTATCCAGGCCACTGGGCGCGCCTCAAGGGAACGGACATCGCGGTCGTGAACGCGGCTACGGGCGCTACGCTGAGCTGGGCTGAGCTCGATGCGGCATCAAACCGCGTGGCTCAGCTGTTCAGAGCTCACGGGCTCGCCAACGGCGACCACGTGGCGCTGCTCATGGAGAACCACTTCGACTACTTCGCCGTCGCCTGGGCTGCGTTCCGCTCGGGACTCTACATCACCTGCATCAACCGCTATCTGACCGTCGACGAGGCCGCCTACATCGTCGAGGACTCGGGCGCCAGAGCGCTGGTGGCATCCGCGCAGGTGACGGACGCGGACGCGCTGGCCGCCGCCACCCCGGGCTGCGGGGTGCGCTTTCTGGCGCGCGGCACCGCCGCGGGCTGGCAGTCGTTCGAGGACAGTGTCGCCAGCCAGCCATCAGAGCCGCTGGCCGAGCAGCTGATGGGCGACTCGATGCTCTACAGCTCCGGCACGACGGGTCGGCCCAAAGGTATCAAGCGCCCGCTGACCGGACTCAGCATCGAGGAGGGCATACCCGGCCTCGATCGGCACAGCCCCTATGGCTTCGGACCGGACTCCGTGTACCTGTCTCCCGCACCGCTCTACCACGCCGCACCTTTCGGTTTCTGCATGCGCACGCTGGCGCTCGGCGGATCGGTCGTGATGATGGAGCGCTTCGACGCCCTGCCCGCGCTGGAGCTGATCGAGCGCTACCGAGTCACCCACAGCCAGTGGGTGCCAACCATGTTCGTGCGCATGTTGAAGCTCGATCCCGGCGAGCGGCAGCAGTTCGACCTGTCGAGCCATCGGTGCGCCATCCACGCAGCCGCGCCGTGCCCGGTGGAGATCAAGCAGCAGATGATGCGCTGGTGGGGGCCCATCATCTGGGAGTACTACGCCGGCACCGAGCGTAACGGATCCACCCTGATCGGTCCCGAGGAGTGGCTGGCCCACCCCGGCTCGGTCGGGCGCGCACGCAGCGGTGAGCTGCATATCTGCGCGGAGGACGGCAGCGAGCTCGGGCCCCGGGAAGAAGGGCTCATCTATTTCGAGCAGCCGGCGCGCCCGTTCGAGTACCACAACGCGCCGGAGAAGACCCGGGGTGCCACGCATCCCGAGCACGACAACTGGACTGCGCTGGGTGACGTGGGCTACGTCGACGAGGAGGGTTATCTCTACCTCACCGACCGCAAGGCGTATCTCATCATCTCCGGCGGCGTGAATATCTATCCGCGGGAAATCGAGGACGCCCTGATCCTGCACGACAAGGTAGCCGACGTGGCCGTGTTCGGCGTGCCGAATCCGGAGTTCGGAGAAGAGGTGAAAGCGGTGGTCCAGCCGGCGCCGGGCAACGACGGCACGCCGGCCCTCGCGGAGGAGCTGACGACCTTTGCCAGGCAGCATCTTGCAGCCTACAAGGTGCCGCGCTCCGTCGACTTCGTCGACGAGCTGCCGCGGTTGCCGACAGGGAAGCTGTACAAGCGCCTGCTGCGCGACCAGTATCGCAACGAGGCAAGCAGCTGATCACAGGTTCCACCGACCGCAGGTTCACCAGACCTGCAGGCTCCGCGGCGCGGAGCGGACATCAGCCAGAGGACGCGACGAGATGCCGAGCAGATTGACACCCAGAACGTTCGAAGCGCTGAGCCCCGAGCAGCAGACCCAGTTCGAGCGCATCAGCCGTGCGCGCCCACCCCGCCCCGACGGTCAGCTCGGCGGACCGTTCGATCCCTGGATCCGCAGGCCGGAGGTCGCGCAGCGCGCCATGAGCGTCGGCAACTACATCTGGGAGCGGACCATCGTGGGGCGGCGCATCGTGGAGCTCGCCATCATCGTGACCGCGCGTCACTGGCGCAGCAACGTGGAGTGGGTTGCCCACGCGCGCATGGCTCGGGAGCAGGGCGTCTCGGATGCGGTCATCGACGCTGTTTTCGAGCAGCGGCAGCCGGCGGACGCGCCCGCAGACGAGCTGCTGACGATCGAGGTCTGCAGGTCGCTGCACGAAAACCGTGATCTGCCGACGCCGCTGTATGAGCGTGCCGTGGCCGAGTGGGGTGAGGACGGGCTGATGGACATCATCCAGACCATCGGTTTCTACACCTTCGTCTCCATGACACTCAACACCTTCGACATCCCCACTGCGGACGGCGATCCGACACCGTTTCCACGCGACGGGTGAGCCGCACCGGCGTCTTGCCCAACCGTATCGAAATCCGGAAGCTGTCCCGGAAATCAGCTCGAGGAGACAACCACCATGCACACGCTGGACGGCAAAGTGGCCCTGGTGACCGGTGCCAGCCGCGGCATCGGCGAAGCCAGCGCCCGCGCGCTCGACCGGGCCGGTGCCCGCGTCGTGCTCAGTGGGCGCACCACCGCGGATCTGCAGCGCCTGGCAGCGGAGCTCGCCCACGACCCGCTGGTCCTTGAAGCGGACCTCGCCCCGCCCCGGGCCGGCACCGAGCTGGCCGAACGGGTTCTCGAGGCGGTGGATCACGTCGACATACTCGTGAACAACGCCGGCATCCCCATGCGCCGCACCCCCGACGCGCTGACCGAGGAAGACTTCGATCTGGTCTTCTCGATCAACGTCCGCTCGCTGCTCATGCTCACGCTGGGCCTGGCGCCGGCCATGATCGAGCGCGGCGGCGGCTCCGTGATCAACATCTCCTCCATCGCCAGCCTGCGCGGCCCGCTGGGCCGCGTGGCGTACGCCGGCACCAAAGGCGCCGTGGACGCCATGACCCGGGCACTCGCTGCGGACTGGGGACCGCAGAACATCCGGGTGAACGCCATCTGCCCCGGTCTCATCGCCACCGCCATCTGGGAAGACAATCGGCGCAACATCCCCGGGCTGATCGAGCAGATGGAAGACCAGATTGCGCTCAAGCGCTGGGGGGACGGGGACGATATCGCTGATGTCGTGGTGTTCTTCGCGTCAGACGCCTCGCGCTATGTCACCGGGGAAGTCATTGCCGTGGACGGCGGAATGGCGCGCGTCGGCTCGGCACCGCGCCAGCGCTGAGCGTTTCGCGTGTGCAGGATCAGGTTGTACCCGCATCCGGTGAGCGATATGCCCAGATACTCGTGAACAGCACCCCGTAGGCGCAGAGCACGAACGAGACGACCATGGCCGGCACCAGCGCGTTGAGCGTGCCGAAGGATTCGATGATCGTCCCGAGCACAATCGCGCCAATGGGCGCGCTGCCCATCATGCCGAGCGTGAAGACCGAGAGTATGCGCCCGCGGAACTCTGCCGCGGCCGACTCCTGAACCACCGTGCGGGCGAGGCTCGTCGTGAAACCCATGTTCACGCCCCAGCCGACGATGGCCAGCACGAGCAGCCACCAGTCCGGCTCGATCCACAGCAGGAACAGCACCACGATCCGGGAAAGCTGCATCAGCAGATACAGCCGGCCCGGCCGCACGAACGGCATCAGCCGGTACATCAACAGGTTGGATACCGTGGCGCCCGCGAAGAACACGGCCATCATGGTGGCCAGCAGCGCCGCATCGCCGTCATACACGCGCTTGATGATGAATGGAAACACGGTCATGAACGCGCCCGCGTTGAAGATGCTCGACACGAAGTTGATGAGCAGCACGTGGAACACCGCTTTGTTCGCGTAAGTTGCCCGGAACCCCTCACCTATCGCCGAGAGCGCTGACTCCCCGGTCACGACGGACGCGGGCGCCGCGCGATCGATGCGACCGATCGTCACCGCGCCCCCCGCCAGGCACACCGCCTGTACCGCAAGCACCGCCGTCAGCCCCACGCGATCCATCTGTCCGGCCAGAATCAGGCCGATGACCTGCACGAGGAACCCAACGGCCGTGGACGCCGACACACCCTGCTGCACCGCGCTGCCCGAGACGCGGTTGAGGATCGCCTGCTGCGCAGGCATCGTGAAGGAGGTCACGACGCTCATGCCGAGGCCCCACAACATGACCGACCACACGGCCAGCAGATTGGCCTGGTCGATGGCGATCAGAAAGATCGGCAGGGCCGCGGACATGGCGTACACGCGCACGAGCAGGCTGCGCGGATCGCGGCGATCCGCCCGGGCACCTCCCCACAGCATCAGCGCAATACCCGGCAGACCCATGAGCGCCTGCAGCAAACCGACCTGATCGGCGGGCAGCAGCAGCACCCCGACGAGCAGCCAGCTCACGAGCAGCGCCTGCATCGCAAACGCCATGCCGGAGAACGCCGTGCTGTTGAGATACGCGCGAAACTGCGCGCTCGACCAGACGCTGCCGCCGGCCGGATGGGCGCTCAAGACGCCTGCCCGGCGCCGGCTGCAGAGTCAGACGTCAAAGGATGTAGCCGTCGCCCGAGGCGCGAACGGTGATGTCGCTGACGCTCACGCCCCAGGGCTGATTGATCGCATGCACGATCTGTGAGGCGAGATGCTCCGGCGCGAGCGCGTAGTACTCGATGTTGTCGACGTCGGTGAGCGGCTCCGGCAGCTCACCCGCAGCGTGGGCTGCCATCTGCTGGAGATAAGCCGGCGCGTTCTGACCGAGAATGCCGATGATCGCTTCCTGATTCACGATGCCCGAGCCGAGACCCGTGCCCGGCACGCCCGTCGGCCGCACGTTGGTCACCTTGATGCGCCCGCGCGACTCTACCCGGAGCGACTCGGACAGAAAGTTCACCGCCGCTTTCGTCGCCCCGTAGACCGCCGCTCCGGCCACGGGAAAGTTGCTGTAGATGGAAGACAGGTTGATGACGTGTCCGCGTCCCTGCTCGATCATGCGATCGTAAACGGCCACGATGCCGTGCAGGACGCCTTTGAAGTTGACATCGATGCACCGGTCCCAGGCCGCTGCCGCATCCGCATGATCAGCAAAGAATGCCAGCGGCATGATCCCGGCATTATTGACGAGCACGTCAACGGCCCCGAACGTGTCCACCGCGCGGGCGACGAGGGTGTTCATGTCGGACGGCTGCGTGACGTCGGTCACTTGCCCGACGGCGCTGCCGCCGCTGCTGGCGATGGCCTGCACGGTTGCTGCGAGCGCATCCTCAGCCACGTCAGCACAGACCAAACGCGCGCCGAGGTCCGCAGACTGCTCGCAGACGAGGCGTCCGAAACCGCCGCCCGCGCCGGTCACGACAATCACCTTACCCGCCACGTGGTTGGTCACACCCCCCTCCTCGAGCGCACGTTCCACCGGGAGCTTAGCGGTTCGCCAGGACGAGGGGAAATAGCGATCCCTGGCCGGGCAGCGCCGGCGCCGCGCCGGTACTGCACCGCATGAGGCAATCCCAGCGCGGCAATCCGTAGTTTCCCGGATGCCGCCGTCGCGGCGGAACTCCTAGATTCGCAGGGTTGCGCTTAGACCGCCGTCGGAGGCCCCAATGATCGAAACCACAACCGGTAGCGACCGGTCCGCCGGTGTGACCTATCAGCAGCTGCTCGACGAGGACAGCCATCCCGTACCCGGCATCATGCGCGAGCAGTCACCGATGCCGCCGGGCCCGACGGTCGTCCCCGCGGAGCGCTACTTCTCGAAGGCGTTTCACGATCTCGAGGTCGAGAAGCTCTGGTCGCGGGTCTGGCAGATGGCCTGTCACGAGGACGACATCCCCGAGGTTGGCGACTATCACGTCTACGAGATCGCGCGCCTCTCATTTCTGATCGTACGTACTGGCGAGGACGAGTTCACCGCGCTGCACAACGCCTGCATGCATCGCGGGCGCATGCTCAAAACCAAAGACGGCAAGCGCGGTCGGGAATTCCGCTGCGCGTTTCATGGCTGGGCCTGGGAAATGGACGGCACCCTCAAGGAGGTGCCCTGCCACTGGGACTTCCCGACGGTGACGGCCGAAACCCACAGCCTGCCGGCGGTGCGCGTCGGCCGCTGGGGCGGTTTCCTGTTCATCAACCCGGATCCAGACGCCGAGCCGCTCGAGGCGTTTCTCGGCAACCTGAGCGATCAGTTCCCGAACCTGCCTTACGAGCGTCGCTACAAAGTGGCCCACGTGGCGAAGATCCTCCGCTGCAACTGGAAAGTGGCGCAGGAAGCGTTCAGTGAGGCCTATCACGTGATCGCCACCCATCCCACGATCCTCGGCTCGATCGGCGATGCCAACACGCAGTACGACGTGTTCGGCAACTACAGCCGTGCGATGTCCCCCAACTTCACCCCGAGCCCACATCTCGGCGGCGCCGCAATTGCACCGCTGGATGACGCACGCCTGTTCACGAAGCTGCGCCACCCCCTCACGGGTCACGTCTATGAGAAAACGGCTGACGGCCTCGTGCACGTCACCAACCATCGGGGCGAGGTGAGCCGCTTCCGCTGTGACGGCAGCTGGGTGGACGGACCGATGACCCATGTCGACACCAACATGTGTGACTGGATCGGCGGGGAGCAGCTGCCGGGTGCAGAGGCAGCGCCCGCGCCGGCGCCGCCCGAGGTGCCCCCGGGGAAGAGCCTGCGCCAGGTGATGGCACAGCCGCTGCGCGAATCGCTGCGCGGCACGCTCGGCGACCTGGTGGACAACGTGCCCGACGCAGAGCTGCTCGACTCGATCTACCTGACCGTATTCCCCAATTTTCATCCCTGGGGTTCGTTCAACCAGATCGTGTACCGGTTCCGGCCTCACGGCGACAATCCCGAGGAGTGCATTCACGAGTGCATGTATATGGCGCCCGTGCCGGCTGGTGCAGAGCGCCCCGCTCCGTCTGCCGTGCACTGGCTCGGCCCCGACGACGACTGGGTAGAGGCACCGGAGCTCGGCATGCTCGCCAAGGTCTTCAACCAGGACGTGGTCAACATGCCCGAGGTGCAGCGCGGCCTGAAGATGCTCAAGGATCCACAGGTGATCTTCGGCAACTACGGCGAGACCAAGGTGCGCCACTTCGAGGAGCTGCTCACGCAGTGGGTGGAGCGGCCGTAGCGGTCTCAGCCATCCACGGACCAGGCGGCAATCGCGGCCTCGACCTCTCCGATCACCCGATCCGGCATCTGCATGGGGATGAAGTGCGTGCAGTCCGCCAGGTAGACGTCCCGACCCCGCGCAAACGAGCCGGCAAGCCCCGGCCACGTGGGTGACATCGAGAAGTCCATGCGCGCCTCGGGGGTAGGCGGCGCCATCGCACGCAGCACCACCACGGGCACCTCGATGGCCGCCGCGCTGCGAAAGACGCCGCCGTTGCTGCGCGAGGCGGCATAGACGGACGCTTCGACCTCCGGCGGACAGGCGAGCTCGTAGCCGCCATCAGCCACCGGCAGCAGTCCGTAGCGGCAATAGTCGTCCAGGATGCGTGGCTCGAAGAGCCGATAAGCGCCTTTCGGCAGCAACCGGGCAACCATGTCCTCGGGAGAGTCGAAATGGCGCTTGCGCTTCGAGGCGGGATGCAGGCCGTCATCGGTGAGCGGCATGGGTGCCGGATTCTCGTAAGCCTCCGGCTCGGCAATGGTGGGGTCACAGAGGATGAGATGGGCGAACGCATCGCTCCGCGCAGCCGCGTCCACCATCGCGTGGCCACCCATGGAGTGGCCGATGCCGATCAGCCGCTCGAGCCCCAGCTCGCTCACGAAAGCCGCGAGATCCTCACCGAACACCTGCCAGTGCTCGACGCTGGGCTTCTCGCTGCGCCCGTGGCCGCGTTGCTCGAGTGCCAGCACGTGATACGCAGGGAACGACTCGATGATGCGATCCCACACCCGGGCGTGAAAGCCGGTGGCGTGCACGAAGAGCAGCGTCGGCTGCACGGCGCTGCGCCGGCCACGCTCGAAGTAAGCAAGCTCGACGCCGTTGACCCGCACGTGGCGCAGTGCCGGCTCGTTCACCGTCATGTTCATATCTGCCCGATTTCTCCCTGCGCGCCTGGCTGCAGGCCAATCCTAGCTCAGCTGCGCGCCACCGGCTCGTCAAGCTTTCAGTGATCAGCCGGTCTGCTCGCCTGCATGCGCTGCAGACAACCCCGATCGGGTGCTCTATGCGACCACGCTGACGGGCTTCACCGGTCGGATGCAGCCCATTGCGCAATGGGCTACGCTGGCCACCCGCCTGGTGGACGTTGCACGGCAGAAGACGAGGAACTTCGTGAGTCATGGCTGAAGCGAGCCCGGAAGCAGGAACCGTCAGACGCCTGCTGATCGAGTTCAAGGGCACTGTTGCTGACGACCGCAAACGCCTGACGGGCGCGTCAGAGCACGAGACCGCCATCGAGCAGACAATCACCGCGGAGTTGAATCGAACCCTCGCCAGCTGGTTCGGGCCGCCGACAGTCACGTTTGTGTTCGATGTCACCCCGAACGCCTCGAGCTGGCGCGGTTGCGTGCTCTTCGAAACCAGCGAAGCATCCAGCCCGGCCACTGTCGGATTTGCCGCCCATCAGGTCGAGACGTCGGTCGCGCGCGCCATCAGGGCGCAGGAGCAGCTGGCCGATCTCGCAGGTGGCAGCATGGTCGTCAGCACGAGTCTCGACGACGGGCCAGCCGTTGCGCCGCCGACCGGAGCGCTGGCGCTGCCTGCAATGCTGCTCGCAAGCCTCGCCCTGGTGCTCAGCACGGCCACCCTGCTCTACGTTCTGCTCAGCAACGGGTAACCATGAGCCCTGCCGCCGACGTGATCGGGATCGCGCTCGCCTTCTGCAGTTTATTAGCGGCCGCTTACGGCGTGGCGGTGTTATCCGGCAGGGTGCCCCGGCCCGGCATCAGCCTCGCTGTGCTGAGCACCGTCGTGCTCACCACGGTGTTGCTCGCCGTAGCGCTGGTGCGCGTGGACGCAGAGGTCGACAGGTCGCCACCCGACGCCGGTGAGCTGGACGCACCCCGGCTGAGCCGATCGCTCGACGCGCTGGCAGAACAGATAGAGGATCTGACGCAGGTCCAGGTGCGGGCCCCCGCGTCGCCGGCAAGTCCTCGCGACGGTGCTTCAGCCCCACCGCTGATCGATTTCCTGTGGCTGCTCGGCTATCTGGGTGCGCTGTTGCTGATATGGCACCTGTTCAAGGGCAATCCAAAGCTCGACAAGTGGCGCGTCCGTATCGGCGTCGCGACGCTCATCGTCGCGTTCATCGGTACGCTGGCCGTAACCGCCAGACAGATCATCGAAGTCTACGGCGCGTGGAAAGCTGTTGATCGTGACCCGCCCGGCGGCAACGACGTGGTGCTGCTGCCGCTGCCCCAGGGGCCTGTCGAGCTGAGCACCGTGGTGCTGGACCTGCAGTCGAGTGAAGAATTCACCCGACTGATCGTGCCGTTCGAGCACGAAGGCGGCTGTCGGCCCGACCCGGGGGATCGCGGTCTCCAGCTGCTGCCCGGCATGGCCGCAACGCTGCGCTGGTTCGGCGAGCGGCTTGCGGCCTGTGGCGACGAGACAGAGGTCGTCGTGAAGGTGCGCGGTTACGCCAGCTCCTCGCCGCCCGCCGCGGGCTGCGGCATTGTCGACGCCGATGCCGTCAACCTGGCATTCGCCAACGCGCGAGCCGGAATCGTGGAGCAGATCCTCAGCAGCACCTGCCCCGCTGCTGAATGTGCCGTCACGGCGGTGGCCTGGCAATCGATCGAGGACATGCAGCAGTCCGTTGGTTTCAGCGATACGGACGCCGGTGGTTTCTCCAGTCGCCGCGCGGTCCTGACCCGTCGTGCGGATGTGATCGTCGAGGACGCGGCTGGCTGCAACGTGAAAGAGCTGCTCACCCCGCCGCAGAATTCCGAGGCGCTGGACTGACAACCGCCCTACCGCGCGGCCGTTGCGCCGCCGCCACGGCCAGCATTCGACCACCACTGTGCGAGCTTGTCGCTTATGGCCTGCGTGACGAGCAGCTGAGGCTCGGACGGCGTGTACCGCTCGAATCGCTCGCGGATGGCCACCGACTCCCGAGCCAGACGGAACAGGTCTTCGAAAGAGGCAGCTTCCGGAACGGCATCCTGAAACAGGCCGCGCCCAAAAAAGGTGAGAAACGCTCTGTGTGAGCAACCGTAGCTGCGCCGGTCAGCCGCTGCCGAGGTCAGCACCATGGTCTGCCCGTCATCGAGCGTTTCGATGAATGATCCCGAGTGACAGGCAGAGATCGCGACGACGCGCCAGGCGAACCCCGTCCGATCGGACTCGACACATCCGGGCAGGCACAGGCTTGCCAGGGCCCCCAGCAGCAGGATCCATGATCGAATGAGCGCGCACGTCATGCGCTCCATTGTCCCGGAAGTGCCAGCCACCGCAGCGAAGCCGATCACAGACACCCCCGTTGCCAAGGGCCTGCCGGCCCGCGACACTGACGACAACGAGTCGCCTGGGAAACGTCATGACCGAAACCGATCTCAGCCAACCGCCGGTTGCGGTCGTCATCGGCGCCACCTCGAAGTGGCAGTCCGACGGCCGCAACACGCTGCTCGCTCACGGCGAGCAGGTGGACGATACCGCGCTGCCACTTTCTGCACGCTGGGGTGTTGGCGGCGCCATTGCGCAACGATTTGCGGCAGCCGGGTTTCACGTGGTGCTCACCACCCGCCACGCCTCGAATGCCGCCGCCCTGCAGGAGGCGATCCGGAACCAGGGACACGGCTGCAGCACCGTGGAGCTCGATCTCGTCTCCCAGGCGTCCATCGAGGCGGCGTTCGCGAGCATCTGCGCGGAGGTCGGGGCGCCGGAATGCGTGGTGCTCAACGCCGGGTATCTCGAAGGCCGCGATCTGCCGCCCGGCAACGAGCTTCTCGAGCACATTCCGGTGGAGATGTTCGAGACCGCACAGCACATTGCCAGCCGCGGGCCGTTTCTGCTTGCCAGGACGTTTCTGCCCGCCATGCGGGAACGCGGCAGCGGCTCCTTTCTCATCACGAACAACGCGGCATCGCTGCGTGGGCGCAAGCGACAGACCGGCCAGTCGCTCTACTATCCGCGCGTCATGATGCGCACCCTCGCCCAGGTGCTGACCGAGGAGTACTCCGAGCATGGTGTGCACGTGGCGAACGTGGTGGTCGACGGGCTGATCGACTCACCCGGCACGCGAGCGCTGCCTATCGCGCAGAAGCGTCCGGAGATCATCATGAACCCTGCAGCCATCGCGGACGCGTTCTTCTATCTGCACAGCCAGGATCGATCCTGCTGGACCCATGAGCTGCAGCTCACGCCCTACAGCACGCGTCCGAGCTACTGACGTGCCGGAAGGCGTGCGGGCGGTTCCTGTTATCCTCCGGGCATCTTGAGCATCCGGGCTGCACAGCGTTGAGCCAGATCCCGAAACCGGCGGACATCACCGCCGGGTGGTTGACCGAGTGCCTGCGCAACGCCGGCCACACGGCCGCGCTGGTCGAGAGTTTCACCGCAGCTGACGTGGGCACCGGCCAGGTGGGACGCTGCATCCGCTTCACGCTGACGCTCTCCCCCGAGAGCCCGGCTGACACCCCGCGCTCGCTCGTCGGCAAGTTCACCTCCGACGATCCCACGAGCCGCATGACGGGCCGGGACCTCGGGGGAGAGCGTCAGCGTGAAGCGGATGCAGCGTCCCACCTGGCCGGTGCCCACGTCAGCTG
>CAJICJ010000390.1_pt1 | contig 13260 bp, 15 predicted proteins | sample 9199601 | NCBI WGS metagenome assembly CAJICJ01 (sample SAMEA7708337, study PRJEB35096) | sediment metagenome | biome: marine neritic benthic zone biome [ENVO:01000025]; feature: sediment [ENVO:00002007]; material: shallow marine sediment [ENVO:03000034] sea grass bed [ENVO_01000059] ... | reverse complement strand
TCCGGTGGGATGGGCGGGCGTCGATTCCATTGCTGATTTGCTCGTAATAAACTGCTGCGCTCTGCGCGCTCGGGGGCGTGAGTCTAGCAGGGCCGCCCCCCGCCGAGAAACGCACCCCGAAGCGGCCCCGGGGCCGCACGGCGGCTGCGTGTCCCGTTCACCGCCGCTCCGTTGCCGTCGCCACGGGCTCGCGGCAGGCGTGGGCCCGGCTGCCAGGTCGCGCAGCCGCAGAGAGAGTTTCAACCGAGAATCGCAAGCGAGACAGCAGAAATGGCCAAAGTGCACAAATCCGACGACGAATGGCGCGCCGAGCTCGATCCCGAGGCTTATGAGATTGCCCGGCAGGCTGGAACCGAGCGTGCGTTCACGGGGAAATACTGGAACACGAAGACACCGGGCGAGTATCTGTGCACCTGCTGCGGTGCCAAGCTCTTCGATTCGGACACGAAGTACGACTCCGGCTCCGGCTGGCCGAGCTTCTACGCCCCCGTCGAGCATGAAGCCGTGACCACCCGGGCTGATCACAGCATGATGATGGAGCGCACGGAGGTGCTGTGCGCTCAGTGTGATGCGCACCTCGGCCACGTCTTCCCGGACGGGCCGGAGCCGACGGGTTTGCGTTTCTGCTTGAACTCGGCGTCGCTCAAGCTCGAGGAGCGGGACGCCGACTGACGAGCGGATCCTGGAACCACGATGGCTCCCGGGACGCTCACTCACACAACCGACCACGTTTTGCGAACGAACACACGAACACACGGGAGGTAGCGTGCATCCGGGAATCATCGCCGGGCAGACGCCTGACAGAATCGCCTACACGATGGCCGACAGCGGCATCGATGTGACCTACGGAGAGCTCGAAGCAACGGCCAATCGGGCGGCGCACCTCTTCCGCTCGCTCGGGCTCGAGCGGGGTGATCACATTGCCCTGCTGCTCGAGAACCACCCGCGCTTCTTCCAGATCTGCTGGGCCGCCCAGCGCGCCGGTCTCTACTACACGGCGATCAGCTGGCGTCTGCAGCAGTCGGAGGTGGAATACATCGTCAACAACTGCGAGGCGCAGGTGTTCATCACCTCCTACGAGCGCCGCGCCGTGGTCGAGCCGCTCATCGCAAAGATGCCGGCAGTGGAACGGCACTACATGATCGACGGTGTCATCGACGGTTTTGACGCCTGGGAGGATGCAACGGACGCGATGCCGACCGAGCCGATTGCGGACCAGGCGGAAGGTCAGGCGATGCTGTATTCGTCCGGCACGACGGGCTACCCCAAAGGGGTGAAGAAGCCGCTGCCGGAGACGGCGTACGGTGAAAGCGTGGACATCAACCTCATGGCCGCCCTCTACGGGGCTGACGAGTCCTCGATCTACCTGTCTCCGGCACCGCTTTACCATGCAGCACCGCTGGCTTTCACCATGGGCATGCTGCGCCACGGCACGCGAGTGGTCGTGATGGAGCACTTCGAAGCGGAGCGTGCGCTCGAGTGCATCGAGACGTATGCGGTGACCCACAGTCAGTGGGTGCCGACGATGTTCGTGCGCATGCTCAAGCTTCCGGAGGATGTCAGGCTCAAGTACGACGTCTCCAGCCTCCGGTGTGCCATTCACGCGGCGGCACCGTGCCCGGTGCCCGTGAAAGAGCAGATGATCGAGTGGTGGGGACCGGTGATCTACGAGTACTACGCCGGTACCGAGGGCAACGGCTTCGTGCAGCTCAACTCCGAGGAGTGGCTCGCTCACAGAGGCTCGGTGGGCAAGCCGCTGGGCTGTGAAATTCACATCTGCAACGAGGACGGCAGTGAAGTGCCGGCCGGCGAGTCGGGAACCATCTACTTCGGCGGCGGCGGGGAATTCGAGTATTTCAAGGACGACGAGAAAACGACCGGATCCCGTCATCCCCACGGCTGGACGACGCTGGGCGACGTCGGCTATCTCGACGAGGACGGCTATCTCTACCTCACCGACCGCAAGCACTTCATGATCATTTCCGGCGGCGTGAACATCTATCCGCAGGAAGCGGAGAACGCGCTGATTACCCATTCCGCGGTCATCGACGTGGCGGTCTTCGGCGTGCCGAACGAGGAGTTCGGCGAGGAAGTGAAGGCGGTGGTGCAGCCCCGCGACATGTCCGCTGCGACGCCCGAGCTCGCGCTGGAGCTCATGGACTACTGCCGCGATCAGCTTTCACACATCAAGTGCCCGCGCAGCATCGATTTCCGCGAGGAGTTGCCACGGCACCCGACGGGCAAGCTCTATAAACGCCTGCTCAAGGACGAGTACTGGGCTGAAGCGGGTCGCTGATCCGGGCGATCTACTGATTGCGCAGCAGATTGGCGGGCGAGTACTGATCGGTGAGGACCCGCGCCGACTTGTCCCACTTCATCTGCGCGCTCCGGTCCCGCCGGTAGTCGCGGAACCGGACGCCGTAGGAGCGCAAGCGGGGCTCGAGCTCGGCGGCTGCCGCGTCGAGTGCCGCCTTGTCCGGCAGCGGCTTGCCGGTGGTCAGGATGATGCGGTTGGCGGAGTCCCGGGAGGTCACGTTCAGGAAGTCCCCGAACACGTCGAAGTAAGTGGCGGACTCGTGATCGTAGAGGCGGCTGATCGAGAAGGTATTTGCGGCGATCACGCCGCCTTCGGTGAGCAGCGAGCGGGTTTCCTCGAGATACTCCCGCGTCATCAGGTGCTCGGGTATGTAATCGCCGTTGAAGGCGTCGAGCATGATGAGGTCGTAGGTGTTCCCGCGCAGCGCGGCCCGCTTGGTGAAGACGCGGGCGTCCTGCACGAAGACTTTCACGGCCTCGTTCTCGGCGAACTCGAAGTAGGTTTCAGCCACCTTCACGACGGCCGGGTCGATCTCGACCACGTCGATCCGGGCGTCGGGGTAGAGCTGGTTGAGAGTTTCCGGCAGCGTGCCGCCGCCCAGCCCGACGATGAGCACGCGCTGGGGATCCGGATTCAGCAGCAGGCTCGTGAGCATCAGCTTGGCGTAGCCGAACACCAGTCGGCGGGGATTCTTGCGGTCCTTGCAGGACTGGTTGCGCTGGTCCGAGCGTACCGAGAACTGCAGGCAGATGATGCTGCCGCGCTCATCGATCAGAATGGTGCTGTAGAGGGAGCGCTCGCGATGGACGATCTTGGCGCCCAGCGGCGCGGCTGCGGCCAGCAGGACCAGAAGTGCGAGTGGCAGCAGGAAGCTGCGTAGCGTCAGCATGGGGTGATGCTCAGCCTGCCGGTTCGGGCACCGGCAGCGAATGCAGGCGCTGCGCGGCAAACGCGACGATCGCCATGACCACGAGCGCGGCGGTCAGCAGCGTCAGGATCGTGTTGATCTCGAACCAGAGGACGAAGTAGAAAGACGTGGCCAGCGTGCCGAGCGCGCTGCCGAGGGTCGAGACGAAGTAGAGTCGCCCGGCGACCTGGCCCGATTCGTGGGTCGACTCGACGAGCAGCCGTACCGAGTAGGGTGAGATCATGCCGAGAATGATGGTGGGCACGACGAACAGAACCCCCGACGCCAGCAGCGAGCCGTAGCGGGGGTCTTCGACGACTGCGAAGATCGCGACCATGATGGCTTCGCCGAAATAGACCAGCGGGTAGAGGAACACGGCGGCACACATGAAAATCGTCGCAAAACGCCCGAGCGACGGCGAGCGCAGCGACAACCGCCCGCCGAACAGGTAGCCGAGGGACAGCGACAGCATGAACACCGTGATGATGCTGCCCCAGACATAAATGCTGCTCCCGAAATAGGGTGCGAGAATGCGCCCGCCGAGAAGCTCGAGGGACATGATGACGAAGCCGCCCGTGAAAGCGAGCAAGTAAATAGTCAAAGTCATGGAATCGAGGTGAGGTGACTGCCGCGGCGAGTGTACCGACAGGCATATACTTTTAACAACATGGTAGTTGTGCGCTGGGCGGCGCTTGGGTCTAATGCGCGCCGTTCTCAGCCGCCTACGGGACCGCGATTTTGAGTTCATCCAGCGCGACCACGCTCACCCATCTGCAACAGCTCGAAGCCGAGAGCATCCACATCATGCGTGAGGTGATGGCGGAGAGCGAAAACCCGGTGATGCTGTATTCGATCGGCAAAGACTCGTCCGTGATGCTGCATCTCGCGATGAAGGCCTTCTACCCGTCGAAACCGCCGTTTCCGCTCCTGCACGTCGACACGACCTGGAAATTCCGCGAAATGATCGAGTTTCGCGACCGTCGCGCGGCGGAGCTCGGCATCGATCTGATCGTGCACATCAACGAGGATGGCGTGGCGCAGGGGGTGGGGCCGTTCTCCCACGGCTCCCAGGTGCACACGGACATCATGAAAACCCAGTCGCTCAAGCAGGCGCTCGACCGCTACGGCTTCGATGCCGCCTTCGGCGGGGCCCGGCGCGACGAGGAGAAGTCCCGGGCCAAGGAGCGGGTGTTCTCCTTTCGCAACGAGCAGCACCGCTGGGATCCCAAGAATCAGCGCCCGGAGCTCTGGAACATCTACAACGGCCGGGTCCGCAAGGGCGAGAGCATCCGTGTGTTCCCGATTTCGAACTGGACCGAGCTCGACATCTGGCAGTACATCTACCGGGAGGACATCCCCATCGTGCCGCTCTACTACGCGAAGCCGCGCCCGGTGGTGGAACGCGACGGCATGCTGATCCTGGCTGATGACGATCGCCTGCCGCTCGAGGACGGCCAGGGGCCGGTGGAGCGCACGGTGCGATTCCGTACGCTGGGTTGTTACCCGCTCACCGGCGCCATCGAAAGCGCCGCGGACACGCTGCCCGCGATCATCGAGGAGATGCTCATTGCCCGCACCTCGGAGCGGGAAGGGCGCGCCATCGACCACGACGAGTCGGCGTCGATGGAGAAGAAGAAGCAGGAGGGCTATTTCTGATGGCTGATGTCGAGCCCGCGACGAGCATCGAGTCTTATCTCGAAGGCCAGGCGGACAAAACCACCCTGCGCTTTCTCACCTGCGGCAGCGTCGACGATGGCAAGAGCACCCTGATCGGCCGGCTGCTCTACGACTCGAAGCTCATCTTCGAGGACCAGCTGGCTGCGCTCGAAGCCGACAGCAAGCGTCAGGGCACGCAGGGGGGTGACATCGACTTCGCGCTCCTCGTCGACGGGCTGGCGGCGGAGCGCGAGCAGGGCATCACCATCGACGTGGCATATCGGTTCTTCGCGACGGACCGACGCAAGTTCGTGGTGGCGGACACGCCCGGACACGAGCAGTACACGCGCAACATGGCCACCGGCGCTTCGAACGCGGAGCTCGCGGTCATTCTGATCGACGCCCGCAAAGAAGTGCTGACCCAGACCCGACGTCACAGCTACATCGTGTCGATGTTCGGCATCACCGATCTGATCGTTGCGGTCAACAAGATGGACCTGGTCGACTACGAGGAAACCACCTTCCGACGCATCGAGGACGAATACCGCCACTTCGCCGCCTCGCTGGGTGGCCTCGATATCACGTGCATCCCGATGTCCGCGCTCAAAGGCGACAACGTCACCTACCAGTCAGCGGTCATGCCCTGGTATCGGGGCAGCACGCTGCTCGAGGCCCTGGAAGACGTGCAGGTCGCCTCCCATCTGGAAGCGCAGTCGTTCCGGATGCCGGTGCAGTGGGTCAATCGACCGGATCTCGACTTCCGGGGCTTCAGCGGCACGGTGGCGAGCGGTCGCGTGACGCCGGGCGATGCAGTGCAGATGCTGCCCTCGGGAACCCGCTCGAAAGTCGCACGAATCGTGTCTTATGACGGCGATCAGCCATCAGCGGGTCCCGGCGAGGCGACAACGCTCGTGCTCGAGGACGAGGTCGACATCAGCCGTGGCGAGGTGATCTGCGCGGCTGACGATCCGATCGAGACATCGGATCAGCTCGCCGTGCACATCCTCTGGATGGACGAGGCGGCGCTGTATCCCGGTCGCCAGTACTATCTCAAGAGCGGCACCCGCACCGTGCCCTGCACGGTCACCGACCTGAAGCACAAGATCAACGTGAACACCATGGAGCAGCTGCCGGCCAAGCGCCTGGAGCTCAACGAGTTCGGCGTGGGCAACCTGAGCCTGAGCGATCGGGTCGCCTTCGAAACCTACCGCGACAACCGCGCCCTCGGCAGCTTCGTTCTCATCGATCGCCGGACGTTCGCCACCGTGGGCGTCGGCCTCTTCGACTTCTCGCTGCGACGCGCGGAGAACGTGGTCTGGCAGGCGCTCAGCGTCGACAAGGACCACCGCGCCGCCATCAAGCATCAGATGCCCTGCATCGTCTGGCTGACCGGCCTGTCCGGCTCGGGCAAGTCCACCATCGCCAACCTGCTCGAAAGCCGCCTGCACGACATGCACCGGCACACTTACGTGCTCGACGGCGACAACGTCCGCCACGGGCTCAATCGCGATCTGGGCTTCACCGAGGCCGACCGGGTAGAGAACATCCGCCGCGTGGGCGAGACCGCCAAGCTCATGGTGGATGCGGGGCTCGTGACGGTGGTGTCCTTCATCTCCCCCTACATCACGGAACGGCGCATGGTGCGTGAGCTGGTCGAGCCCGACGAGTTCATCGAGGTGTACGTGGACACGCCGCTCGAGGTGTGCGAAGCGCGCGATCCGAAAGGACTCTACAAGAAGGCGCGCTCCGGAGAGATCCGCAACTTCACCGGCATCGATTCCGAGTACCAGATCCCGGAAGCGCCAGAGCTCACGCTGCGCACGGCAGACCGCTCTGCGGAAGCCTGTGTCGAGGACCTGCTCGACTTTCTGGTCGAGCGGGGCGTGGTTCAGCGTTGATGTTCGGGTCCCGGTAGAGAATCACATGGACGTCGGCATCACATTGCGCAACATGGGCCCGCAGTCGACGGCGGCCAACCTGCTTGCCGGGGCGCAGCGCGCGGAGAGCGCTGGTCTCGAATCCGTCTGGATCACCGATCACATCGCCATCCCGCCCGACGATGCCGAAGGCAGCGAAGGCCGCTATCTCGATCCGCTCGTCACGCTCGGCTTTCTCGCGTCCGCCACCCGTGAGATCCGCCTCGGCACCGGCGTGCTCATCCTGCCTTACCGGCCACCTCTGCCGACCGCGAAGCAGGTTGCAACGCTGCAGGAGCTCTCCGGAGAACGGCTGTTGCTCGGGGTGGGTATCGGCTGGATGGATCCGGAGTTTCGTGCGCTCGGTATCGACCGGCACGAGCGCGGTGCGCGGTCGGATGCGACGCTCGAGTATCTCCACCGCTGTTTTGCCGGTGAGGTGATGGAAGCCAACGGGCAGCCGTTCCTGTTCCGGCCGCAGCCGACGCGGCCGCCGGTGCTGGTGGGTGGTGCAGCGCCACATGCGCTGGCACGCGCTGCCCGGCTCGGCGACGGCTGGCTGCCGATGGGGCTGGCGCCGGATGCGCTTGCTGCGCCCATGGCCGAGTATCGCGCGCTGTGTACGGCGGCAGGGCGGCCGCCCGGCACGGTATCCGTGATGCGCGGTCTGCCGCTCGCGGACCCGCCCGCGGCGCGAGCTTTGCTGCAGGCGTACGCAGATGCAGGCGTGGCGCGAGTGGTCTGCGGTGTGCGCTACGATACCGCTGACGAGTACGCCGCTCAGGTCGACGCGCTGGCTGCCATCGTATCCTGAACGGGCTCGGGCAGCCGTGCGCCCGGGATGCGCTGGATGGTCCAGGGCTTTACTTGTTGCGTGGCGGCAGCGCTTCTGTGGGGAACCCCCCGTCCACCCAGGCCCGAAAACCGCCACCGATGTGGCAGACGTTCTCGAGGCCCATGTGCTGCACGGTCTGCGTGGTCAGCGCCGAACGCCAGCCGCTCTGGCAGTAGAAGACGAACTTCTTCGGTTCGGCGAACACCGGCTTGAAGTAGGGGCTGTCCGGATCGATCCAGAACTCGATCATGCCGCGCGTCGCGTGGAACGCGTCGGGCACCTTACCTTCCCGCTGCAGCTCCCGTATGTCACGGATGTCGACGAACAGCACGTCGTCCGAGCCGAGCAGAGCGTTCGCCTCCTCCGGCGTGAGGGTGTCGATCTCGGCCATCGCCGCATCGAGCAGCTCCTGATATCCGTGCTTCAGCGCCATCTGTCTCTCCCTTCAGTGTTGGTGTTCTCGACGGGCGGTGTGTTGACTTGTCACAGCGAGTGACGGTCTGTCAGCTCGTGGTGCTGCGGGTGCGTGGCTCGGCGACCCGGGCAACCATTAGACCGCCGATCAGCAGAAATGCAACCGAGACGCCGAACACCACCTCGTAGCCGAACGCGGCGGCAATCAGACCACCCGCGACGGGGCCGATGGCGCCGCTGAGCTCGGAAGCCGAGTTGGCGATGGCGATCCGCAGCGGCAGATCCTCCCGGCGCCCGAACTCCAGCGTCAGGTTCATGGCGGCGTTCTGGAAGCCCTGCACGGCAGCGCCGATGGCGGCGAACACGATCAGCGTTGCGCTCAGCTCGCCGCCGATGAGGAGGCCGCACGTGGCGATGATCCACAGCACCGTGGCGCTCAGGAACACGAGCCGGAAGCCGTACCGGTCCGCAAGCGCGCCCCAGGCCAGATTGGACACCGTGGCTGCGAGCGTGAACGCGATGGTGGTGAGCGCCAGATTGGCGCCGGACAGGCCGATCGACTGACCGGCAAACAGCACATAAAAAGGCATGGCCAGCCTGCCCGCGTTGGCGATGGCCCGTGCAACGAAATAACGGGCGAACTCCGGATCGTCCCGCAGCAGCGCGGGAATCTCGCTGAGGCGCGTGGCGAGGGAGGATCTCGGCCGCAGGATCGGGGGCTCGGGCTCGCGCATGAACAGCAGCATGAGCAGGCCACACATGGTGAGCACGAACGCGAGCACGAAGGTGTAGGAGTAGCCGGTGACGTCTGGCGCCGTCCCGAGGAACCAGGTGCCTCCGGCGTACGCGACGCCCGCTGACGTGATACCGGCGAGGAAGTTGCGCAAGCCCGTCAGGCGGCCGCGCTTGGACACCGGAATGACCTTGGCCATGAGAAAGTTGAACACCACCCCCTGCATGCCCTGCAGCAACCCGAACAGCGTCAGCCAGACGAAAATCGCCAGCAGTGCCTGGTCGGGCGGCAGCAGCAGGCCGGACAGCGCAATCCCGAGCACCGTCAGCCGCATCGCGGTGCCGATAGCGAGGCCCATCGGCAGCACCCGGCTGCGGTGCTCGATGAGGGTGGCACCGAGCAGGGGGGTGATCATCATGCCGAGCGACTGCAGCCCCAGCGCCGCGCCGACGGCCACGTCGGAGCCCGAAAGGAGCAGGATGTAGGCCGGCAGGAAGGTTGGCGCGTTGAGCAGCCGGAAGCCCGTCTGCCCGAACATGCCGTGGCACAGGTGGGCAAAAAAATTGCGGGTCAGGTTGCGGCGCACGGCCACGTCGAAGCGGCGCTCGGCCCGCCGCCGATCCCCCGGCGTGGTCACAGTCGGGCCCGCAGAGGTGCACGACGGGCACGCCGTGTGCGCTGGGGGTCAGAATCTGCGCCTCTGGGGCAGGACCCCGGGCATGGTTGGTGCTGCCTTGGGCCCAGAAAAACATCCTCTAAAACAAACAGTTACACCTGGCGAGCAGAACTGGCACGAAATCTGATTGATCAGATGAACCGGGACGCGCAACGAACGGCGCGCCCGATTCCGTCAATCGATTATGGGCAGTACATGAATAATCGAGTAGCCGGCACTTACCCGGAACAGTTCTCTACGACCCCCGACCTCCTGCACGTGGTCATTCCCCGCCTCGAAATCGTTGCGGAGATGACCGTGCGAGGCGAGGACGATACGTTGAACGACGTCTGCCTGGCCGTGGCCGTGGTGGCGGACGCCCTCAGCACCGCGCGCGCTAACGTCCCTTCCAGTTAGGCGGACGCTTCTCGGCGAACGCCTTCGGGCCCTCGACGAAGTCCTCGCTGGTCGTCATCGCCTTGACCGAGTCGTACTTGGCGGTCAACGACTCTTCGAGTGAGGCCATGCTGAGGCTGCGGTAGACCACGTCCTTGCTGGCCCGGATGGACAGCGGTGCACAGGCGCAGATCTCCGCTGCCCACCTCCGGGCTGCATCCATCAGCTCGTCGTGAGGCACCACCTCGTTGACGAATCCGAGCTCCCTGCCTTCCTCTGCAGTCACGTGGCGTCCGGTGAGAATCATGCCGAGAGCGCGTTTCGAGCCGATCTGACGCGGCAGACGATTGAGACCGCCGGCCAGCGCGGCAAGCCCCACCTTCGGCTCCGGCAGGGCGAACAGGGCCTTCTCCGAGGCGATGATCAGATCGCAGGCAAGCGCAATCTCGAAGCCGCCCCCCATCGCGACGCCGTTCACCGCCGCGATCACGGGCTTGGTGAGATCGAATCGCGAGGTCAGCCCGGCAAAGCCCGCCGGCATGGGCACGCGCTCTCCACCTTCAGCCTGATACCGCAGGTCGTTGCCGGCGGAGAAGCCGCGGCCGCTGCCGGTGATGATCGCAACCCACATGTCGTCGTCTGCGGCGAAGTCGTCGAACACCTCGCCGAGCTCGGCGTTGGCTGGCGGATGTAGCGCGTTCAGCCGGTCGGGCCGGTTGAGCGTCACCGTCATCACGTGATCCTGTTTCTCGATCAGGCAGTACTCAGGCATGTTGTCTCCCTCGCTTGTTGGTCGTTGCGGGACGTGTGAAAGGCTGGTGTCCCGCGAGTTCCCCCGCGACTCACAGATGTCGGGTCGAGTTGAAGAAGTTAACGTAGGGGGCGGGAGAAAGCACTATCTCGGTCAGCGAGCAGTTGTCGAACCGGTAGTCCATCCAGCGTTCCGGCTGGCCCTGCAGCAGGCTGCCGAGGAGCACCGCCAGCGCGGCACCGTGGCCGACGATGAGGACCTGTGCGCGCCCGGTCGGATCGTGGTGGCGCTCGGCGATGGTCCGGATCGCGGAGACGATGCGCTCGGACACCGCGTCGAGGGACTCACCGCCCGGCGGTGCGAAGGTCGGGTCCCGGGTGGCGCGGCTGACGAAGTCGTGCGTCTCGGCGAGTTCGCGGAAGTGCAGCCCCTCCCACTCGCCGATCGCGTACTCACTCAGCGCCGGCAGCGCCTCCGGCTCGATCCCGAGCGGTTGCGCGACCTGCGCCGCCGTTGCCAGGCAGCGTCCGAGCGGGCTCGTGTAGATGGCGCAGATGTCGGGGTGATGAGCGCGCACGTGGCGCGCGGTGCGGCGCGCCTGGCGTCGCCCGCGCCAGGTGAGCGGACTGTCGGTGGAGCCGTGCCAGCGACCCTGGGCATTGGCGGCAATCTGTCCGTGCCGCAGGAGCAGCAGCGAGGCCACGGTGCGGTTCAGGCCTCCACGTCGAGCAGCTGTCCAAGCCGCACGGCGCGCACGACGATGTGCCGCTCGATGTCCATGCGGCGCGTGCGGCTGGCGCGTGCGACGCGCTGCACCCGTGCGGTTGTCTCAATGATCGGGGTCAGCCGCCTGGCGGGTACCCACAGCGGCGCTGCGATCAACGCCGTACCGTTCACATTCACCATGTCTTTCGGCAGCCGCTCGGGCACTGCCTGCCTCCTCGAAATTCTGTGTGCTCCAGCTGTGTCCTCGGCGTTCCGACCTCGCTCCAGCGTCGTGTCATGCACCCGACACGACGTGCTGCAGGGTGCGCTCTTCGTTGCTGGCGGCATCGGGTGACCGGCCCCCACCGGTCGTGTCCCGATGTGACACAGTTGGCAATTCTGAGTGATTCGGCGCCGCCATTGGTAGCACAATTCGTGAGGTTTTCTTGTCTCGACGTATAGAGAAGTAACAGATGCTGGAAAGTCGACGCAGCCGCGGCCGGCTGGCGACGGACGGGCGTCACATCGCGGTGGCGCTGTGGGCCGCTGCCGTGCTCGCGGGGTGCAGCGCCGATGCGGGTTATCAGCGCTACGAAGGCTCGACCATGGGCACCTACTACCGGGTCACTGCGCGCTGCCCGGAGTCAGCGGATGATGTCGGGAATCGGCTGACGACGGAACTCGATGCGGTGAACTCGCAGATGTCGACGTATGACCCTGATTCCACGCTGTCCCGTTTCAATCGCAGCGAGCCCGGCGCCTGGTTTTCCGTGAGCCGGGAACTGCATGACGTGGTGGCCGCGGCGGCGGACGTTCATGCGCTCAGCGACGGCGCATTCGACGTGACGGTTGGACCGCTCGTGAATCTGTGGGGCTTCGGTCCGGACGCCGCGGGTGGCGTGCCATCGGAGTCCGGGATTGCAGCGGCGCGTGCGCGCGTTGGCGCGGGGGCGCTGGCAGTCCGCGCGAACCCCCCGGCTTTGCGCAAAACCAAGCGGCTCTACGTGGATCTGTCGGCGATAGCAAAAGGCCACGGGGTGGATCGACTGACGGCCGTGCTCGAGGGGCAGGGTTGTGACCACTACCTCGTCGACATCGGTGGCGAGGTGCGGGTACGCGGCGCCAATCCCGACGGCAACCCGTGGCGGATTGGTGTGGAGGTGCCGGATCCGGATGCTCTGGGCGGCCTGCAGCGGGTCCTGACGCTGCGGGACGCGGCGGTTGCAACCTCGGGGGACTACCGCAACTTCCGGGACCTCGACGGTGATCGTGTTTCCCACACCATCGATCCGCGCACGGGACGCCCGGTCGACCATGGACTGGCATCGGTTACGGTCGTGCATGGCTCAGCGATGCGGGCGGACGGGCTCGCGACGGCCATCAACGTGCTGGGGCCTGTGGCCGGCCTCGCGCTCGCCGAGTCCGAAGGGCTGGCAGCGCTGCTCATCGTGCACCGCGATGCGGGCTTCGAAGAGTTGTATACTGCGGCCATGGAATCCTACCTGGCAGACCTGTGACGACCGCGCTGCTCGCCTTCGTGATCATGCTCCTGCTCGTGGCTGGCATGGCCATTGGCGTGCTGTTCGGGCGCCGGCCCATCGCCGGCAGCTGCGGAGGCATGAAGGCGCTCGGGATGGACGTGGAGTGCGAGATCTGCGGTGGCGACCGTAGCCGCTGCGCCGAGACCGGAGCGACCGACCGGACGCTCGCCACGCGGCTCGCGGCGGATGCTGCAGAGCGTCCACGCCGCCGGACCTGATCCTGGCGCAACCTGAGCGCTTCGGGTCACAGACAACTCACCTGACAGCCCCCGGCGTCCCGTTCCGGGACGTCTATGCTTTATGAATCCTCGTAGACCTCACGGGCTTCATGAGCGAATCCGCACCCCAGACCGATGCTGCGCCGCTGATCGACACGCTGCTGAGCGAGCTCATGGACGGTCGCATCGATCTGCCCGTTCTGCCCCGCACCGCCG
>CAJICJ010000269.1_pt1 | contig 13327 bp, 13 predicted proteins | sample 9199601 | NCBI WGS metagenome assembly CAJICJ01 (sample SAMEA7708337, study PRJEB35096) | sediment metagenome | biome: marine neritic benthic zone biome [ENVO:01000025]; feature: sediment [ENVO:00002007]; material: shallow marine sediment [ENVO:03000034] sea grass bed [ENVO_01000059] ... | reverse complement strand
TCGGCGGCGAGGCGGCCACCGTGGACAGCCTCGTGCTGGGTTATCCGGCGGGTGCGGCGTTCGACGTCCGTTTTGCCATCAACGAGGCCACCACCGCCGTTGCCGTGAACCGGCGCGACGGCATCACCCGCGCCATCGTCGCGCCGCAGCCGGGCAACGATCCGCTGGCCGGGTTCGGCGCGGCGGTGCGGCTCACCGACTCGGATGTGCTCACCGGCGTCGACGTGGCCCTCTACGGCGCGCTGGGTGCCGGCAGCGCCACGTTCACCGGCGGCAGCCGCAGCGCGGTCGTGCAGCGCCTGCGCCGCGGCTTTGACAGAGCCCGGCGCTACAATCCGAACCGCTACTCACCGGGTCCCGGCGACCACAGCCACCAGGACCTGGCGGCCATCCAGCGGTTTCTGTCCTCAGACATGCCGCTGGTGCTCGAAGCGCACCGCGCGGCGGAGATCCGCGAAGCGCTGGCGCTGGCTGAAGAGATCGGCAAGTCCCTCGTGCTGCTCGGCGGCACCGAGGCCTGGCAGGTGCGATCGCAGCTGGCAGAGCGGGACGTTCCGGTGATCCTCAACGTGCTCGCCAATCTGCCGGTGAGCTTCGAGCGTCTCGGAGCCCGGATCGACAACGCGGCGCTGCTGCACCAGGCGGGCGTGACGCTGCTGCTCACGGGTGGCCAGTCGCAGAACGCGCGCTGGCTGCGCCAGGGCGCCGGTAACGCCATCGCCCATGGTCTGCCCTGGGACGCAGCGCTCGCGGCGGCCACCGTTAACCCCGGCAGGGTCTGGGATCTGCCTGCCGGCACCGGCACGGTGGCGCCGGGCGCACCCGCCGACCTGGTGCTGTGGACGGGTGATCCCTTCGAGCTGACCAGCTGGCCCGCACAGGTCATGATCGGCGGGCGCTGGCAGGATCTGACCTCCAGACAGACGGAGCTGTTCGAGCGCTATCGTGAACTCTCAGCCGACGATTTCTACTACCGCTGATCGGCATCTGGATGCCCCGCCGAACGTGGACCGCTCTGGGCGGTAGCACGCGGCCGCTCGGCGCGCCGCCCTGGCAGGCCAGGTGCTCGATGAGATCACAGGAGCTGCCGCATCACCTGCGATCCTGAGTGCAGGCGGGAGGTCAGTCCCCGTCGTCGTCGTGAATGCGGATCAGCCCCTCCTGGGCCGCGGATGCCACCAGCCGTCCGGCCTGATCGTAGATGAGGCCCCGATTGAGGCCCCTGGCGCCGCCGGCGCTGGGGCTGTCCTGCACGTAGAGCAGCCACTCGTCCGCCCGGAACGGACGGTGAAACCACATGGCGTGGTCCAGGCTCGCCATCTGCATGCTGGTGTCCATGAAGCTGATGGCGTGTGGCAGGGTGGCGGTGTCGAGCAGCGACCAGTCCGAGAGGTAGGCGAGCACACACTGGTGCAACCGCGGATCGTCCGGCAGCGGGTCGCGGCACTTCATCCAGCACAGCTGCTGCGGGGGGCGTTTCTCCGGCGCGAAGATGTTCACGGGATTCACCGGTCGCACCTCGATCGGCCGCACGGAGCTCATCGCGTCCGCGTACTCGGGCGGCGCCTCGGACAGCCACTCCTCGCGCAGTGCCCGCTCGTCCCGCAGGTCTTCCGGCCGCGGTGCCTCGGGCATCGGGATCTGATGGTCGAAGCCTTCCTCGTCGATCTGAAAGGAGATCGACATGTTGAAGATGGCCCGCCCGTGCTGCACGGCCACGACCCGACGGGTGGTGAAGCTGCGGCCGTCGCGGATGCGGTCCACGGTGTAGAGGATGGGCACGCTCGTATCGCCGGGGCGCAGGAAGTATCCGTGCAGCGAGTGGGCATGGCGATCCTCGGGCACCGTTCTGGACGCCGCTACCAGCGCCTGGCCGATGACCTGGCCGCCGTAGACGCGCTGCCAGCCTTCGTTCGGGCTGGTTGCACGATAGTGGTTCTGCTCGATCTCTTCGAGATCGAGCAGATCGATGAGATCGTTGATGGTGGAATCGGACATCACCGCTCCGGAGGGGTACTGCAGAAAAAGGCGCGTATTGTAGTCGCGGTGGTGGCTGGGGAAAATGGCGCTTCGACCGATATAAGGACAAGAGAGATGCCCTCACGCAGAGAGCTGATCCAGCTCACGGACGCCGAAAGAGCGGATTTAGCTGCGACCGCCAGGACGCTGATCATCATCTCCAACGGCAAGGACGGCTACCCGCACCCCATGCCGATGTGGTTCCACACGGATCCAGAGGGCTGCATGTACTGCACCACGTTCCGCAAAGCCCAGAAGGTGCTCAACTTCGAGCGCGATGCCCGCGCATCGCTCCTGATCGAGTCGGGTGAGGAGTACGCGGAGCTCAGAGGCCTCGTCGTCTACGCGCGTGCCGAGATCATCGACGACCTCGACACCGTGGTCGACGTGCTGGTGAACATCAACAGCAAAGGCGCGTCGGTGGACGCGGCGCAACGCGAGGCGCTGGCCGAGGCGGTGCGGCCGACGGCGGAGAAGCGCGTGGTGCTCAAGTTCACTCCCGAGCGCTTCGTGAGCTGGGATCACAGCAAGCTCGGCGGACGCTACTGAAGCCTCCCGCGGAGCGGCCCAGGCCCGGACGGGCCGGCGCTCACAGCCCGAGAAAAAACAGCCAGATCGCGCAGACCACGCCGCCCAGGAACACGCCCGTGCGGGCGCTGGCCCAGTCGGCGAGGTAGCAGACCGCGTGCATGACGCGGAACGCCACCCAGGCGATGGCGAGGTTGGCGGCAGTGCCGGGATTCGCATCGGTGATCGCGGCGCTCACCACCGCGGCGGTGAACACCGCCAGTTGTTCCCAGGCGTTGCTCTGGGCGGCGAGGGCCCGCTGCGCGGCACCTGTAGCCTGCAGCGCCTGCTGGCGCGGATTGTGGTTGTCCAGCGAGCCGAGCTGCCTGACCCGCAGATAGCCGCCGATGCCCGCGAGCGCGTGGGGAATGAGCACGCCGATCGCGAGGCAGATGAGGACGGTCGTCATGGAGGAGGCGCTCCCGGTGAATCTGGGTGCGCAATCTAGCAGAGAAGTTGCGCACTTTTAAGCGCGGGCAGGCCGGTCAGCCCGGAGCGCGCTGCGCCCCGGACCCGGTGGTGCGGCGGCGGCGACGCAAGGGTGCCGCCGCAGCCTCGTGCGATCAGTACTTGTAGGAATCGGGCTTGAACGGCCCCTCCTGCTTCACGCCGATGTAGTCCGCCTGCGTGTTTGTCATGACGGTGACGACGCCGCCGAAGCCTTCCACCATGAGCTGAGCCACCTCCTCGTCGAGCTTCTTCGGCAGCACCTCGACCGTGATCGGCGCGCGCTGGTTGTCGGGCTGGTCGGCCCAGCGCTGCTCGAACAGGTGCATCTGCGCGAGCACCTGGTTGGCGAACGAGCCGTCCATCACCCGCGACGGATGGCCCATGGCGTTGCCCAGGTTCACGAGGCGCCCCTCGGAGAGCAGGATCACGTAGTCGTGCGGATCGTCGCTGCGGAAGATCTGGTGGACCTGGTCTTTCACCTTGTCCCAGCGCCAGTGCTCGCGCATGTAGGCGGTGTCGATCTCGTTGTCGAAGTGGCCGATGTTGCAGATCACGGCGCCTTTCTTGATCGTGCGCAGCATGTTGGCGTCGCAGACGCTGGTGTTGCCCGTGCAGGTAACGATGAGATCGGTGTCCAGCATGAGAGTCGAGTTGATGTCCTCGACGCGGCCCGTGTTCACACCGTTGTTGTAGGCGGAGACGACCTCGTAGCCGTCCATGCACGCCTGCATGGCGCAGATCGGATCGCTCTCCACCACGCGCACGATCATGCCTTCCTGGCGCAGGCTCTGTGCGGAGCCTTTGCCGACGTCGCCGTAGCCGACGACCAGCGCCCGCTTGCCCGCCATCAGCATGTCGGTGCCGCGCTTGATGGCATCGTTCAGGCTGTGACGGCACCCGTAGCGGTTGTCGTTCTTGGACTTCGTGACCGAGTCGTTCACGTTGATGGCCGGCACCTTGAGGTCACCCGTCTTCATCATGTCGAGCAGGCGGTGCACGCCGGTGGTCGTCTCTTCGGAGATGCCGTGAATGTCGTGCAGCATCCCGGGGTATTTCTCGTGGATCAGCATCGTGAGGTCGCCGCCGTCGTCCAGCAGCAGATTGGCGTTCCACGGCTTGCCGTCCTTGAGCACGGTCTGCTCGATGCACCAGTCGTACTCTTCCTCGGTTTCACCTTTCCAGGCGTAGACGGGCACATCACCCGCGGCCATCGCGGCCGCGGCGTGGTCCTGCGTGGAGAAGATGTTGCACGAAGACCAGCGCACCTCTGCACCGAGATCGATCAGCGTCTCGATGAGCACGGCGGTCTGGATGGTCATGTGAATGCAGCCGATGATCCGCGCGCCGGCCAGCGGCTGCGTGTCGCGATACTTGTTACGCAGGGCCATCAGCGCCGGCATCTCCGCTTCTGCGAGCGTGATCTCCTTGCGACCGAACTCTGCGAGCCCGATGTCGGCAACTTTGTAATCGGTCATGTCGTCTCCTGGACCTTGTTGATGTGAAGGGGTTTCGGCACCGCGTCCGGGTGGACGTAGTGCTGAATCTGAATCTGAAAGCCGTTTTTCTGCGCGAGAAACTGCGACTCGGCGACGCGCAGGCCGGCGGCCTGCGCCCAACCGGCGAGCTCGCGGGGCTCGAAACCGAGCCACAGATCGCCGCACAGCTTGCTCGCCCGCTGCTGATCGTGACGGCACAGCTCCGCCACCAGCAGCGCGCCGTCCGGCTCGAGCAGCGTCGCGGCGTGCTGGAAAAAGCGTGCTGGCGAAGGCATGTGATGCACCACCATGGCCGCGACGATGACGCGCCAGCGGGGCTCTGCAGGCACGGTCTCGAACTCGGTGAGCGAGAGCGTGACGTTGGCCTGCCCGACACAGGCGGCCGCGGCGCGATCGAGCATCTCCGGTGAGCTGTCGATGCCGTGCGCCGTTTCGAAGAGCCCGGCGAGAGCGCTGAGCAATCGGCCCTGGCCGGGGCCCACCTCGAGCAGGCCGCCGCGCGGGCTGCATCGGGTGACCATCTCGACGAGCGTGTCGGTGTAGATGGCGGGATCCGCGAGCTCTGTCTGCTGTGCGGCCACCTCGTCCGCGTGGCGAGCGAAAAATGCCCGGCAGGTACGCCGGCGGGCCGTGTGCACGCGGCTGATCGCGCGGCGCAGGTCGCCGTCCGCCCCCGCTGCGTCCAGGCTAACGAACATGGCGAGCTTGAGCGGGTCATCGGTGGCGGGATCCCGCCGGTAGAACATGCTGTTGCCTTCGCGCCGACGCGCCACGAGGCCGGCTTCGAGCAGCACCTTGAGGTGGTGGCTGAGCGCCGGCTGCGGCACGCTGAGCAGCTCACACAGCTCACCCACCGCAAACGAGTCTTCCCGCAGTGCAAGCAGAATGCGCGCCCGCAGCTGATCGCCCACCGCTTTGCCGAGTCGCGTGACGTGCTCGAGCGGATGGTCTTCGGAGGGTGTCGTTGCGTTCAGTGGGTTGCGGCCCATCGGGTGGAGGCCCTGACTGCTGGGTGGCGGCATGCTAGCAGGCCGCTTACACAATATCAAAATATTTTGATATAGCATTGGCTGCCTGCATGTCACAATGCGTCACCATGGATACGGCCAACGGATCGAGCCCAGACGTCACCCCAGACGCCACGCTGTCGAGCAAGCTGCCCGACGTCGGAACCACCATATTCACTGTGATGTCGGAGCTCGCGCGCGCGGAGGGGGCGCTCAACCTCTCGCAGGGATTCCCCGACTTCGACGGTCCGGCGCTGCTGCTCGAGCGCGTGCAGCACTACCTGACGCATGGCTTCAACCAGTACGCGCCTATGATGGGCGTGCCGGCGCTGCGCGAGGCGATCGCCCGCAAGGTCGCCGGCCTCTACGACAGCACCCTCGATGCGGACGCCGAGATCACGGTCACCTCGGGCGCCACCGAAGCGCTCTTCTGCGCGATTGCCGCGGTGGTCGGGCCCGGCGACGAGGTGATCGTGTTCGATCCGGCCTACGATGCCTACGAGCCCGTGGTACGGCTGCAGGGCGGGATCACCCGGCACGTGCCCATGCACCCGCCTGACTACGCCATCGACTGGGATCGTGTTGCGGACACAGTAAACACCCGCACGCGCCTCATCATCACCAATACGCCCCACAACCCTACCGGCGCGATCTGGGGTGAGCACGACATCGCGGCGCTCCGGCAGATCGTCGAGGGCTCGCGGATCTTCCTGCTGGCGGACGAGGTGTACGAGCACATCGTCTTCGACGGGCGACGCCACGAGAGCCTGTGTCGCTATCCGGATCTCTTCGAGCGCAGCTTTGTCGTGTCCTCGTTCGGCAAGACCTACCACGTCACCGGCTGGAAGATCGGCTACTGCTGCGCGCCGCCTGCGCTCACCACCGAGCTGCGTCGCGTCCATCAGTTTGTCACATTCACCTCTAACACGCCGGTGCAGCTCGGCCTTGCGGACTTTCTCGATGCCTGTCCCGAGCATCACCTGGAGCTCGGGCAGTTTTATCAGCGCAAGCGCGACCTGTTCGTCAGCCTGCTCGGGGGCTCCCGCTTCTCGATCACGCCCAGTGCCGGCACCTACTTTCAGCTGCTCGGCTACGAGCGCCTCTGGGACGAGCAGGACAGCGATCTGGCGTTACGCCTCACCCGTGAGGCGAAGCTCGCAACCATTCCGATCTCGCCGTTTTACGAGCACGATCCCGGTCACCGCATGCTGCGGCTGTGCTTCGCCAAAGACGACGCTACCCTGCGCGCTGGTGCCGAGATCCTCTGCAGCCTTTGACGCAGCGGCGACGGGCGCAACGGGATGATCCGCATCACACCGATATCGACACGACACACCGTTCAGACGACAGGAGGACAGGGGTGAACAGGCATCCTGGCTACGGCGCAACCCGGCACGGGCGAATCCGGACACGACAACCGGCAAACGCCCGCAGCGGATCCTGGCCCGGATACGTGGCAATCGCCTTTGCGCTGGGCCTGGCGCTCGGCGGGTGCTCCGAGTCTGCCGGGCCGGCCGGCGCTGCGGCCGCAGGCGGCGCTCCGCACCCGGGTGAGGAAACGTACAACCGCTACTGCTTTTCCTGCCATGCTGCCGGCGTTGCCAACGCGCCGAAGCACGGCGACCGGGAGGCCTGGGCACCGCGCATTGCCAAAGGCCGGGCGCTGCTGCTCGAGACCACCAGAGCCGGCATCCCGCCGGGCATGCCCGCCATGGGGCTGTGCCTGTCGTGCACGGACGAGGATCTGGTGGCAGTCATCGACTACATGATTCTCGCCGCGGAATAGCCGGCGCGTGGTGGAATCCGCCACTATCTGGCGGCCAGCCGCCATGCCGGTGGTCGGCCGCTGCCGCCGGACTGCCGTCGCAAAAGACGCACGGCCCGCGCTGGCGCAGTGATGCGGGGCTGCGACGGCTGGCGCGGATCGTGCATAATCCATCGGAATTGGCGGGCCTGCAGCGTCCGCACACGAACGACCGAGGAGCGCGACTCATGACACGCTATCTGCCGGGGGACATCGTTTCCCGCCGCAAAGGCATCGTGATGCACAAAGGCGTGGTGCTGGCCGACGGCAGCGTGCTGCACAACACGCCGTTTCGCGGCGAGCACGTGACCACCCCCGAGGCGTTCCGGGCGGGCAGGCGCCTGCATGTCACCCGGCAGCCGCTCGACGCGCGCCAGCGTGTGCTGCGCGCCGCCCGGGCGGACGAGCGGCGCGGCTATCATCTGATCACCAACAACTGCGAGCACACGGTGTCCCGCGCCGCGGAAGGCACCCCGCGCAGCCCTCAGCTGCGGGGCTGGGTGGCCGGGATTGCGGTGGCGGGCGTGACCTTCGCGCTCACGCGTCACCCCGGATTGACGGCAGCCGGCTATGCGCTCGGCCGTTCGCTCGCGAAGAGACTCTGATCCCGCTCCCAGCCCGGCAGGCGCGCGACAAACGAGCCAACGCCGGGCAACACCAGCCGGTGGCAGTGCAGCTGCAGGCGGGGCGCCTGCTGATCCGGTGACGCCGGGCTGCCGTACAGCATATCTCCGAGCAGCGGGTGACCAATCCAGGAGGCGTGCACGCGCAGCTGATGCGTGCGTCCGGTCAACGGTTGCAGCAGCACCAGCGAGCGTCCACTTTCCCGGCGCAGCGTGCGCAGCCGGGTCTGGCTCGAATGGCCGTCACCGGACGGCATCGGCAGGGACCAGCCGCGCCGGTCCTGGCGGATGTCTGCGCGTTGTCCGGCAACCCGGAAGCGGCTCTTGCGGCCACGCTTGAGCGGCAGGTCGATCAGACCGCGCGGCGCCGGCGCTCCCACCACCCAGGCCAGGTAGTACTTGCGCACCCGACGCTGCTGGAACGCCTGGGTGAGCTCGCGCTGCCGGGTCTGGCTGCGCGCGACGAGCAGCACCCCGCTGGTGCCCTTGTCGATGCGGTGTACCTGATAGGGTTTGCCGCCGAGCAGGTCGGGAAGCATGTCCCACAGGCACGGGGCGCCGCTGCGGTCGGCGAGCACGGACAGGCCGCTCGGCTTGTCCAGAACGACCACGTCGGCGGCGTCGTGCAGAATTTCAGGCGTCAGCGAGCTCAAGGGCCAGCTCCACGAGGCGCGAGGTCAGATGGGCGGTACGCGCGGCATCGACCGTGGTGGGCCAGCGATCATCCGGGTGGTGAAACCACCGGTTGTCGCCGAGCAGCGACAGGTAAGCGCCGCCGGCATCGAAGACGTTGCGGGCTTCACCCAGGGGGCGCTGGTCCGGTGGCGTCAGGCTGAGCTCAGCCTCCGGCGGGCAGACCTGCTCACCCCGGGCGAGCCAGCCCGGGGTCGAGGCCTGCCAGCGCAGCCGGCTGCCGCGGGCGGCAAAGTTTGCACCCAGGTGCAGCCAGGCGTGCGCGCCGGTCAACAGCGCCGGTCGCGAGCGGGTGAAGTGCTCGAGACCGAGGTGGCCGAGCTCGTGACCGCTCGTTGCGATCAGCAGCACCGGCCGTTGGGGCGGCCGTGCCAGCAGCGCGCGCGCACACGCGAGCCACACGGCGATACCGCCACCACGCTCGGCGGTGCAGCGCCACCACGCGCTGCGCGGCGTCATGACCACCAGCGGCGCAAGGCCGGCGTCACGTCCTGGAAACTCCACGCGGACATTGCTGGCGGTCGCCGGCTCGGCGCTGAGCGGCGCGCTGACTGTGAGCTCGCGGTGGCCGTCCGCCGCGGCGTCGAGCCAGGCGCCGGCCGCGGTGGCTACCTGCAGCACCGGGGGGCCGTAGGGTGCGAGAAACGACTCCGCATTGAGCACCGCGAGCCCCGGCTCGACCTGCTCACCGGCCGCCACGGCCACAATCGCCGTGGGGCCGGATGTCGCGAGGCGGCACGCGTGCAGGTCCCGGTTCGGCTGGTTGGACTCGAAACGCACCACGGCAATGTTCGCGCCCGGCGCCGGCCAGCCGGCGCGGCCACGCACGGCTGTGGCGCCGCGCAGCGGACCGTCGAAGAGCGGCAGCCCCTGCGCGACGTGCTCGCCGTCGGCGACGCTGGCCGGACCCGGCACCCGCCGCTCGAGCGCAAACTCGTCGAGCAGCGCGCGGCCACCGGCGTTGCGCACCTGCTCGGCGAGCCACGTCGCGGTCTGCTGGTCGCCGGCCGTCCCGGTCCGGTGATCTTCGAGGGCGTCCCAGCCACGGATGTCATTCTCGATCTGTTCGCGCATCGATGTGCCTGTTCTGATGCATGGTCGACGTAGCGGTCGCACCTGTCGGCGCCATGGCGGCAGATCGACGATTTCCGTTCACGCCACCAGACCCCGGCGAGTAACATAGCGTGGAACGTCGGGGGCGGGAAAGCAGGGGGATTCATGCGGGCAGCCATCATGCGCGACCAGACACTGCGCAGCGACGACATCGCCGCGCCGGTGCCGCAGTCGGGCGAAGTGCTGGTGAAAACGCTGGCGTGCGGAATCTGCGGCTCCGATCTGCACGCGATCAAGTTCTTCGATCAGTTTGTCGGCGCGGGGCTCGAGCGACATCGGGACCTGGTGATGGGGCACGAGTTCTGCTCGGAGCTGCTCGAGCACGGTCCGGACACGGAAGGCCGCCTGCCCGTGGGTTCCCGCGTCTGCGCGGTACCGGTGCTGCGCCGCCACGACGGGCTCACCACCGTCGGCTACTCCCATGATGTGCCCGGCGGCTACGCGGAGCAGATGGTGCTCACGGAGGCCTCGCTGCTGCCGGTGCCGAACGGTCTCGCTGACGATCATGCTGCGCTCACCGAGCCCATGGCGGTCGGCTGGCACGCCGTCGAGAAAGCGGCGCTCACCGATGACGACGTGCCTCTGGTGATCGGCTGCGGCCCCGTGGGCCTGGCGGTCATCAGCGCGCTGCGGGCACGTGGCGTGGCGCCCATCGTCGCGGCAGATTTCTCACCCCGGCGGCGCGCCCTGGCGGAATCGCTCGGAGCGGATGTCGTGATCGATCCCGGCGCGCGTTCACCCTACGACTCCTGGCGCGACGCGGCCACGGCAAGCAGCCAGGGCCAGCGCGCTGAGGTGAGTCCGTTGAGCGGCGAGCGCAACCTGCCACCGGGGGTGTTCTTCGAGTGTGTCGGGGTACCCGGCGTGATCGACCAGATGATGGTCGGAGCGCAGCGTGGCTGCCGCTTCGTGATTGTCGGGGTGTGCATGGAGAGCGACCCGATCCGGCCGCTGCTGGCGATCGGCAAGGAGCTGTCCCTGCAGTTCGTGCTCGGCTACACCCCGGCCGAGTTTGCGCAGACCCTGCACCACATTGCTGAAGGCACCCTGCCGGTGGAGCCGCTCATCACCGGCCACGTGGGGGTGGATGGCGTGGCCCAGGCGTTCACCGATCTCGGCAATCCGGAAACGCACGCGAAGATCGTCGTGGAGCCCTGGCGCACGTGAATCTGCGGGACCTGAAATATCTGGTCGCGGTTGCGGAGCACCGGCATTTCGGCCGAGCCGCGGATGCGTGCTACGTCAGCCAGCCGACGCTCTCCACACAGCTCAAGAAGCTCGAGGAGGAGCTCGGCGTCACGCTCATCGAGCGCACCAACCGCCAGGTCATGCTGACGCCGGTGGGTGAAGACGTCGTGGCGCGGGCGCAACGCGTGCTGCGGGACGTGGAGGATCTCGTGCAGGCGGCCGCCGAGCACGCCGATCCGTTTGGCGGCAGTTTCCGGCTTGGCGTCATTCCCACCGTGGCTCCTTACCTGCTGCCGAAGATCCTCACGCCCATGCGCAAGGCGTTCCCGAATCTCGAGATACAGCTCACCGAGGGGCAGACGGCCACCATCAGCAGCATGTTGAGCGAAGGTGCTCTCGAAGCGGTGATCCTCGCGCTGCCGGTGGAGGACGACAGCTTCGTGTGCCGGGCGCTCTACTCGGAGCCGTTTTTCCTGGCCGCATCGAAGCGCCACCCCAAGGCGCGCAAGAAAACCGCAAGCCTCGGCGATCTGGACGGCGAGCAGGTGCTGCTGCTCGAGGACGGTCACTGCCTGCGCGATCAGGCGCTCGAGGTGTGCAACTCCCACAACGCCGTGGAGAACACCAACTTCCGCGCCACCAGCCTCGAGACGCTGCGCCAGATGGTGGCCGCCAACGTCGGCATCACGCTGATGCCGGAGCTCGCCGTGCCGGGCCGCTCGGCGCAGGTGGCCTACGTCCCGTTCGCGGGTGCCAGGCCGCACAGGGACATCGGGCTCTGCTGGCGTCGCAGCTCCACCCGCACGGCGCTGCTCGAGCAGCTCGCGACGGTGCTGCGGGAGACGATGATGCCGGTGCTCGCCGGACGCTGATACCGCCCGGCGTTTCGGTGCGGCCGGTCACACAAGTTGCGTGGCCGCTGCGTACCATTGTCGGCTGAGCTGATGCCGGGGACACGAGTGGGCAATATCGATGATGCTGATGCGAGCAGCGCACCGGCACGGGAGTTCGGTCAGGACCTGAGCGTTGCCGGTCTGCGCAATCTCCTCGACGGGTTCGGCACGCTGCTCAATGCGCGCCTGCCTCGCTTCGGCAAGCTCATCACCTCGATTCCCATCAGCCCGGACACGCCCGCTACCGTGGACGTGCTGGTGCCGGAAGGCCCGGGTCCCCACCCGGTGCTGGTCTACCTGCACGGCGGCGCCTGGGTGGCAGGCAGCCCGGCGAGCCACCGCAAGCTGACCGCACGCTTTGCGGAGCAGGGGTTGCTCGTGGTGAGCGTCGACTACCGGCTGGCGCCGGAGCATCCGTTTCCGGGCGGTCTCGACGACTGCGTGGCAGCAGTGCGCTGGGCGACGGCCAACGTGCACCGCTACGGCGGCGATCCTGCGCGCCTTGCGCTCGGTGGCGATTCTGCGGGCGCCAACCTGACTGCGGCGACGCTCAACGTGCTCGCAGAGCGCCTGGCTGCGCCCCGCATTGCCGCAGCGCTGCTCATCTACGGGGTGTTCGACATGGCGGATCTCGGCGGTCCGAGCGTAAGCCGGCTGCTGCACGGCGCGTATCTGCCCGGCATGCCCGAGAGCGTGCTGTCAGAGCCGCGGGTGAGTCCCATCCACGGCGTGGGCGCGCTGCCGCCGAGCTTCGTGGTGGTCGGCACTCAGGACGTGCTGCTCGCGCAGAACCGCCGGTTCCGTGAGGCGCTGATCGATGCCGACAGACCTCACGTCTACGTCGAGGCGCGGCACATGCCCCATGGCTTCCTGCAGATGGAGACGCTGGGAGAGGCGCGCCGCCTGGTCGCCGACATGGCGGCGTTTCTGCACGGACACCTGGCCGAGAGCCGTGCAACACGCTGGCGCGGCGCGCTCATGGGCTGTGGGCGAGCGCTGCAACGGCTGCGTCGATGGCCGCAGCAGAACCGGACTGTGCCCACGCCGTGACGCGCTCGATCTGCAGGCGCACGTAAGCCCCGGTGTCGAACGCATATCCGGGTTCGGCATACTGGGGGTACTTGGCGTCGAGCGCCGCGGCGATGGCGGCGGCTTCCACCGGCTCTGGCTCGCACAACGCTGCGTGCACGTCGATGCGAACCCACCACAGCGCCTGCCAGTCCGTGGCGTAGTGATCGAGCAGCAGCGTCGCCGCTGGCTGCCGGGCGAGATTGCTGAGTCGCTTGAGGGTACCGCCCGCTTTCCGCTTGCCGTCAATGGGCGAGTACAGATCGGCGGCGTGGCGGCAGAACACGATGGGCACAAGGGGCGGCAGGCCTGCCGGTTTCAGCGTTGCTAGCCGGCCGACGGGCCAGGTGGTCAGCAGCGCGGCGAGCGTGGTGTCTGGCAGGATCACGGGGGGCCGGCCGGGTGG
>CAJICJ010000205.1_pt1 | contig 13726 bp, 9 predicted proteins | sample 9199601 | NCBI WGS metagenome assembly CAJICJ01 (sample SAMEA7708337, study PRJEB35096) | sediment metagenome | biome: marine neritic benthic zone biome [ENVO:01000025]; feature: sediment [ENVO:00002007]; material: shallow marine sediment [ENVO:03000034] sea grass bed [ENVO_01000059] ... | reverse complement strand
GCTTCACCTGCATCGCCACCGCCCTCTACTGGAAAGGCAACAAGATCAAGTGTGAGATCGCTCTGGCCAAGGGCAAGAAGCAGCACGACAAGCGCGCAACCATCCGTGAGCGCGACTGGAACCGCCAGAAGGAGCGGCTGCTGAAGCACGGCTGACAGCCTGCCGAAAAACAGGCGGTCAGGCCGTTGGTTGATTTGTGAACGCCGCTTCGGCGCCAACCGCGCGGCGCCACGCGATCATCTCGATGGCGGCGGCCGCCGCTTCGTAACCCTTGTTGAACTCGTCGTCCGCGGCGCGCGCCTGGGCGTGGGCCATCTCGAACACGGGGAGTATCTCCACGATCACCGGCCGGCGATACTGGACCATCACGTTGCCGAGCCCGCGCATGCACTCGTTGCTGATCATCTCGAAATGCAGCGTCTCGCCCTTGAGGATCACGCCGAAGCAGATCACCGCGTCGATCCGCCGCTCTGTATCGACCGCCAGCAGATCTGCCGCTGCCAGCGGCATCTCCAGCGAGCCGGGCAGGGTGTGCACGTCGATCTCCGTGTAGCCGCGCCCACGCAGCACCCGCTCGCAGGTCGACGCGAGGCTCGTGACGAGTTCCGGATACCACTTGGAGCAGAGCATGGCGATCCTGCCGGGATCGACGATGTCGGGCAGCGAGTCGAGGTCGACTTTGGTCTGGGCCATGGGGGTCTCGATCGGGTCAGCTCAGCGAGGAGCGCGAGAATACCGCAACCTCGCCCGTGCGTCGCAATCGGCGGGCGACGGCGCCGGCCCGGTGCGGCAGAATGGCCCGGCCGCTACCGCCTCGAGGACCCCATGAGCCGCGAATTCCGCACCTGGCGCCCGCACCCCTGGCACGGCCTGCCCCTGCGCGACGGCGCGCAGCCCGATCTGGTCAACGCCTGGATCGAGATCACGCCGTTCGACCTCGTGAAGTACGAGATCGATAAGACCAGCGGCTACCTGCGGGTGGACCGGCCGGCACGCACGTCCTCGCTGCCGCCAACACTCTACGGGTTCGTGCCGCGGACCTACTGCGGGGAACGCGTCCGCGCGCTCATGCCGGGTGCTGAGCGCGGTGACGGCGATCCGCTGGACATCTGTGTGATCAGCGAGCGGCCCATCGCCCGCGGCGAGGTGATTCTCGAAGCACGGGTGATCGGCGGCCTGCCGATGCTCGACGGCGGCGAGGCGGACGACAAGATCATCGCGGTGCTGGCCAACGACGAGGTCTGGGGTGCCGCCACCGACGTCGTCGATCTGCCGCCACAGCTCGCCGCGCGGCTGCGCCATTACTTCAGCACCTACAAGACGCTCCCGGACGAAGCGGACGTGGTATCCGTCGATGCGCCTTACGATCGGGCCCGGGCGCTGACGGTGATCGAGGCAGCAGCAGCGGACTACGCGGACGAGTTCGGGGCTTCGGCGGAAGACGCTTGAGCGACTCGGGCGCTGCGGCTGGTGACCGGCAGCGCTGTGAGGCTCGGCAGCCCGGACTCGGCGAGGCCGGTCCGACCTTCAGCGCCACCGTATCGATGTCTCATACGTAGATTTCCTGGGCGAGCACGATGACCCGGTCCGCCTCATCCAGCGTCCAGCGCAGGTCCCGCGAGGGATTGAGCAGCACATCACCGTCCGCAAGGAAGAGTCCGAGCGCAATCTCCAGATTGCGTTGCGCTGCATATACGAGATCGTCGAAGCGACACTCCACGCCAGTCGCGACGTACTCACCGGCCGAGCGCAGCGAGATCTCCACACCCCCCGCGCTCAACAGCTCGCGATAGATCGATCCGAGCACCTTCATCTGGGAGATCTGGGCGAGCTGGGCGCTGATCACCTCGGAGCTCACGACAATGTCGCGCACGCCGAGGCCGGTGAAGAGCTCCCGGCTGCCGCCGTCGAGCAGCTCCACCACGATGTTGGCAGCCTCTGCCGAGAAGTCGTCGAGCTCGGAGAGTCGCAGCAGCACCCTGAGGGCACGGGTATCGCGGTGATCCTCGTGCTCGGTCTCGTCGGCGAGCACCACCAGCGAGTCGAACCCGGCCACCTCCATGTCCGCGTACGTGGCCCGTACCGTGGCATCTCCCGAGCGCAGGTCGAGCTTGAGGTTCGCAAGCGTCACCCGGGCGCCGTCCTCCAGCCGCGAGGTGAGCTCCTCGAGCGGCAGCTGGGTGAGCACGGTGACCTCCGTGCCGTGCACCGAGTGAGCGTCGACCTCGCGGAGAATGTCGTAGAGGTTTGTCGACCAGCCGATGAACAGCACACGCTGTGGCGCCTGGGCTCGGGCCTCACGCTCGCGATAGATCTCCGACGCACGCTCGTCGAGCGTCGGATCGTGATGCGCCGGCACTCGCGGCGTGAGCAGCACAAGCTGCTCGTCGTCCGCCGGATCGTAGTCCGGCTCCGGGTTGAGTCCCGCTTTGTGCTGAGGCGTGAGCGCATCCCCTTCCGCCCAGGTCACGCCGATGGGAATGGCGCTGGGGTACTGATATGCAAGCTCGCCAATCGTGGTCTCCACACCCTGGGGCCCGTCCTGCACGTAGAGGCTGTTGCCGTCGAGCGACATCAGCTCGTCGTAAACCCGCGCCAGCCCGGGATTGCGTATGGTCTGCACGATCACCTTGCTCGTCACCCGGCTCGAAGAGACGATGTCCAGGCGGTTACGGGCGCCGATCTCCGCGAGCTCGAAGTTCTGCTCGAGCGCCACCTCCGCGCTCAGGTTCGGCCGGGCACCGGCCCAGCCGCCGAAGGTGGCGAGCAGCACCAGGGTCTTGATCGCTTCGCTGTCGTCCTCGCCGTCGGAGAGCAGGATCACCGCGGATGCGTGATCTACGGCAACCCGCTCGAGCTCAGCACGGCTGCTCGGAACGCCGGTACGCAGGATGACCGCGATGGGCAGGGCCGGCACGCCCGCAACGCGCAGCGCGTCGGACATCTCGCGCACGCCAATCCCGGCCAGAATCACCACCCGGGCTCGCGGTCGCAGTCGCGCGAGCTGCCGCAGCACCGCAAACACCTTGTTGTTCCAGCCGAGGATCAGCACATGCCCGCGCTCCTTCACCGGCGTATCACCCTGCTGCAGCAGCTCGATGCGGCGGCGCATGCCGTTGTTGATCAGCGACACCAGCACGCCGAATACCGCAAGCCCCATGATGGACAGCGTGACGGCGTAGAACAGGATGGGCGCGCTCGCACCGTACATCTCCTCGAACGCGGGCAAGCGGACGATGTAGCCGATCGTCCACCAGGCGGCATCCGCCCAGCCCGCGTCGATCTCCCGCGGGATGCCGTCGACATGCTGATTCTCCGGACCGAAGAGCCCGAAGAAGATGGCGGTCGTGCCGTACAGCGTGACGCCGATGACGAGCACGGTGAACAGCAGCAGGCGACCGGCCGTCTCGCGGGCAAACGCCCGGTCGATGAGGTAGCGCAGCCGTTCTCTGAATTCGGTGTACGTGGGTGTGGTCCGTGGCAACCCGGGGGGTCGACGGGCGGCAAGTATACGCCGCGTTTCCTGCGCGCGTCGCGCGTAGGAAACGCTTAGGCAGTTTCGCGGAGCGAAACTGCAGCCCACTGGGATCGTCGCGCGCTTGCGCGCGCTTAGGCAGTTTCGCGGAGCGAAACTGCAGCCAGCTGGGGGTGTGTCAGTGGCCGGCGCCGCGGGCGGCAACCGATTGCTGGATCTCCTGCAGCAGCGCGTCACCGCCGAGGCCGCCTTTCTCGACAAGTCCGATCACGTTGCCTTCGAGGCGGCGGCGATCGTCGTCGGTCAGCTCCTTCGCGGTGATCACCATGACCGGCACGGAGCGCGTCGCGTCGCGGGTGCGCAGCTCCTGGACGAACTCGAAGCCGTCCATGACCGGCATCATCAGATCGAGCAGGATCAGTGACGGCACCCGACCCCCGACGGCGTCGAGCGCCTCGCGGCCGTTGGCAGCCTCCGAGACCAGCCAGCCCTCCCGCTCGAGCGCGCGTTTGAGAATAGTGCGGTTCTCGGGGATGTCGTCCACCACCAGCGCATGGGGATCCTCCTCGGTGATCGCATAACGATCGAGGATGCGCACGAGCTGCTCACGCTGGACCGGCTTGGTGAGAAACTCCGTGGCGCCCAGCGAGTAACCGAGCTCCCGGTTCTCCGTCATGGTCACCATGATCACCGGAATGTCCGCCGTGGCTGCATTGGCCTTGAGCTCACTCAGCACATCCCAGCCGTCCATGCCGGGCATCAGCACATCGAGCGTGATGGCAACCGGTTGCAGGCTCCGGGCAAGGCTGAGCGCCTCCGCGCCGTCCGTGCAGGTGACGATGTCGAGCTCGGCGCCGCGCAGGCTGCGCCGGAGGAGCTCGAGCGCGTGGGGATCGTCATCGATCATCAGCACCACGGGGCGCCCGCCGTCGCTGCGCGGTGCCGGGGCAGCCTCCTCGGTCACCCCGGGCGCGTCAACCGGAGTCTCGATGCCGAGCGGCAGGCGGATGGTGAACGTCGAGCCTTCACCCGGCGTGCTCACCACGCTGATGCCCCCGCCCATGAGCTCACAGAAGCGGCGGGTGATGGGCAGCCCGAGGCCCGTGCCGCCGAAATCGCGGCTGGTGGATTCCTCGGCCTGGGAGAACTCGTCGAACACGGCGTCGAGCCGGTCTTCCGGAATGCCGATACCGGAATCCGTGACCGCCAGCACGATCCAGGGCTCGTCCGCCTGCGCGTCGAGGCTCGCAGCCAGCTTGATCACGCCCTGATGCGTGAACTTGGCAGCGTTGGAGAGCAGGTTGAACAGCGCCTGACGGATCTTCGTCACATCGCCGTGCATCTGCCGCAGGGCCGGATCGAGCTCGAGCACGAGCCGGTTGCCGTTCTTGGCGATCACCGCATCGATTGTCGCCACCACGCCGTCAATCAGCTCGGAGACGGCAAACGTCTCGAGGTAGACCTCCATGCGGCCCGCTTCGATCTTCGACAGGTCCAGCACCTCGTTGATGAGCTCGAGCAGATGGGTGCCTGCGCTGTGGATCTTGCCGAGGTCCTCGACAACCGCATCGTTACCCTCGTCCTCGGCATCCTCGATCAGCATCTCGCTGTAGCCGATGATCGCGTTCATCGGCGTGCGCAGCTCGTGGCTCATGTTGGCGAGGAAAGCGCTTTTGGCCCTGTTTGCATCCTCGGCCGCTTCCATCGCGACCTTGAGCTCCTCGGTGCGCTGCGTCACGGTTTCCTCGAGCAGCGTGTTCTGCTGCTGGATCTCGGACATCAGCTCCTCGCGCGAGCGCTCCTGCACCCGGGCGCGCTGGGCAACGATGAACGCATCGTCCACGCGCAGGCTCTCGGGTAACCGGCACAGCGCGCGAATCCCTGCCACGCCTGCGGCATCCGGACGATCGGTGAGCGAATCGAAGAACCCGCCCAGCGCCCCGAGCTGCGGCGGGTCACCCTCCACCAGAAAATCGAGCACCAGCGCCGGATAGGGCTCCAGCGTCAATCGCACGGATATGTGCGGCGCCCGGTGCTGCTGCAGCACCCGGATCACCTCCGAGACGCCGGTGGCCAGCCGCGTCGCCTCGATCCCGTCGAGACCCAGGGCGGCCCCGAGGCCGAGAATCTTGCGCCGCGCGTCGTAGCGGGTGACCGCATGGCGCAGGTTGATGTTGCCGAGATCAATCATCTTGCGTAACGCACCGCAATGCAGCCAGCGTCGTCGTAGTCTTTGCCGAAGCGCTCGATCATCACGCGCACTATCCGGTCCGGCGCGTCGCTGAAGATGCCCGGATAGTTGTCGGTCACGAAATGATCGCGCACACCGTCCGTGTAGAGAACCAGCAGGTCAGCGGCGCCGAGCACGAGTTCCTGCCTGAGCGGCGTGCGCAGATTCTGCCCGACCACGCCATCCTGAGAGACGAGCCGCGTCTCCGCCGTGCCGAAACGGCGCAGCGTCGTGTTGCCGCTGCCGACGTAGACAGCGCGGCCAGTCGCCGCATCCACGGCGCACAGACCCACCGCAGCCCCACGGGAGCCGCGCAGACTCACATGCAGGCGCTGCAGCAGCGCCGCCACATCGACGCTGGCGTGCTCGGTGAGGAAGCGATCGATCCGCGTGGCCACCTCGTGTGCCTCCGGACCATGGCCCAGCACATCCACGATGGCGACAAAGAGCCCGTCCGGCAGCGGCCGGATCACGGCCGTATCGCCGCTCACCCGCTCGCCGATCCGCGGCCGGACGAGCGCCGCATGGGCAAGCGTGGGCTGCACGTTCACTTCCACTTCACTACCTCGACAGTGGTGCCCTCACCCGGCGTCGACTCGATCGAGAACTCGTCCATCATGCGACGCACGCCCGGAAGGCCGAGGCCGAGCGTGCCGCCCGAGCTCGAGTGATCACGCAGCGCGCTCTCGATGTCGATGATGCCGGGACCCTGGTCGACCGCCAGGATGCGGATCCCGTGGCGCCCCGCGTCCTGGAATTGCTGCAGCCGGATCTCGCCGCGGTGCGCGTACTTGAGGATGTTGCGCGCGAGCTCCGAGACCGCGGTTGCAATCATGACGCACTGCGGCTCGGCGAATTCCGCGCTCCGGGAGAACCGGGTGGCTTCGAGCACCACCCGTTTGGCGTCCACCTCGGACGCTACACCGCGCCGCATGGACGAGCTCATTGCGCCTCCGGCGCCGATCCGCCAGGACTCCCTGCCTCTTCCTCTCCCGGGGGCTGCTCCGGCGCCTCGGGCTCCGCGACGCTTGCCTGGCGCTCGTCGAGGCGCCGGAATCCGGCATCCAGGTCCAGGGCCGCGCGCACCTCGCCAATCTCCACGCCCGCCTCCACGAGCGCAGACACCACGCCGGGGCGCAATCCCACCAGCACCGCCTGCGCACCCAGCAGCCCCACCATGCGGATGATCCGCCGCAGCTCGCCGAACTCCACCGAATCCAGCATCTCGAGGCCGGACACGTCGAGAATGACCCCGCGCGCGCCGGTCTGGTGCACGCGGGCGAGCAGGTCATCCCGGAAGCGGGCGAGCACCCGCTCCTGCAGGTCCACCTGAATGGAAGCGACGACCACCTCCCGGCTCACCTGCATGGCCACGGCGGGGGCGTCGGGGATCAGCGTCATGCGCCAAGTGCCTCGCGTAATTCAGCGCGCATGATACGCTACGCGCCGCCCCGCAGGGTGCCCGGATCCCGGTGCAGGACGAGCCACCAGACGAGGAATTTCGATGGCCAAAGCAAAGCAGACCAGCAACCCGACGAGCGCAGAACTCGCGGCAATCCACGCTGCCCTCGACCGGGTGCAGGCGATCATCGAGTTCGATCTCGACGGCACGATCGTCACCGCCAACCAGAAATTCCTGGACGCCATGGGCTACACCCTCGACGAGATCGTCGGCCAGCACCACCGGATTTTCTGTGATCCCGCGTATGTTGCGTCCGCCGATTACGTGGAGTTCTGGCAGGCCCTCGGCCGCGGCGAGTACCAGGAAGCCGAGTTCAAACGATTCGGCAAGGGCGGCCGCGAGGTATGGCTGCAGGCGTCCTACAATCCGGTGCTCGACGCCAGCGGCAAGCCGGCGCGAGTCGTCAAGTTCGCCGCGGACGTGACCGATGCCAAGCTGCAGAAAAGCGCATACGAAGGGCTCGTGCGCGCCCTCAACCGGGTGCAGGCCGTGGCGGAGTTCGACCTCGACGGCACCATCCGCGACGCCAACGACAACTTCCTGCGCCTGTTCGGCTACAGCCGCGAGGAGATCCTGGGCAAACACCACCGGATCTTCTGTGAGCTCGGCTACGCCGAGTCGTCGGAATACGCAAACTTCTGGCAGCGCCTTGCCCGGGGCGAGTTCGAGTCCGGTGAGTTCAAGCGCCTGCACAAGGACGGCAGCGAGGTGTGGCTGCAGGCCTCCTACAACCCGATCCTGGACATCGACGGTCGGCCCCGCAAGGTGGTGAAGTTCGCCTCCGACATCACCGACGAAGTGCAGAAACGCAGCTTCGCGCTGCTCGAGATGTCGACGCCGGTCACCAAGATCTGGGACGGCGTGCTGTTTGCCCCCATCGTCGGCATCGTCGACTCGAGCCGCTCCGTGGACATCATGAACAAAGCGCTGTCGAGCATCGCGGAGACCCGGGCCGACACGCTGCTGCTCGACATCGGCGGCGTGGCGGTGGTCGACACCGCCGTGGCCAACCACCTGATCAAGATCGCCAAGGCAGCCGTGCTGATGGGCTGCAGGACTATCATCTCCGGAATCTCGCCCGCCATTGCCCAGACGATCACCGAGCTCGGTATCGAGCTCGGCTCGATTCAGACCACCTCGACCATCGAGTCGGCGCTGCGCGATTCCATCGCCTCACGGCGCGTTTGAGGCGGCACCCGGAGGCCGCGAAGAGAAACCGTCACGGCAGATCCGCCTCGCCCCACTGTGACGCCACGGTGTCCAGGAAGCGCACCTTGGCCGCCTCGAGCGCCGGCATGTCGAGGCCAATCGCCCGTCGCGCCCACTCCTCGCGGGCCTCAGTCTAGCAAGTTGCCACCGTCCGGCCACGGCCCGTTGCCGCGGCGCGGCCGTCTTCCGACAATCTCTAGTCGACCCAGCCGAGGACGTTACGGACCACCGACCAGCGCGGCTCGTCCGACGCCGCGCCGCCGCCGCGGATCCAGTGATCGAACAGCCGCGCCACAGTGCCGTCTTTCTTTTTGAGCGTGATCCAGAGATTCACGTAGCGCGCCCAGCTCTCGTCGTCGCGGGGCAGCGGGTACGCGGCCGGCACCAGGGTGCGACTCGATTCGGGCACGACTACAGTGTACTCCGGATAGATGAGCGTCCAGGCGGAACCGCCCTCCGCCGAGTAGACCACGGCATCCAGGTCCGGCCGGTTGCCGCGCAGAAAGCCGCGCGGGGAACGCACCTGGACGAGCTCGGACGTCGGCAGCCCGAGCTGCAGCTGGCGCATGAACGCCGGATCGGACTGCACCACGCCGAGCGCGAGCGCCGCATCATCGAGCGCCGTGAACGAGGCAAACTCCTTGCGCCGGTGATCCGCGACGAGCAGCGCCATCGTCAGATCGAGCGGTGAGGCGCTGAAGCGCCAGCGGCGCGAGCGCTCGGGCGTGACCGCGAGCCCGGACATCACGATGTCAACATGGCCGAGCTCGAGGGCCGCATCGACCCGGTCAAGATCGATGCGCACCACCTCGAGACCCACCCCGAGATCACCGGCGAGATCGTGGGCGAGCTCCATGTCGAAGCCGGTTGCCTCGGAGCTCTCGTTCACGAAGGCAAACGGCAGCGACTCCGGCACGAACCCCACCCGCAGCGTGCCGCGCTCACGGATGCGTGCCAGCCGGTCCCCGCTCGCGGCGCCGCTCACCGGCGGCAGATCGTCGAGATAAACCGTCGCGTCCACGGTGCGGTCCATCCAGCCCATCTGCACCAGCGCGGCATCACCCTGATAGGTGCCGGATACCGCATAAGCGAGGTAGGCGCGCACGCCCAGCAGCGCGCCGACGATACCGAGGAGCGCAATGCCTGCGATGATCATCAGTCGCCGGGGCTTCACCACGAACACGCCACGCCGAATCGCGAGCACCACGATCGTGAGGGTGAGCAGATGCATCGCACCGAGCACGACCCGGATCCGATCGGTGTAGACGGTGGAGATCACGAACAGCTCCATCACGTCGGCCGGGATGCGCATGGCGTCGAGCAGAAAAGGAATGCCGATGATCGGCGCGACGAAGCTCGAAGGCAGCGAGATGAGCTGCAGCGTGAGCTGATCGCCCACATCCAGCGAGCGGCCCATGTACCAGGCGGCAAAGCCGACGAACATGAGAATCACGTAGGTGCCGAGATTCGGGAACGGGTAGGCGAGCGGCAGGAGGATCTGCGCCCCCGAGTCGACCTCGTCGTCCTCCAGATCGTAGCGACGAAACAGCTCTTTGACGTTCTCGATGAGCTGCGGCATCAGCACGATGATCTTCGCCGCGGCAAAGATCGTGATCAGCGAATCTTTCGGAATGCCGATCAGATCCCGGTAGCGGAACGGTGTGACCGCAGTGACGAGCAGCGGCAGCACCAGCACGGTGAGCACGATCACCAGTGCGGTGTAGGCGATCAGATAACCCTGCAGGCGCGTCATCTCTTCGATCGAGATCGTACCCGCGGTGCCGGCGGCGATGGTGAGCACACCGTAAGGCGTCAGCCTGATCACCATCTTGTTGATGCGGTTGAGCGCATCGATGAGCACGTCGAGGCCGCTGAGCAACCCGGCGTTGCCGGGCACACCGCTGATCGCAACGCCGAGCAGAATGCTGAAGAGCACCGCCGCGGGGACCACGTTGCCGGCCAGGGCGGCAAACGGATTGGCGGGCACGTAGAGCGCAACGAGGTCCAGCGGGGCTGCGCTCTGGAGCAGGCTGTTGCTGAAGAACGACGCCGTCTCCCAGGGCGGAAACGCGAGCGGCGTGAGCAGCAGCACGCCCCCGCCGAGCAGCAGCAGCACGCCGAGCACCGCCAGCCCGGCAAGGAGCAGGCCGCGGCTCTCCGACCAGCTGATCCGCCCCAGGTTCGCCACCAGCGAGAGCACGATATAGGGCAGCACGGTCATCTGCAGGAGGCCGATGAACACGTCCCCCGCCACGGTGAAAGGCGCTGCAAGCTCCCCCAGGAAAACGCCGGTGAGCACCCCGAGCGTGAGGCCGCTGAGTATCTGGGCGGTGAAAGACACGCGGGATCCGCAGCTTGCTGACGCCGGGCACCTTAGCGGCGCCCAATCCGCATTGGCAAGCAGGTTCTCGATCCGCCGCAGGCCTGCGCGCCAGAAATCCGGCGCACAACTCCGGACCGGAGCCAGCCCGCCGCCGCCTGCCACGGGTTTTTCAACGCCTTGTATATAAGGCCGTCCAGTTCCCGGAAATCGGCCGGGAGCCGGCTAGTCTTAATGCACGGGACCCAGCGAGCAGCAGGCGTAGAGCCAGGCCGCGTGGGCATGACATCCACCGGAAGAGCGACCCGAAAGCAGCGTGCCCAGACGACCGGACATGCAGTCGAGATCCTCTGTTGGGCGTGTGCGCCGGAGCACGGGCCTGTTGGCGCTCGTGCTCAACTTCGTCATCAGCGCCGGCGCAGTTGCGCATTTCGAGACTCAGGATCGCTTCAGCCTGACCCAGCGCAACATCCAGTTCACCCAACTCACCAGCAGCGATCACGGCCTCTCGCAGAACGTGGTCCACGATGTGGCGCAGGACGCGACGGGGTTCATCTGGCTCGCAACTCAGGAAGGGCTCAACCGCTACGACGGCCACAGTGTGCGTGTCTACGAGCACGTCAAAGGCGACCCGGGAAGCCTGTCGCACGACTTCGTGCGTGCGCTCATGATCGACCGGGACGGCACGCTCTGGGTGGGTACCGAAAGCGGGGTGGATCGCTACGATGCCGCCACCGACTCCTTCACCCGCTCTCCCTTCGAGTACCCGGGCAGCACCGGCCTGCGCGGCTACCAGATCCGCGCCATGCTGCAGGACAGCAAGGGCAACTACTGGTTCGGCACCGACGGCGAAGGGCTCGTTCGCGTCAATCCATCCTCACGGAGCGTCGTCCGCTACGCCGCTGACGAGCGGGATCCGAGCGCTCTGCCGGACAATACCGTGCACGCGCTGTTCGAGGACGCCATCGGCAATCTCTGGATCGGCACGGCCACCGCCGGGCTCGCGCGCTATGAATACGGTGCCGACAGCTTCACGGTCGTGAGCTCGGACCGGGATCCCGCGACCAGACCCGTGGGCCAGGAGGTGCGCCAGATCTATGAGGATCGCGAGGGCTTTCTCTGGATCGCCACGGGAGACGCCGGCCTGACCCGGTTCGATCCTCGGCGCCGGCACTTCGAGCACTACGAGCATGATCACCGCGATCCTCACAGCCTGCCTCACGATCGCGTGCGCGACATTCTCGAGGACACCCGCGGCACGCTCTGGATCGCCACTGACGGCGGTCTGGCGGAGTGGCGCGCCACCGAGCGACGCTTCGTGACCTACACGCACGACAACGACAAAGGCTCGCTGATCGACGATCGCGTCAACGCGATTTTCGAGGATGCCTCCGGGGTGCTGTGGATCGCCACCTGGGGCGGCGTGAGCCGCTGGAACTACTTCAGCGATACCTTCAGGCACTACACGACCGACAACGCCCAGCTGCCCGGCGACATCATCAGCTCGATGGCCGAGACCGACGAAGGTGATCTGTGGATCGCCACGGTGGGCACCGGCGTCGCGAGAATCGAAGCCGCGACGGGTACAACCCACGTTTACCGCCACGACCCGCGGGATTCGGGTTCTCTACCGGACGACCGGGTGATGGTCGTGCACGTCGATCCCTATAATCGCCTGTGGCTCGGCACCCGCGGCGCGGGTCTCGCCCGCTACGACGAGGCGAGCAGCGCGTTCGTCACGTACCTGCACGATCCGCAACGCGACGACTCGCTGAGTGGCAATGCGGTCACCAGCCTCTACGTCGACGACGCCGACAGTCTGTGGATCGGCACCTACGGCACCGGCCTCAACCGCATGCGCCTCGACCAGGAAGGTCACTTCACCCGCTTTCGCCACGATCCCGACCGGTCCTCGAGCCTCTCGAGCGACAAGGTGCTCTCTATAACAGGCGACCGAACGGGAAGCCTGTGGGTGGGTACGGACGGCGAAGGTCTCAACCAGCTGGATCTAGAAAGCGCTGAGATCAGCCGGGTGACGACGTTTACGATCGAGGCGTCCAACCTCGAGACACAGTCGTTCGACACCATCATCGACATGCTGGAGGATCGCGCCGGTAACCTGTGGATCGGCACGCTGGGCCAGGGGCTTGCACGCTGGACGCTGGCCGACCGGATTGCCGGTCTCACCCGCGTGAGCCAGCTGAGCAGAGCCAGCGGGCTGCCCACCAATACCGTCTTCGGCATTCTCGAGGATCGGGCCGGCTCGCTGTGGCTGAGCGGTAACCGGGGTCTCGTGCGGCTCGACGCAAACGGCAACGTGCGCCAGTTCGATCACCGCAACGGTCTGCGGACCAGCGAGCTCAACTCGGGCGCACGGCTGGCCACCCGCCGCGGCGGGCTGCTGTTCGGAGGTAAGTCGGGGCTGGTGAGCTTCTTCCCCGGTGACCTGCCGGTCAACGAGCAGCCACCGAGCGTGGTGTTGACGGCCCGCGGGCGCGATCAGCAGCTCGCCGCCACCGCAGTATCCGGCGAGTCGATGCCCACCGTGGAAGTCGGTTATCTCGACCGTTTTCTCGCTTTCGACTTCGTGGCCCTCGACTTCACGTCACCCGACAAGAACCAGTACCGCTACATCCTCGAAGGCTTCGACAGTGACTGGATCGACGGGGACCTGTTCCGTCGCGCCACCTATACGAACCTGCCTTCGGGAGAGTTCACGTTCCGGGTTCAGGCAGCCAACAACGACGGCGTCTGGAGCCTCGATGATGCGAGCATCGAGATCGTCGTGGTGCCGCCACCGTGGCGCTCGAACTGGGCGTACCTCGCGTATGCCGCAGTGGGGCTGCTGGCCGTCTGGCTCGTGTGGCGCTCACAGCGATTGAAACTCGCCCGCGAGATCGAGGAGCGGGCGCGCCTCGAGGAGCAGGTCGAGCTGCGCACCAGCCAGCTCGCCGAGCGCAACACGGAGCTCGAGCAGCTCAACGAGCGGCTGGCCGAAGCCAGCGTCACGGACTCTCTGACGGGCTTACG
>CAJICJ010000319.1_pt1 | contig 13920 bp, 12 predicted proteins | sample 9199601 | NCBI WGS metagenome assembly CAJICJ01 (sample SAMEA7708337, study PRJEB35096) | sediment metagenome | biome: marine neritic benthic zone biome [ENVO:01000025]; feature: sediment [ENVO:00002007]; material: shallow marine sediment [ENVO:03000034] sea grass bed [ENVO_01000059] ... | reverse complement strand
CCGCACCCGTGGTGGCGGAGCGCGCTGCCGTCAACGCCCTCATGCGCGAGAAGTATGGCTGGCGCGATCGCTACATCGCGGTGCTGGTCGGCGGGCGCAGCACCGCCATCCCGGTGCGGCTGACCCCCCGCTGACCGAGTCCGCGTGGCCGGCGGCGGAGGCTGCGCGTGAAGCTCGCGTATGATCGTTGCGGTGAGTGGGCTGATTCGACGCATGGACGCGGTGCTCCGACCGCGCGGCACGGTGTTCTACGGCTGGTGGATCGTCTCTGCGGCCAGCGGCGTGCAGTGGCTCGCCGCCGTGCTGTGGATGCAGTCGTACGGCGTGTACATGGTCTTCCTGCTGGAGGATTTCGGCTGGAGCAAAGCGCTCGTCGCGGGCGCGTTTGCGTTGACCCGGATCGAGAGCGGCATCCTCGGGCCGCTGCAGGGCTGGCTGGTGGATCGGTTCGGCACCCGGCCGGTGCTGACCGTGGGCACGGTGCTGTTCGGGATCGGCTTCATGCTCTTCAGCCGCGTCGAGTCCCTGCTCGGCTTCTATCTGTGTTTTGCACTCATTGCACTCGGCTCGAGCCTCGGCGGGTTCGCAACGCTGATGGTGTCGCTGGTGAGCTGGTTCGACCGGCACCGGGCCAAGGCAGTCGCGTTCTCGCAGCTCGGCTTCTCCCTGGGCGGACTGTCGGTGCCGGTGCTCGTGCTTGCCCTCGAGGCGTTCGGCTGGCGCGCCACGGCGCTGTGGTCCGGCGTGCTGATTCTGGTGGCCGGGTTGCCGCTCGTGCAGGTGATCCGCCACCGGCCCCGGGACCACGGCGAGGTACCCGACGGGCTGGCGGCTCCGGTGACGGCCACTGCGGTGACCGGAACAGCGCCGCTGGCGGACTTCACCGCACGGGAAGCCATGCGCACGTCGGCATTCTGGATGATTTCGTTCGGCCACGCGCTGGCGCTGCTGACGGTGTCCTCGATGATGGTCCATCTCGTGCCGCACCTCACGCAGGGCCTCGGCTACACGGTGGCTCAGGCCGGCGGCGTGGTGGCGCTGCTCACCGGCTTTCAGCTCTTCGGCCAGCTCGCGGGCGGTTATCTGGGCGACCGGCTGAACAAGCGGCTCATCTGCGTGGGCTGCATGCTGGCGCACGCGAGCGGCATGCTGCTGGTCACGCATGCTGCGAGCTTCTCGATGGTGTTCGCTTTTGCGGTGCTGCACGGGCTTGCCTGGGGCACGCGGGGGCCGCTGATGGTGGCGCTGCGGGCGGACTACTTCGGTCCGGGATCGTTCGGCACGATCATGGGTTTCTCGTCGCTCATCGTCATGCTGGGCATGTCGAGCGGGCCGGTGTTCGCGGGAATCATGGCCGACATCCACGGCGACTACGAGCTCGGCTTCTCCGTGCTCGCCGGGCTGTCGCTGCTCGGCTCGCTGTGCTTCCTCGCGGCAACGCCCCCTCGGCGCAGGGCCCCTGCAGGATGAGCGGCTGGTCAGGGTTGGCGCAGGTGCGTTAGCCTTCGGGAAGCCGGCGCGGCGATCCGCACACCGGTCCACGGGAGAGAGGGGGATCTTTTGCTGAATCGATTGCCGCGGCGCTACGTGGTGGTGGCGCTCGCGTTCGCGTCCGTGTTCGTCTGCTACATCGATCGGGTCAACATCTCAATCGCGATCATCCCCATGGCCCAGGAGCTGGGCTGGAGCATGGAGACCCAGGGTCGGGTGTTCTCCGCCTTCTTCGTCGGCTATCTGCTGCTGCAGGTGGTCGGGGGCCGACTGGCTGACCGCTACGGCGGCAAGGTGGTGCTGGGCGCAGGGGTGCTGCTGTGGTCCCTGTTCACGATTCTCACGCCGCCGGCTGCGTGGCTCGGCATCAGCGTGCTGATTGCCATGCGGATCGCGATGGGCATGGGTGAGGCGGTCACGTTCCCATCCATCTACAGCATCTACGGCCACTGGGTGCCGCTGACCGAGCGCTCCCGCGCGGTCGGGTTTGCTAACAGCGGCATTCCGCTCGGTACCGTGTTCGCGCTTGTCGTGACGCCGGTCATCGTCACGAAGCTCGGCTGGGAGTGGGCTTTCTACCTGTTCGGGATGGTGGGCGGCGTCTGGTACTTCTTCTGGCACCGGCTCGTAAGCGCCACGCCGCAGCAGCATCCGGGTGTGTCGCCCGAGGAGCTCGATTTCATCGAGCGCGGCACGCTCGCAGAGGAAACGGCGCCGGCTCCGCCGATCAGGGAGTTTCTGCGCCACCGCGCGGTGTGGGCGATCATCGTTGCGCACTTCTGCAACAACTGGTCGCTCTACGTGCTGCTGTCGTGGCTGCCGACGTTCGTGAATCAGGGACTCGGGGTCGACTACGCGGCGGTCGGCTGGATCACGATGATTCCTCACGTGGCCTCGTTTGTTTTTCTGAACGTCGCGGGCACGATCGCCGATCGCCTCGTCAGCTCGGGAATGGCCGTCTCGAAGGTCCGCAAGGTCATGCAGACGATCGGCTTCGGCGGCATCGCGACGGCGCTGATGATCGTGGGCGAGGTGGAGTCGGTGTGGATGGCCATCGCGATCATGGCGACCGGCAATGCGCTGGGTGCGTTCGTGACCGGCGGGTTTGCGGTCAACCACATGGATATCGCACCGCGCCACGCCGGCACGCTCATGGGCATCACCAACACCGCCGGCACGATCCCGGGCATCATCGGAGTCTACGTGAGCGGTCTGATCCTCGATCTCACGGGATCGTGGGCGCTCGTCTTTCAGGTTGCTGCGGGGGTGACGCTCTTCGGGCTGATCTTTTTTCTGCTGTTTTCGAGCAGCAGGAAGCTGTTCGATTGATCAGCCGCCAACGCGCGCACCCGCTGGGAGATCGACATGCCGAAGTTCACAGGTTACCCCGCGGCCACGCTTGCCTTTCTCGAGGAGCTGGCCGCCAACAACGACCGCGGCTGGTTTGCGGAAAACCGGGAACGCTACGAGGCGCTCGTGCGCGAGCCCTCACTCGACTTCATCGCAACGATCGGCCCGCGGATCGCCGGGTGCTCCGAGCACTTCCTGGCGCTGCCGAAGAAGTCGGGCGGCTCCCTCATGCGTGTCTATCGCGATACCCGCTTCTCGAAAGACAAAACACCTTTCAAGACCAACATCGGGATGCAGTTCCGGCACGAGCGCGGGCGGGATGTGCATGCACCCGGCTACTACGTGCACGTCGATACCAGTGGCTGTTTTCTTGCGGCGGGCGTCTGGCATCCGGACGCGCAGGCACTGCTCGCGATCCGCACCCGTATTGCCGAGCATCCCGATGCCTGGCGGCGGGTCGTCAGCGGCCGTGCGTTCCGCAGCACCTTCGTGCTCGACGGCACGAGCCTGAAGCGCCCGCCCCGCGGCTTCGACCCCGACTCCCCGGTGATTGAGGACCTCAAGCGTAAAGACTTCGTCTGCTCGACGGGCATCGCTGCCGGTGACATCGAATCGGCCCGGTTCGTGTCCCAGGTAGCCGGCGTGTTCCGCAAGGCGACCCCGCTCATGGCGTTTCTCTGCGCGGCGCTGGAGATCGATTTCTGAGATCCGGCCGGGGCGCCCTGACCGCCACCGTTGGCAGCGCGTTACAATCCTGCACTTTGCCGGAGCAAGCAGAAGCGGGAGGCTGCGCCTGATGGCAACGACGCCGGGACCCTACGACCTGGACGCTGTGCGCGTTATCTTCGAACCGGATGGCAGCGCCACGCCGAAGCCGGTTACCGAGACGTTCTACGCGGAGCTCGATGCAGACTTCGACGGCTTTCGCGGATGTACGCTGATCTCGAAGCTCGAGTTCGACAACCCCTGGCCGACCTGGGAGATGCATCCGCACGGAGATGAGCTCGTGTATCTGCTCGAGGGGGATACCGACTTCGTGCTGCGCAGCGAAGGCGCGGAGTCCACGGTCAGGATCAGCACGCCGGGTGAGTACGTGATGGTGCCCCGGGGGGCGTGGCACACGGCTCGTCCCCACAGGCGCACGGTCATGCTGTTCGTGACGCCGGGTGCCGGGACGGAAAACGTCGAGTCGCCGCCGGTTACAGCACCATGAGCATTTCGATCAACGGCATCGCGCACATCCAGCTGACCGTCAACGACCCGCAGGCATGCCTGCCTTTCTGGGAGAAGCTCTGCGGCTTTCTCGGGATGCACACGCTGATCCGCAACGACACCACCATCTACTGCATTGGCGGGCGTACCGGAATCCTCGTGCGTGGCGCGCCGGACGACGTTCCCGCAAAGCCCTTCGACCAGAGGACGGCCGGTCTGCATCACTTCTGTCTGCGCGCACGCTCCAGAGAGGACGTGGACGCCGTGCACCGCTTTGTCGTGGAGGAGACCGATGCGCTCGTGGTGCACGGGCCCGAAGACGGCGATCGGTTTGCGCCTGGCTACTACTCTGTGCTGTTCGAGGATCCGGACGGCATCCGCGTCGAGGTCAATCACGTGCCCGGTGAGGGGCATTTCGGCTCGGGTGGTCGGCTCGGTCCCGGCGGCCGGGGACCGGCATCACAGTACGGGGACGCCGGTCTCACGGATGACTGATGCCGACGTCTGGGCCATCACGAGCTATCGGGCTGGTGAGACCTCACAGATTCTCGGGCTCGCGGAATCGCTGGAGCGGCCGTATCGCGAGGTCCGGCTCGACTATCGACGTCGCGCCGGTCCCCTGGGGCTCCTGCGGGCGGTCGCCGCGACCGGTGTCGCTACGCCGCTCGCGCCGCCCTGGCCGCGCCTGGTGCTCTCTGCCGGCCTGCGCAACGAGCCCGTCTGCCGCTGGCTGCGCGTGCGCAGCGGGGGCCGGACCCGGCTCGTGTTCATCGGCCGCACCTGGGCGCCGGTGGGCAGCTTCGACCTGGTGGTGACCACACCTCAGTACCGGCTGCGACCGGCGCCGAACGTCCTCGAGAATCCGCTCACCCTGCATGGCCACGATCACGGCGCCCTGCAGGCCGCCCGGGTGCGCTGGGATCGTCCGCTGGGCGCGGCCGGGCAGCGGATCGGCGTGTTGATCGGCGGTGCTACCGGTCCCTACCAGCTCGACGAAGCGTGTGCCCTGCAGCTGGCGGGGCAGCTCAACACGCTGCGCCGCGAGGCCGGCGGCAACGTGCGGTTTCTGATCTCCAGCAGCTCGCGCACGCCGCCTGCGTTTCTCGGACAGCTCGAGGGCGGGCTCGAAGGGGATCACTTCGTCTACCGCTGGCGTGCAGGTGCGGCCGACAACCCCTACGCCGGCATACTCGCCTGCGCGGACGCGCTGGTCGTCACCGAGGACAGCGTGGCCATGCTCAGCGAGGCCGTGGCGGCGGGGGTCCCGGTCCTCGTCGCGGAGCTCTCCGTGCGCGGCCGTGCCCGGCTGCGGGCCAGGGCCTATCGTGTGGTGATGCGCTGGGGCCATCGGCGCTGGACCCGGGATGTGGGACTCGTGCACGAGGTGCTCTATCAGCGAGGCCTTGCCCGTCCCCTCAGCGACGGTGCAGCCGCCCTCGACCAGGCACCGGCGTCCGTCGACGACTATCAGAAGGAGACGGCCCGGCGGGTAGTCGAGTTACTTGCCTGATTCTTCGAAACCGTTGGACAAGTCCGCAATATCTGTCCGCGGCGCTTGCATAACGGCCGATGATGGACCATATTCAATTCACTTTTTCTCCATTTTTCGAGATTTGCCTTGCCGCGGAGTACCCTCCAAACGTCCCTGACCGCGTTTGCCCTGTCGCTGGTGCTCGTCGCACCCGCATCGCAGGCGATGCTGCTCGACTACACCGCCTACCTCGGCGGTGCGAAGGTCGGCGAGGCGAAGGTGGAAATTGCCCTCCAGGAGAGCGGGTACGAGATCAACGGGCGAGTCGAGAGCGCTGGCCTGCTGGGTCTGTTCAGCCGCTTCAAGAGCCTCTTCTCGCTGCGCGGGATCTTCTCGTCCGGAAAGCCGGTGGTGCGCGAGTACCAGGTCACCGAGAAGTCCGGCAACCGCAAGAAGCACATCACCTACGAAGGTGATCAGGTGCACGTGACCCGCAACGGCGAGGTGCGCTCTCCGCGACCCCTGCCGGCCGAGACGGATCTGTGGAGCTTCATGTTCCTGTCCGAGGACTGCAACGTGCAGCCAGTCATCCATGATGGCAAAGACGTCTGGCAGGTCGAGGCGCGTCACACGGAACGCCTGGGTGACGGCGGCCACTACTGTGAGTTCGACCTCGCTGACGAGGACAATGACCGCTCCGTCGCATCGGTCTGGTTGCGGGAGATCGGCGACCTGATGGTGCCGGTGCAGGTCCGCTTCCAGGGAGACCTGCAGGGCACGTTCAAGCTGACCGACCACACCCTCTGAGCTCCGCCTGATCCTTTCCTGCTGCGTTTCCGAATGGCGCCGCGCGCGTCCTTCCTGCTTGCCCGATCATCTCAGCCGGGAGCCGGTCCGCGTGGACACGCTGCCTTGCCGGTCTTGCGGGGTCGGCGCCACCCGGCCAGGTCCCGACCACACGGGGGTGGCCTCGGCGAGATGCCCGGCCTCAGGCGCTCGAGCGAAACGCAGTGGTGGTTTCCGTGAGCTTGCCCCGGTCGAGGCGCAGCGTCTTGTCCGCGATGTCGGCGAGCGCCGACTGGTGGGACACCGCCAGGATGGTGATCTCGCGCTTGAGCTGCTTCAGCGTCTCGCAGATCGATGCCTCGCTGGCGGGATCGAGGGCGCTCGTCGCCTCGTCGAGAATGAGCAGCCTCGGTCCGTGGGCCAGGGCCCGGGCGATCATCACCCGCTGCCGCTGACCGCCGGAGAGACGGCTGCCGCGCTCACCGGCCGGGGTGTGCACGCCTTCGGGCATGCGCTGAACGAACTCCCAGGCACCTGCCGCCTCGAGCGCATGCTGCACGGCTTCGAGCGTGATGCGCTCATCGCCCAGCGTGACGTTGTGCAGGATTGTGTCGTGCAGCAGCAGGTTCTCCTGGGGCACGTAGCCGATCATGCGCCGCCACTGGGTCATGTCGATCTCCTCGAGCGGCACGCCGTCGATGCGGATCTCGCCGGTCACCGGCTCCACCAGACCGGTGACCAGGTCTGCCACGGTGGTCTTGCCGGCGCCGGACTCCCCGATCAGGCACACCATCTGGCATGACGGGATCACCAGCGAAACGCCGCTGAGCACCTCGTGCTCCCCGTAGGAGTAAGAGACGTCCTGCAGCGAGATCTGCTGCTCGAAGTGTGGCACCTCACGGCCGCGGCTGACCTCGGCGGCGGCGAGGGCCTCGTTGATCGTGTTGTCCAGCGCCCAGTAGGCGCTCTCGCAGACCGCCATGCGCTGGTACTGCTTCTGCACCTTGCCGAACTGGCGCAGCAGCTTGGTGAGCACCAGGGCCAGGAAGAGCACGGTGGTGATGTCCATGCCGAACTGGATGATCGCCAGATACACCCCGATCACCACGACCGTCATGTACATGGGCTCCTGGGACGACTGCAGCGCGGCGTTGCCCAGCACCTCGCGCTTGAGCGCGCGCTTGAGGTGCTTGGTCTCCACCGTCAGCGCATCGGCGGCAGCGTCGTCGCGACCCATGGCTTTGAACGACTTCACCGACTGCAGCAGATCGGTGAGCGTGCCGAGCAGGGAGCGGTACCAGTGCGTCTGGCCGACGCCGGCGCGCTTGGAGATGCGCACGAAGACCTGTGAGACCAGCAGGATCACCAGGCTGGCGCCCAGGCAGACGAACGTGGCCTGCCAGGACACTGCGAACGCGATCACGGTGTAGACCAGGGTCTCGATGCTGAGCGCGAGCACCTGCACGCCGTGAGTGTATGCAAGCGAAGCGCGCCAGGCTTCGGTGGCCATGGAGTTGGCGAGACCGCCCGCGGACTGGTGGGTGAAGTAGCGCCACTGGGAGCCCGTGACGGCGCGCAGCAGCCGCATGCGCAGCTCCGTGGTGATGCTCGCAGCGATGTAGCCGGTCTGCTGCTCGGTGAAAAAGAGGAAGAGGTTCTTCAGCCAGATCCCGCCGAGCAGCACCAGCAGCATCACGCCGAGGGTGGGGGTCGCGCCGAAGTAGGCGAAGGCGTCGCGGAAGAACTGGGTGAGCGCATCGTCCCCGGCGCTGCCGCCCTGGGCGTCGACGGTGATGTTGAGCACCGGCAGCATGGCCGAGATGCCGATGCCGTCGGCCGTGCCCGCGAGAATCAGCAGCATCACGAGCAGCAGGCTCTTCGTGGGATAGCGGGCGATGAACAGCTTGATCAGGCGCACGCGCGAAGCTCCCCGGCGTCCGTGGCGCCCGGCGCGGATGGGCGCTGCAGGCGTGCTGCCCTCGTGTTGTCTCGGCCGGACATTGCCGTCACACTGCCGCGGGCCGTGCGATGAGATGACGAAACTGGCTTCAATCTGGCTCCTTTTCGGGGGCAAATCCGGCGACAACGCGCAGGTGCTCGCGCTCGCCGAGACGCTGCAGTTCCGAGCCGGCTGCGATTATACGATCAAGCAACTCGCGCATCGCAAGACAGAGCTCCTGCTCCACCTGGCGTCGCGACCGACGCTGGCGGGCATCACCCGCGCGGCGCGGCGCATTCTAGCGCCACCATGGCCGCAACTGGTAGTCACCGCAGGGCGCCGCAACGAGCTCGCCGCGCTCTGGATCAAGGAACGTGCGCCCCACGTGAGGGTAGTCCATCTCGGCCGCCCCTGGTGTCATCCCGAGCGCTTCGATCTCGTCATCAGCACGCCCCAGTACGAGCTCGACGGCCATCCCAACGTGCTGGTCAACCGGCTGCCGCTCAACCGCGTCGAGCAGGATCGCATGGCCGCGGCCCGGGCGGCCTGGTCGACCGAGTTTGCCGGTCTCGACGAGCCGCGCAGCGTGCTGCTGCTCGGCGGCAACAGCGGCGGCTTCGTGCTCGACGCGCGTCAGGCGCTCCGGCTCGCGCGCAGCCTCGAGACGCATCTCGCCGCCCGTGGCGGCTCGCTGCTCGTGGTGAGCAGCCGCAGAACACCGGCGGCTTTCGTGGACACCCTGCTCGCGGAGCTCGGCGCGCGGGTTTGCTACGTGCACCGCTGGGGTGAGCGCGGCGAGAACCCCTACTTCGGGCTGCTGGCCTGGGGTGACGAGTTCGTGGTCACGGAGGACAGCCTCTCGATGACCGCGGAGGCGCTGGTCACCGGCGCACCGGTGTGGCTGTTTGCGGTCGACTCCGCACGGCCGGTTGACGGCTCGCCGTGGTGGCTGCGACCTGGCAACTTCGGCTGGAAGCCCCTCACCCATCGGCTGGCCATGGGTCTGGCACCGCGTCGCTTTCATCGGGATGCCCATCGCCTGCAGGACAGCCTTGCCAATGCTGGGCTGGTCGCCTGGCTCGGAGAAGCGGCTGCGGCGATGGCTGGTGAAGGTCCCGGCGCACGGCGGGCGCACGCCGAGCAGCTGCGGCTTGCCGACCTCGACGCCGGCGCGCTGCGCCTGCTCGAGCTGCTCAACGCGCAGGCGTCACAGCCGGAGGCGTCGACGGCAGGCTGACCCGGCGGCCGTGCCGGCCGGTGGCATCCGGCCGGGCACCACGGCGGGTCGACCCTGCTCTAGTGGCCGATGGCGAACTGCAGCGCCGGTTGCTCGGCGAGCGGCCGGGAGCGCTCCAGCACTTCCAGCAGATCGTGACGCACGTGCTGCTTGGCCATCTCGTCGCGCAGCATGGCTTCCGAGACGATGCCTTCCTCGAGGCACTCGCGCAGCAGGCCCAGGAACAGATTCTCCTGGTTCGCATCGGGGTGCTGGCGGTAGGTGCCGAGGAACGCGTACTCACCGAAGAGCTTGCGGCGTGCCTTCATCAGCCAGCCCAGGGGTGGAAACAGCCGGAAACGCTCGGCGGGCCGCCAGTCGACGCGCAGCCCGGTCTTCCAGGGCTGGGTCTTGCGGCGGGTCGTGTGCAGCAGCTTCGTGCGGCTGGTGAGGGTGTCGAAGTCGTTCCATTCGTTCTCGAAGAAGCCGATGGTGCTGCGATTCTCGGCCTTCAGACAGATCCAGTCGTGATAGTCGAGGCGACCCTCGAACATGGCATCGAAGCTCTGCCGGCAGTGCCAGTGAGTGAGGCGGGCGCAGTCGAGCAGCATGACGCTCGACGCATAACACTTGTCCACCGCACCCTTGGGCCCGGAGCGGCGCCGGCACATGATGGCGTGATCCTCCATGTCGCGGCTCAGCAGCTCCCAGATGTCCGCCACCGCAAAAATGTCAGGATCCATGACGACTGCCCTGCCCTGATACCCCATGAGCTCGGGGGGCATGAACCGCAGCGGCGTGAACGACTGCAGATCGTCCTTGAGCCACACGCGCTCCGCGCCGTCGCGCAGGTACTGGCGCTGGTCATAATCGCTGATGAACGGATAGTCCTCGGTGTTGATCAGCTCGACATCGAACTTGTCGTTGTTCTTCGAAAAACGCCGCAGCGCGTACTGGCCGACCTTGGCACCGACGATCTGCTTGGGGTTGGTATGGATGAACACCCGGTGCCGCGACCGGACGTTGTCTGTGTTGGAGATGGTATCCATGGGCTCGCTTGAGGCAGTTTGCTACGGCGGCCGCTGGCGCGTAGCGCGCCCGGGCTGCGGAATTGCGGCGATTATACGCCTTCACCCGGGGCAGACTAGCAGCCGGTCGAACAACCGGCTGCGAGTTCCGGCCAGGGATGGCCGGCTCGCAGATCGACCACGCAGGTGGTTGATTTGGCGCGAGCGGGCGACAACCCGCGACATTGAAAAAGTGCAGAACAGCATGTTTTCAAAACGCTGCCAGCAACCGGTTGGCATCCGGTAGGGTCAGCCACGGCGTCGCAGGGAAGAGAAATCGGGCGTGCCGGCGGCCGCTGGCATGAGCTAGAATCGCGCCCGTGATTTCGAGGTCCCGGTCCGACAGCGTGATGCACCGCCACCCGGCGGTTGCGCCGCAACGAGCCGGGATGCGGGCAATGGCCCGAGCCCGATCGCGGGTTGACAAGGATTTTCTGTGATTCGCAAAGACTCCAACGTCAAGGCGCTGCCTCAACCCGCCTTCCGTCCCGGCGATTTCCCCACCCTCAGTGACAGCCTCGACTACGCGGCGACGACGAACCACGGCATGACGTTTTTCGATGGCCGGGGTCGACTGCGCGAGCTCATGCCCTATGCCGTTCTGCGCGACGAGGCCCGCGCCACCGCCCGGCGCCTGCTTGGTCTCGGCCTCGAGCCCGGTGATCGGGTCGCCGTGCTCGCGGAGACGCGCCCGGAGTTCATCATCGTGTTCTACGCGTGTCAGTACGCGGGGCTCGTGCCGGTGCCGGTGCCCGCGGTGGTGAACCTCGGCGGGCGCGACGCTTACCTCAAGCAGCTGCAGTTCTTTCTGCGGAACTCCGCGGCGCGGGCGGCGTTCGCCAGTGAGGAGTTTTACGCGTTTCTGTCCGAGTGCGCGGCCTCCGGCGCCAACGATCTGCTGTTTCTGGGCCGCCTGGCGGATCTCGAAGCGCTGCCGATGGTGCCGCGCGCTGCGTTGCCCCCCACGGATCCCGAACGGGTCGCGTACGTGCAGTACACGAGCGGCAGCACCCGGGTGGCCCGCGGCGCGGTGATCGAGCAGCGCGCGGTCATGTGCAATCTCGAGGGGATCGTCCGTCACGGGCTCGAGGTCACCCCCGCGGACCGCGTCTTCTCCTGGCTGCCGCTCTACCATGACATGGGGCTGATTGGAACGGTGCTGGCGCCGGTTGCTGCGCAGCTGCCGGTCAACTACCTCGGCACGCGGGACTTCGCGCTGCGGCCGCGGCTGTGGCTGAAGCTCATGGAGGAAACCGAATCCACGGTCGCCTTCTCGCCGCCGTTCGGCTACAAGCTGGCCGCACGGCGTCTGCGTGCCGGTGAAGGTGCCGGATTCGACCTCAGTCGCTGGCGGGTTGCCGGCGTCGGTGCGGAGATGATCCGCCCGGAGTCGCTCGAACGCTTCGTCGAGGCTACCCATGGCAGCGGCTTCCGCCGCGAGGCGTTCCTGCCCTGCTACGGCATGGCAGAGGTGGTGCTGGCGGTGACGTTCTCCGCCCTCGGCGCGCCCGTTGCGGTGGATCGTGTTCGCCGTGAGGACTGCACGGTTGCGCAGGAAGCGAATCCGGTGGTGGGCGACACCCCGGTGGACGCGGTCAGCGAGTTCGTGAACTGCGGTGCACCGCTGCCGGGTGTCGTCATCGAGGTCCGCGACGCGAACGGCACCGCGCTGCCCGACCGCCATATCGGCACGGTGTGGGTGCGCTCGGGCAGCGCCATGGCGGGCTACCTCGCCAACGACGAGGCCACCCGCGAGGTGTTGAGCGATGGCTGGGTCAACACCGGGGATCTTGGCTACACGGTTACCGGCGATCTCTACATCACCGGCCGCAGCAAAGACATGGTCATCGTCAACGGCCGCAACATATGGCCCCAGGACCTCGAGGCGGTAGCCGAAGCACAGCACGGGGTGCGGCCGGGGGACGCGATGGCCTTCTCCGTGCAGCGTCCGGACCTCGAGGAAGGTGCGGTGATGCTCGTGCAGTACCGGGTGCTCGACGATGACGACCGGGCCCGCTTCGTGAGCCGGCTCGAAACGCAGATCCGCAGCGAGTTCGGTATCGACTGCCGGGTAGAGCTCGTCGGGCCTCACGCCCTGCCCCGTACTTCCTCCGGCAAACCCTCACGGGCCAAAGCGCGTCTCAACTACCTCAGCAACGCGGCGCTCGACGAACAGGCCAGCGCAACAGGCGGGACGGTGGATGGTACGGCAGCATCGGCCCCCTGAGCCGGTGTCTTGATCAGACGAGTCGATCGCTACTTCCTGCGTGTGCTCCTCACGCCGGTGGCCGCATTCCTGATCGGCCTGATGGTGCTGTACGGGGCGTTCACCACGAGCCTCGCCATGGCGGCGGTGCTCGTCGGCGAGCTGCCGCCGGACCAGTTCTGGATCTATGTGCTCGCACGCAACACGATTGCCCTGGAGGTGCTGCTGCCGACGGCGGTGTTTCTCGGCATGGTGATCGGCGTCTCCCAGTTCCATCGCGATCGCGAGGCGTTTGCCCTGTATGCGAGCGGGCTGTCGCCCGTGCGGCTGTCGGCAAGCGTGTGGTGTCTCGCGGTCGTGCTCGCACTCATCGTGGCGGCGCTGTCCATCTACGGCAGGCCCTGGTCCTATCGCATCAACGATCAGGTGCTGCGCGAGGCATCGCTCGACCGCGCTGCGCCCGGCGAGTTCTACGAGCTCTCCGACGACATCGTGGTGTACGCGCGTCGAGCGGCGCGCGACGGTGCGCTGAACGACGTGTTCGCCTGGCGCACGAGCGAGCTCGGCATCGAGGTGGTGCGTGCCGACACAGCGCGCGTGCGGCGGGATGCCGAGGAGCAGATGTGGCTGCGGCTCGAGCAGGGGGAGCAGTATCAGCTTGCAGCTGAAAACCGGGTGGTGACCTTCGCCGAGCTCTGGCATCGGGTGGAGGAGCCGCCGGTGTCCACCGAGCTCAGGCGCAAGGCGATGGATACCGTGATGCTGCTCGGTGCCACCACGGTCAAGGAGATCGCGGAGCTGCAGTGGCGGTTTGCGCTGCCACTCATTGCCTTTTTCCTGCCGCTCATTGCGCTGCGCCTGGGCTATCAGCACCCGGGCAGCTCCGGCTACGGGCGCATCTGGCTGGCGCTTGCCATCTATCTCGGCATTTTCATGCTCACCTCGGGGCTGCGCACGGCGGTGGAGAATGATCAGCTCGCGCCCAATCCGGGACTGTTTCTGATGCCCCCGGTGCTGCTGCTGTTCTACCTCGCGATTCTGCGGGTGCCGGGCCGATGACCCTCTGGCGCTACTACTTGCGCGGCATGGGCATGGGCTTTGCGCTGGCCAGCGGTGTGCTGCTGGCGGTGTTTTATCTGTTTGATCTCATCTCCGAGGCCGAGCGGGTGGGCGCTGGCGGTT
>CAJICJ010000044.1_pt1 | contig 13938 bp, 9 predicted proteins | sample 9199601 | NCBI WGS metagenome assembly CAJICJ01 (sample SAMEA7708337, study PRJEB35096) | sediment metagenome | biome: marine neritic benthic zone biome [ENVO:01000025]; feature: sediment [ENVO:00002007]; material: shallow marine sediment [ENVO:03000034] sea grass bed [ENVO_01000059] ... | reverse complement strand
TTCCGATCTCCCGCAAGCCGTTCCGGGTGCAGCGGCTGCTCGAGCTCGTCGCACTGCGGGAGATTGAGGGTGAACCAGAACGTCGAGCCTTGCCCGGGCTCGCTCTCGACGCCGATTTCGCCGCCCATGAGCTCCACCAGGTGCTTGCAGATGGCGAGCCCGAGACCGGTCCCGCCGTATCTGCGCGTGGTCGAGGCATCCGCCTGGCTGAACGACTCGAAGAGCCGCTGCGTGGCCGGAGCGTCGATGCCCGGGCCGGTATCGACGACCGCAATCCTGAGCGCCGCGCGCCGGCCCGGATCTGGCGCACCGGCCTGAGCCGTCGCGTCCTCGACACGCACGAGGACGTGGCCCTGCTCGGTGAACTTGAGCGCGTTACCTACGAGATTCATCAGGATCTGGCGCAGGCGACCGACGTCCCCGAGCAGGCGGCTCGGCAGCTCGGGTGGATAGTCCACATAGAGGTCGAGCGACCGGTTGCTGCCCGCCAGCAGATCCATCACCTCACCGATGGCAACCCGGAAATCGAACGGCACAGATTCGAACACGAGCTTACCGGCCTCGATCTTCGAGAAATCGAGAATGTCGTTGATGATCGTGAGCAGGGACTCGCCGGAGCCGTAGATGACCTGAGCCGTCTCGCGCTGGTCGTCCGTGAGCTCCATGTCGAGCAGCAGCTGCGTCATGCCGAGCACGCCGTTCATCGGCGTGCGGATCTCGTGACTCATGGTGGCCAGGAACTCGTCTTTGGCCCGCGTGGCGGCCTGTGAGTCCTCCAGCGCCGTGCGCAGCTCCTCTTCAGCCGTCTTGCGCTCGGAAATATCGCGGAACACCACAATGAACGCTTCGCTCGAGCCGATGTCGAGGGTCGTGACCGCAAGCTCAGCCGGGAAGGTCTCGCCGGACGCACGCACACCGGTGCACTCCACGAGCGGCCGCTCCGTCAGCAATGCCCAGTCCTCGGCAATCTCGAGACGCTCCCTGAACGGCTGCGAGATGAGCACGTCCGCTGAGCACTCCAGCATGTTCTCACCGGCGGGATTGACAGCGCAGACAAGACCATCCACGTCGAGCGTGACTATGCCCTCCGCAATGTTGTCGAGCACCGCGCCGAGCCTGGCGACGGTGTCCTGCAGGAGCTCCTCCGCCACCTTCTGTTGCGTGACGTTCGCCACGAACCCGGAGATCCGCACCGGTGAGTTGTCCGGGGACGCGTTGATCCGTCCACGCACGCGCAGCCAGCGCGGGGCCTCGTCAGGCGTGCGGGGCTCCGTGCGGATCTCGGCATTGAAATCCGCACCGTCAGCAAGGCAGGCGTTGAACACGTCGGTCAGCAGCTCCACGTCCCCGGGACGCAGACGGGCGAGCGCTCTGTCGAGCAGCGGACCGGGCACCTCCGGCTGCTCCGTATGCTCGTCGAGGCCAAGCCACTCGCAGACACGCGTCGACAGATAGAGCTCCTGGCGTTCGAACTCGTAGTCGAAGACCCCCTCATTGGAACCATCCACGGCAAGCTTGAGCCGCTCTTCGCTCGCGCGCAGTGCCTGCTCCCGCTCCAGTTTCTCCGTGACGTCCGAGCCGAGCACGATCAGCAGCTGTTGATCGCTCTGGCGAGAACGCATGGCGTTGAACTCGAAGGGGTAGGTGCTGCCATCACTGCGGCGGTGCGTGAAGCAGCGATACAGCTCACCTTGCTCGTCGAGCTCTTCCACCAGCGCATCGAGAAAAGCCGGATTCTGCAGGTCCGGGGCCACGTCCGGCACCTGCAGAGCCTGCAGCGCTTCCAGCGTGTAGCCGAGGTTGTCGAGCGCGGTGCCGTTGGCAAAGAGAATCTGCAGCGATTCACCATCCAACACGTACACCTCGTAACCGCTGTTCTGCACGGCCTGGCTCATCAGACGCAGCGTGTCGTCGAGTTGTGCAAGCTCCGCCAGAGACTGATCGAGCGTGTGTGCGAGGCCACCGATCTCGTCCTCGTTGACCACCGGAACGGGCACCGCTTCGCCGCCACGACGTCTGGCCACCGCAGTCTCGATCGCCTGCAGCGGCTCGAGCACGCGCCGCGACAGGAGATACCACGTGCCCGCAACCAGGAGCAGCATGCCCGCGGCAATGGTGAGCGCAATGAAGGAGAGCGTGCGGCTCGCCTCGGCTGCGATCGACGAGCCGTCGAACACGGTGACGAGCCTGAGACCGGATCCGAAAGACGGCAGGTTCACCGGCACCGCAAAGCCCCGCTCGTTGGCGCTCACGCGCCAGCGCGTTGCGCCCTCGAGCATCGGCACCAGATCCGCCACCATCCCGGCACGCTCCGCCCAGTCCACGTGCCGCGCCGCCAGCACCCTGGTGCGAGCCGGGTCGACCAGCGCGATAGCGGTGAGCCTGGGCGTGCCGGAAGCCAGCAGGCTGAGCCGGTCGAGAAGCACGCCGGCATCCCAGGGCAGGCCTTCCGTCGACTGAAGTTCCCACTCGTCATTGCGTTCGGCCGCCTGCGTCAGATATCTGGCACGGCCTTCGAGCTCACGCGTCAGGCTCTCTTCGTAGAACAGGTTGAAGAGCGCAAGCACGCACCCGGCAAAGAGCGCACCGCTGATCAGCAGCCCTTTTACGACATGGACGAACAGCTTGCTCGGACGGGCCAACACGCGCGCTCACGAAATCGAAGACTCACGTAAGCATAGACACTCAATCCCCATCTACACTGAAGATTGATGAGCTCGATCCCCGTAAAAATACTGATCTGTGCGGCACTGCTGCTTTGCTCAGCAGGTGCCGGTGCTGCGCGCGTGAGCGCCACCGGCATGCCCGAGGGGTATCTGGACATGGGGCCGTACTGGGAGGCGCGCGCCGCCGCGCCGAACCGTGTTGAGCTGCCGCCACCGGGCGCACCCTATCAGCGGTTGTCGGAGCACCCCGAGCTGCTGGCCTCGGCCCAGGCTTTCTGGCTGCGCGCCACGCTCGTCAACGACACGCAGGCGCCGCTGCAACGCCTGCTCGAGCTGGACAATCCGCTGCTGGGTCGCGTGGAGCTGCTCGCGGTGGCACCCGGCCGCGCTCTGCAGCGTGAACGCAGCGGATTGAGGATTCCGATGCGCGAGAAAAAGCTCCGTCAGCCGCAACCCGTGCTGCCCCTGGAGATCCCGGCCGGAAGCGAGCTCGAGCTGTATCTGTACGTCCAGACCGCAGATCAGGTCCGAGTGCCCGCCAGGCTCTGGCAGCCGGCCCAATTCTACGCACAGCAGCTGCAGCGCACGTTCGTGAGCGCCGCAGGTCTCGGCATCATTCTCGTGATGGCGCTCTACAACCTGCTCATCTCCGCCATAACACGCGATCGGACGTATCTGAAGCTCGGCGCGTTCATCGCGAGCCTGCTGTTCCTCATGCTGGTGCTGCAGGGGTGGGCCGGTACCTACCTGTGGCCGAACGTGCCGAGCCTCACAGCCATTGCCATCGGTCCGGCACTCGCGCTCACGCTCTGGGCGCTGCATCGCTTCAGTCAGCGATTTCTCGCCATCAGCCACGACGGCTGGCAGGGCCGGCTCATCAACGTGGTCTGCAGCATCAATCTGATCATGGCCGTCTGGCTGGCACTGGTGCCGAGCTGGCCTCTGGCTGCCGTGCTGATGGCGGTGAACGTACCCGCAGGGATGATTCCCCTCGCCCGGGCCTGGCGGCTGTGGCGGGATCGCAACCGCGAAGGGCTCTACTTTCTGCTCGCCATTGCGCCCATAGCGGCAGTGCTGCCGTTTGCGCTGCTGAATCGCCTGCTCGAATGGCACATCGACACGGCCACCGTGCAGGCTTCGATGCTGATCGCCGCGTCACTCCTGTCGATCAGTCTGGGCATCGTGCTCTCGCTGCGCATCCGCCGCATGAACGCCGAGCGCGATGCCGCCTACCAGCACCTCGTCCGGGCCGAGCGTCACGCCCGCGAGTCCCAGTCCAGGGCGGAAGTGGCCGCCCGGGACAACCGCGCCAAGAGCGCGTTTCTGGCCACCATGAGCCACGAGATCCGCACGCCGATGAACGGCGTGCTCGGTATGGCCGACCTGCTGAAGAGCACTGAACTGGACCATCAGCAGACCTACTACCTCGCCACGCTTGTCCGCTCCGGGCATGCCCTCATGGACATTCTCAACGATGTGCTGGACTACTCGAAGGTGGAATCGGGCAAGCTCGAGCTCGAGCTCGTCGAGACGGATCTCATCGAGCTGCTCGACGATCTGACGGTGCCGCTGCGTGAGCAGCTCACACGCAAGGCGCTCGGATTCACGCTGTTCCTGCATCCCGACGTGCCGCGCTGGATTCAAACGGATCCGACACGTCTCAAACAGGTGCTGAGCAATCTGCTGAACAACGCGGTCAAGTTCACCGAGAAAGGCGATATCACCCTTTCGGTGGACCACCCGGGCCCGGATCGTCTGCTGTTCAGCATCAGCGACGAAGGCATCGGCATGGATGCGCAGACACGGGAACGGCTCTTCTCACGCTTCGAGCAGGCTGACTCGTCGATCAGCCGTCGGTACGGCGGCACCGGGTTGGGCCTGGCTATCTCCCGATCGCTGGTGGAGCTATTCGACGGGGAGATCCACGTCGACAGCCAGCCCGGCCGGGGCTCGACGTTCAGCTTCGACATTCGCTTCGAGCCCTGCCAGCGCCAGGAGCCTTCACCTTCCGCCGCCTGCCTGTGCGTGTTGAGCCGTGACGAGCGGCTGATGACCATGCTCCGGCTCCTGGCCCTGCGCTGGAACATGCCTTTCCGACCTCTGCTGGACTCCGAGCGAACCACGCTCGAGACGCTGGGACCGCAGGACGTCCTGCTTACGGATTCCGAAGTGCCAGCGCCCGTGCAGGCCACCGTGCTGCAGCTCGACAGCGCCGGGCTCGGCCGGCCCCCGGCCATCAGCGAGCTGTTCAACGCCCTCGACGGATGCCATGCCGGAGCCACGTCGAACGGGGCTTCAGCGGTCGGCCAACCGCTGACAGATCTAGAGATCCTGGTCGCCGAGGACAATCCGACCAACCGCCTGGTGGTCGGCAAGATCCTCAGCGGCTGGGGTGCTTCTGTCCGCTTTGCCGACAACGGGCTCGAGGCCCGCGACATGGTTGCCAGCGATCATGCCGGCATCCACCTCGTGGTGATGGACTGCGAGATGCCGGAGATGGACGGCTATTCGGCCACGGAGGCAATCCGTTCGCTCGAAGCGGAGCTCGAGCTTCCGGAGCTGCCCATCGTGGCGCTCACCGCGCACGTGCTGCCCGAGTTCCGGGAGAAAGCCATGGCGGCAGGGATGTCGGACTACATCACCAAGCCGGTGAATCGGGATCTCCTGCTCAACACGATTCTGCAGCTGACGGCGACTGATCGTACAGCGGCTCGCCATTCACTGTGACGAGCAGCCGGTCAGCGCCGGCCCAGTACTTCGCTTCGATGTAGTGGTGCTCTTCCCACTCGAGCTCCACGTTCGTCCAGACATACTGCGGCTCACGCTCGCTCCGGGGCCGCTGCTTGCGCAGGCAGTTGTCCAGATAGAGCTCCAGCGTGCCTTCGTCGTCGAGAGTGACCCGAAACGACTTGTGTCTGTGCTGGAACTCGAGATTCGTCGCCACGAAAGCCTCCCTCTGGATCTGCGGAACTGAGGCGCGGCACCGGCGCGACCGGTGTCTGCATCCCGTGAGTTGCCTTATATTGTGCGCGCGATTCTAACAAGTAGATGCCCATGGCCGAGAGCACCGTCCGCTTCAGCAGAGTCCTCACAAACCGGGACGCCATCACGCTCGCGTTCGGCGCGATGATCGGCTGGAGCTGGGTGCTCATGACCGGTTTCTGGCTGGAGACGGCAGGCTCCCTCGGCACTTTGATCGCTTTCACCTTCGGCGGGCTGGCCATTGCCCTGATCGGGCTGACCTACAGCGAGCTGGTGGCTGCCATGCCGAAGGCGGGCGGCGAGCACGTCTACACGCATCGCGCGCTGGGCGTCGGCTGGTCGTTCTTCTGCACGTGGTCGCTGCTGCTCGCTTACGTCAACGTCTGCATGTTCGAAGCCGTGGCGCTGCCGACCGCCGTCGAGTACCTCCTTCCAGGGATCCGGATCGGCACGCTCTGGGAGGTATTCGGCGCTGAGGTCGATCTCGGATTCGTGCTGGTCGGCACGGGGAGCTCGCTCCTCATCACCGTGATCAACGTGCTCGGCATCAAGCCCGCAGCGCGCTTTCAGGCCGTGGCCTTCAGCATGATCGTTGCCGCCGGCATCCTGCTGATGATCGGCGCCATCAGCTTCGGCAACGTCGACAACACTCTGCCGATGCTGGCGACACCCGCAACCGGTATTCTCAGCGTGCTCATCATGGTGCCGGCGCTGCTGGTCGGCTTCGACGTGATTCCCCAGTCCGCGGAGGAAATCAATCTGCCGCCCGGGCGGATCGGGATGCTGCTCGTGGTCTCGGTCTTTCTCGCCGTGCTCTGGTACGCGCTCGTCAGCTACTCGGTGGCCCTGGCCATCCCGTCCTCGCAGCTGGCCGAAAGCAGCATGGCGACCGGTGACGCCGCGACGGCGCTGTGGGGACACCCCGCTGCAGGCGCGCTGCTCGTGCTCGGTGGCGTGGCGGGCATCCTCACCAGCTGGAACGCGTTCGTGATCGGCGGCAGCCGGCTGCTGTTTGCGCTCGCGGAATCCGGCCTCGTGCCCGCCGTGTTCGCGAAGATCCATCCCCGTTACAAGACGCCTTACGTGGGCATCATCGCCATCGGGCTGCTGTCGTGCGTGGCGCCGCTGTTCGGCAGGACCGTGCTCGTGTGGCTGATCGATGCCGGCGGCTTCGCGACCATCGTGGCCTACCTCTTCGTGCCACTCGCCTTTCTGGCACTGCGCTCGAAAGAGCCCGATCTGGAGCGGCCGTTCCGGATCACCCACCCCCGCCTTGTCGGGATCGGCGCGTTCCTGCTGGCGCTCACGTTGCTGACCGCCTACCTGCCGGGCAGCCCGTCCGCGCTGCTATGGCCTTACGAATGGATGACCATCACCATCTGGGCGGTGCTCGGCGTCGCGCTCTACATCCGCTATCTGCGCCAGGCCCGCTAGCGGCCACGGCTCTGCCGCCAGCCGGCATCGGGCTCAGAACAGCGACTGCTGACCTGCCGCCACCGCCGGGCTGAGCGTCCGGAAGAGATCCGTGCGCGGCGCGGGCAGCTGGGCACCGTGCAGGCCGTGGCGCGTCGCCGCCTTGCGGAACCGGTCTGCGATCAGCCGCGCGAACGGTCCTTCGCCGCGCATCCGTTTGCCCCAGGCAGAGTCGTAGAGCTTGCCGCCGCGCATCGCCCTGACCGCCGCGAGCACGCGCTCGGCTTTCAGCGGATAGTGTGTCTCCAGCCAGTGCTCGAAGAGCGGCGCCACCTCCAGCGGCAGCCGCAGCAGGATATAGCCGAGCGCGCGGGCACCGGCATCCGCACAGGCGCCGACGATCGCCTCGAGCTCCGCATCGTTGATGAACGGAATCAGCGGCGCCACCATGGCGCCCACGGGCACGTCGGCATCACGCAGCGAGCGAACGACCTTGAGGCGCGCGGCCGGCCCTGCCGTGCGCGGCTCGAGCTTCGTCTTGAGGCTGTTGTCGAGCGTGGTGACGCTCACGTGCACGCTGACGAGGCCGAGCGCGGCGAGCTCCGTGAGCACGTCCAGGTCGCGGAGGATGAGCTGACTCTTGGTGACGATGCTGACGGGATGGCGGAACTCCAGCAGCGTCTCCAGAATCGTGCGCGTGATGCGCTTGTCCTTCTCCGCGGGCTGATAGGGATCGGTGTTCGTGCCCATTGCGATCACCTGCGGCTGGTAGCCGCGCCGGGCCAGCTCGCCGGCGAGACGCTCCGCCACGTTGGTCTTGTAGAAGATCTGCGTCTCGAAATCGAGCCCGGGAGACAGATCGAGATAAGCGTGCGTGGGGCGCGCAAAGCAGTAGACGCAGCCGTGCTCACAACCTTTGTAAGCGTTGATGGACTGGTTGAAGTTGATGTCCGGCGAGCGATTGGTGGTGATCAGGCGCACCGTGCGGTCGGCGAGCAGCGTGGTGCGCGGATCGCGTCGGGCGAAAGGATCGTCGGCATCGATCTCATCGACAGCGCCGGCACCCGCGCCGGTCCCCCGCTCACCCGGCTGCAGCGCCTCGGGCTCGAGCTCCGTGCGCCTCGCCAGGTAGCGGGCACTCGGGCTCCACGTGGCGCCCCGGCCTTTTAATACTCGGGACTGGCCCGTGAGCACTCTGGACTGGCCCGTGAGCACTCGGGGCTGGCCCTGTCGCACGCGGGACTGGCCCTGTTCACGCGGGACTGGCCCTTGCCCCACGGCATCCGCATCGGGGCTGCCGGCTGCAGCGGGATCTGCGTCGTGACGCGTGGGGGGTCCGGGCATGGCCGATCTCCGAACGGGCTGGCCAGTATAGCGAATACTGTACGTATGTACAGTATTGTGCAGCGTCAGCGGACCGGGCGCCTGCTGCCGCGGCGGCGCTCTGGTGGCGCCCTGCGCAGTCCGGCTACACTGCCCGCTGGGGGAGATGCTGCAAGGACGGCCGTTCGTTGCGACTGCCCGACCACCGCTGTGCAGAGCGTGGCCCCACAGCGCCAGAACACCAGGAGGAACTCATGCTTGTCGTCAACGCCACCATCGAATCCAGCGAAGCGGACATCGACGCCATGCGCGACGCCATCGCGAAGATGGAGGCCGCCAGCCGCGCCGAGGCGGGCTGCCACGATTACACGTTCAGCGTCGAGCTCGGCAACGCCACGCAGCTGCGGATCACCGAGTGCTGGGAAGACGCGGACGCGCTGCGTGCACACTTTCAGACCCCGCACATGGCCGAGTTTCAGGGCGCGATGGCTGCGAACCCGCCAAAAGACATCGCGGTGCACTGCTACGAGGTGAGCGAGATACCGCTGCCGACGCCGGCATGACCGGCCTGGTCGTCTGGGGCGGGGCAACGTCGCGCACGCTGCGACCGCACTGGATGCTGCACGAGCTGGGTGTCACCTACGAGCCGCGCCTGATCGGCTCACGCACGGGTGCCACCCAGACGGACGAGTTCCGTGCGCTCAACCCGAAAGAGAAGATCCCGGTGCTCGTGGACGACGATCTCGTGCTCTCCGAGAGCGTGGCCATCGTCACCTACCTCGGCGACCACTACACACCCGAGGGGTTCGCCCCGCGCCTGGTGCCCGAGCCGTACACCCGCGATCGCGCCCGCTACAACGAGTGGATGTCGTTCGTGCAGATGGAGCTCGATGCGCACACGCTGTATGTCATGCGCAAACATCGTGATCTCTCGGAGCTCTACGGCGAAGCACCCGCGGCCATCGACACCGCAATCGACGGCTTCAACAAGCAGGTCAACGTTGCATCGAACCACCTGCAGCGCAGCCCCTACCTGCTCGGCACGGACTTCAGCGCCGCGGACCTGGTGCTGACGACGTGCCTCACCTGGGCGGAGGCGTACGGGATCCCGCTCGACGGGACGCTGAGCCGATACAAAGAAGGCATCATCACGCGGCCGGCGTTCAGGGAGGCGGCTGCGCTCAACTTCTCCATCTCGGCCGGAGCCTGAGCCGTCAGCCTTCCCGCCCCAGCAGCCAGCTGAGCATCCGATCGTTCTCCTCGCGCGGGTAGGTGTGGGAGAGATCGTCGATCTCCCGATACTCGAGCGCCGCGCCGGCTGCCAGCAGCGTGTCGCGCGCCATGCGCGCCACGTCAACCGGGAACATCCAGTCGAGCGCACCGTGGATGAGATACACGGGCAGCCCGGTCAGGCGCGCCGCGCTACTGCCTTCGAGCAGCAGCGGATGGAAGCTGGCGCTGATCGGCGCGAGATGCGTGAAGGGTGAGTCTTCCCGTAGCCCGGTCACGTAGGAGAAGGTGCCGCCGTCCGACATGCCGGTCAGCAGCACCCGCGCCTCGTCCACCGCCCAGCGCTCACGCACGTGATCGACAATCGCATGCAGGTTCGCCGTATCGACGTCTTCGCCCATCAGCGCCCAGGTGTCGCCCCGCGCCGTGGGCGCAGCCAGGATCACCCGCCGCGCCCGCGCGTCCTTGAGCCAGGTCCACAGGAAGCTGCGACCGTGGCCGCTGCCGCCGTGCAGGGCGACGACCAGCGGCAGCGGCTCCGTCGGATCGTAGTCCTCGGGCACATAGAGCGAGAACCCACCGCGCTCGGTTTTCGCGTTGCCGGCGTGCACGATGCCGGTGAGCTCACTGCCGAGTCCCGCCGCCGCCAGGCGCTCCTGACGCGCGGCGTCACCCCGGCGGCTGTCCGAGAGGTAGAAGCGGCTGACCGGCGGCAGCATGAACGCCACGGGGTAAAGCGCCTCGGTGGCGCGGGTGGCGAAGCTCATGGCGCGATACGCGCCGAGCGCGGGGTTGCTCTGGGTGACACACGCCTCGAGGCCGTCGTAGGCCTCGAGCGCCTCCCGCGCGGCTTCGGCCACGGCACCGGCGAACCCGCTGAGGTGCTCGGGCCAGTCGATCGCCTCGAACGTGGCGAGACCGTCGACCACCGGCTGGCGCATGCCGGCAACGCCGGACACCACCTCCGGCAGGTTCGGCGGGTGCAGGTGACGGCCGGCGAAGGTGAGCGCATCGAGCGCCGACAACAGGGGCGGAACCAGCGCGGTCACCGCCTCGAGCAGAGTCTCCGAATCGTCGTCCCGGCCGCCGGCTGCGTCCTGCGGATCGTCGCTCATGTCGTGTTTCCCCCGATGTTCCCGGCCAGATCCATTCGCGCCGTGCCGGTCGCCGTGATCACCGCCGCGTCTGGCAGAGGTGGGGCAAGTTGATTACCCTGTCCCGTCCCCGCCAGCTCACCGGGAGGTCCGAGCATGAGTGAACCAGCCGAGCGCCATTATGACCGCAAAGCCGAGGACGTAGGCAACATACTCCAGCTCGAGCACGTCAACCTGACCGTGCCCGACCAGGGGCTCGCCGCGCTCTTCTACGTAACCGGGCTCGGATTCACGCGTGATCCCTACATCGACTTCGGCACCTACAACATGTGGGTCAACCTCGGGGAGCAGCAGTTCCACCTGCCCAGGGCCACGGCGCAGAAATTCCGGGGTCACGTGGCCGTCGTCGTGCCGGATCTGGACGATCTGGAGAAGCGCCTCAAGTTCGTCTCCAAACCGCTCGCGGAGACGGCGTTCGCCTGGAGGCGCAAGGACGATCACGTGGCGGTGACCTGCCCCTGGGGTAACGACATCCGCGTGTTTGTGCCGGATGCGTTCCCGAACATGGATCTCGGCATGCCTTACGCCGACGTGACGGTCCCGGCAGGCACGAGTGACGGCATCTGCCGCTTCTACCAGGAGGTAATGGGCTGCCCCGCGTCCAGCGCGGAGGGTCGCGCCATCGTCCGCATGGGCTGCAACCAGGAGCTGCGCTTCACCGAGAGCGACGCACCACTCGACGACTACGACGGCCACCACATCGCCGTCTACGTGGCTGACTTTTCCGGGCCGCACCGCTGGCTCGCCGAGCGGCAGCTGGTCTCGGAGGAGTCCGACCAGCACCAGTACCGGTTCCAGACGATCGTGGATCCGGAATCCGGCGCCACGCTCACCGAGCTCGAGCACGAGGTCCGCTCGCTGGCGCACCCGATGTACCGGCGACCGCTCGTGAACCGCAATCCGGCCGTCAACTTCTTCACCTACCGCAAAGGCAACGAGATCTTCACCCCGGCCGCAACCTCATGAGCGAAGCCATGAACCTGGCGGCGCTCAGCGAAGAGCCCTACTACCTGCCGCTCGCTGACGAGGTGGGGATCTTCGAGGCGGCCTACGCGGCCCGCCTGCCGGTGCTGCTCAAAGGGCCGACCGGCTGTGGCAAGACCCGCTTCGTGGAGCACATGGCCTGGCGCCTGTACCGCGACGCCCGCCAGAGCAGCCTCGACGTGCCGCTCGTGACGATCTCCTGCCACGAGGATCTGACCGCCACGGACCTGGTGGGCCGCTATCTGCTGCAGGGTGACGAGACGGTGTGGCAGGACGGACCGCTGACCCAGGCCGTGCGCAACGGCGCTCTGTGTTACCTCGACGAGATCGTCGAGGCGCGCAAGGACACCACGGTGCTGATCCACTCGCTGACCGACCACCGCCGCCTGCTGCCCATCGACAAGACCGGTGAGCTGGTGCCCGCCAACGACGATTTCCTGCTGGTGATCTCCTACAACCCCGGTTACCAGAGCGTGCTCAAGGATCTCAAGCCCAGCACCCGGCAGCGGTTCGTCAGCCTCGAGTTCGATTATCCGGACGAGGCAAAGGAGGCTGAGATCATCCGCCACGAGACCGGCGTGGAGCCGCCGCTCGCCGAGCGTCTCGCGCTCATCGGTGCCAAGGTTCGCAATCTCAAGGAGCACGGGTTCGAGGAAGGGGTGAGCACGCGGCTGCTGATCTACACCGGGAGCCTGGTGCGCAAGGGCATCGAGCCGCGCCGCGCGGCGGACATCGCCATCATCAGCGCCGTTTCGGACGAACCCACCGTGCAGGCCGCCATCGCCGACATCGTGGACGTGATCCTGCCCTGAGCAGCGAATCGCGTCTGCGCTCTCAGGTCAGCCAACGGAAACGCGCCGAGTGACCCGCCTCGAGGACTGTGAAGCCGCGCTGACCCTCTTTACCGAGGGCATCGCCGGACGCTATTACCACATCAAGGCCGCGGGCGAGTTCACGAGCCGTCGGGTGCACCTCGGCCCCGAGGACGTGGGCCTGAGCCGCGACACGATCTACCTGCCGGACGCCATCAGCGGCAACGATCCGTCCGGCTTCCGGGTGCTGGCCCTCGAGCAGCTCGGCTTCCGCGAGTTCGGCTCGCTGGCGTTCAGCGTGACCGAAGCACGTCGCCGCATCGCGCCGCTTGCCGCGCTGCCCGCGCCGGACGTGAGCGTGCGCGAGAGCGACTTCACGAGCTTCTACCGCCATGTGACCCATCCGCGCATCCTGCAGCGCCTGCACGGATGCTGCGAGCGCGCGCGGGTGACCGCCTGCCTCCTCGAGCGTTACCCGGGACTGGCCCGGCACCGGCTGCGCTTCGCCGGCGCGCGACGCGACGCGGAGGACGCGGACGTGCTGCTGCACCCGCTGCTGGCGATGCTGAACGCGCTGGATCAGCTCGTGGACGGGGTGCCGCTGGCGGAGCTCGAGGCCGACGATCCGAGCGGCGCGCTCGCCGCCACCGCGCGCCGGATCGCCGCAACCTGCACGGCCACCGCCGACATCTACGATGCCGCCGCCACGGCGCTCGAGATCTATCAGGGCTGGCACCTCGACGACCTGCTCTTCGAAGCCGAGGCGGCACCCGGCGAGCCGGAAGGCACGCCGCTCGACTGGCTGCAGCGGGAAGCCCGCCTCGAGGACTGGGAAGAGTCGCTAGCCGAGGTGAGCAATCAGCTGCAGGTGGAGATGCTCGAAGCGGAGGATCTCGAGGCGGCGAGCCGTGAGGGGCTCGAGAACGGCGAGATCCGTGAGGCGGACCTGGACCTCAAGGCCCTGCGCAACGAGCGCGACAACATGGCCCGGCGCCTCGACATGGAGCGTTCCGCCATCCGCGACGCCCTGGGTGACGTGCGCCCGCTGGCGCGCAGCTACCGCTACGACGAGTGGGACTACCTCCAGCGGCGCTACCTGCGGCACTGGTGCCGGCTCTTCGAGGAGCCGCTCGCATCCACGGCCGATGCCGGGACGGGGGAGCTCAAGGCCACCATCCGGGCGCACTCACCGGCGGTGCTCAAGCATTTCGAGCAGATCCGGCCCCTCGGGCTGCAACGGGTGAAACGGGTGAGTGACGGCGACGAGCTGGATCTCAACGCCGTGATCGAGGCGCGCCAGGATCTGCGCGCCGGCAGCACGCCGGACGAGCGCGTCTACAGCCGTCGGGAGCGGGTGCAGCGCGACATATGTGC
>CAJICJ010000466.1_pt1 | contig 13998 bp, 9 predicted proteins | sample 9199601 | NCBI WGS metagenome assembly CAJICJ01 (sample SAMEA7708337, study PRJEB35096) | sediment metagenome | biome: marine neritic benthic zone biome [ENVO:01000025]; feature: sediment [ENVO:00002007]; material: shallow marine sediment [ENVO:03000034] sea grass bed [ENVO_01000059] ... | reverse complement strand
TCTTCCGTCAGCTCGGCGCCCATGGACATGTACGGCACCTGATAGAACGTCATCGCCGTGCGCGTCAGCACCGAAAAGCACAGCAGCCAGACGAAGAGCCCCGTATCCCCGAGGTCTGCGGGGGGCGCAAACAGCGCAAAGAAGGCCAACGCAAACGGAATGGCTCCCGCATACATGAACGGATGCCGCCGGCCCCAGCGGCTGCGGGCGAAGTCCGACCAGGACCCCACCAGCGGATCGCTCACGGCATCGAAGCACAGGGCAACAAACAGCGCGAGCCCGGCCAGCGTGCCGGACAGACCGAGCACCTGGTTGTAGTAGAACAGCAGGAAGAATCCGAACGCAGCCGACTTCACGCCTTCCGGCAGCTGGCCGACCGCATACAGTATCCGCACCCGCCAGGTCATGAACGCGCTCCGCTCGCAACTGCAGCTGCACGATCCCGGCGGTTTGCGTCTGTCTGCAGGGTCGGCTCATGCTCGGCGGTACGTGAATCGGACATGTGCTCCCTTGCGGCTCCTCGCGGTGACCGGCATCTGCGACGTCACGCTATCGTAGCGGAGACGGAGGCCGCGAGGGACGCAAATTGCCGCCGCAACGTGTATCCGCAGACAGTGTGGACACTGCAGCGGTGAGGCGCGTGCGGTAAGGTGCTCCAACGCTGCTGCAGATAAAGGCATTCATGTCGACAGGTGCCGACGCCCCGGACGCTCACACCGGCCCGGGAGGACCCCGTCTCACGTTGCGGCAGCGGGTCCTGTTCTCGATCGGCACGCCCGGCTGGCAGATCACCTCCTCCGTGGTGGTGACCATCGGGATCTACTTCTACCTGCCGCCCGAAGGCGCGGGGCTCGATGCGCGGATCAGTGAGGAGATCTTTCTCGGCGTGCTGACGGCCTACGGGCTGGCCAGGCTGATCGGCGGCGTGGTCGACTCGCTGGCAGACCCTCTCGTCGGCCACCTTTCGGACGGATCGCGATCGCGCTTCGGGCGTCGTCGGGTCTTTCTCATCGTCGGCGCCGTGCCCATGACCGCCATCCCCGCGCTCATATTCTTTCCGCCGGGCGACCCGGGCAGCTTCAGCGTGTTCATCTTTCTGACCGTGATGCTCGCCCTCTATTACGTGTTCTTCACGATCTACGTCGCGCCTTATCTGGCGCTCATCCCGGAGATCGCAACAAACGAGCAGGAACGCGTTGAGCTCTCGAGCCTGCGCGCAGTGATCGGCGGTCCCACCATCATGGCGTTCGGCGTGCTGTGGCTGGCCGGCGTCGCCGTGCTCAAGGACCAGGGCATGGACGCAACCACCGCCGTTCAGGTCGTGGTGATCGTGTCCTGTGTGTTCTCCTTCATCTGCGCGATCTGCCCCATACTCGCGGTGGACGAAACGACGTTCCGTACCGTCCGCTCGTCGCTCAACATGCGCGACGCGCTGCGCAGAACGCTCGGCAACCGGCCGTTTGTCATCTACCTCTTCGCGCAGATCGTCTTCATTCTCGGGATCACGATGAGCGGCCCGTCCGTGCCCTATTTCGCACGTGTGATCCTCGGCCGTGACGAAGGCTTCGCAGCGCTGCTGTCGCTGGTGATGCTGCCCGGCATCGTGCTCGGCTTTATCGTGATCCAGTCGATCGTCAAGCGGATCGGCACGAAGCGCACGCTCGTCGGCACGATCTTCCTGCTGGGCGTGCCGCTGTTTCCGTACGGGTTCCTCACGCCGAGCGCGCCCGGTGAGCCCGGTGACCTGCTGAATCTCGTTGTCGTGGTGGGCCTCTCCATCGTGAAGGGCTTTCCCATCGCCGGCATCATGATCCTGCCCACGGTCATTCTCGGGCAGCTCATCGATCTGGACACGGCCAAGACCGGTGCCAACCGCGCCGCCATGTACTACGGCGTTCAGGGCCTCCTGACGAAGTGGGTCTACGCCGCTTCCGCGGCGATTCTGAGCTACCTGCTGTCCGCCTACGGGCGCAGCGCCGAGGAACCGCTCGGCGTGCTGCTCATCGGGCCGGTTTCCGGCACCTTCTGCGTCATCGCGGCGTGCCTATACGCCCTCTACCCGGAACGCGAGGTCCGGGCGGAAGCCGGTAAGCTCGCCGCGGCGTAGCCTCGGGCGGACGGCCGCATTGCAATCCCTGCACCGGCACACGAGAATGGCGCTTCGCCTAAGGGGTGGCCACCGGGCCTGAGACGTTCAAACCGCATGTCGCGGCGAGGGACGGACCCTTTGAACCTGATCCGGGTAACGCCGGCGGAGGAATAGGTGCTGTTCGACCCCACCGCCACTGCATGCCGTTCCGGATCACCCAACGACGAACGGAGCTGCATGTGAATCGAATCCAACCCGGCGCTGCCGTCCTGCTGGCGATCACCTCCGCCATGGCCACTGCCGCACACACGGCGGAGACCGACGCCGGGATTGTCGAGGAGGTCATCGTGACCGGTGAGTTCCGCCCGATCGACCTCAACCGGGTACCGGCCAGCATCTCCGTGATCGGCCCGCGCGAGATGCAGATGCGCAGCGCCCAGCACCTCGAGGACATCACCGGGATCGTCGCGAACCTCAACGCCACCAGCGGCGCCTCGCGGGCCCGCTTCTACCAGATCCGCGGCATCGGCGAGCGTGGCCAGTTCGAGGAGCCCCTCAACTCCTCCGTGGGCCTGCTTGTCGACGGCGTCGATTTCAGCGGCGTCGGCGGGGTGGCCACGCTCTACGATACCGCGCAGGTGGAGGTGCTGCGCGGGCCGCAGGGTACCCGCTACGGCGCCAACGCGCTGGCCGGGCTCATCAACGTGCAGACCAACGATCCCACCGAGAGGTTCGACTCGAGCGTGCGCATGGAGGCGGCCAATTACGCGACCTACAGCCTCGGCGGCACCGTCTCGGGGCCGCTGACCGACACGCTCGGCGCCAGGCTGGCCGCGCACTACTACACGAGCGACGGCTTCTCCGACAACGACTTCCTCGACGAGGACGACAACAACGATCGCGAGGAGGTGCTGCTGCGCGGCAAGCTGAGCTGGGCGGTGAACGACGTGACCGAGATCGAGACGATGCTCGGTTACGTCGATATCGACAACGGCTACGACGCCTTTTCGCTCGACAACATCCGCGACACGCTGTCCGACCAGCCCGGGCGTGACGAGCATCAGTCCACGTACGGCAGCGTTGGCGTCACGTGGCGCGGCGCGGAGCGATTCTCCGTGGAAACACTTGTCACCTACGCCGACTCGGACATCGACTACGGCTACGACGAGGACTGGGTGTTCGTCGGCTTCGATCCGGCCGAGTACTCGTCCACCGATCGCTATCAGCGCGACCGCGGCACGGGCACGGTCGAGGCGAAGCTCGTATCCACGCCGGACGGACGGATCTTCGCAGATACGACGGACTGGGTGCTCGGCGTCTACAGCCTCGCCAGCGACATCGACCTCACCCGCGACTACACGTTTCTCGCAGAACGATTCACGAGCGACTTCGAGATCAACCGCTATGCCGTCTTCGGGCAGACGGAGACAGAGCTCACCGACCGCACCCGACTGACGCTCGGGCTGCGCTACGAGCACCACACCTCCGATTACGATGACTCGAACGACGTGGCGTTCGATCCCGACGACGATCTCTTCGGCGCGCGTCTCGTGCTCGACCACCTGCTGATCCCTGAGGTCATGGTCTTCGGCGGCGTGGCCAAGGGCTACAAAGCGGGCGGCTTCAACACGCTCGGCACGCTCGATCCCGACCTGCGCGAGTTCGATCCGGAAGACCTCTACAGCCTCGAAGGCGGCATCAAGGGCCGCTGGCTCGACGATCGCCTAACGATGCGCGTCTCCGGCTTCTACATGTGGCGCGATGACATGCAGGTGGCGAGCTCACTCGTGCGGGTGCGCCCGGACGGCTCCTCCGAGTTCATCCAGTTCGTCGGCAACGCCTCCGACGGCAGCAACTACGGGCTCGAAGCCGAGGTGGAGCACGAGCTCGTCGACGGCCTGACGCTGTTTGCCAACGTTGGTCTGCTGTACACGTCGTACGACGACTACGTGAGCGCCGCCGGTGAGGACCTCGACGGTCGGGATCAGGCACAGGCGCCCAACTATCAGTTTTTTGCCGGTGCCGACTACCGCTTCGGTACCGGCTGGTTCGTGCGTTTCGAGGTGGAAGGCAAAGATGACTACTTCTTCTCAGACAATCACGATCAGCAGTCGGACGCCTACGAGCTCTACAATCTCGCCGCCGGCATCGAGCGTGCCAACTGGACCGTCACCGCCTGGGGTCGTAACCTCACTGACAAGGACTACGACGTGCGCGGCTTCTTCTTCGGCAACGATCCGCGCAGCCTCTACGAAGACGCGCTCTACACCCAGCTCGGCGATCCGCGCCGCTACGGGGTCACGCTGGAGTGGAATCTGTAGACGGCATCAGCCTGTCGAGACAGCTCGCTGCTCAGTCGGCGGCGGCGTCACCCATCAGCGACTTGATGGAGCGCTGCTCGTTGGCCTCGATGGTGGCCGTGTCCCAGAGATTCGCGAACTGCATCGATCTTGGACAGTGGAAGTACGCTTCGTCGACGTCGAGCAGGATGCCCTGCACGATCCCCGAGTTCTCGTCCGTCCAGCTGAGCTCCGGCTCGATGCCCCGTTTGGCCAGACCGTCCTGCTCGATGAGGCTGACCCGGCCGTTGACCCGCACCGTCACGTCCATGCCGGGAATCATGAAGATCAGGCCCGCTTTGGGGTTCGACTCGAAATTCTGATAGGTCTGAAACAGTCGGTTGCCGCCGATGTCGGGGATGAGCAACGTGCGCTCGTCCACCACCTTGATGAAGCCCGGCAGGCCGCCCTTGGGTGAGGCGTCGCAGTTACCCTCGGCATCCGCGGACGCCATGACCGCAAACGGCGCGTTCTCGATGAACGCCTGCACGAACGGCTCGAGGTGATCCTTGACCTTCTTGACCGCCAGCTTGTGGGCCCCGCCGAGCGCTTCCCGCAGCTCGGCGATGCGGCCGGCATGCTGGTTCATGATAAGGGCCTCCTCAGCTTGGACGGGTCCGGGCATGCTCGCACCATTCGGCTTTCCCGACAATGATTCTCATTTGCAGATCGTCGCCGCAGCGGACAACAACCCGTCAGGAGCCTCCCGGTCCGTGCGGCCGCATAATGGAGCCGGATAATGCAGTCGCATAATGCAGGTTCGGCCCGGGGAGACCGTCCATGACCCAATCCATTGCGCTCAACGCGTTTGCCATGAACAGCATTGCGCACCAGTCCAGCGGCCTGTGGCGCCACCCCCGCGATCATTCCCGCCAGTACCGGTCGCTCGAGCACTGGCAGCGCCTGGCCCGCACCCTGGAGCGGGGGCTCTTCGACGGGATCTTTCTGGCTGACGTCACCGGCGTCTACGACGTCTACCAGGCCTCCCCCGACGCCGCCATCCGCGCCGCCATGCAGATTCCCGCCAACGACCCCTTCACGCTCGTGCCCGTGATGGCGGCGGTCACCGAGCATCTCGGTTTCGGCGTGACCGGCACCATTCCCTACGAGCCGCCGTACGCGTTTGCGCGGCGCATCTCGAGCCTCGACCATCTGACCGACGGGCGGATGGCCTGGAACGTGGTAACGGGATATCTCGACAGCGCAGCCCGCGGAGTGGGCATGACAAAACAGACCACGCACGACACCCGCTACGACATCGCGGCGGACTACATGTCGGTCGTCTACAAGCTCTGGGAAGGCAGCTGGGAGGACGACGCCGTTCTCTACGACAAGGCAGCGGGCGTGTTTGCCGATCCCGGCAAGGTCCACGAGATCAGCCACGACGGCGAGTACTTCAACGTGCGCGCCATCCACATCTGCGAGCCGTCACCGCAGCGCTCCCCGGTGATCTTCCAGGCCGGGAGCTCGGCAAAAGGCCAGGCCTTCGCCGCGAGCCACGCGGAGTGCGTGTTCATCGCCACCGCGGACATCGAGAGCACCCGGCGGATGGTCGGCGGGCTGCGCGAGCAGGCCGAGGCAGCCGGTCGCGGCGCGGACGCGCTCAAGATCTTTGCGCTCACCGCCGTGGTGCCGGACGAGACCGACACGGCGGCCAGAGCCCGGCTCGACGACTATCGCAGCTACGGGCTTGCCGAAGGGGCGCTTGCCCTCATGTCCGGCTGCACGGGTATCGATCTCGGCCAGTTCAGCCTCGACGAGCGGCCCGAGGGCAAGTCGGGCGAGGGTATCCGCAGCGCCATGACCGCGCTCGGCAGCCGCACCGTGCGGGAGTGGGGACAGTCCCTCGCGGTCGGCGGTGCGGCCAACGTCATCGCCGGATCACCCACCACCGTGGCGGATGCGCTGGAGCGTTTTGCGGACGAGACCGGCATCGACGGCTTCAATCTCGCCTACACCGTGCTGCCGGAGCGCCTCGAGGACTTCGTCGAGCTCGTCGTGCCGGAGCTGCAGCGGCGCGGCCGCTACAAGACCGGCTACACGCCGGGCACGCTCAGACGGAAGCTGTTCGGGCTCGGGGATCGGCTGCCTGAGGAGCACCCCGCCGCGCAGGAGAGAGTGGGCGGATCATCACGCTGAGGCCGGCGGCTGTACCGCCGCCGGCTGTCGTCAGCGTCAGGATCGGGCAGGCGTCAGGCCGCGCGGCGGCGCCGCTGCAGGGCCAGGCCGAGCAGACCGATGCCGAGCAGGGCCAGCGAGCCCGGGCTCGTCACCGGCGCGGGGCCGCCGCCGCCGAGAATGGGATTGAAGCCCGTGGGGTCGTCGAAGGCCAGCGTCATGGTGTCGAACGCATCCGCGGAACCGCCACGGGTACCGGAGACCGCAAGCTGGGACCACACGAAGATGGAATCGCCGTCGTTGACGTCGAACGATACGTTGCGCGTGCCGGCGCCGAAGCCGCGATCATCGCCGAGATTCTCGAGGTCAGGAGTGAGGTCCAGGATTTCGAAGACGAGCGTGCCGTAGTCAGTGCTGACGGGCACGTCAGCGCCGTTGCTCGCCTTGATCACCACGATGCTGCTCGTGATCCGTGCCTCACCACTCGTGGTGCCCGTGACGAGTGCCGAGAGGTTCACCGTGCTGCCCGCGCCGCTGTAATCGTACTGCTGCATGCCGGTGGCCGTGGCCGCAACACGCGAGGAGCGGAATCCTGAGTTGGAGAACGCTTCCGCGCGCAGCAGCGGCAGCAGCGCGGGGCCCTGGAAGATGCCCTGGGCGGCGCCGTTACCATCAACATTGCTGATGCTCGAGAAAGATGAGAGGGCGCCCTCTCCGCCGTCACTGTCGAACTCGGACTGGCCTCCGACTCCGCCGCAGAAGCTCGGGCACGGTGAGATCGTGGAGGTGGCGGAAATCGAGAAGGGGCCGGCAATCGCCAGGCTGCTCACGAGCAGCAGCGAGCCTGCAAGCAGAGCACGGAATAAAGACGGTGTGGTGATCACGGTGAGATGACTCCTGTCGAAATTCGAAAAACTGCGAGGCTCGATCCCGACCTCCCGCGGGGCATTCAGCAGCAAAATCCGTACCCGCTTGAGGTTTTTCTTCGAATTCAGAGGGTTAGCAAACCACACGAGCCCGTGGGCCGCCGAAGTGTAAGGAACTTCGACACAAATTGCGGTTTTGCCGTAAAGAAATCCGACACCCGGCGAGCGATCAGCTGGCCGGCGCCGCCGTCAGCTCTTCGTGGCGATGAAACAGCCCGGCATCGTGCAGCATCATGTAGAAGGCCGGAATCACGAACATGACCATCAGCGTGGCGGTGGTCAGCCCGAAGGCCAGGCTGATCGCGAGCGGGATCACCACCTTGGCCTGCAGGCTCGTCTCGAGCAGCAGGGGCAGCAGGCCGGCCACGGTGGTGACGCTCGTGAGCAGAATGGCGCGGAAGCGATCGTGGGCCGCCTGCACCACCGCTTTCTCGAGCGCCAGCCCCTCGCCGAGACGCTTCTCGACAAACGTGACGAGCAGGATCGAATCGTTCACCACGATCCCGGCAAGGCTGATGAAGCCGAGAATGGAGGGCATCGTCAGGTTGTAGCCGAGCAGCAGGTGCCCGAGGATCACGCCGATGAACGACAGCGGGATGATCACGATAACCACAAGCGGCTCCACGTAGCTGCGGAACTGCAAGGCGAGCAGCAGGAACATACCGAGGAAACCCAGCAGAAAGCCTTTGCGCATCGAGCCCATCGTCTCGCCCGCGCGCTTGGCTTCGCCCTGGGTGTCGAGGGTCGCCTCGGGAAACCGCTCGCTCCACTCGGGGAGGAAACTGCCCGCCATGTCGGCAAGCACCGCAGCCGACGTGGTCGTGCCGGCGTCGATCAGCCCTTCGATGGTGATCGTGTTCTGCCCGTCGAAGCGGTTGAGGCGCGCGTAGCCGCGGGACTCGACCATGAAGGCCACCGCGGAGAGCGGCACCAGATGGCCTTCAGCGCTGTGCACCATGAACGTGTCTAACGTGTTGAAGTGCCGGCGCGCGGTCTCGTCGATGCGCTCGAGCACCTCGTAGCTCTCCCGGCCGACCTGGAGCTCCTGCGCAATGAGCCCGTTGAAGGCGCCTCGCAGCTGCTCGGCCAGCGACGCGCTGGTGATGCCGAGCTCCTGGGCGCCGGGCTTCAGGCGCAAGCGCAGCTCAGGCTTGCCCGGCCGCAGATCCATGGAGAGATCGTCGACCCCGTCGTAGCGGCGCAGCCAGTCGAAGAGCGCCAGGGCTGCATCGTAGAGCCGCGGCAGGTCGTCACCCTGCACGCGCAGCTCGATGGGCTTGCCCTGAGGCCCGATGAGCGGATCGATGAACTTGAGGAACACGACGTCCGGCAGCGTGCCCACCGCCTCGCGCCAGAGCCCGCGGATCTCGGTGGAGGTGTGGCTGCGGATCTCGGGGCTGAGCAGATCCACCACGATCGTGGCCACGTGATCCCCCACCTCGTGGGCGTCCTCGTTCACGCCGTAATGCACGGCAATCTCGCGGACCAGCGGCTGCTCATCCGGTTGCTCGGGAGTGAGCGCCTCGTCCACGCTCGCGAGCGCCGCCAGCACCGTCTGCACTGTCGCCTCGGTCTGCTGGAACGAGGCGCCGGGCGGCATCAGCAGGCGCGCTTCGATGGATTCGTTGTCGAGCTCCGGCAGCGGCGTGAAGCCGATGATGCCGCTGGCGATCAGGCTCAGGCAGAGGAACAGCACCCCGAGCAGCCCGCCGAAACCCAGGTAACGCCAGCGTACGAAAATGGCGACGCCACGGACGACGCGCTCGCGCAGCGCGGCGAGGCGCACATCTACCCAGCGCTGCGCCGCGTTGCGTTTGCCTTCGAAGCTGGAGTGCTTGAGATGTGAAGGCAGAATGAGGAACGCTTCGATCAGGCTCACGCTCAGGGTCATGAGCATGATGACCGGTACCGCCTTGAGGATGGTGCCGAGCTCACCCTTGAGGAAGGCGAGAGGCACGAAGATCGCCGCGGTGGTGGCAAACGACGCGAGCACCCCGGGCATGACCTCGAGCGTCCCGTCCACCGACGCCTCCATGGGCGACTTGCCGCGTTCGCGGTGCGTCACGATGTTCTCGGAGATCACGATCGCGTCGTCCACGATGATGCCGATCACGATGAGCAGCGCGACGAGCGTCATCATGTCGAACTGGAAGCCGAGCTGGCTCATCAGGAAAAACGCGCCGGCAAACGACACCGGCAGCCCCATGCCGACCCACAGCGCGTGCTGCGCGGAAAAGAACAGCCAGAGCACCAGAATCACCAGCAGCAGGCCCTGCAAACCGTTCTTGACCAGCATGCCCAGGCGATCCATGACAAGAGACGCGACGTCCTGGGTGAGCGTGAGAGAGACGCCGGGCGTTGCCCGCCGCTCGCGCTCCACGAACCGCTCCACCTCGGCAAGCACGTCGAGCGCATCGTCCGTGCGGGTCTTCTCGATCCCGAGAATGGCCGCGGGCGCCCCGTTGAAGGTCGAGCGCTCGTTGGGATACTCGAACGTGTCGGTGATGGTGGCGATGTCGCCGAGACGGATGTCCTGGCCGCCTTTGGGCGAGCGCAGCTTGAGCTCGGCAAGCGCGGCGGGGCTCGCCCGCTCGTCCTCCACCCGCAGGGTCATGCTGCCACCGGGGGTCTCGATGTCGCCGGCCGGGTTGTCGAGGTTGAGGGCCCGCAGGAGTTCAGCGATGTCGCTCACGGACAGCCCCAGCCCGCGCAGCGCCATCGCGTCGAGCTCGATGCGCAGCTGCCGGTCGGTGAATCCCTTGAGGTTGACCTTGCTCACCCCCGGGATGCGCCGCAGGCGCAGCTTCAGATCCTCAGCGTAGTCCTTGAGCACGGAGTAGGGCACATCGCCGTGCACGGCAATGGACACCACCGGCTCCGTGGTGCCGAGCAGCCGGATCACCGGCGGCTCGCTCTGCGCGGGCAGATCGTCGATCGCGTCGACTTCCGTGCGCACGTCTGTCAGCAGCCGGTCGATCACGGCGCCTTCGCGCGCGTCGACCGTGAGCGTGGCGCGGTTGTCGCGCGACTCGCACTGATACTCCTCGATCTGATCGACCTGCTCGACGGCGCTTTCGAGCCGGTAGCAGATGGCCTTGTCGACCTCGTCGGCAGCAGCACCCGGATAGGGTACCGTGACCTGCAGCTTGTCCAGCGGCTGCTGCGGAAACGTGCTCCGCACGATGTTGCCCACCGAGGTGAGCCCGAGCACCAGCAGCAGCAGCATCAGCAGGTTGGCCGCCGTCGGGTGATAGACGAGCCGGCGGATCACAGCGACGCCGCTTCGTCCACCGACACGGGCGAGACCGGCATGCCTTCCGCCGGGAAGATCACGTCGGTGAGGATGAGCCGCTCACCCTCGCGCAGCCCGTCGCGCAGCACGATCCGGTCACCATCCACGAAGGCCCGGGTGACTTCGCGGCGACGCAGCCGGTCGTCCGCGTCCGCCACGAGCACGGTGCCCGCATGCCACGCCAGGCGCGGAATCACGACGTGGTCGTCGAGGGCCGGCCCCGCGATCTCCACCTCCACGTAGAGGTTCGTCGCGGGCGCTGCATCCATCTCCGCGAGATCGACCCGCACGTACACCTGAGCGCTGCGGCTGCTGGCGTTGAGACCCGGATCGATGCGGCTGACCCGACCGCCCCACACGAGCTCACCGCCCTGGGTCCGGTAGCGCAGCGTGGCAGCGAGCGCTTCGCCGGGGCCTGCCATGACCGCCTGGTCCGCCATCACCGAGGGAAATCGGGTGACCAGCTGCTCGTAGGGCACCTCGAGCAGCAGCTCCACGTCACGGATGCTCTCAGCCACCACCATCGTGCGCCCGAGCGGCACGAACTGCTCGAGCTCCGCGTCCATCTGGGCGATACGCCCGGCAAATGGCATCACGAACACGGTCCGGTTGATGTCTTCCTGGGCTTTGTCCAGCTGCGCGCGGGCTTCCGCCACCCGGGCCTCGGCCGCGCGCAGCTGCGACGGCAGCAGGTTCGCCTCGGTGCGCAGATTCTGCAGGTTCTGCTCCTGGCGCAGCAGCTCGCGCTCCTCGGCGTCGAGCTGCAGCTGTGACACGTGGCCTTGCTCGGCAAGCTCCGCATTGCGCTGGTAACGCTTGCGGGCAATGGCCAGCGCCCGGGTCTCGATGTCGATCGATTTGAGAAGGTCCTCGCCGCGGCTGTCCACCTCTGCTTCCGCGGCCGCGGCCGCGCGCAGCTGGGCGTCAGCGCGCGACTCGGCCACCTCGTAGTCGAGCGGCTCGATCTCGATCAGACGGGTTCCCGCGGGGAAGCTCATGCCGGCGCGCAGCTCCGGATGCCGCCAGATGACCTTGCCGGCCACCTGAGCCACCGCCTCCCAGCGGTCCCGGGAGCGGATCTCGCCGAATGCAGTGAGCCGCGGCACCACGGTCTGGGGGTGCACGATCATCACCCGCACCGGCAGCGGCGGCTGCGCCTCGTCCGTGCGGGTCACGCCCGGCGCCAGCGCCACGGTGATCAGCGTGACGAGGAGTCCCAGCGCCACCGGCGGAAAGAACCACCAGCGCGCCGGACCCACCTGGCGCAGCAACGCTGCAATCCGCTCCCGCAGCCGTGCCGGCGCCGTCACGGCGAGGGTTCCCCGGCATCCGGATCGGTCAGATCCAGGGCGGCCAGCGTGAGCGCCTGAACTTCCCGGGTGATGCGATCAATACGCTCGGCATCGTAGTCGTCCCAGCCGAGGCGCGCGAACAGCACCGCCCGCCCGACGTGGAACATCATGCCCTGCCCGAGAACGGCATGAGCCCGCAGGATCGTGCGCTCATCACTCGGATCGGTGCGCTCGACCATGGCCACGACGTTCGTGAAAAGCTCGTGCAGGCGCCGCGGCAGCGCCTCGTAGAACAGCTGGAAGTGCTGCCCGGGCACGAAGAACTCGCGCAGCACCAGCGGCATGAAGTGCGGAATGTCCTCGCTGCCGAGAAAAAACCGCATCAGGTTGCCGATCAGTCCCTTGATCAGCCGTGCCTGCAGCACCGGGTCGTCCCCGGCGAGGTCGCGGCCCTGCTCGAAACCCGCGAGCGCCAGCTCGATGCGTGGCTTGAGCTGGTCTATGACGTAGAGCACAGCCGCCCGGTAGAGCTCCTCCTTGCCGCCGAAGTGATACTTGATGCTCGAGACGTTGGTGCCCGCGTGCTCACACAGTGTGCGCGTGCTGACCGCGGCAAAGCCGTCGCGCCCGAAGAGCTCGATCGCCGCGAGAATGAGCGGCTGCTCGGCAGAGCGGTTGGATTCGGCGGCTTTCATGATCATGCGGGTGCGTGCGGATGGGACACGCAAGAGGATAATGCGATTGCTTTGCTAATTCAATCAAACGTTTGATTGAATTGTTGGACACGCGGGCGTGGCCCCATCTGAACCGAGGCGCCGGTCGCGGCGTCCCGGCACCGCCCCGGGTATCCTGCGCGGCTATGGATCTTCTGCACAGCGCCAGAACCGTCGCCGCCAGTTTGCTGCTGTGGCTGGCCGGCTGCACCGATGCTGCCGATCTGCCGCCGCTCGCCGGCACCGACGTGATCCTCGCCTTCGGTGACAGCCTCACCCACGGCACCGGTGCCGGGCCCGGGCAGGGCTACCCCGCCCGTCTCGCTTGTCGGCTCGGGCTCACCGTGATCAACGCCGGCGTGCCCGGCGAGCTCTCGCGGCAGGGTGTCGAGCGGCTGCCCGAGCTCCTGGCCCGGCACCGCCCGGCCCTGGTGGTGCTCTGTCACGGCGGCAACGACATCCTGCGCCGCCAGCCCATGCCCGCCCTCGAGGCTGCGCTGCGCGACATGGTGACCCAGGCCCGTGCCGCGGGCGCCGACGTCGTCATGCTGGGCGTGCCCGGTTTCAATCTGGGATTGAGTCCCCCGGCGGTCTACCAGCGGGTGGCCGAGGATCTCGACGTCCCCCTCGACGCGCAGACCATTCCCGAGCTCATGCGTGACCGCACGCTCAAGTCCGATCGGGTGCATTTCAACGCGGAGGGCTACGCGCAGCTGGCGGACGCCGTGTACACGCTGCTCGAGATCCGCGGCGCGTTGAGCGTGGTGGTGGCGGACTAGACGGCCTGAGCGGAACAGGCTGCTGAGATTCGAGTCCACGCTGAGGCGTCGGCTGCCCCGCGTTACTCCCCGGACGGCTAGTCCGGCAGCCCCAGGACCCGCTTGGCGATGATGTTCTTCTGCACCTCTTTCGTGCCGCCGGCGATAGTCAGGGATTTGCCGTAGAGCCAGTTGCGGGTCAGCGCGAGCTCCGATCGCTCGAAGTTGTCCTCGTCGTCCATGCCGAGCGCCCGGGCGCCGATCGCCTCGACCATGAGCTCGTCCGCCTCCTGCTTGAGCAGCGCGCCGGAGAGCTTCACGGCTGACGACGCGAATCCCGGCGCGCGGGACTTGAGCTCCTCGATCACCCGCTGCTGCGTCAGGCGCTGCGCGCTGTCGTTCATGAGGTAGCGCAGCAGGCGCCCGCGCAGCTGAGCATCCGTGATCCGGCCGTCAGCGGTCTCAGCATAG
>CAJICJ010000868.1_pt1 | contig 14414 bp, 13 predicted proteins | sample 9199601 | NCBI WGS metagenome assembly CAJICJ01 (sample SAMEA7708337, study PRJEB35096) | sediment metagenome | biome: marine neritic benthic zone biome [ENVO:01000025]; feature: sediment [ENVO:00002007]; material: shallow marine sediment [ENVO:03000034] sea grass bed [ENVO_01000059] ... | reverse complement strand
TTGACCTCCGGCTGCATCGGCAGGTTGATGTTGGGCCCGAGTACCAGTGCCCAGCCCCAGTACGGCATGGCGTTGTCCGGATCGAGTCGGGCTGCTTCCTTGAAGCTGCGCAGGGCTTCCGAGTGATTGAAACCAAAGGTCAGCCGCAGGCCCTGGTCGAAGTAGTACTGTGACTCGGAGCTGCTGGTCGTGACCGGGTGGCTGTGTACGCCCAGACCGGCGAGGCGCGGCGCAATCGGCTCGCTGGCGGTGGCCGGATCGGCCTCGATGGCCCGGGGGTCGTGAATCATGGCCTGGGCGGCGCCGGCGAGGAGCAGGATCAGCGACAGCGCGGTGAGCAGGGCGCGTGAGAGGCAGGCGGTCATGGCAGTCCTCCGTCCGGATTCGTGGGCCGTCATCTTGCGCCCGTTGCCGAGCGGGTGGCAAATCCGTGCCTCGGCGTGGCACCCGCGTGGCACCCGCGTGGCACCCGCATGGCCGTGTCCGTCAGTGCTGCACGCCTGCAGCTTTTCAGCGCGCCAGACCTCGCAGCGGGAGACCGGCGGCTTCGTAGCAGCGATCGATCAGCGTCATCTGCGCCACACCGTCGTTGCCATCCGTGGCGAGCGACGCGCCGTGCTCCACGGCCGCGATGAACGCATCGAGCTGGTAGCCGTAGGTGGGGCGCCGGTCCAGCGTTTCGCTGCTGGTCTCGCCGCCGATGGTCAGCTCGATGCGGTGGCCGTTCTGCGGCACCAGCGGGTTCGTCACCCGCAGCGTGCCGGCGCTGCCCCTGACCTCGAGATAAGCAGCGAAGCGTGTGTCGGGTCGCATGTCACCGGAGGTTCTGGCGACGATTCCGCCGGCCAGCGTCATGGTGGTCTCGAGGCACACGTCCACGTCCGCAGGTCCGGTCTGTGCCGAGGCTTCCACGGTGTCCGGCTCCATGCCGGTCAGGTGACGCACCCAGGAGATCGGGTAGCAGCCGATGTCCATGGTGACGCCGCCACCGGTCTCGTAGCGCATGCGGATGTTGTCGGGATCCTTCACCGGAATGTGGAACGCTGCATCGATCTCGGCGATGGCGCCGAGCTGGCCCGACGCGTAGATTTCCCGGGCGCGCTCGAACACGGGGTGGTAACGGTAGTGGTAAGCCTCCATCAGCACCCGGCCGGCCGCGGCCGCAGCATCAGCCATTTCGCGTGCTTCGCCGGCGTTGCATGCAAGCGACTTCTCGCACAGGACATGTTTCCCGGCTGCCAGCGCCTTGAGCGTCCACTCGTGATGCGCCGGAATGTGCAGCGGCACGTACACCGCGTCCACCGCCTCGTGGTCCACGACGGCCTGATAACTGTCGAGCACCTCGCGGATTTGATGGTGGCGGGCAAATCCCTGCGCGCGCTCACGATCGCGGGCCGCGATGACGCGGATGCCGGCTGCCGGCTCGTCCATGCACGGGTACACGAGCGCCCGCGGCGTGATGGCCGCAGCGCCCAGCGTGCCGAAATTGATCATGTATCTCCCAATGCGCTGCGCATACACTGTGAGGCTATCACGGGGCACGCGGCAGGGGAGGGCAATGCCGAAGCGCACCACACATGCCAGGCTCAAGGTCGGCCTGCTCGGAGGCGGCTCCTGGGGCACCACGGTTGCGGCGCTGACGACGCGCAACGCGCCGGTCACGATCTGGGCACGCAACCCGACCACCGTCAGCGAGATCAACGACCAGCACACCAACGAGCGCTACCTGCCCGGCGCCGCGTTGCCGGAATCGCTCGCGGCGACGGGAGACATCGAGGCGGTCGTCGCCGGCGCGGACGTGGTCGTGATGGGCATCCCGTCGCAGAGCTTTCGCAGCGTGCTCGAGCAGGTTGCCGCGCACATACGTCCCTGGGTGCCGGTGATCAGCCTGACCAAGGGCCTCGAGGTCGACACCGGCAAACGCATGACCGAGATCGTCACCGAGCTCCTGCCGCGCCATCCCGTGGGCGTGCTGACCGGTCCGAACCTCGCCCGCGAGATCATGGAAGGCCGCGCAGCGGCAAGCGTCATCGCGATGGACGACGAGTCGATCGTGCAGGAGCTGCAGGCGCTGTTCTCGAGCGGGCTGTTTCGTGTTTACACCAACGATGACGTGGTGGGCTGTGAGCTCGGCGGGGTGCTCAAGAACATCATCGCCATCGCTGTCGGCATGGGTGACGGCCTTGGCGCCGGGGACAACACCCGGGCTGCGCTGATCACCCGCGGGCTGGCGGAGGTGACCCGGCTCGGGGTGGCGCTCGGCGGCAGCGCGGAGACGTTTTCCGGTCTCGCCGGCATGGGCGACATGATCGCCACCTGCACGAGCCCGCAGAGCCGCAACCGGCACGTTGGTGTCGAGCTCGCCAAAGGCCGGCTGATCGACGAGATCATCAGCGACATGGTGATGGTGGCTGAGGGCGTGAAAACCGCGCCTGCCGTGATGGAGCTGGCAAGGCACCACGAGATCTCGATGCCGATCGCGGAGGACGTGTATCGCGTGGTCACGGGCGAGTCGACGGCCAATCGCGCCTATCGCGGGCTGATCCGGGTGTCCGCAGGTGCCGAATCGGAGCCTGGCTGATACCCGGCTGCCGGGCGAACGAGAGGACCGGGCGCAACGACCCATGAGAGACAAGGCTGACGACACACCATCAGCTTGTACGCGTGCAGCGGGAGTGAGTCCCCTCCGATGCTGGTGGCGCCTGATTCTGATGCAGACGGCGCTGCTGTCCGTGTTCCCGGGCGTCACCCCGTCCGCTTTGGCAGCAGCCGATACCGCGGCGCGCGTGATGACGCAAGCCGGCCCCGTGCAGGGCGCGGTCGTCGACGGGATCCTGAGTTTCAAAGGCATCCCTTATGCGCGCGCGCCGGTTGGGGAGCGGCGCTGGACGGCGCCCGAACCGCATGCTCCCTGGAGCGACGTGCGCCCGGCAACGGCGTTCGGCGCGCAATGTGTGCAGGCGGCGCCGCGGCGCGGGACGGCCACGGAGGTCAGCGAAGACTGCCTCACGCTCAACGTCTGGACGCCGGCCGCGGATGAGGTACTGCGGCCGGTGATGGTGTGGATTCACGGCGGCGGCTTCCGTGCCGGCTCCGGGCGGATCGCCGGAGAGGTATTTGCCGCGCGTGACGTGGTGGTCGTGTCGCTGAACTATCGCCTGGGACCGCTCGGGTTCTTTGCGCATCCGGCGCTCGATGCCGGTGCTGCCAATTTCGGGCTGCTCGATATGGTGCTCGCGCTCGAATGGGTCAGGGACAACGTGGCCGGATTCGGCGGCGACCCGGACAATGTCACGATCTTCGGCGTCTCGGCCGGCGGCATGGCGGTGGACCTGCTGATGGTTGCGGATGCCGCCAGGGGACTCTTTCATCGGGCCATCGCCCAGAGCGGCTACGCCACCTGGGCACTGCCGCGGTCACGCACGGCGCCGCTGCCGGCACCCCTGGACATGGCGCTCGGACCGGCGCCCGAGGCGGAGACCCACGCCACGCGCCTGGTAACCCGGGTCTCCGGCGCGCTGCAGTCGGCGCAGATGTTGCGCAGTCTGGACGCGCTCGAGCTCGTGAACGCGCTGGATGGGTTTCAGCTGCCGATCGTGGACGGCCACAGTCTCGAAGAGGAGCCGGGCGTCCTCTTTCTGCGGCAGCAGCAGGCGGATGTGCCGTTCATGACCGGGGGCAACAGCTACGAAGGCACGGTGATGCCCTATTCGGGCATCACGCCGGAGGCCTTTCTCGGCGGCTTCGGCGCGGATGCCGCCCGGGCCCGCAGCGTGTACGGGAGCGACTTCGCGGTCAGCGAGGCGCTCGGCATCTCGCGCATGTTCGGCGACAACCGCTACCTGCTCGCGGCGCGCCTGCTGGCCGGGCAGATGACGGGGCTGGCCTCGCGCGGCTGGCTCTACTATGTGGACTTCGTGCGCGATGCGGATGCGGATCGCCTGCCCGGCACGCCTCATGGTGCGGATGCCCGCATCCTGTTCGCCGGCCATCGCGCGGAAGATCAGGCCACCCGCGCGCTTGCCGAGCGCATGCAGACCTACTGGGTCAACTTCGCGCGTCACGGTGATCCCAACGGGGCGGGGCTGCTCACCTGGCCGTCCTTTGATGCGGGAGCGCGCTGGCTGGTCCTGGGTCGAGAGGATGGGGTGCGTGCCGGGGTGATCGGCCCCCGTCTGGACATGCTGGAGGCCCGCTACCGTGCGCGGATAGCCCCCCTGCGCAACGCCCAACCGGGCGGCGAGTAAACCCGGCGCTTCAGCGGCGCGAGCGCGCCAGACCCTCGATGGTGCCCCCAACGTTCATGTCGGCGACATGCAGCGCCGCGAGCGCGCACAGCTTTTCCTCTTTGCGCCACGGGCCGCTGTTGCCGGGTCGCAGCGTGCGCAGCGACTCGAGCGCCCGTGCCGGGACGGTCCCGGGGGTGAGGACGCCGGACTCGAAGTCGCGCCTGTCGAGCGGCTGCACGTCGATGTCGAGGGTGGTGCACGCGGCCGTGATCGACGCCCGCACGGCGTCGCCTTCGGCGACGTGAATCTGCGCGTGTGAGGCGAGGATCTTCGCGAGCGAGCCGCCCTGGCGGCCGCGCGCGGTAAATAGCGCAGCCCTCCAGCGGTGCACCTGCCAGCCGTCGAGCTCCCGCAGCAGGCGCTCGAGGTTGGTTGCGGTCTGCTGCTGCTGGCGCTCGAGTCCCGTGCGCAGGGTTGCCTGCGGATCGGACGGTGGTGGGACCCGCTCGAGGCCCTCGAAGCCACCGGCGACGTGATAGGGCTCACTGGCCAGCCGATCGTCGGGCGTGGCAGTGAGGAGGCGAAACGTGTGCAGAGTCGTCGGGTCGAGCCGGACGATGGCGACCGCTGCCCAGCCGAGGTGCGTTGCAAACGCGATTGATGCGTCGACCATGGCTCCCCCTGCTCGCGCTGCGTAGTCAGAGGTCGTTGGCAATCGTGCGGTGCAGCTCGGCTTTCTGGTAGAGCCCGCGGATGCGGACGACCGTCATGCCGAACAGGCCCGCCGTGAGGCTGCCGGAGAGGATCAGCGTGTACATCACGTAGTCCGGCTGGCCGACAGCCACTGCGAGTATCCCCCCGAGCAGCAACAGGACGCCAAACACGGTGGCCGCGACGTAGGCCCGCATCACGAGCGTGCGGCGCCGACCGAGCTCAGCCCACTTCTGCAGATAGGCCATCAGCGAGAGCAGGGAGATCATGGAGAACCAGGGTGCCACCTCGGCGGAGAACCAGGCGTCGGTCATCGTTATTGCTCCTTCAGTGTCTGCCGGTGCAGCTCGAGCAGCTGCTTGCCGGTAGGTGGGTCGATTGTCCGTTCTGCGACAAGCAGGCGAACGCGGGCCTCGAGAGCATCGTCACCCGGATTCGCATCGAGCTGGCGCACGCGGTCGATGATCCGATCGAGTCGCTGGCGGATCGTCGGGTAGCTGACCTCGTACTCGGCAGCAAGCTGCTTGAGCGACCCGGACGCCAGCACCATGCGCTTGACGAAGTGCAGGTCCGTCTCGTCGAGATAGCGAATCCAGGCAGGCAGGTCGGGCTCACGGATCATTGGCTTTCGGGCTCACATTTAAATAAAAACAAAGTAACGATGAATAATATTCAAAATATTGTGAAAGTCAAACTCAATTTAGTTGAGGTAGACACCAGGCCTGGGGCGCTTCGGGAACCCGGTGCCGCCGCACCACGGGGGCTGGCCCCCCTTGCATCGCGGCGCGAGACGCCTACATTGGCTGGAGGTCGGACGCGAACAACAAGATGAACCATCCGAGCGACGGGGTGCCCCTGGTAATCGGGGTGACCGGTCACAGGGATCTGGTGCCGGCGGAGGTACCGCTGCTCGAGGCGGCAGTCGAGCGCCTGTTCACAGAGCTGACGGAACGGTTTCCGGTGCTGCCGTTACAGGTGATCACACCCCTGGCGGACGGTGCCGACCGGCTGGTCGCCCGGGTTGCCCACCGCATGGGATTGCGCGTGTCCGTGCTGCTGCCGATGCCACGCCACCTCTACGAGATGGATTTCGACGAGGAGTCGTTGCCCATCTTCGAGGACATGCTGGGCTACGGCGATCTGATTGAGCTGCCGCTCCTGCCCGGGGCAACCGATGCGGACGTGGATCACTACGGTCCTGAGCGGGACTCCCAATACGAGTATCTCGGTGTCTACATCGCGGCCCACAGTCACCTGCTGCTCGCCATCTGGGATGGCAAGCCGTCGACGGCGCCGGGGGGCACCGCTCACGTCATCCGCTTCCACCAGGAGGATGTGGTGCGGATGCTCGTCGACGACCAGCGCCGCTCGCCGATCGACTTCTCGGAGGACGAAAGCGATCTCGTTCACCACGTGGTCTGCTCGCGGGATTCCACCGGCGCGCCGGCCGGTGAGCTCAGCGCCGGTGAGCAGTACTGGCTCAGTCGCGACGATCTGCAGCCGCGCACCCATACCATGCCCGAGCGGTACGTGCTCGTCTTCAAGCGCCACGAGGAATTCAATGCGGATCTGCGCTCGGTGGCGAAAGCGCCGGACGCTCAGCTGGCCGATTTCAGCACCGCACCGAACGCCCCGTTTCTGCACGATATCCACGATCTGTTCCAGCAGGTCGACAACCTGGCGCTGTCCTTCCAGCAGCGCGCGCTGCGTGGCCTGCGCGGCATGTACGCGTTCGCCGCGCTCACCGGCCTGAGCTTCATCCTCTACGCCGATTTTGCCGGGCAGGACTATGCGATCTTTCTCTACCTGCTGTTCATGCTGCTGGGCATCGGTCTGTACCTGCGCGAGAGCCGGGGCGCCTGGTACCGCAAGTATCTCGACTACCGCGGGCTTGCCGAAGGTCTGCGCGTGCAGTTCTTCTGGGCGTTGAGCGGCGTTCCCGCGGACAACGTCAGCCGTTTCAGCCACGATGCGTTCATGAAGCGCCAGGACATGGAGATCGGCTGGATCCGCAACGCGATGCGCTACGCCGGGTTGCGCGTGAACTCCACCATCGATCGGGCCACCACCGTCGGTCTGAGCGTGGCGACGCGGGTGTGGGTGGATCACGAGTTCTCGAGCCAGACCGCCTACTACCGGCGTCGTGCTCAGGAGCGCACGCGGCGGGCGCTGCGCACCTCCTGGCTCAGCACTGCGAGCTTTGCAGGCAGCCTGGTGATTGCCCTCATCCTGGCGCTGGGCGACACGCAGCTGCCGCAGCTCGGGCAGAACGTGCTGATCGCCTTCATGGGTGGGTTGCCGTTCATCGCCGCCGTGCGCAACGGCTACGCGCAGCGCGTGGCCGAGCGTGAGCTCATCGCCCAGTACACCTACATGGAGCGCATTTTCACCAATGCCAAGCGCCTGCTGAGCCGGGCAAGCAGCGTGCGCGAGAAGCAGGACATCCTCCGTGCGCTCGGCGAGGCAGCCCTGGACGAGAACGGGCTGTGGATGCTGCGGCAGCGGGAGCGGCCGCTCACGGGCGGGGAGCTGTTCCGGGGCGGCTGACCCTGCTGGACGCCACCGTGCCGCTTGGGCACAATTCCTTGAAAACCGTCAGGCCATCCGGTTTTCCCGAGAACGGCGCTCTCCATGAGCTGCGCTCTCGATGAGCTGCGCTCTCGATGAGCAACAGACATGGATGGCGAGCCGACGAACCAGCAACCGAAGGATCCTCACATGAGTGACAGTCAGCGCACCACGGCAGCCAGCTCACGCAGCCGCCTGATTCAGATGGCGCGCCACAACATGGCGCTGGTCAAAGCCGGTGAGCTTGACCAGTGCGATTCCGTGCTGCGGGTGCCGGCGAGCGTCTATCTCGATCAGGTCCGCTTCGATGCCGAGATCAACCAGGTCTTCAGGCGCATGCCGCTCATGCTTGCGCTCACCTGTGAGGTGCGTAATGCCGGCGACTTCAAGACCATCGAGGCGGCCGGCGTGCCGGTGCTGATCGTGCGCGGTGAGGACGGCGTCGTGCGTGCGTTTGTCAACTCCTGCAGCCACCGGGGCGCGCAGATCGCGCTGGACCCGAGCGGCACGAAGCGCCGATTCAGCTGCCCTTACCACGCCTGGACCTACGACACCCGCGGGGCCCTCGTGTCGATCTATTCGGAACAGGATTTCGGTGAGATCGACAAGTCCTGCCACGGTCTGACCGAGCTGCCGGTGGCTGAGCGCTCGGGCCTGGTCTGGGTCACGCTCGATCCGGACTCGAGTCTCGATACCGAGACCTTCCTGTGCGGCTACGATCACCTGCTTGCGCACTTCGGCTTCGAGGACTGGGAGCTCTTCGAGAGTCGCACCGTCTACGGCCCCAACTGGAAAATCGCCTACGACGGCTACATGGACCTCTACCACCTGCCTATCCTGCACAAGAACACCTTCGGCTCGAACATGCCGAATCAGGCGCTCTACGATGCGTGGGGGCCACACCAGCGGGTGTCCTCACCGAACCCCGGGCTGCTCGAGCTGGAGAACCGGCCCGAGGTGGAATGGCCCGTGGATGCGCTCATGCAGAGCGTGTGGACCATCTTCCCGCACATCTCCATCGCCTCTTTCGACGGCGGCGGCGGGCGCGGCGTCATGATCTCGCAGCTCTTCCCGGGCGACACGCCGCTCGAGTCCCGCACGGTGCAGAACTACGTCATGGCGAAGCTGCCTCCCAGCGAGGAGATGAAGCAGTCGGCCCAAGATCAGTTCAAGCTGCTCGAGTATGTGGTGCAGGAAGAGGACTACGCGACCGGTTTGCGTCAGCAGCGTGCGCTCATGAGCCGGCCCGGCGCTGAGGTGCTGTTCGGACGCAATGAAGGCGGCGGCCAGCACTTCCACGGGTTTCTCGATACGCTGCTCGAGACTGCCGACGAGGATCTGCAGGCGCTGTTCGAGAGCCTGGCGGCCTGATTCGCGGCGCAGCCCGAGCGTCGGGCGCCCCGGTTTCCGGCGCATGGCCTTTCTGCTCCGATCCCGCTGGAGATTTTCATGATCACCGTTCTCGGCCGTCGTAACTCGGCCAACGTGCAGAAGGTCATGTGGACACTGGGCGAGCTGGATCTCGACTACGTGCGCGAGGACGTGGGCGGCTCGTTCGGGTATCCGCACGACTATCCGAATCCGGTGCAGGTGGTGCCGACAATCCGGGATGGAGATCTGGTGATCTGGGAGTCGAATGCCTGCGTGCGTTACCTCGCGCGCGAGTACGGGCGCGGCAGCCTGTGGCCGGACGATCCCGCTGCGCTCGCCGAGATGGACATGTGGTCGGAGTGGCAGCGCAGTGACGTATCAGCGTTTTTCCTGGTGTTCCAGGCCCTCGTGCGCGGCCGGCAGGTGCCCGAGCAGCAGCTCGCCGGCAGCATTGCCGCCTGTGCCCGCAGCTTTGCGCATCTCGATGCGCATCTGGCCGGTCGGGAATTCGTCTGCGGCGCGGATCTGACCTGCGCGGACGTGGTGATCGGCGTGATGATGTACCGCTATATGACCCTGCCGATCGAGCGGCCTGAGCTGGCAAATGTCGAAGCCTGGTACGAGCGCCTCACGGCGCGGCCGATCTACCGCAAGCACGTGATGATCGAGTACGGCAGCAACGTGGACGAGTGGAACGCGCTCGAGCGGGCGAGCGCCGGTATCCAGTAGGTCGGTTCAGGCGGATCCGGAGTGCGTAACACCCAGCGTGCCGAGATCCTCGTACGCGACATCGGAGACCATGACGTGCTGGGCGCTGACCGTGAGATCCCGGTGCACGCGCTGCAGCGTGTTGTCGCGGTGCACGGCGCCCGCCCCGGCGTAGCGCAGCGCCCGGCCACCGATCTCGAGTGAGCGTTCCGCTGCAAGCGCGGATACCGCACGAAACTTCACTGTCTCGGCCTGCTGCTCGGCCGGGGATCCGTCCGACAACGTCTGCCAGAGTGTTTGCGCTGCGTGCCGGACGCCTGCATAGATCGCCGTCCACTCTGCCTCACAGCGGCCGAGCTCGACGCGAAAGCCCTGCTGCTGCGCCACTGTGGCGGGATCCACGAGCCGGTGCTTCGTGACCGCCTGCCGCGCCACCTCGTCGAGCGCACGCCGTGCGCCGCCGAGCGAAACGGCGGCGTGCTCGACCGGAATCCGCGCGGGCAGGTTGGCGTTGGGTCCCGCGCCGCGCTCCGGCTGCGGGCTGATCACACGTGCATCCGGCACGAAGACGCCGTCGATGGCGTAGCTGCTGCTGCCGGAGCCGCACAGGCCGGCGACGTGCCAGTCATCGTGCACTGTGACCTCGCTGATCGGCACCACAAGCGAAACGGGTGCCGCGTCGGTCAGGCAGTTGGCGACAATCCAGTCGGAATGGTGGATCCCGCTGCCGAATCCCCACTTACCGGTAGCACGATAGCCGCCGTCGGTACGTTCCGCATGCCCCGATGGCTTTAGCGAGCCGGCGCCGATGGACAGCCGGGGCCCCGGAAACACCTCAGCGAAGCCGGCGTCGGGCAGCCCGCGCGCCATCAGGCTGGATATGCTGTTCCCGATCATCATCGTCCAGCATGCCGACATGTCGGCGCGGGCGAGGGTCACCATGACCTCGAGCTGAGTGACCAGATCGGCATCGAAACCGCCGGCTTCGCGCGGCCCCCACAGGCCGAACAGGCCGCTTTCGTGCAGAGCGTCCACTGCGGTGGGGCACAGCCGCCGCGCGGTTTCCGACTCGGCTGCGGTGGCGTCCAGCACCGGGGCGATCGCCTCGGCCCGGTCGATCAGCTCGGCACGCGCCGGGCTGCTGCTGAGTGTTTCCTGCATGGCTGCTGTCCGGTTCCTGCTGGTCGGGCGTTGTCCGTCAGGGCGCGAGCGTCGGGATGCGATCGAGCCCGGCCCGCTCGGCACCGTTGATGCTCAAGTCGCCGTCCATCGGAACCACGGTGACGTAGCCGTCGTTGAACAGCACAGTGTCCGCGTCTTCCGCATCTGCCACCGCGGCGGACGGGGGGCCGAACTCCGGTGCGTAGCGATCCTCGCCGATGCCCGTGAAGCCGATCGAGAAAAACGGTGCACGCCCCTGAGTGGCCAGGCGCACCGCCTTGGCGCCCGGCGGGTAGTTCACGTTGAGCGCCATGTCATTTGGCAGCACCCGACCCTCCGCGCAGTTGCGGCTCTGCAGGTGTGCTACGAGCCGCGTGACGAAACCCGCAATGCGCCGGGAGAGCTCGAGATTCTCCGTAGAGGCAGGATCGTCGCCGAGGGGATTGGTGCTCACGGCAATCCCGGCCACGGCGGGCACCAGCGCGCGCAGGCCGGCCATCGTGGCGCCCACGGTGCCGGAGAAGTTGGCTGCCGGGCCGAGATTTGCGCCCTGGTTGATGCCCGAGACGACGAGATCCAGCGATTGCGCATCGCTGAAGAACACGGCTGCGCCGAGCAGCACCGTGGTGGCCGGGCTGCCGTCGACGGCATAGACGGTGAGCTCACCGGATTCCACCGGTCGCGCGCTGATCGCATCGAGCGTCAGCGACGCGCTGCTGCCGCTGAAATTGCGCGACGGCGCCACGCGCTTCACGCGGTGACCGGCCGCAGCGAGCGCTTCGTGCAGCGCCGCGATCCCGGGGGTGTCGTAGCCGTCGTCGTTGGTGAGCAGGATGTCGAGCGGGGGCGGCGTGCACTCCGAGGCGGTGGCCGATGCGCCGAGCAGCAGTGTCGAGAGAAACAGAGCAAGGCACCAGATGCTGTGCGCTGGCATGGACAGGGCCCAATCGTCTGACAAGCCGTTACTGTGCCTCGATGCCACCGGGAATGACAGAGCCGGACGCCTGCAGTCGTGGCGGGCTCGAGAGTGTCAGGCAACGGACAGTGCGCGGTTGCTGCAGTCGCTAGTCTCTTCGCTGTGGCAGCCCCGCGGATCGACCCGAGGTATGCCGCCTCGAGCACGACAGCGTGCAACCAAAGAAAACGCAGATGCGAGGAGCAGACAGATGAAGGCAAAAACGAACGTCAAAGCAGGCCATCTCGGCAGCCGGGGCGCCAACAACCGCTAGCGGGGTGAGAACGTGCTGCCCTGTACGTTTTCGACGTCGCGGGCTCTCCGCCTGCACGCGCCAGATCAGCGATTGAGGTGATCCGGTTGCGGGCCGGCCATCCCCGGCCCGGACTGACAGCCTGTTTTCAGCAGGCTGTCAGTTGACCCCGCTGCGCACAGCACAGTACACCTACTCGGTGTCCGGCCGGTTCGGGGTCCAGTCGTAGCGATAGCGCACCTTGCTTCGATATGTCGACAGCACCTGCGCGAGCGTCTCGTGTCGCTGCGCAAGGTGCTCGAGCAACGCCCGCTCGTCGGCAGCAAAGTCCCTGCGATACCACTTGTAGATCGTCGACAGCGTGAGCCGGCCCCGGTCGTCCACACTCACGCCCCGCGGGTGATTCACGTAGGCAGCCTCGGCGGCGGCCAGCAGCGCCTGGACGTTGCCGGCCGTGAACGCGGCCTGCTGCAGGTTCGGGCACCCCAGGCTTGCGCAGTTGACCGCATAGTGAATCCGGTGATCCTGCCAGATCGGCCGCAGGATCCGATGCTCGATGTCGTTCAGCGTCAGCGCGTGTCCCGCAATCTCGAGCAGCTCGTCGTTCCACGGTCCGATGCTCAGCAGGCCCCGGCCCATGCGCAGAATGCTGCCTTTGTCGGGATGGCGCAGAACCACCTCGACCGTCAGGGCGTTGTAGAGATTGATCCAGTAGGGAAGCTGCTCGCGGCGGGCCAGGGTGTGTGGATCGACCGCTGCGAGGTCGTCGAGATAAGTCGTGAGCAGCGCCCGATCCGGTGCCGTGACGCGTGCGTACGCAAACCGGTTGATGCCGTCCGCGGCGGGCACCACGTAGCGGTCGAGCAGGGCCTGCCATCGTGCGTGGTCGATCGTCGAGCGGCTCGTCTCGTCACTGTCGGTCCAGATCGGCCAGAGCCTGGCGGCGGGTGCGGCGTTGGCCTCCGGCGTGTTGCCGAGGGTCGCGATGCCCGTGAGCGCCAGCAGCGCCGCCAGCAGTGGAATTCGCATGAACGGTTTCCCGTTGTGTCGTCCGAGGCTTCTGACACCGCGAGCAACGGTGAAGTTCACAGTCGCGTGGGGAGGTGGCAATTTGCCGTGGGCCGCCGGGTGCCAGGCTCCGGCGATGAGTAATGAAAGCCATTATTTTCTGAACTACAATCTGTCCGGGCCGCTGGCTCCGCTAAAACTACGCAACGTGAAGGAGACTCCCAGATGCAGACCGTGAGAACGCCAGATGATCGCTTTGCCGACCTGCCCGGTTATCCCTTCGCGCCACGCTACGCGGAGGTGCCTGACGGCGCGGGCGCCAGCCTGCGCATGCACTACGTCGACGAAGGACCGGCTGACGGCGAGCTGGTGCTGTGCCTGCACGGCCAGCCGAGCTGGTCCTACCTGTACCGCAAGATGATCCCGCTTCTGACCGCGCAGGGATATCGCGTGGTGGCGCCCGACTTCGTCGGTTTCGGTCGCTCTGACAAGCCGGTGGATCGCGCTGACTACACTTACGCGAATCACGTTGCGTGGCTCAAGGCGCTGCTCGACACGCTCGACCTGCAGCAGATCACGCTCGTCTGTCAGGACTGGGGTGGCCTCATCGGTCTGCGGACGGCCGCCGAGGTCCCGGAGCGGTTTGCGCGAGTCGTGACGGCCAACACCGGCCTGCCGGATGCCCAGGGCATCGAGGGCGACGCCGTCGCTCAGGTCAGCGCGGCGATGCAGGCGCACTACGATGAGCTGCCCGTGCACCCGAGTGCCCCGGAGATGGGTATGGCCATGCAGTCGGACGCGAGCGGCATGGGCTTTCTGCACTGGGTGAAGTTCTGCTCGGAGTCGGCAGGTTTTCGCCCCGAAGACGTCGTTCTCTTCAGCTGTGGCGGTCAGCTCGACGCGGCTGAGACGGCTGCGTACGCCGCGCCCTTCCCGGACGAGTCGTTCCTGGCGGGCGCGCGTCAGTTCCCGAGCCTCGTGCCGATCCGACCGGACAACCCGGCGATTGCCGCCAATCGGGCAGCCTGGGCGGTGCTCGAGCAGTGGCAGAAGCCGTTTCTCACGGCTTTCAGCGACTCCGATCCGGTCACCGCCGGGGCGCACGTGCGCTTCCAGGAATCGGTGCCGGGCGCGGCCGGTCAGCCCCATGTCACCATCGAAGGGGCTGGACACTTCCTGCAGGAGCAGGCGCCGGAGCCGCTCACCTCCGCGGTGCTCGCCTTCATGCGCGCCAACCCGCTGTAAGCGGCGCAGCCGCGGGCTGGCCTGCACACGACGCTTGGCATAACGTAGCAGGATCACATCGGCTGGGGAGAGCCATGAGCACGGCAAACACGGCGGCGCGAGCGCAGATGCGGGTCGAGAAGGCGTTTTTCAGCAGCCGCGAAGAGGTTATGGCGGACATTGCCCGCAGCGGTTACTGGCCCACCACCTACGCATCGGAGAGCTC
>CAJICJ010000129.1_pt1 | contig 14464 bp, 11 predicted proteins | sample 9199601 | NCBI WGS metagenome assembly CAJICJ01 (sample SAMEA7708337, study PRJEB35096) | sediment metagenome | biome: marine neritic benthic zone biome [ENVO:01000025]; feature: sediment [ENVO:00002007]; material: shallow marine sediment [ENVO:03000034] sea grass bed [ENVO_01000059] ... | reverse complement strand
GACAGCAGCCGATGCCAGCACCAACCAGACGAGAATTCCTGCAACGCGTTGGTGCCGCCGGCGGCTGTCGGTTCCGCTGTTGTGGGCTCCAGCCCGTTGTTCGTTCCTCGCACGTCGTGGCGCGAGCGTTGTGGCCTACTCCGGGGCGGCCAGTGGTGAGATACGCACCTGGCGCATCGCGTTGCCCGGCGCATCCAGCGCATGCGCGCCGGCCGGATATCCGTTCAACGCCAGGATGTACGCCATCAGCTCAGTGTAGTCCTGCTCGGACATCGCACCCGGCCGGTCCTCGGGCATCTTCAGCATGATGAGCTCGTTCAGCGTGGCAACGCTCTGGCCGTGCCAGGGACTGAGGAAGGTACCCTGAAAGTAGCTCGTTGCGTGGCAATGAGCGCAGAACGTCTCGTATTGCTGCTCACCTCTGCCGGCCTGCTCCGCCGTGTACACCCCGTCGCCGGTGCTCGTCTCGATGTCGGCTCGCGTTGCGACCGCCGCGGTGGCGAGCAGGCAGCCGAGCAGCGTAGCAAGCAACGTGGCGCGCCTCCCTGGCCGGGGGTCACGCCGGGTCTCAGAGTGGGTCTCGGGACGTTGTCGCGGTGCTGGCTTCAAGCGGCGCAGTTTACCGTAATTCGTCGCCCGCGCGCCTGCCGAGGCGCACGGTGACCGCGTAGAACACCGCACCTGCCGCCACGATGGCCAGGCCCATGAGCCCCTCCCTGGGGCGGTCCAGCAGGATATAGGACAACGTCCAGCCGGTGAGCGCGAGGTACACCAGCGGCGGCAAGGGATACAGCGGTGTTCGATACGGACGCGGGAGATCGGGCTGCCGGTGGCGCAGCACGAACACGCCGAGCACGGTGAAGAAGGTGTTGATGCCGAGGGTGAAACCGGCGAAGACGAGGATCGATTCGAACGACGCTGAAACGATGAACGCCAGCGTGAGCGCCGACTGGATGACGATCGCCACGCTCGGGATGTGGTGCGCGTTGGTGCGTGCGAGAGGACGGAACGCGGCGAAGTCCTCACCGATCACCTGCAGCACCCGAGGACCGGCCATGACCATGGCGCTGACCGTGGAGACCAGGAGCAGCGCCAGCACCACGCCCATGACGGATGCGCCGGATTCACCAAACACGTAGCGGGCACTGACGTAGCCGATCTCGAGCTTACCGGCCATCGCCTCGATGGGCGCCACGTAGAGAAACGTGAAGTTGAGCAGCACGTAGAGCACCATGACGACCGCGGTGCCGAGCAAGAGCACGCGGCTCAAGTTGCGCTCCGGGTGCTCGATCTCGCTGGTCAGGTAGGTGGCGGCGTTCCAGCCGGTGTATGCGTAGTTGACGTAGATCAGCGATACCGCGAAAGCGCCGCTCAGCAGGGTCTGCGAATCACCCGAGCCCGGCAGGAAGCTGATGTCCCGGGGCTCGGCAACCAGGCTCCAGGCAAGCACGCAGAAGCCGAGTACGAGCACGATCTTGAGCGCGGTGAACCAGCGCTGCACGCTGCCGCTGCTGCGATGGCTGCGGGTGTGCGCGGCCGTGAGGAGCAGCACCAGCGCGCACGCGAGCCACGTGGGGGCCGACGCGGGCAGCGTGTCACCGAGGGCGGACGTGAGGTAGGTGCCGAACGTGATTGCCGCGAGTGCCGTCGGCGCAGCGAACCCGATGGTCGCCGAGATCCACCCGGACACGAATCCGGCAGCCGGGTGGTAGATGCGTGAGAGGAAGTTGTACTCACCGCCCGAACGGGGCAGCGCCGCGCCGAGCTCCGCATAGGTCATGGCGCCGCAGAGCGCGGTGACGCCGCCGACGAGCCAGAGCATGAGGATCACGAAGCCCGACTGGATGTCGAGCAGCTGAAAGCCGAGGCTGGTGAAGACCCCGGTGCCGATCATGTTGGCAATGACCACCGCCGTGGCCGTGCGGGTGCCGAAGCCTGCCGGCGCTGGGGCCACGGCTGGGTCCGCTGAGTGCTGCTCCTGGGAAGGGCTCACCGGGCTGGGCGCGATGCGCTCGAGTCGCGACGCAGGCCGGTCAGCGCCGGTCGAGCCGGTAGATCCTGCCGGCGGCGACCCAGTTGTCGTCGCTGTCGACGTCGTACTTGGTCACGTACTCGGCCGCCACACGCTGGCGCTCCTCGTGATCCAGCACGGCCACCGCTTCGAGCTCGTAGATCGTATCCAGAACCCGGATGCGCACGTCCCTGTTCCTGTCGATGTGCTCTGTCCAGCGGGTGCCGTCAGCGCTGGTGGCAACATACAGGTCGCCGCCGATGCCGGCGGCCCAGATGTTGATGGAGTAAGGCTCTTCCGGCCGGGTCTCGAGCTGGATGACCTCGATGTCGTTGTACTCCGTCCAGTCGGCCGGCGGATCTCCGCGCGTGCCGCCCAGCGCGCCGCCCGGGAGGACGATCATGGGCTCTGCGCAGCCGGCGAGCAGCAGGAGGGTGAGCCCGAGAGGCAGGGATCGGGTCATGGGCGGGGTTCCGACAAGGGCAGAGAGCACATTAGCCGTGGGGCTAAGGGCGCGCAACAGCAGGTAAGGAAATTTACGATGTCGCGCGCTGGAACACGCGTTTGTGCACCACGGCCTGGCCCTGGCTCGGTTTGAGGCGGACCGTCACCAGCAGCGAATCGTCTTTCTGCAGCGCGTAGGTGTAGCTCACCTTGCGGCTCATGGTCTCGTAGCGTGAGGTGAGCTTGGAGCGGCTCCACTTGGTTCTGCGGCCGTGCACGGTGCCCGGCTGCATGGTCTCCGCGCCGACCCCGACATACTCGAAGTGCACGTCCTCACCCTGCATGCTCACGCGCAGCTCCGCGCAGCGCAGCACCTCCGGGTCCTTGCCGCCGCCGCCGCTGCTCGACGACGAGCCGCCTACCGGGACCTGCATGCCACCGACGGAAATGGAGGTCCGGGCATTGCTGAGCGGATTGGAGAAGCCTTTGCCCGTCTTCTCCTGTGCCGCGACGGTGGCCTCGTTGTCGAGCGTCCAGGCGCCGAGCAGCCAGTCCGGCTGAGCGGCGGCGTGCAGGCCACCGCTCAGCAGGCTGAGCGTCGCGAGAATCGGCAGGGCGAGACGGAATCCGTTCACAAGGTGTCCACCAGGTTGCGCAGTTGCTCACAGCTTTTGACCCGCTCCGCGGTCGTTTGTCCCGCGAGACTCACGTTCAGCGAGTTCACACCGGACTCGCGCAGCGCCTGCAGCCGCTCCCGCACGAAACCTTCCGGACCGATCAGCGAGTTCTGCTCGATGTAGCGCTCGGGGATTGCCGCCTCGGCGGCCGCCTTGTCGCCCGCGAGATAGAGGTCCTGGATGGTGCGGGCTTCGTCCGGGTAGCCGGACTTGCTGAAGATGTCGTTGTAGAAGTTCTTCTGGCGTGCACCCATGCCGCCGACGTACAGCGCGATGCCGGGTCGCGCCCGGTCGCGCAGCGCCTCGAGGCCGTCGCCGATGGCGACCGCCCCACCGGCAAAGACCTCCAGCGGCGGCCTTGCCGGATCGCGCAGGGCTGTCCCCTCGCGCAGGGCGTCACCCCACACCGCGTCAGCGGCGTCAGCGGTGTAGAACGCGGGCAGCCAGGCGTCCGCCAGCTCTGCGGTCATGGCCACGCTCTTCTGGCCGAGCGAGGCGATGGCAATCGGGATGTCTTCGCGCACCGGGTGGTTGATGAGCTTGAGCGCTTTGCCGAGCCCGGTGCCACGATCCTGGCCGAGCGGCATCTGGTAGTACTTGCCGTCGTGACGCAGCGGCTCGCGCCGCCAGACCGTGCGGCAGATCTCGATGATCTCGCGTATCCGACCGACCGGCGCCGTGTAGGGCACGCCGTGAAAGCCCTCGATCACCTGTGGTCCGGAGGCGCCCAGACCGAGCATGCAGCGCCCGTCCGAGAGGTAGTCGATACCGGCGGCGGTCATGGCGAGCAGGCTGGGGGTGCGGGAGTACGCGGGCAGGATGCCGGAGGCGATTGTGACCGTTTCCGTGTTCGCCGCCAGATAGCCCATGGCGCTCGGCGCGTCGAACGAGTACGCCTCGGGGACCCAGACCAGATCGAGGCCCGCCTTCTCCAGGGTTCTGATCTCCTCGACGGCTTCCTTGAAACCGCCCGCGTAGCTCAACAGGGTGGAAATTCGCATGTATTCGGGGCTCCTCGCGCCGGATGTGTCAGGTGAGCGGGCATTATTCGGCGCCGTGGCGTGCTGGGGCAAGCCGTGGCCTGCTGGGGCAAGCGGACGCGGCTCGAAGCTTGCTTGCGGGCAGCATCGTCACGCTATGATGGAGCCTACTAAATTGCGGAGCTCGAGTGCGGCATGACAGGCGCGACGGTGCAGGATGACAGGGAGTTCGACGTGGTCGTTTGGGGTGCAACGGGGTTCACCGGCATGCTGGTGGCCGAGTACCTCGCCGAGCGCTACGGGGTTGGCGGCACGCTGCGCTGGGCGCTTGCGGGTCGCAACGAAGCCAAGCTCGAGACCGTACGACGCGATCTTGCGGCGTCCTGCGCGGATGCTGCGTCGCTGCCGCTGCTTCTCGCTGATGCCGGCGATCCTGCGTCTCTCGAGGCGCTGACCGCACGTACGCGGGTGGTCTGCACCACCGTTGGGCCCTACGCGCAGTACGGCAGCGAGCTGGTCGCCGCGTGCGTCGCGCGGGGAACCCACTACTGTGATCTCACCGGTGAGGTGCACTGGATGCGCCGCATGATCGATGCGCATCACGCGGGTGCCGCGCGGCGAGGCGCGCGGATCGTGCACACCTGCGGTTTCGACAGCGTGCCCTCGGACCTCGGCGTGCACTGGCTGCAGCGGGAGATGCGGGCACGTCACGGCGTGCCTTGCGTCGCGGTGAAGTATCGTGCCTCGGCGTTCAAGGGTGGATTCAGCGGCGGCACCGTGGCCAGCATGCTGAACATGTTCGAAGAGGCGGAAACCGACAGCTCCATCCGCACGATCCTCGACGATCCCTATGCGCTCAATCCCGCCGGCGTGCCGCGCGGGCTCGACGGCCCGGAGAAGACGCTGCCCGAGTACGATCCGGATTTTGCCGCCTGGGTGACCCCGTTTGTCATGGCCATGATCAACACGAAGGTCGTGCGGCGCTCGAACGCGCTCCTGGATTTTGCCTACGGCGCGGATTTCCGCTACGACGAAGGCACGCTCATCCCTTACGGTCAGCTGGGCTTCCCGCTGGCCGCTGCCATCGCGAGCGGGTCGAGCCTCTTCAATGCCGCGACCGCGGTGCGGCCCCTGCGCGACGCGATCGCCCGCTTTCTGCCGAAGCCCGGTGACGGCCCGGATCAGCGGACACGTGAGAGCGGCTACTTCGAGATTCTCCTGCTCGGCCGTCACCCCGACGACGCGGGAGCGAACCTGCGGCTGAAGGTCCGTGGCGACCGGGATCCGGGTTACGGCTCGACCGCCAAGATGCTGGGTGAGGCGGCCGCGTGCTTGGCGTTGGATAACTTGTCAACACCCTGTGGCGTGCTGACCCCTGCCGTTGCGATGGGTGATGCGTTGCTCGATCGCCTGCAGGCGAATGCCGGTGTCACGTTCGAGGCGCAGAGTGGCGCCTCGTCATGATCGCGTGACGCGTTTGCCGCAGGCTTGCGCGGGCCCGGTGAATTCCGGGCACGAGCAGACGACGGATCCGTTCAGCTTTGCTCTCTACAGAATGGGTTTCATCGACTGAATGATGCTGAAGGACCCGTCGACTGCAGTTCATCATAGTGCTTGCCCGTCACCCTGAGAAATCACCAAATCGAATAATCGCTTTCCTTTGAAAGCGCACCGGGACATAAAGTCGAGCTGATGATGCGTTCTTCGTTGTCTGTCTGGTCACTCCGGTCGAGCATGCTCGTGTGCATCGTGGCCGGCGCGGCGTGGGCCCCGGATCACGCGACCGCGGCGCATGCCTCTCCGGTCGAGAACGCGCCGATCGTGATTGCTCACCGGGGCGCCAGCGGTCATCGACCCGAACATACGCTTGCAGCCTATCGGCTGGCGCTGCTGCAGGGTGCAGACTTCATCGAGCTCGACCTGGTCGCCACGAAAGACGGTGAGCTCGTCGCGCGTCACGAGAACGCGCTGGCGGTCGTGCAGCTCGACGAGGCCGGCGCGATCGTGCGCAACGCGCAGGGCGATCCGCTAGTCACCCAGGCAACAACCAACGTTGCCGACATCAGCCGTTTTGCGGATCGGTTGGCGGTCAAACGCGTTGACGGTCGCGTTGTGGGCGGCTGGTTCAGCGAGGACTTCACGCTGGCGGAGCTGCGCAGCCTGCGGGCCCGCGAGCGTCAGCCCGCGCTGCGACCGGGGAGCCGCCTGTACGATGATGTGCTGGCCATCCCGACCCTGACGGAAGCGGTTGCGCTCGTGAATGCGTTCGAGCGCGACACCGGCATTGCCGCCGGCCTCTACATCGAGCTCAAGCATCCCACCTATTTCATGCACGAGGGGCGCACGCTCGACGGTACGCTGATCGGGCGTGATCTCGGTGCGATGCTGCTGGCGCGGCTGCAGGCGCTCGACTTCACGAACCCGTCCCGCCTCTATCTGCAGTGTTTCGAGCTGGCGCCGCTGCTGTCGCTCGCGGCGGCTGCGCGTGCCGGCGCACCTGCACTGCCGCTCGTGCAGCTGTTCGGCGACGTGCAGAACCTCTTCTACGAGGCGCGACCCTACGACGTGGCCTTTCACGCGGCGCGGGGCGACGATCTCGATGGTATCTACGGATCGCTCCTGGGCGTTCTCGACGTTCCGCCGGCGCAGCTGACCTACGCGGATCTCGCAACAGCGCCGGTGCTCGAGCACCTGGCGCGCACGTACGCGAGCGGTATCGGACCGCCCAAGCACAACGTGCTCGAGGTGCGGCTGGCTGAGCCGGTGGATGCCGATGGCGACGGCAGTGCAACCCAGCGCCTGCTGCTGACCGGCGCCACCGGCGCGCTGCTCAGCGCGGCCCGCGCCGCCGGTCTCGAGGTGCACCCGTACACGCTGCGGGCGGAGGAGCGCTACCTCGTTCGCGCGGGTGCCCGGGTGCTGCCGGTTGCCGAGGAAGGCCTGCGCCTGCTGCAGGCCGGCGTCGATGGCTTTTTCATCGATCAGCCCGCGGAGGGGCGGGCCGCGGTGGAGGCGTATCGCGCGGGTGTGCAGTCGCTGCTCCGCGCGCGTAACGCTGCCGGACAACTCGAGTAGAATCACCGGCCTGCACTCTGCGGCGTCCCGGGCGGCGTCCGCGCCAATACCGATTCAGTGATCAGGGGGTCCCACATCAACACCGCACGACAGAACATTGCCACCGTGGCATCGGACATCGACTTTGCAGCGCTTCACGAGCGGATGCAGTGGTACGTGGATCAGGACATCCTCTCGTGCTGCAACACGCTGATCATGCGCGGCACGGACGTTCTCGACTATGCGACCTTCGGCTACATGGATCTCGAGAGCCGCACGCCGCTGCGGGAGGACGCCATTTACCGGATGTACTCCAACACCAAGATCGTCACCTCCATTGCCGCGATGCAGCTGCACGAGGCAGGTGCGTTCACGCTCGACGATCCGGTGGCCGACTACATCCCGGCGTTTGCCCACATGCAGGTGCTGCGCGCTGATGCCGTGGACGTGACGGATACCGAGCCCGCAGCAGAACCCATGCGCATCCGGCATCTGCTCAGTCACAGCGCCGGGCTCTCTTACGGCTTCATCGAGCCGGAGTCGATCGTCGATCAGGCTTATGCGGGCGCAGGTATCGACGTGCTCAACAACTTCGACGTCACGCTCGAGTCGCTGTGCGAGCAGCTGGGCGATCTGCCGCTCGCATACCAGCCGGGCACGAGCTGGCGCTACAGCTTTGCGACGGACGTGACGGCCAGGCTCGTCGAAGTGCTGTCCGGGCAGGCGTTCGACGAGTTCCTCGAGGCACGTATCTTCGGCCCGCTCGAGATGGTGGACACGGATTTCTGGGTGCCGCCGGAGAAGCGCGAGCGCTTCACCACGATGTATGCACCCACGGATCTTCTCGATCCGATGAAGCCCGGCCTCGTCAAGGCGGATGATCCCCAGGACGGCACCTATACGCGGCGGCGGCCGTTCCTGTCCGGTGGTGGCGGTCTGGTCTCCACGGTGGCGGACTACCTGAGCTTCGTGCGAATGATCGTCAACGGCGGCAGCTGGAACGGCGCGCGCATCGTTGCTCCCGAGACGCTTGAGCTCATGCGCACCAATCAGCTGGCGCCGGGGATCGGCGTGAGCTTCCCGATGTGGGCGATGCCGGGCACCGTCTTCGGCCTCGGCTTTGCGCTCAAAGCGTCGGTGAGCGATGACGAGCCCGACGCCGCGCTCGATGAGTACCACTGGGGTGGCATGGCCGGCACCCACTCCTGGATGGCGCCGCGTCCGGGCATCACGGGGATGTGCATGACCCAGCGGATGCCCGGTTTCTGGCATCCGTTCAGCCACGAGTTCAAGCAGCTCGCCTACACGCTCGCGGGTTGAAGAACCGATCGATTCGTCAGGTGGCGCGCGTGCGGATCAGCGTCACGGCGCGGTCGAGCATGGAGATCAGGCTCGTCAGCACCAGCAGCCAGCCGAGCAACGTGATCCAGGCGTCGGGTGGCCAGCTCCAGCCGAGCGCGTTGCGGATCACCGGGATGCCTACCGCGACGAAGTAGGCGATGCCGTTGCCGCGGCCGAGCCAGCTCGCGCGCAGGTGCTTACCGGCCAGCGCCCTGGAATCGAGGGTGTACTGAACGAACGCGGCCGCGACCAGCACGGGCAGTGCCAGCGGCACGTGCCCAACCAGCGCCAGGGCGAGCAGACAGGCGCTGACGAACAGCGCATCGGTTGCATGATCGAGCAGACCGCCGAGGGCGGAAGCGTGGTCGAAGCGACGCGCCACGGGACCGTCCAGCAAGTCGGTCCCAACGGCGATCGTGAACGTGATGGCGGCAACCACCCAATGCCCGGAAGCGATACCCCAGACGCAGGGCGCTATGCTGCAGAGCCGCAGCAGTGTTAACAAATTAGCCCACGTCCACCACATGCGTCCTGGCGTGTCGTCCGGTTCGGGTGAGCGGCCATCGTAACGGTTGGTCCGGAGTGGCCGCTACCCTGAAGACCGCCCGATCTGACAGCGCCTCCTGCAGCCTTGCCGCCGCCGGCGCGGGCCGGGCACAATCCCGGGATCGATGTTCAGTCAGGGTGGAAGGTGATTGTCATAACCGGGGCCAATGGCCATCTGGGCCGCAGGCTGCTTGCAGCGCTCACGGAAGCGGGCCGGCCTGCCCGAGCCATCGTCCGGTCAGCGCGGGCGGCGCGTCAGATCACGGATCTCGGTTTGCAGCCCGCGCCTGAGATCCGCGAGATCGACTACCTCGACAGCGCGGCGATGCGCGACGCCCTGACAGGCTGCACGCGACTCGTGCACCTGGTCGGCATCATCAAGGAGGGCGCTGCAGCCAGCTACATGGACGCGCACGAGCGCACCGCAGAGGTGGTTGCGCAGGCGGCCGCAGATGCCGGGCTCGAGCAGATCGTCTATCTCAGCATCGTGGGTACGTCCGTCGCTTCACCCAACGCCTGCCTTGCCTCGAAGGCAGCGGCGGAGAGGCTGCTCACGGACGGGTCGGTACCGGCCGTCGTGCTGCGGGTGCCCATGGTGCTCGGCGAAGGGGACTATGCGAGCGCGGCGCTGCGACAGCGCGCGCAGCGCGGCGTGAACGTGCTGCTGCGCGGCGGCAGCCTGGAGCAGCCGATCTATGCCGGTGATGTGATCGCCGCTGTCCTCGCGGCGCTCGAGATGCCGGACCCCGCATCAATGACCCTGGACCTGGCAGGTCCACGCTCGCTCACGCGCACCGCGCTGACGCGCGCAGCCGCTGCCGCCCGCGGAGCAGACACCACGGTGATCTCGTTGCCGGTCTTCCTGGGCATGCTGGCCGCCTGGGTGCTCGAGCGGACGTCCGGCAATCCGCCCGTGACCCGGGCGATGCTGGGCGTGCTCGACCACGACGACGCCATCGATCCCGGGCCTGCGGCACAGATACTCGGCATTTCGCTCACGGATCTCGAGACCACGCTCGCGCGCTGCGTGGGCGACGCCGGACCGACCTGACCGACGGCGCGTCACGATTGTCGCGTGCGCTCGATCACACTTTGGTGAAAAGTTAGCTGCATCACATTACCGGCGCAGGTAATCGCGTAGCGTTGCGCGTTGATCCAGGAATTTCACGGAATCTAACCCGCGTTGGTGGATGGATACACGGATGCAGGAACATGCGGAAGGCGCAGCGACGGGCGTGAGCAACGTGCCGGCAGATAACAACAACGAGCACGTGCAGGGCGCGATCCCGTCGACATCACCGCTGGACGACGATCCGGCGCCCGATGCGCTGCACAAAGAGCTGGCCAAGTGGCGTGAGCGGGTGCCGAAGCTCGCGGCTGCGCTGCGTGAGCGTACCCAGGAGGTCGACGCGCTGCGCCAGCAGCTCCACAGCGGCGCTGGCCGCGAGACCGCGTCTCCCACATCCGGCATCAAAGCCCGGGACGCGCTCATCGAAGAGCTCGAAGCGAAGCTCAAGGCGCAGTCTGCGCGTCATCAGGATGCGCAGGGCCAGCTGCACGCGCGTGACGTCGAGGTGGCGGAGCTCACCGAAGAGGTGGCCGAGTGGCGCGAGAAGTGGCAGAGCGCCACAGAAACCCTGGATGAGCACGCGCATGCGCAGCACGAGAAAGACTCGGAGCTCACCCGGGCGCGGGGTGAGCTCGAAGAGCTGCGCGGCATCTCCCAGCATCAGGAAGCGAAGCTGCGTGATCAGGAGCTCGAGGCCACCGCGCTCCGGGAAAACGTCGAATCGCTCGAAGCACGCAACGCCAAGCTCTTCGAGACGACCGAGATGGCCAACCGGCAGATCGAGTCACTCGGGGACAACCTCGGGCGCCTGCGCGAACAGACGCGTGACAGGGACCGGGAGCTCGCGGAGCGCGACCAGCGTACCGCGCAGCTCGAGGCGGAAATCGCCCAGTGGGCGGAGAAGGTCACCAGCCGCGATCGGGACGTCGAGAGCCTGCACGAGCAGCTCGAGCAGCGCCAGCAGGAGATGGACGGGCTCAACGAGCAGCTGCGGCAGGCGGCGGTCGTCGCGACGGAAAGGGACGATCTGCTGGGTCAGGTCGCGCAGCTCGAATCCACCCGGACCACGCTCGAAGAGGAAGGGCGCGTTCTCGACGCCCGCCTCACGGAGCTGGCCGGGGTCAGAAAGTCGCTCGATGAATCCGAGCGCGCCCTGGCCGAGGCGACGCAGGCGCGCGAGCATCTCGAAGCGCACCGCACGGCCCTCGAGGACGAGGTGCGTGCCCACGAAGCGCACATCGCGGAGCTGGAGAACGCCACTCGAGCGCTGGAGGACGCCCGCGCCGAGATCGATGCTGCGGCGGAAGAACGCGCTGCTCTCGTTGCCGAGCGGGAGGCCCAGGCAGAGACGATTCGTGCTCACGAGGCGCACATCGCGGAGCTGGAGAATGCCACTCGAGCGCTGGAGGACGCCCGCGCCGAGATCAATACGGCAGCAGAAGAACGCGCGGCCCTCGTTGCCGAGCGGGAGGCCCAGGCAGAGACCGTTCGTGCCCAGGAGGCACGCATCGCGGAGCTGGAGACGCAGGGTGCGGCGCTGGACGCCGCAGAGCGTGGGCTGGCGGAGAGTGCCGAGGCGCGGGCTGAGCTTGAAGCCTCGTTTGCCGAGCGCGCCGAGGACCTCGAACGCCAGCTCGCCGAGCGGGATAGTCAGCTCGCCGACCTGCAGCAGGCACGCGAGGCGCAGGATGCGGAGGTCAGCCGGCTCGAGGAGTGCATCAGCCGTGCCGAGGAGACCAACGGGGTCCGTGAGGATGAACGGCGCGATCTCTCCGAGCAGCTCGCGGAGCTGAAGGCGCGCGCAGAGCACCTGGAAGCACAGCTCTCCGAGCGCTCGGAGCTGGTGCTCGGCCTCGAGCAGGAGAAGGGGGACGTCAAAGCGCGTATCGAGTCGCTGGAGACGGAAAACGTCCGGCTCGGCTCGGATCTGGAGAAAGCCCGGCGCCACGCTGACGAGCACGCGGACCACATCGCGCAGATCGACTCCAAGCTGCAGCGTCAGAAAGAGCTCATGCAGAGCCTCGAGATCGAGTACGCGGAGGCGCAGCAGGAGGCTGCGGATGCGGGCAAGGCCCACACGCGCGAGCTCAATGCCAAAGAGGAAGAGCTCATCGCGCTGCGCGAGAAGATCGATCGGGGCGGTCGCGAGACGGCAGCGGAGCTCGAGACCGCGGTTGCCGAGCGGGAGGGTCTCGAGACGCGGATCGCGGAGCTCGAAGCGTCCAGCGAGGAGGCGCAGGCCCTGGCTGCCGAGAAGGACATCCGGCTCGAGAACCTGCATCGGGAGATCGAGCGGGTCAGCGAGCGGGACGATCCTGCACGTGTTGCGCTCGAGAAGAAGATCGAGCAGCTGGAAACGGAGCTGCGCGAGCAGAACAAGGCCACGGTCCGTGCGGAGGAAGATCTGCGCGCTTTCCGTGCCGGCATTGAAGACGCTGACGGTACAACCTCCGCCGATGCGGGTGATGCCGGGGATCTGCACGCCGAGAACGAAGTGCTCCAGCAGGAGATCATCAAGCTCGAAGGCATGGTTCGCGACCGTACCGAGCAGCTCAACAAGCTGCGCTGGCAACGGGAGATGAACGACAAGGAAGCGAGCTCCGCCACGGACGAGAAGATGCTCGTGGTGCTCAATCAGCAGCTCAGCGCCAGCCGCGAGGACAACGCCCGCATGGTCGAGCGCATCAACGACCTGGAAGCCGTCATCGCTGGCAGCATGGGCGGCGGCGGCGACGACCTGACCCGGATCCGCGGCGTGGGGCGGAAGCTGGTGGAGCAGCTCGCTGAGCTCGGGATCACGTCGTTTACGCAGATCGCAAGCCTCACCGAAGCCGAGCTCGAAGACGAAAAGCACGTGCTGCACACGTTTCGCGGCAGAATCATCAAAGACGAGTGGATTCCCCAGGCGACAGATCTTTGCGGCTGAGGCGCGTTTCGCGCAATAACTGGCAGCGTGTTGAAAAACGCGCTGCCAGCCCCGGCCAGGGATGGCCGGGTCGCAAATCAAGTACGTAAGTACTTGATTTGACGCGAGCGAGCGCGAGCTCGCGACTTTGAAAAAGTGCAGGAGAGCACTTTTTCACCAGGCTGCTAGTACGTTTGTATCAGGTTGCCGTGAGAACTTGTTGCTAGCTTGAGCGGCTCGAGTGGCCGTCAGAAGACTGACGGATCAGGGATGAGTCAGGCTCGAGCGCCGTGATCGCTGAAACCAGGGAGTGGGTCAGCGGTCTGCGGCACCTTCCTGAAGCTCGTCGAGCACTTCGTCCCAGTGCTCGAGGAGCACCAGCGATCCCGCATCCTCGAACGTACGCAGGGTGGTCAGGCGGTCTCCGAGAAACGCCGTCATGTGCTCGAGCATGGACACACGGTCGGCGCTTCCGTGCCAGGCGGTCACGGGCACCGTGAGGCCGTCCGCCGTGTAGCCTGCAGCGTTGTTGAAACACTGCAGCTCGTTGATGGTGCCCGCCACGCTCAAGGCCATGCTCTCCATCGTGTAGTCGATCATGTGTCTGAGGACGTCCGGGTTGCGCTCGAGGAACTCGCGGTCGTGGTCCACGGCGCCGTAGACACCTTCGATCAGCTTGCCGTTCGTCTCGACCGAGGAGCGGTTGCGCAGGATGTTGAAGAACGTGGAGAGCAGCCAGGGCTGCTTGAGCATGCGCCGGCGCAGCGTCATCACGAACGCGAAACGCCCTTCCAGCGGAGCGGGAGGCCGCCCGCCGACCAGAAACACCCGGTCCACGCGCGCCCTGTACCGCTCGGCGAAGACCAGTGCGTGAGCGCCACCGGCCAGAAATCCCAGCGGCGTGCAGCGGGCTACCCGCAGATGGTCGAGCAGCCGCAGCTGATCGTCCGCCACCGACTCGAAGGTGAAGTCGGGGTTGGGATCGGAGTAGCCGAATCCCGGACGTTCCATGGCGATCAGGTAGAGGCCGCGCTCCCGCGCCATCTGCTCGGTGCCCGGCGGCAGGCGGCTGCTGCCGATCGTCTCGTGGAAGTAGGTCACCGGGTAACCCATGGGATCCCCGTACGTCCGGTAGGCGATGCGCCGGCCGTCGTCGTTGATCATGAAGTGCTGGGCGGGCACGGGCTGCTCGCGCGCTGACGGCCGCGGTGCCACCTGTCCACCCGAGCTGCCGTTGGCGGCGATGATGATGTTGAGCTGGGTGACCACCAGCACCAGGTCGCCCTGCCGGTTGATGCCGCTCTTGTCGAAGATCGACTGCAGATGGTTGCGCGCGGTGTTCACGCTGATGCCGAGATCGCCCGCGGTCTGCTTGAGCGTCATGCCGCGCGCGATCTTCAGCGTGATCTCCGTTTCCGCCGCGGTCAGGCCGAAGCT
>CAJICJ010000952.1_pt1 | contig 14570 bp, 12 predicted proteins | sample 9199601 | NCBI WGS metagenome assembly CAJICJ01 (sample SAMEA7708337, study PRJEB35096) | sediment metagenome | biome: marine neritic benthic zone biome [ENVO:01000025]; feature: sediment [ENVO:00002007]; material: shallow marine sediment [ENVO:03000034] sea grass bed [ENVO_01000059] ... | reverse complement strand
TCGATTCTGCGGCACCGGCTGCAGCATGAACGTGGCAACCCGCGACAACCGGGTGGTGGCCACACATGCGGACATCAACTCTGAGGTCAACAAAGGCCTGAACTGCGTGAAGGGCTATTTCCTCTCCAAAATCATGTACGGCAACGACCGGCTGCAACAGCCTCTGCTGCGCATGCGCGACGGCGAGTATCACAAAGAAGGTGAGTTCACCCCGGTCAGCTGGGACGAGGCCTTCGACATCATGGCCGAGAAGTTCAAGGCCGCCCTGGCGGAGAAAGGCCCACGCGGCGTGGGCATGTTCGGATCCGGTCAGTGGACCGTCTGGGAGGGCTATGCGGCATCGAAGCTCTACAAGGCCGGATTCCTGTCGAACAACATCGACCCGAATGCCCGGCACTGCATGGCCTCCGCCGTGGTCGGCTTCATGCGCACGTTCGGCATCGATGAGCCCATGGGTTGCTACGATGATTTCGAGCACGCTGACGCCTTCGTTCTGTGGGGGGCCAACATGGCGGAGATGCATCCCATACTGTGAACGCGTCTCACCGATCGCCGCTTGAGCCATCCTCACGTGAAAGTCTGCGTGATGTCGACGTATGAGAATCGCAGTTTCCAGCTCGCCGACCTGCCGATGGTCTTCACGCCGCAATCCGACCTGGCCATTCTCAACTACATTGCCCACTACATCATCGACACCAAGCGGGTGAACCAGGACTTCGTCGGCAAGCACGTGAATTTCCGCCGCGGGGCGACGGATATCGGCTACGGCCTGCGCCCCGAGCACCCGCTCGAGCAGGCGGCAGAAAACGCCGGATCGGGTGATTCCGCGCCGATGAGCTTCGATGAGTTCGCCGAGTTCGTCGCCGAGTACGACGTCGATCGTGTATCCGGGATGAGCGGCGTGCCGCCGGAACAGCTCGAAGCGCTGGCTGAGCTGTACGCAGATCCCGATCGTAAGGTCATGTCGCTGTGGACGATGGGCGTGAATCAGCACACGCGAGGTGTGTGGGTCAACAACATGATCTACAACCTGCACCTGCTGACCGGGAAGATCGCTACCCCCGGCAACAGCCCGTTCTCTCTGACCGGCCAACCGTCGGCCTGCGGCACGGCGCGGGAGGTGGGCACCTTCTCTCACCGCTTGCCCGCCGACATGGTGGTCACCAACCCCGAGCATCGGGCAGTGGCTGAGCAGAAGTGGAAGCTGCCCCAGGGGCTGCTGCCCGACTGGGTGGGATCCCATGCAGTTCAGCAGAACCGGGACCTGAAGGACGGCAAGATCAACGCCTACTGGGTACAGGTCAACAACAACGTTCAGGCGGCGGCCAATCTCGTCGAGGAGACGCTTCCCGGATACCGCAATCCCGATAATTTCATCGTTGTTTCCGACGCTTACCCGACGGTCACCGCTCAAGCTGCGGACCTGATTCTGCCGACGGCCATGTGGGTCGAGAAAGAAGGCGCGTATGGCAATGCGGAGCGGCGCACGCAGTTCTGGCACCAGATGGTGAACGCGCCGGGTGAAGCGCGTTCAGATCTGTGGCAGCTGGTGGAGTTTTCCAGGCGATTCACCACCGATGAAGTCTGGCCGGCAGATATCCTTGCGGCCAATCCGGACTATCGTGGCAAAACACTGTTCGACGTTCTCTTCGCAAACGGTCAGGTGAATCGGTATCCGCTGGAAGATCTGGAGGAAGGCTACCGCAACCAGGAATCCGCTGAGCTCGGGTTTTACCTGCAGAAAGGCCTGTTCGAGGAATACGCAGCGTTTGGTCGCGGCAAGGCGCACGATCTTGCCGACTTCGACGTCTATCACGCGGAACGCGGTTTGCGCTGGCCCGTGGTGGACGGCAAGGAAACCCGCTGGCGATTCAAAGAAGGTTCAGACCCCTACGCCAGGCCCGGCAGTGACTACGATTTCTACGGCAAGCCGGATGGCAAGGCTGTCGTCTTTGCCTTGCCGTTCGAGCCCGCCCCCGAGATTCCCGACGATGAGTTCGATCTCTGGCTATCCACGGGGCGCGTCATCGAGCACTGGCACTCCGGATCGATGACGCAGCGGGTTCCAGAGCTGCACAGCTCCTTTCCCAACGCCGTCGTCTACCTGCATCCCCGGGACGCAGCAAAGAGAAAGCTGCGCAGGGGTGACGACGTGCGGGTGATATCGAGACGCGGCGAGATCCGGACCCGGGTCGAAACCCGTGGCCGCAACAAGCCGCCTGAAGGGCTGGTGTTCGTGCCCTGGTTCGACGCGACGCAGCTGATCAACAAGGTCACGCTGGATGCGACCGATCCGCTGTCGAAGGAAACGGACTACAAGAAGTGTGCTGTCCGGGTGGTGAGGGCCTGATGATGCGACTCGACACCAGACCCTGCCGGTTGCCGTTTTTTGTGCTGTTGCTGTCATCAGGGCTCCTGACCGCAATACCGGCTGGCGCGGACGACAACATCGCCACGCTGCGTAACGGGCCCATCGCCGAGGAGCCCGATCCCCCGCGTATCAGCCGCACTGACGACACCAACGAGCGCCGCAAACGCAACTACCCCATGCAGCCGCCGATGATTCCGCACAAGATCGATGGCTATCAGGTGGACATGAACGTGAACCGCTGCATGGCGTGCCACAGCCGCCGCAATGTGCAGGAGAGTCGGGCTGCGATGGTCAGCGTGACCCACTACATGGATCGTGATGGCAATTTCCTCGCCTCGATCTCGCCCCGCAGGTACTTCTGCCAGCAGTGCCACGTCACGCAGACCGATGCGCGGTCGCTGGTGGCCAACGACTTCATCGACGTCGACGACCTGTTGAATCAGGCGCCCCAGGCGGCGCACTGACATGAAGCAGTGGTTGTTGCGCTACTGGCGGGCGATGAGCAGCCCGAGCAGGTACTTCAGCATCGGCTTTCTTTCGCTCGGCGGGTTCATCATGGGCATTCTGTTCTGGGGTGCCTTCAACACCACGATGGAGTTCACCAACACCGAGGTGTTCTGTATCAGCTGCCATGAACCCATCTACCAGGAACTGCAGAGCACCATTCACTTCACGAACCGATCGGGCGTGCGCGCCATCTGTTCGTCCTGTCATGTGCCGCATGACTGGACGGACAAGATTGCGCGCAAGATGCAGGCGTCAAAAGAAGTCTGGGCCTGGGTGGTCGGCACCATCGATACGCCGGAGAAGTTCGAAGCCAACCGACGTCGTCTGGCAGAGCATGAATGGGCTCGCCTGGAAGCCAATGACTCGCTCGAGTGCCGGAATTGCCACGAGTTCGAGTACATGGACTTCACCTGGCAGAGCCAGCGGGCCGTGGATCAGCACTCGACAGCGCTCGCGGACGGGGAGAAGACCTGTATCGACTGCCACAAAGGCATCGCCCACAGGCTTCCGGACATGAGCGGCGTGGAGGGTTTCTGACTAGCAGCGCGTTTTCAACACGCTGCTAGAAAGTCAGCATCAGCTGTACCCAGAATTTCCGGGTGTCGCTCAGGTTGGTGTCCGAAAACTCCCCTTCACCGTCGAAGTCTGCGTAGAAAAGATCGCCGCGCAGGTGCTTGCCGAAAGGACGCCCGAAGCGCAGATTCAGTTCCTTGCCCAGATCATCGCCGAGGTCGTCACTGTCGAAATCGTGGAACCTGCCTTCCACGGTGTACTCAGCGAACTTGTACGCGACTTTCACGTACCGGTCTTCCAGGCCGCCCACCGGATTTCCGGTACCGCCGGCGATGAATTTGTCTGCCCAGCCGTTGAAGGCATGCAGGGTCGCCAGCGGGGTGACGAACCGACCGTCCTCGTCGCCGGACAGCAGCTCGTAGCCGACGCCAACGTCGAGGTCACCAGAGAGAACACCGACATCGACGTGCAGGTAGTCGGCGTCGTAGCTCTCGAGGTTGTTTCCGGCATCTTCCTGGTAGGCGTACTCGAGCAGATAGCGGATCGAAACCTGCGCAACGGGGCGTTTGCCGGCGAACCTCGCGCCAAACGTCGAGGTGGAGAAGAGAGACGCATCCTCATTGTCGATGTAGTAGTAATAGGCGGAGAGCTTGCCCCAGTCGGCGACCTCGCCTGAGACGTTGAAAAGATGGGTACCGTCCTGCTTGTGGGAACCTGCTGAAACGTCGTCCCCGAAGATCCTGCGAACCTTGCGCACATAGCCGTAGAACGCCTCGAATCGGTCATGCTCATAGGTGCCGGTGAAGGAGTCGTAGGTCTGCTCGTTCTGGCGCCAGCCAACACCGCCGATGAACCGTTGATTGTCGAGATTGATGCGTTGGCGTCCTAGTCTGAGTCCAACCGAGTCGAATCCGCGATAGTCGACGTACGCCTGATTGACCTCCGTCCCATCCGGATCGTTGACCTCGGGGTACTTCTCGCGGCTGATGGTGTTGCCGGCGCCCGCGTTGAAATCGTTGACGAACACGTTCCTCACATCGTCCACTTCCACCAGGAAGTGGGTGTCGAAGATCGTGCCCGACTTCAGCGACAACCGGCTGCGAAGCGTGGATGCGTGAGCGTCCTCATCGAAGTCGGTGCCAGGTGGCTGGCTCGGATCGCAGCAGTCCTGGTCGACGAATTCGTACCGATACCTGAAAGACAGGTCTATCTCACCGTCTTTCAGGAGCGTCTCGAAACTGTCTGTCGAGGACTCGCCGGCCTGGGCCGACAGGGCGATCAACAGCGCGCAGATGGACCACCCGCAGACCTTTGTCATGTGCATGCTCTTTTGACGGTGTAGTGTTGACGACACCCAGCGTAAACGCGCCAGCGGGCGTCTCAAAGTAGGGGGTTCCCCTGGGGTTGCGGACACCAGAGTGCCGGCGGGTGTGATCTGCAGTCGCGTCGCCCGCAGACCAGCGCTGCTGCGATCGAGCCGTTCGGGAGCAAGAGATTGCCGGCCGCCTTCGCGAGAGGCTGCCGGCTGCTGCTATTGCGGCGTGATTGCATCCCGGAAAGCACGTACGGCGGGCGTCGGCGTGTGCCGTGCGATCGTGACGAAGACGAGCTGAACGTCAATGTGGGTGTCGAAGTCGGCCGCGGTGACGCGACGCTTGCGATCACCGCGGGCGAGCTCAGCGGATGACTGGGGTGCCAGCGTCACGATGTCACTGCTGGCGGCGAGCGCCAGGCAGGCCGAAAGGCTGTTGAGACGATAGCGGGGCACGACGGGCGGATCCGTCTGCTCCGCCAGGGTCTCGAACAGCCGGTTTTCGTTGAAGTAGCGGCTCGGAATGGCGAGCGGGTAGGCCATCAGCTCAGCGAGCGTTCGAGCGCCGGTTGCCGGGTGACTCACCCGGTGGACGAACACCAGATGCTCGCGATGCAGTCGTTCCATCCGCAGCGACACGGCGTAGGGTGAAATCGAGAAGTTGGCTTCATCGCCCACCACCAGGTCACACTCGCCGGTTGAAAGATCCCGGTAGATGTCCGAGCCGCCAGCCATGACGTCGACCTGCAGGTCGGGATGTGATCCGGCGAGACGGGCAAGGGTGCTGACCAGCAGCGTTTCGGCCGCAAGGGCCATGGCGCCCACTCTGATCCCGCCGAGCTCTCCGCCGGCCAGCACCCTTGCCTCCGCTTCGAATGCGCCGGCGGACTGAAGCGCGCGCTCGGCCTTGCCGATGAGCTGTCGCGCGGAGTCCGTCGGCTCCACGGTCCGCGTGGTGCGGTTGAACAGCCGCAGCCCGAGCTGCTGCTCGAGCTGCTGGATGCGTTTGGTGACCGAGCTCTGGGCGATGCCCATCTCGTCGGCTGCCGAGCGGAAGCTGCGATGGCGATAGACGGCAACAAATTGCTGCAGCAGGCGCAGGTCACTCATGATTCCCCGTCCACATATAATGCCAGGAAGGAAATAATACGCCGCCACTGATTCGGTAGCATCTGGACCCCGGTGGATTCGGTCCGCGCGGGGGGCGCATCGGAGAGAGCACTTTCTCAACAGACTGCTAGCGCGGCTGAGCCCGATGCGAGGGGAGAACCGAAGGTGAGCGACACACGACGATTTACCCGGGATGACGTGGCCCACTACCACGCGCATGGCTATGTGCTGCTCGAGCACTTTCTCGACCACGATGAGCTGGGTCGGGTGCACGCGGACATCGAGCGTGTCATTCCAGGCTGGCGCCATGCGGTGGATCCAAGCCTCGACCGCCCATCGGGCTGGCAGGCGCCACCTGAGCTCGCAACGAATCCGCGCTTTCCGTTTCCAGCGGATACGCTCAACGCCATGACCTTTCACCCCGAGCTCCGGCGTTTTGCGGCGACGATCTGTGGTCACGACGACTTTTTCTGTGAGCAGAGCGATCTCACCTACAAGTGCCGCGGTCATGGCAGAGACGCGGACCAGAGCATGCACATGGACTTCGGCAACCACACGCTGGCATACCCGTCCTCCGATCCCAGATTCTGGCAGACCACGTTCCTGGTCTATTACACGGAGGTCAGCGAGGTGCATGCGCCCACGGCGGTTGTTCCCTGGGAACACTACAAAGACGAATGCCACTGGCCCATCGTGCACACGAGAGAGCAACGGCCCGATCTCTACGACCACGAGGTGCTCGCCACCGTGCCGGCCGGTTCGGTGCTTGCCTACAGCACACGCACGTATCATCGCGGGACGGCCCTGAAAGGTGATGTCGGGCGAGTGGCGCACTTCATCAGCTACGCGCCGAAGCACTGCCCCTGGCTCGGCATCGTCAGCTGGCCGACCCAGGGCGTGAAAAAGTCATACCATCGATGGATCGAGTCCTCTTCTCTGGCCGAGCGTGAGATGCTCGGGTTTCCGCCGGTGGGGCACGATTACTGGACCGAGGAGATGATCGAGGGGGTCCAGGCGCGGTTTCCCCGCCTGGACATGACGCCCTATCGCGCAGCGCTCGAGTCAGCCTGAGTGGCGGTGACCGGCCTGCGTTGCTGGGGCTTTCCTGTCACGACGATCGGCGGGTTCCGGCTGTTGCCACCCGCCGCCTGGAGGATGCCATGAAACTTGCCACCGCACGCACCTTTGTCGTCCAGACGCCGCCGCCCTATGCGGGCGGCGCGCTCTGGTTTTTCGTGAGGCTCGAAACGCAGGACGGGCTGATCGGCTGGGGTGAAACGGCCGTGCTCGGAACGCTGCATGGCCTGGAGGACAGCTACGAGTCCCTGGTCGGGCAGGTGTTCGACGCCTACCTCAAAGGCCGCGATCCCATGGACCGGGAAGCGCTCTATCAGAAGATGGTCGAAGGCATGATGGCGCAGCATCCCGACTACGTCGGCATGGGTGTGGTCAGCGCGTTCGACGTGGCGCTGTGGGCCATCGTCGGCAAGCACTTCGCAACGCCGGTCTACAACCTGCTGGGTGGCAAGTATCGCGACCGGGTGCGTACCTATACCTATGTCTACGATACGGACGGTCCCGGCGGGACCGTGGGCACCTGGACCGGCGATCCGGAAAGACTCGGTATGCTCTCGGCGCAGCTCGCGGACGAAGGTTTCACCGGGTTGAAGTTCGACCCGCTGCGCCAGTCAGCCCCGCGCCGGTTACCCAGCGCGCCCTGGGAAATCAGTCAGGCGGAATACGAGCACGCCGAACAGGCCGTGGCCGCGGTGCGGGAAGCGGTGGGCAACCGGGCGGACATTCTGATCGGCACCCACGGCCAGACCACGCCGTCCGCGGCCCGGCGGCTGGCGGCGCGGGTGGAAAAGTACGACCCGCTGTGGCTGGAGGAGCCGTGCCCGCCGGAGAATTACCGGCAGATGGGTGAGATTGCCCGGCGCACCAGCGTGCCGATCGCGACGGGAGAGCGGCTCGTGGGGGTGCACGAGTTCCAGAATCTGTTCGAGCACGGCGGCTGTGCGTTTGCGCAGCCGGATCTGGGCAGCTGCGGCGGGATCACCGCCTGCAAGAAGATCGCAACGCTGGCCGAAGCCAACTATGTGCTCATGGCGCCACACATCTGGGGTGGACCCATCATCACGGCGGCTGCGCTGCAGATCGATGCGAACATCCCGAACTTCCTGATTCAGGAGAGCATCTACAAATCGCGGGGCTTCTTCGACGAGGTGGTCGTGGAGCCGTTCGAATGGGACAACGGGGATCTCATCCCCGCGGACAGACCCGGAATCGGCATCGAGCTCGACGAGACCAAGCTCGAAGAGCATCGGGGCTCGCTCGAGGCGCTGCGTCGCCGGCGGCGCGCGGAGCAGGCGCAGTGAGCGATGCATCCGTTGACGTGCTGATCGTGGGGGCCGGCGCGTCGGCCGCCGCGTTTGCCTGGAGCCTGGCGGATACGAAGATGCAGATCCTCTGCCTCGAGCAGGGTGACTGGGTGAACCCCACGGACTATCCGAGCAGCAGGATGGACTGGGAATCCGACAGCACGTTCAACATCAACCCCAACCACCGCGGCAACGCCGCCGACTACCCGATCAACTGCAGCGACTCGCCCATCGATATCGTGAACTACAACGGCGTCGGCGGCGGCACCATTCTGTTCGCGGGACACTTCCCCCGGTTCCATCCTTCCGATTTCAGGGTCAGGACTCTGGACGGGGTGGCTGACGACTGGCCGCTGGACTACGAGACGCTGGCGCCGTTCTATGACGAGAACGATCGCATGATGGGTGTGTCGGGGCTGGCGGATGATCCCGCCTATCCGCCCAAGTCTGCCGTCATGCCGCCCATTCCCCTCGGCCGCGCCGGGGAGGTGCTGGCGCAGGGCTTCAATTCGCTCGGCTGGCACTGGTGGCCGTCGGACATGGCGATCGCAACCGAGCCCTATGACGGGCGTGACAAGTGCATCAATCTGGGTGCCTGCGGGCAGGGCTGCGCCCAGGGCGCGAAGGCGAGCACGGACATCACCTACTGGCCACATGCCCTGCGGGCCGGCGTGGAGCTGCGAACGCGTTGCCGGGTGCGGGAGATCACCGTTGATGACCGGGGGCGCGCAACGGGCGCGATCTACTACGACAGCGAAGGCCGGGAGCGGCACCAGGCAGCGGAGCTGGTGGTCATGGCCTGCAACGGCATCGGCACGCCCCGTATTCTTCTGAACTCCACCTCGTCGCAGTTCCCCGATGGCCTGGCCAACCGCAGCGGGCTGGTGGGCAGGAACCTGATGCTGCATCCCTACGCCACTGTCGAGGGTACCTTTGACAACCCGCTCGACGGTGCAAAGGGTCCGCACAAATGCATCGCGAGCCACGAGTTCTACGAGACGGATACCGCGAGGGGCTTCGTTCGCGGCTTCAGCTTCGAGACCCAGCGCGGTTACGGACCAGTGGCGACGGCGCTGCGCGGCGTGTTTACGGGCAGGATTCCCAGAGGTGCGGGTCACCACGCGGCTTACCGGAAGCTGAGCGAGCGGATGATGGGCCTGGTCGCGATCTGCGAAGACCTCCCGGAGGCCCACAATCGCGTCACGCTGGATCCCGAGCTGACCGATGCGCACGGGATTCCTGCGCCGCGGGTGGAATACACGCTGAGCGAGAACAGCAGAAAAATGCTCGAGTTCGCGGTGGCTCGGGGCACGGAGATCATGGAAGCGGCAGGTGCCGAGGACGTGATCGTGAACCGGCTGCTCACCAACGCGGGGTGGCACAACATGGGCACGGCGAGAATGGGTCGTGATCCCGAGCGCTCCGTGGTGAACGAGTGGGGCCGCAGCCATGACGTGAAGAATCTGTTTGTGATCGACGGGAGCCTGTTTGTCACCAGTGCGGGCGTCAACCCGACGCGGACCATTCAGGCGCTGGCGCTCTACGTTGCCAGCGAGATCAGGAAGCGACTGGCGGCCGCCACGCTGTTCGATGAGGAGACGTCATGACGGAAGAGATCATCCATCGGAGCGGCCGTTTCAGCGAGACGGAGCGCAGGCAGATTGCAGCAATTGCCGCTGCGGTGATCCCCGAGGACCGCTCGCTGGGCGCGCCCGGTGCGCACGACCCGCAGATTCTCGCGGTTGTCCTCGATAAGGTGGCAGCGCAGGCTGCCGATCGGGTGAAGTCGGGACTCCGGCAGCTCGCGGCGGAGCTCGGTCCTTCTGATCCCGCGCCTGACAAGCTGCTCGACCTGCTCGAAGGCGACGGGCGCTTCAAAGCTCTGCTGCAGATGCTGACCATCGCCATCCTGCAGGGCTACTACCAGGATCCTCGCGTTCTGGCTCTGCACGGTCTGGCGCCGAGACCGCCGTTCCCCGAGGGCCATCACGTTGCTGCCGGAGACTGGTCGTTGCTCGAGCCGGTCAAAGGACGAGGGCCCATCTACCGGCCGGTCTGAGCAGCCACTCATAGCCGCTCCGTCTGCAGTTATTCCTGTGCGAGAACAATAGGGCGTTACTGTTTCGATACTATTTCCCGTCTGGTCAGACAGGGAGGAGCTCGTGGACAGCAGGGTCACAGGCAGCCGGGTATTCCGGCAGGGCCGGGCATTCGCCTATCTGGATGACGAGGACCGGTTTCTCAGCCGCACCGAGCCGCCTCAGTTCAGCTACGGATTCATCGGCTGCGGGATGATGGGCCTCGAGCACATACGCAACGCGCTGCTGGCCGGTCATGCGGAAGTTGGCGGCATCTTCGATCCTTCCGAGAGCTGTATCCGCCATGCCCGGCACACCGTAGGCAAGCTGGCTCCAGGTGCAGATCCGAAGTGCTACGACTCGCTGGAAGCAGCATGCGAGGACCCGGACACCGACGCGCTGGTCATCGCAACGCCCAACTACACGCACCTCGACGTGATGCGGGTGGTTGCAGGCTGCAACAAGGCCATCCTGCTCGAGAAACCCATCGCCACCACCGTGGCTGACACGATCGAGGTCTGCCGGCTGGCCGCGCGTCATCCGAAGCCGGTGCGGCTGGGTCTGCAGTACCGCTACAAGGCGATTTACGCAGAGGCCATCGCCGAGGTGTTCGACCGCCACAGCGTCGGCACCGTGCACAGCATCAGCATGCTCGAGCACCGGTTTCCGTTCCTCGACAAGGTCGGTCAGTGGAACAAGTTCAATACCTACACGGGCGGCGTGCTGGTGGAGAAGTGCTGTCACTACTTCGATCTGATCAATCTCTTTGCCGGGGGTGTGCCCGATCGTGTGCACGCCATCGGCAGCCAGGCGGTGAACTTCAAGGAGTTCACCTACGGCAACCGGCGTGCGGACGGCCTCGACCAGGCACAGGTCAGCATCAGCTACGACAATGGCGTCATCGGCGCCTTCTCGCTGTGCATGTACGTGCCGGGATCCCGGGAAGAGTTGACGGTGTGTGGTGATGCAGGCCGGCTGCAGGTGTCGGAGCAGGCGATGCTCGGCGAAGAGAACCACAACTCGCTCGATGTCTGGAGCGGCGAGAACGGCACGTCCCGGCGGAGCACACCCGCGTATCCCCGCTACATCGCCCGGGCGGGTCACCACGGATCGACGTTTTTCGAGCACGTGGATTTTGCTGCGGATCTTGCTGCGGATCTTGCTGCGGATCTTGCTGCGGATCTTGCAAGCGGCGCCGCTCAGGGACCCACACTGGCGGAGGGTTTCTGGTCAGTGGTCGTTGGTGCTGCCGCGCAGCGTTCCATCGAGCTCGGCGCTGCGGTGGCGGTTACCGACGTCCTCCCCGAGGGTTTCGATCCGGCGATCCTGCAGCCGGGCACAGCGACACGAGTCACAGGAGAGACAGCTTGAACAATCTGATCGATCCGGGATTGCGGCGGCTGGCTGAGGGGCTGGAGATCGGCCCTCTCGGTTACGGCTGCTGGCGCCTGGTGAACATGGCCGCGGCCGAGGCCCAGGACAGAATCGAGCGGGCGCTCGCCAGCGGGATGAACCTCATCGACACCGCGGACGTCTACGGTCTCGACTGGGGCGGCGCCGCATTCGGCGCCGCGGAAGCGCTGCTCGGCGAGGTGCTCGCCGGATCGCCGGCGTTGCGCGAGCAGATGGTGCTTGCGTCCAAAGGCGGCATCATCCCCGGGGTGCCCTACGATTCCGCATACCTGGAACAGGCCTGCAACGACTCGCTGCGGCGCCTGGGCGTGGAGCAACTCGATCTCTACCAGGTGCACCGCCCGGATCTGCTGTGCCACCCCGAGGAGACGGCGCAGGTTCTGGAAGGGCTCAGGACGAGCGGCAAGGTGCGCGAGATCGGCGTATCCAACTACTCGCCCAGCCAGACTGCCGCGCTGCTTGCGTACCTGCCGGACGGGATCGCCAGCCAGCAGCCGGAATACTCCGCCCTTCATCTCGCGCCGCTGTTCGATGGCACTTTCGATCTGTGCATGCAGCACGGCCACGTCGTGCTGGCCTGGAGCCCGCTTGCCGGTGGACGGCTCGCGGGACAGGCTGACCTGCCGGCGCCACTGCTCGACGTTCTGGCATCGCTGGCCGAGCGTGAAGGCGTGGATCAGGCGACGGTTGCGCTGGCGTTCGTTCTTGCACATCCGGCAAAACCGGTGGCGCTGGTGGGGAGCATCGACCCGGACCGCATCAGCGCGGCCAGCCGCGCGCTGACCGTCCAGCTCGATCGTGCGGACGTCTACCGGATCGTCGAGGCAACGCTCGGAGAAGCGTTGCCATGAGCGTCGAGGTCAGCTGGTTTTCTGCCCTGTGTGACGACGATTACCGTTACCTGGGCGTGCACGATCCGTCGCTCAGGTCGAGCTGGCCCCACTGCAGCTCGATCACGCGTGCTGCCGACGGTCACGGCTACGACGGCATCCTGCTGCCGTCCGGCTACGAGCTCGGTATCGACTCCGTCGCGTTCGCCGGCGGCATCGCGCCGCTCACGGAGCAGATCCGCCTGCTGGTGGCGGTGCGCTGCGGCGAGCTCTGGGTGCCGCAGCTGGCACGGCAGCTGGCAACGCTTGATCAGATGCTCGATGGGCGCCTGGCCATCAACATCATCTCATCGGACATCCCCGGGGAGTCGCTGCCGTCTGCGCCGCGCTATCAGCGTACCCGCGAGACGATGCACGCGCTCCGGGACCTGCTCGACGGTAAAGGCGTTGCCGCCCGGGGCGAGTTCCTGAACTTCGAGGTGGCGCCGCCCAATGCCGGCACGGTCAGCGGTCGATCGCCGCTGTTCTACTTCGGCGGCCTCTCGGAGCCGGCGCGAGCCGTTGCCGCGGAGTGTGCCGACGTGTTTCTGATGTGGCCGAACACCCTGCCGGAAGTGGCGGCCATCGTCAGTGACATGCGCAGCCGCGCTGCCGGCTTCGACCGCTCGCTGCGATTCGGCTATCGCGTGCACGTGATCGTGCGGGAAACCGAGTCGGCGGCGATCGATGCGTCACGGCGCCTGCTCTCGCGGCTGGACGCGCAGGCGGGTGAGCGGATTCGCGCGCAGTCACTGGACAGCCACTCCGCGGGAGTCCGCGCGCAGGGGGAGCTCCGCGAGGGGGCTGACGCTGATGGCTTTGCCGAGGCCAATCTCTGGACGGGCATCGGCCGTGCGCGCAGCGGCTGCGGTGCGGCCATTGTTGGTGATCCCGATCAGGTGCTCAGCAAGCTCGAGCAGTACATGGCCCTCGGCATCGAGGCGTTCATCCTCTCGGGGTATCCGCACGAGGAAGAGTGTGATCTGTTTGCCCGGTACGTGCTGCCGAAGCTCGATCATGCCGTGCTGACCTGACCGTGGCGGATCAGCCGCAGTCCTTCACGGGCACGGTTCACGTGGTGCGCACTGAAGGTTGCAGACCTTGAAGAATCGGTGGCGGCGCTGCAGGCTCGCGGGGTTCGGTTGCCGGGAACGCGGAATGATCTATCAGGTGAGCGAAGACGAGCGGGCAGCCGGCACGATCGCGGCGGAGAAGCTGTCTGCCATTGCCGGCGACATCGCGATCCGTGGCTACGCGGTGCTCGGCGGGCTGATTCCGGCTGAGTCCTGCTCGTTGCTCGCCGCGTCCATTCTGGAGGACGCTGAGCAGGTTCGCGCGCTGGGCCGGAAGACGCCGCACGAGGAAGCCACCGGAGAGGGACATCTGCAGCTCGGCCTGCGACGTTATGCGCCTTACGTGAGGCCGGAGCTCGTCGCCAGCCCGCTCATCGAGAGCGTCGTTGCGGCGGTGCTCGGTGCAAACGCGTGGCTCGGCTTCTACAGCGGCAACGTGAATCTCCCGGGCAGCACGTACCAGCCGCTGCATTACGACCGCCCGTTCTCCTGGCGAACAAAAGAAAAGGCGGAACGGGACGGCCAGAGCTGGCCGCCACCGACCACCACGCTTTCCTGCTCGGTTGCGCTCACCGAGATCTCGGCGCGCAACGGCGCCACGGAGATCTACCCCGGCACCCACCACGAGACCGCGGTGACGCAATGGCCGCTCGGCGAGCGGATCAGTAAACATCCTGAGCTGATCCACAAGTGGGGGCCGCCGGCACGCATGGCCATTCCCGCCGGCGGTATCTGTTTCCGGGATCCGCGCATGTGGCACCGCGGCGTGCCCAATGAGTCGGACCAGGCGAGACCCATGATTGCGCTCACCTACCATTCGCACCGCTGCCTGCACTGGCGCGGCAGGCTGACGAAGAACCTGAGCGCGGCGGAACTGCAGACATGCTCCGGGAATCCGGCGCTGCGCGTGCTCGACGACGGCGGCCTGGGAGATGGACGGCTG
>CAJICJ010000368.1_pt1 | contig 15098 bp, 14 predicted proteins | sample 9199601 | NCBI WGS metagenome assembly CAJICJ01 (sample SAMEA7708337, study PRJEB35096) | sediment metagenome | biome: marine neritic benthic zone biome [ENVO:01000025]; feature: sediment [ENVO:00002007]; material: shallow marine sediment [ENVO:03000034] sea grass bed [ENVO_01000059] ... | reverse complement strand
TGCCGGAGGGGGCCGCCACTGCGCCGGTGCGCACGGTGATCTGCAGGCAGTGCTCGCCTTCGTACTCTGCTCCGGCCAGGGTCATTGTGCCGCTGACCGGCTCGCCGCTCGCGCTTTCCCCCGTGAAATCCAGAGTCGACTCGGCTTCGTCCTGGCGGAACCGCTTCAGCGCTTTCTTGAGACGATCACCGCTGTCGTCGGTCAGCAGGTCGATCAGCGACAGGCCGAGCAGGTCGTCGGATTCCTCGAAGCCGAACAGCTTCACGTAGGTCTCGTTGGCGTAGATGTGCATGCCTTCGTGGACGTACGCGATAGCGGCTTTGGAACCCTGCAGCAGCAGCTGACAGCGCTGCTCGGCTTCCGCGAGCGCGCGGCGTGTCTCCTTGAGGCTGTCGTGCTGACACACGTGGGCCAGCTCGCGCTTCACCACGAGCACGAGATGCTTCGGCTCGCTGTCGGTCACAACGTCGGCTGCACCCATTTCCATGCCTTCGGCAATGGAGATCGACGCTTTGTCGTTGTTCACGACGATGATCGGTACGTGAGGCGCGTTGGCGCTGAGGCGCGGGATGAGGCGATCGAGATCGGGCAGCGCCGCGTTGCACAGCAGCATGTCCGCGTCGGCCATCGACTCGGCGGCCGTCTGCAGATCGATCAGCTCGGGGCGCGTGGCGATGCCCGCGTCGCGCAGCAACGAATCGAAACGCTGCGCCGCATTCTCCGAGTTCTCAGCGATCAGGAGGCGTACGGGGGCATGTTGGTGTTGTTGCGCTGTCATATCCGTTTTGAAGCCAACGTTACTGCAGCCAACGCTCCCTTACGGAGTGTCGCCGTTCTTATAGTTTTCGATGGTGTCTTTCAGATTGACCATGTTGATGTTCACCCGGGTGTTTTCCAAGTAACCATCCAACATACGAAATGTGAACTGGTTAAAACTTTCCGTTTTGAGTGTGCATTGTCCGAGCTGTGCGGTAGTTTGAATTCCCTGTCTTAACACGTTCACCTTTTGGCCCCTGTGGAACGGAACGGGCGGTGTCACGAGGGACGCCGGCTGGCCGATGGGCGCAAGCTCCGGCAGCAGGAAGCAGCGCGCGTAGTCCGTCGGGCCGCCTTTCTTGTTGATGATGCGGATGGCCACGGGGATAGCGCGCGGTGACAGCAGCTCGATGCCCATGCTCGTGCCTTCGCCGTCCTGGCGGATCCAGCGCACCACGGCGACGCACCAGCGCGGATCGCTCTCGTCGCGGATGGCCACGAGCTCGCCGGTCTGCACGCTCGATGGCAGCGGCTCGTTCCAGCGGATCCGGTAACCACCCGGGCTCGTGTCGAGCGTTGTGGTGTCGTAGAACTTGAAGCTCCCCCGCGGATCTTTCGGATCGCCTTCTCCCTTCTCGCCGAGGAGGATCCTGGTCGGGTCCGAGATGTTCGGATTCACCGGGATCTTCACACGCAGATCGAAGGCGTTGTCCCACACGTCCTTGATTTCTGACGGATTGCTGGTGGAGATGACCCGGGTATCGCTCTCGAGGAACGGGTTCACTTCCTGGCGCAGCGCCGCGTCGCTCGTATCGAGCTGATCGACGAAATCGACCGCGCCGCTGAGGAAGTAGTGTGCCGCGCGGATGCCGATGCACAGCTTCATGCCGCTGGTGGACGGCGCGCGCCGGTGCGCACGCTGGCGCATCACGCCCCAGGCGTCAGCCAGGTGGGACACGAGCTCGGTGGGAAACTGCTCGGGCATGGGCAACGTGCTGTCCATGTCCTTGAGATAACTCTCCAGCTCCCAGACGAGCTGCTCCGTGTGGATGCAGCGCGGCTCGATCGGATTGTCTTCGGCAAGCAGTCGTTCGTAGCCCGGGCCCCGTTCGGAGGCCAGGTCGACGCAGAAGAGCGCGGTGCCGTCCGGTTGCACGAGATCGACCGAGGGCGCCCAGAGCTCCAGGGCGCTGAAGACCAGGCTCAGCTGCCGGTGGCGCAGCTGGTTGGGTTTGCTCAGTGCCACCAGGATCGAGCGCAGGTAGGCGGCCGCCAAGCTCGTCTCGGGCCGGGCGTGGTTTTCCTGATCCACCCACAGGTCGTCCTCCATACCCAGCCGTTCAGCGAGCAGGTAGAGCTGGTTGAGCTCCTGCCACAGGCGATCGGCCGGGGCGACGTAGAACTGCAGGGTGCGCAGCAGAGTGCGGGAGAGATCAGCGAGGGCGCGATGGATCGCGAGGCTGATGGTATCGCGGACGCCCCGTTCATCGGCGTGCGGGAGCGCCGCCAGAATGACGTTCTTGTAGCCAGACGTGAGATTCGTCTGCAGGCGCTGGCCGAGGCGGGCGATCGCGTCGCCGTGGGTGGCGGTGGCCGACTGATCGAGGCGCGCGCAGATGTAGTGCAGCGTCGGCCGCAGGCTCTCCAGCAGCTCCATGCGCTCGGCAAAGCTCACCTCGAGGCGGGCAATTTCGAAAGTTGCCTGACGGATCTGCGTGGCAGTATCCGCCGTGTTCGCCATGGGCAGGCTGCCGATCCAATCGGCCAGCGATCCCGGATCGGGCTCACAGAACGAGAGTGCGGTGAGCTCGGTGTCCGGCGCAGTGATCCCAACTGTCATGCTCTTGTCCATAAAGCGTCCGAGTAAGCGGCTATCAGTGCGCGCAGCAAGGTAAATGGTGGGGTCCTTCAGGGCCGGTCAGTATAGGTAAATGTGCCGACGGGAAAAGTGACGCCGCGCAACCCCCGGAAACCGCGTGGTGCTTGACGGCCAGCGAATTTCAACTCCTCGCGCAGACCGGCTATGATGCGCGCCTTCCGCCGGTTGGCGATAGCTGCGACGCGCTCATCATGGCAAGCTACTCGACGAATGAATTCAAATCCGGGCTCAAGGTGCTGCTCGAGGGAGAGCCCTGCTCCATTCTCGAAAACGAGTTTGTCAAACCGGGCAAAGGCCAGGCGTTCAACCGGGTGAAGTTCCGCAACCTCAAGACCGGTCGCGTCTGGGAGCGCACCTTCAAATCCGGCGAGAGCATCGAGGCCGCGGATGTGCTCGAAAGTGACATGGAGTACCTCTACGAGGACGGCGAGTTCTGGCACTTCATGAAGACCGATGGCAGCTTCGAGCAGGTGGCCGCGCCGGAAGCGGCTGTTGCCGAGATCCGGAGCTGGCTCAAGGAGCAGGAAGTCTGCCAGGTGACGCTCTGGAACGACGCGCCGATCTCCGTGACGGTACCTAACTTCGTGGAGCTCGAGGTCACCGAGACCGATCCGGGCATCAAGGGTGACACCGCCCAGGGTGGCACGAAGCCGGCAACGCTGAGCACCGGCGCGGTGATCAAGGTGCCCCTGTTCATCAATGTGGGCGACGTGCTCAAGATCGACACCCGCTCGGGCGACTACGTCTCCCGCGCCTGAGCGCGGATCTCCTCATGATCGATGACTGGCGTCCGAGCTGTCCGCTCGACGCCCTCGAGGCGCGCGCGGCGTTGCTGCGCGAGGTTCGTGAGTTCTTCCACGAGCGGGGCGTGCTCGAGACGCTCACGCCGGTGCTGGCCTCACACACCGTGACCGACGTGCACATCGAATCCGTGGGCGCAGGGCGCCACGGCTTCCTGCAGACCTCTCCCGAGTACCATCTCAAACGACTGCTGGCGGCTGGCGCGCCGTCGCTCTACCAGATTGGCCCCGCGTTCCGCGCGGGCGAGGTGGGGCGCCTGCACAATCCGGAGTTTCTGCTGCTCGAGTGGTACCGGCTGGGCTGGGACGAGACCCGTCTCATGCAGGAGGTGGCGGAGCTCGTCTCGACGGTGCTCGGTCCGGGGAAGTTCGTGGAGCACGCATACGCCGATCTCGTGGGTGACCTGCATCGGCCCGCGGAGGAGCTCGATCTGGCGCTTGTGGATGCGCTCGACGGGCTTGGTCCCGGTCGCTGGTTCGTCACCCGGTACCCGGCTGCGCAGGCAGCGCTTGCCCGGCTGCACCCGGACGATCCGAGCGTCGCCACCCGCTTCGAGCTGGTGGTCGACGGGGTGGAGCTGGCCAACGGCTATCACGAGCTCACCAACGCGGACGAGCAGCGTCGCCGCTTCGCAGCGGACATCGAGCAGCGGCGCCGGCACGCCCGGGTGGAACCCGAGATCGACGAGCGGTTTCTCGCGGCCCTCGATGCGGGACTGCCGGACTGTGCCGGCGTGGCGCTTGGGCTCGACCGCCTGCTGATGCTGCGCCTCGGCGCGTCGAGCCTCGCTGATGTGCTGCCGTTTCCGGCGGATCGGGCCTGAGGCGGAGCTTCAACGCAGCCGCGCGATGACCTCGCCCATGCGCACCGACGTGCTGGCCCGGCACTTTTCCTCCAGCACCGCCGCGTCCCGCTCGAGACAGACGATTGCGGTGGAGCCGAGCAGGAACCGACCGATCTCAGCGCCCCGTTGGAAAACCTGTTTCTCGGCGGTGCCGGCGTAGCTGCGATCCTCGATTGCCCGGTAGGGTGAGCTCGGCCCTGGCCAGACCGTCTCGATGCTCGCCACGATCATTGCACCTACGAGCACCACCAGCATCTCCCCGTGCGCGGTGTCGAAATGACACACGAGTCGCTCGTTGCGTGCAAAGAGACCTTCGATGGCCGTCTCGGTGGCCGCGTTCACCGAGTAGAGCGCTCCCGGCACCGCGCGCGTGCGCGTCAACGTGCCGGCCAGAGGCAGGTGCACGCGGTGGTAGTTGCTGGGTGCCAGATAAACCGTGGCGAACAGCCCGCCCTCGAACCGGGGCACCGGCATGCCGATCAGCGTCTCGAGCCGGTAGGTGTGGCCTTTGGCCTGCAGGAGCTGGCCGTCCTCGATGCGCCCCGCCTGGCTGACCGTGCCGTCTGCCGGGCTCACTACAGCGTCGGGATCCGCACAGATCGGACGCGCGCCCGCTTTGAGCTCGCGGGTAAAGAAATCGTTGAAGCTGCTGTAGTCGGTGAGCGCTTCCCGGGCGGCTTCGCTCAGTTCGACGCCGTAGGCGCTTGCGAAGGTGCGGATCAACGGATCCCGGATCCAGGCAGCTTCTGCGCGCGCCAGCCAGCCCGCGGCGCGCGACAGCCCGTGCTGCGGCAGGCTGCGTTGCAGCGCGGCGAAAGCACGGCTCATGCGGGCAGGTCGCCGCCCGTGACCACCGGCGTGTCGTCACGGTTACCCCACTCAACCAGGAGCCGTGGTAGCCGCGGATCTCGCGAAACCCGAGCAGGCGTCCGATCATGTAAGAGAGGCCCGAGCGGTGATGCGTCTGGCAATGGGTGATGATGCGGCGCTCCCGGTCGACGCCAGCGGCGGCGAGAAAAGGTTCGAGGTCCGTGCGCAGGCGCAGCGCGCGGTCGTGGTCCTTGAGCAGCTCCCAGTCGGTGTTTACCGCGCCGGGCACGTGGCCCGCCCGGGCGGAGCCGCTGCGGAGACCTGCAAACTCTTCCGCCGAGCGCACGTCCCAGACGAGCGTATCGGGATCGTCGATTGCGGCCAGCACGTCTTCGAGCTCTGCGATGGGCGCTGGATCCACGGTCACCGTCACCTCGGTTGCATCCGGCTGCGCACCCGCGCCGGTGGCGAGCGGGCGTCCTTCGGCATGCCAGGCGTGCAGCCCGCCGTCCAGGTAGCGCCAGTGCGGATGCCCGACCACGTCGAGTGTCCACGCGAGCCGGCCTGCCCAGCCACCGCCCTCGTCGTCGTAGAGCACGAACCGGGTATCCGCCGTGAGGCCGAGGCGACCGAGTAGCGCATTGAGCCGCACGGTGGCCGGCAGGCGTCCGGGAGCGGGCGGGGTGCCGTCGACGAGCTCTGTCGGCGCCACGTGCACAGCCCCCGGGATGTGGTGCTGCTCGAACAGTGCCGGCGAGGTGACGTGCACGAGGCGCAGCGACGCCGGCGGCTCGGCAAGCGCGCTGGCGAGCCCTTCACAGCTGATGAGGGTCGGCTGGACGATCGGGTATCTCCATCGGAAACTGTGCGACCATGTTAGCGGTTAACCGCCGGTTGCGGATATCGCAGCCACGGCGCCGGCGCTGAGCGGCCGCTTTGTGCAGGCAACGCCACGCGGCCGCTGCGGCGAACCTGACCGGTCAACGCACACAACAACAGGAGTTGAGCAGGGTGACGAGCAACCTGGTGTGGATGGATCTCGAGATGACCGGGCTCGATCCCGTGAACGACGTGATCATCGAGATGGCCACGATCGTCACGGACAGCAATCTTCAGCTCGTTGCGGAAGGCCCGGTCATTGCCGTTCATCAGAGCGACGAGCGGCTCGCGGGCATGGACGAGTGGAACCAGACGCACCACGGCGCGTCGGGGCTCATCGATCGGGTACGGGCGTCACGGGTCTCGACGGTCGAGGCCGAGGCGCAGACGCTGGCGTTCCTCGAGAATCACGTGGAGCGCAACTCGGCGCCGCTGTGCGGCAACTCCGTATGGCAGGATCGGCGCTTTCTCGCCCGCTACATGCAGACGCTGGAGAGCTATCTCCACTACCGGATCATCGACGTGAGCTCGGTGAAAGAGCTGGCGCGGCGCTGGCGGCCGGAGCTCATGAAAGGTCTCACCAAGCGCAACACGCATACGGCCCTGGCGGACATCCGCGAGTCCATCGACGAGCTCAAGTTCTATCGCGAGCACTTTCTGCGGCTGGAGTAGCCGCGCCCAGACGCTCCAGCGCCCAGTCGATGTGCTCGCGCACCAGCACGCTCGCGTCCACGCGGCGGCGGCGCAGCACGTCGATCGCGGCTGCATCTGCCGGGCCGTTGCCGAGCGCCACCGCCACGTTGCGCTGCCACTGCTCGTAGGAGACGCGGCGGATTGCCGAGCCTTCGGTCATGGCGAGAAACTCCGCTTCCGTCCACGCCATGAGCTCGTGCAGCGCGCGCCCTTCGAGGCCGTTGCGCGGCGCGAAGTCGGCCTCCACGGTAGCGGGCGCCTCCCGGTTCCACGGACAGTACAGCTGGCAGTCGTCACAGCCGAAGACGCGGTTGCCCATGAGCGGGCGCAGCGCCACCGGGATGGCGCTCTTGTGCTCGATCGTGAGGTAAGAGATGCAGCGCCGTGCGTCGACCTGTTTGGGCCCGACGATGGCGTTCGTGGGGCACACGGTGATGCACGCGCGGCAGCTGCCACACTGGTCCGGGGGGTGCGGTGGGTCCACCGGCAGCGGCACGTTGGTGTAGATCTCACCCAGGAAGAACCACGAGCCTGCCTCCCGGTCGAGCAGCAGGCTGTGCTTGCCGATCCAGCCGAGTCCCGCTTTCTCACCCAGCGCTTTCTCGAGCACGGGCGCGGAATCGGTAAACGCCCGGGACCTCGCGTCAGCGTCGTTCAGCGTTTCGTTGATGCGGCGGGCGAGCCGCGCGAGGCGGCGCCTGAGCACCTTGTGGTAGTCGCGTCCGAGCGCGTAGCGGGACACGTACGCCGCCCCGGGATTGTCCAGCACGCGCAGCGGTTGCGTTTGCGGCGCGAGGTAGTTCATCCGCGCGCTGATGATGCGGCAGGTGCCGGGCTCCAGCGCATCCGGCTGCAGGCGCTTTTCCAGGTTGCGCTCGAGGTAGCCCATCTCCCCCTGGAAGCCCCGTTCGAGCCAGGCGCGCACGTGGGGCTCGTGTGCTGAGAGGTCGAGATCGGTCACGCCGATGGCCTGGAAGCCGAGCGCGCGAGCCCACTCGGCAATCTGGTCTTTGAGACGTCGGTAGTCCAAAGTGCTCTGCCGTGATGCTGCCCCGAGAGTATATCCGTGCCGCTGTCCGGCGCGTGGGGCCCACACGGGAGTTGCCAATGGAGACACTGTATACCGGCGCGCAGTGCCGCGAGCTCGATCGTATTGCCATCGAGGAGCAGGGCGTGCCCGGCTTCGAGCTGATGCTGCGCGCGGGCCGCGCGGCGTTCGAGGCGCTGCTGCGCGGCTGGCCGCAGGCGCGGGCACTCTCGGTGCTGTGTGGTAAAGGGAACAACGCCGGTGACGGCTACGTGGTCGCCGGGCTCGCGCAGGAGCTCGGGCTCGACGTGCAGCTGGTGCAGCTCGGCACCGCGGATGCGCTCTCCGGCGATGCGGCAACGGCCCGGGACTGGGCGCTTGCGCGCGGCGTGGTGCCGCAGGAGGTGGACGGCACGCTGCCGGCGCTGACCGGTGACGTGCTGGTTGATGCCTTGCTGGGCACCGGATTGAGCGGGCCCCTGCGGGAAGCGTTCGAGGTGGCCGTGCAGGCGATCAACGCAGCCGCCAGGCCCGTGCTCGCGATCGATATCCCGACCGGGGTCATTGCCGCCACGGGCGCAGTGCCGGGGAGCTGCGTGCGTGCCTCTGTTACGGTGACGTTCATCGGTCGGAAGATCGGCCTGCATACCGGCGCGGGGGCAGCGGCGGCGGGCCGGGTCGTGTTTGCGGATCTGGGTGTCGGCGACGATGTCCGTGGCCGCGTTGCCGGGGTGCCCTTCACCACGTTTGCGGACGCCTGCGCGCGCTACCCGCTGCCGCAGCGCGGCCCGGATGCCTACAAGCAGGCGCTCGGGCACGTGCTGGTCGTCGGCGGCGATCGATCGATGGGCGGTGCGCCGCTCATGGCCGCCGAGGCGGCGCTGCGCGTCGGCGCGGGCATGGTGACGGTGATCACCCGACCTGAGCATCGCAATGCCGTGCTCGCCCGACGGCCCGAGGTCATGGTGGCGGATGCGGAGGACGCTGCGCTGCGCGCATCGCTCTACGGCAAAGCCTCGGTGCTGGTGGTGGGCCCGGGACTCGGACGTGAACCGTGGGGGCGGGCGCTGCTGCGCGAAGCGGTCGAAAGCGCTCTGCCGATGGTGCTCGATGCGGATGGCCTGCACGGACTTGCCGAGCTTGCGCTCGAAGCCGAAGGACCGATGGTGGTCACGCCGCACACCGCGGAAGCGGCGGCATTGCTCGGCTGCACGATCCGGGAGGTGCAGGACGACCGGCCGGCCGCGGCGGCTGCCCTCGCTGAGCGGATTCGCGGCGTTGGCGTGCTCAAAGGTGCCGGGACGGTCGTGGCGAGCGCCGCGCGGGAGACGCCGGCGCTCGATGTCTGCAGACACGGGAATCCGGGCATGGCCACGGCGGGTATGGGTGACGTCCTCGCCGGCATGGTCGGCGGGCTGCTCGCGCAGGGTCTCCCGCCTGAAGGCGCGGCGCTCGTCGGCGTGACGCTGCACAGCCTGGCCGGTGACGAGGCCGCGCGACGGGTCGGTCAACGCAGCCTGCTCGCCACCGATCTTCTGGCGGACGTGATCGAGCTGCTGCGTGTGACGGATGCTGCCGAGTGACGCGGATCTCCGAGTATCTGGCGGACGAAGCGGCCACCCTGGTGCTGGGTGGCCGCCTCGCGGCGCTGCTTCGCGAGCCGCAGCGGCAGCGCTCGGTCGTGCTGCTGCACGGGCAGCTGGGCGCTGGCAAGACCACCCTGGTGCGGGGCATACTGCGCGCGCTCGGCCATCAGGGCGCCGTGAAGAGCCCGACATACACGCTGCTCGAGCCTTACGACTCGGTGCATCCGATGGTTTATCATTTCGATCTGTATCGGATCGGCGATAGCGAAGAGCTGGATTACATCGGTTTTGACGAGCTGCTCGACGCGGATGCCCTGAAGCTGATCGAGTGGCCCGAGCGGGCGCAGGATCGCCTGCCGGAGCCGGACGTCGACATCCGTTTGAGCCTCGAAGGAGAGGGCCGGCGTATTGAAGTCACCACTCGCTGAACGCCTCGTCCCCACCACATCGCTGCTGCGGCTGGCGCCGCTGCTCTGCCTGCCTCTGCTCCTCGTTGCTCCGCTCGCGCCCCTCTTCGCCGCGGCGCTCGAGAACGTGCGCATTCACGAGGCGCCGGACTACACGCGGGTCGTGTTCGACATCTCCGGCCCGGTCAGCTACCAGCTGTTCGAGCTCGACGATCCTGCGCGCGTGGTCATCGATCTCGCAAACACCCGCGCGGTGGGCGACTTCGATCCACGGTACGTGGCCGTTGGCCGCGAGCGCGTCGCCAAGGTGCGCACGTCGGCGCGCGGTGACGGCTACCGTGTCGTGCTCGACGTGAAGATGCCGGTGCGTCCCGAAGGCTTCACCCTCGAGCCCGTGCCGCCTTACGGTCATCGCCTGGTGGTCGATCTGTACGGCGGCGGCACGGAGCGCAGCAGGCCCCAAGCCGTGCCGAAGCCCGACGGCCGCCGCGACGTGGTGATTGCCATCGACGCCGGGCACGGCGGTGAGGATCCCGGCGCGACCGGACCCGGTGGCGTGCGGGAGAAAGACGTCGTGATGAGCATTGCCCGGCGTCTCGAGCACAAGCTTGCCGCGGTCGAAGGTTATCGCCCGGTGATGGTGCGCACCGGCGACTACTACCTCGCGCACCGCAAGCGCACGGCCGCTGCGCGCGACGTGCGCGCGGATCTCTTCGTCTCCATCCACGCGGACGCCTTCAAGATCCCGAGCGTTTACGGCGCCTCGGTCTACACGCTGTCGGACAAGGGTGCCTCCAGTGAAACTGCCCGCTGGCTTGCAGAGAAGGAGAACAGCTCCGATCTGATCGGCGGGGTGGGCGGCGTCAGCCTCGACGACAAGGACGATCTGCTTGCCCACGTGCTGCTCGATCTGTCGATGGACGCCAACCGCTCGGCCTCCATCGATGTGGGCAGCGAGATCATCCGCACCCTCAAGCCCGTGGTGAGCAAGCTCCACAAGAAGCGGGTGGAGCAGGCCGGATTCCTGGTGCTGAAATCTCCGGACATCCCGTCGGTGCTGGTGGAGACCGGCTTCATCTCCAACCCCGACGAGGCCCGCCGGCTCGCATCGAGCGGCTATCAGGAGGCGCTGGCTGATGCCATCTATTCCGGAATTCGCAACTACATGTCGGTCAGCGCGCCGGACGGCACGCTGATTGCGCACCGGCGTGCCCAGGGTGAGCGGCAGTACACGATCTCGAGTGGCGACACGCTGTCGGCGATTGCGGTGCGCTACGGGGTGAGTGCGCGGCGGATCAAGGAGGCGAACGGGATGCGCTCGGATGTGATCCGGGTGGGCCAGGTGATCACGATTCCGGCCAGCTGAACGCGCCTCGCTCGAACGTCGGCGCTTGGCGTGCAGATCTGTGGTTACCGCTGACTAAAACGTTTGCGAACACCCTGCCGAAAATGGCAACCCACGTCTCCAACTACCGCATCCCTGGACGATGCTTCAGGGGCGGTGCCGGGAAGTGCTCAGCGGCTCACTCTGAGCGGCGCCGCGCGCGCCGGGCTGACGCGTAGCGGCAGAACGGGGCGCAAGGGAACCGCGGAGCGGCGCTGCGGTGAGCCGCTGAGCACTTCCCGGCACCGCCCGTGCAACACACCTCCGAGGACGACGGGATTACAATGTCAGGATGAGTGTGAGAATTGCGCAGCTCGACGAGGTCGTCGCGAATCAGATTGCCGCTGGCGAGGTGGTGGAGCGGCCGGCGTCGCTGGTCAAGGAGCTGCTCGAGAACAGCCTCGACGCGGGCGCGTCGCGCGTCGAGATCGTCACCGAGCAGGGCGGCGTCAAACGGGTGCAGGTGCGCGACGACGGCACCGGCATTCATGCGGACGACCTGCGGCTGGCGCTCAGCCGTCACGCCACCAGCAAGATCCACTCGGCGGACGATCTCGAAGGGGTGGAGAGCCTGGGCTTTCGCGGGGAGGCGCTCGCGAGCATGGCGTCCGTAGCCCGCGTGGCCGTGGTGAGCCGCCCGGCCACGGCGGCGCAGGGATTCGGCATCGAGGTGGATGGCGGTCGTGAGGTGGGGTTTGCGCCGCGGCCGCATCCGCTCGGCACCACCGTCGAGGTGAGCGATCTTTTCTTCAACACGCCCGCGCGGCGCAAGTTCCTGAAAGCCGAGCGCACCGAGCAGACCCACATCGACCGCGTCGTGCGGGCGCTGAGCCTCGCCCATTTCGATGTCGGCTTCGAGCTGGCTCAGGGTGTGGGGCGGGGAGCGCTCAGGCTGCCTGCCGGGGCACCCGAGCCGCGCCTTGCGCGGGTGCTGAGCGAGGATTTCGTGACGCGCTCGGTGCTCGTGGACGAGTCCCGCGACGATCTGCGGATCTTCGGCTGGGTGGGCCTGCCGACCCACTCGCGCAGCCAGACCGATCAGCAGTATTTCTTCGTCAACGGGCGCATGGTGCGCGACAAGCTGGTCGGGCATGCTGTGCGTCAGGCTTACCGTGACGTGCTGTTTCACGGCCGGCATCCGGTGTTCGTGCTGTTCCTGGAGGTGCCGGCACGCAGCGTGGACGTGAACGTGCACCCGACCAAGCACGAGGTGCGCTTCCGCGACGCGCGGATGGTCCACGATTTCGTCTTCGGCATGCTCAACCGGGCGCTGCGTGGCGTGCGCCCGGACACCACCGCCGCGCCGGTGCTGCCACGGGCGGAAACCCTCGGCGTCGACCCCGCAACCGGGGAGATCCGCGAGCTGCCGCTCGCGCAGTCACAACCATCTCTCGCGCCGGGGCATTCTCCGTACGCGGCGCATGGCGGCGCACCCGGGGGTTTCGTTCAGCCGGCGGCGGAGCTCGCCCATGCCGCCCGGCTGGCACCCGGGGCCCAGGCTCCGGCGGGAGAGGCGTCGCCGGGGGAGGAGGCGGTGCGCGAAGGCGGCGTGCCGCCGCTCGGCTTTGCGCTCGCCCAGCTGCACGGCATCTACATCCTCGCGCAGAACGCCGACGGCCTGGTGCTGATCGACATGCACGCGGCCCACGAGCGCATCACCTACGAAGCGCTGAAAGAGCAGTGTGGCGCCGGCATCGTGGCGAGCCAGCCGCTGCTCGTGCCGCTCGTGCTGAACGTGAGCGATGCGGAGGCGGATCTGGTCGAAGAGGTGGCGGGCTCGCTGGCGTCGCTCGGGCTTGTCATCGAGCGCAGCGGTGAGCGCGCGGTGGCCGTGCGGGAAGTGCCGGCGCTGCTTGCGGGCGGGGATGTGGAACGACTTGTCAGGGACGTGCTGGCCGATCATGTCGAGTTCGGGGTCAGCCAGCGCCTGGAGGCGCTGCAGGAGCGGCTGCTGGCGACCATGGCGTGCCATGGCTCCGTGCGGGCGCACCGCCAGCTCACGGTGCCCGAGATGAACGCGCTGCTGCGCGACATGGAAACCACCGAGAATGCCGGCCAGTGCAATCATGGCCGACCGACCTATCTGGTGCAGTCCCTCGAGGACCTCGACCGGCTGTTCCTGCGCGGGCAGTAGATGTCCAACCCCCACCCTGCGGCGGTGCCGCCCGTCGTGGTGCGCGAGGTGCCGGCCATGTTGGGCGAGGTCGATGTGGCCGGCCTGGTCCGCGACCTCGCCGACGAACTGGCCGAGCTGGGCCAGACCCTCGGTCTCAAGGAACGCCTGGACCAGGTCTGCTCGACCCTGGCCTGCCACGGCTCGGTGCGCGCCGGGCGGCGGCTCAACCTGGAGGAGATGAACGCCCTCCTGCGCCAGATGGAAGAGACCCCCCATTCCGGCCAGTGCAATCATGGCCGACCGACCTATGTAGAGCTGAAGCTGGCCGATATCGAGCGCCTGTTCGGCCGGCGCTAGCCAGCGCCGAATCGGCCCTCGAAAGCCGCTTAGGCCTTGACTCAAGTCAATGTGACATGCGGCATTCCGGCCGCTAATAGATGGAATGCGAAGGCGGGTGCGCTGGGGCGCCCAACCCGTCGCCGGTGGAACAAGGAGCGACAATGCAGATTCCCCTAGAGGTCACCTTCCACAACATGGACCGCTCCGACGCGGTCGAGACGAACATCCGCGAAAAGGCCGACAAGCTGGAACGCTACTTCGACCGGATCATCGGGTGCCGCGTCGTGGTCGAGGCGCCGCACAAGCACAGCCGCAAGGGTAAGCTGTTCGACGTGCGCATCGACATCAGCGTTCCCGGCAAGGAGATCCTGGTCAATCGGAATGGTCCGAAGAACCACGCCCACGAGGATGTCTACGTCGCCATCCGCGACGCCTTTGCCGCGGCGGGCCGCCGGCTCGAGGATCACGCGCGCAAGGCGCGCGGCGACGTCAAGACCCACGAGGCGCCGCCCCACGGCAGGGTAGCCAGGCTGTTTCCCTACGAGGGCTACGGCTTCATCGCGATGAGCGACGGCCGCGAAATCTACTTCCACAAGAACAGCGTGGTGAACGCACAGTTCGACAAGCTGGAGGTCGGCTCCGAGGTGCGCGTGGTCGAGGCGCACGGCGAGAGCGCCGTGGGGCCGCAGGCCAGCACGGTGACGCCCATAGGCAAGCACCACATCGTCGAATAGCCCGGACCCGGACCGGCCGGACCCCTTATTCCGATATGTAATTCAACCGGCCCGGGCCTCGCCCTTCGACAGGCTCAGGGTGAGGCCCTCATGCTGAGCTTGTCGAAGTATGAGGGCCATTCTCGATGGTCGCGTTTATGGGCTCACCTGCTTTAGTCCGGCGCGCAGGAAGACGACGCGCGCCTTGCCGTACTTGCGCTCGTCCAGCGCCGCGAATTCGGCGGGGGGCTCGAACGGCTCCTTGGCCATGAGTTCGACGACCGCGAGCGCGCCGGGCGCCAGCCATCCGGCGGCCAGCAACGCCAGCAGCGCGGGCGGCCCCAGGCCCTGATTGTAGGGCGGGTCCATCAGGACCAGGTCGCAGGGCGCCGGCGCGGCGGGCGGACGCAGCACATCGCAGGCCAGCAGCGCGGTGTCCGCTTCCGCGCGCAGGGCCGCGACGTTGCGCCGGCACACCGCCAGGGCGGCGGCCTGATCCTCCATGAACGTGACGTGCGCGGCGCCGCGCGACAGCGCCTCGAGACCGAGCGCGCCGGTTCCGGCGAAGGCGTCGAGCACCCGCGCCCCGGCGAGTGGGTTCCCCGGCGCCTCGGCCGCGCGGCGCCAGTCCAGCTTGCCCTGACCGAGGATGTTGAAGATCGCCTCTCGGGTGCGGTCGGCGGTCGGCCGCACGCCCAGGCCCTCCGGCGCCTCCAGGCGCCGGCCCCTATGCCGGCCCGCGACGATTCGCATCGCTGCCTCTTGGCCCGGTTGCGCGCCGGCTTCGCTTCGCCTTGCGCCTGCCGGGCTTCTTGGGGCGCGGCTTGGCCCGCGCGGTGCCGACCTTGCGCTCCCGCGCCCGCG
>CAJICJ010000225.1_pt1 | contig 15525 bp, 9 predicted proteins | sample 9199601 | NCBI WGS metagenome assembly CAJICJ01 (sample SAMEA7708337, study PRJEB35096) | sediment metagenome | biome: marine neritic benthic zone biome [ENVO:01000025]; feature: sediment [ENVO:00002007]; material: shallow marine sediment [ENVO:03000034] sea grass bed [ENVO_01000059] ... | reverse complement strand
GGAGAGGGTGGGCTGTCGTCATCGGTCTGCTGTGCACGGACGCTGCGGCCGCGGCGAGCCCCCCGGCAGCAGCGAGCGGGGCAGCCCGGACCGATGTAGAGCCCGGTCCCATGCAGAACGTGCAGGTCTGGCTCGGCGCCGTGGATACCGACGACGGACTCACCCGCAACGACGCGCTCACCGGTGATGATCTCGAGGGTGATCTCGGGACGCTGCCTTATCTCGGCGGCGCCAGCCAGCGCCTGTGGGGCAATCGCCTCCAGTACGGCTTTGAGGGTGGTGGGCTCGTCACCTGGAAGAACGAATCCACGAGCTTCCGCGGCGGCGGCAACACGGTGCTGATCCGCATCGACAACACGTTCTTCTCTGTGGAGTTTTTCATGGGCGCCGTGCTGAGCGTGCAGCTCGCCCGGGGGCTGCGGATCTACGGAGCAGCGGGACCGGCCATTGCCTACGGCTATCTCAGTGACGACGATGACGAGGAGGGCGAAGAGGTGATGAGCACCAGCAGCACGAGCATTACTTTCGGTAACGACAACCACTCGGGATCTCTGACCGCGTACGGCCGTGCGGGTATCGAGTTCGAGACCCCCGGTGGCATCACCTTCGGCGCCCACGCCCGCTACGCGCCCCACGAGTTCGATTTCGACGACGGTGGCGAGCTCGAGCTCGACAGCGTGCAGTATTTTCTGAGCATCGGGGGGCGCCTGTGAGGCACGTGCTCTTCCTGGCGGCTCTGGTGCTCTGCACGGTTGACGGCCACGCCTCGGCCGCTGCGCCGTTTGACGATCCTGACGCGGTTCGGCTGCAGGACTACCTGCCGATGACCGCGGAGGGTTACGACGACACGCTGCCAACACCCGCCAGCGTGCTCGGTCACGAGATCGGCGAGCGGTTTGCGCGCCACGACCTGGTGGTGGCCTGGTTCCGCGCTCTGGCGGACGCCTCACCGCGGGTCAGCGTCGTGGATATCGGTACGACCTACGAAGGTCGCCCGCAGATCACGGCGATCATCACGAGCTCGGGCAACCAGCGCAATCTCAACCGTCTGCAGGAGCAGCACCTCATCGGTGAGCGCAGCGCGCCGCTGTTCACCTGGCATGGCTACAGCGTGCACGGCAACGAGGCGAGCGGCACCCAGGCGGCGATGGCCGTTGCCTGGTATCTGGCGGCGAGCCGTGATCCGAAGGTCACCGAGCTGTTGCGCTCCGCCGTCGTGATGATCGATCCGTCGCTGAACCCCGACGGCTATGGCCGCTTCTCCGGCTGGGCCAACCAGGCCGGGGGCCGGGTGCCCGTGGAGGAACCGCTGCATCGTGAGCGGGCGGAGTCCTGGCCGGGGGGGCGCACCAACCACTACTTCTTCGATCTGAACCGGGACTGGCTGCTGCTGCAGCATCCGGAATCCCGCAACCGGGTGCGCTTCCTCACCGGCTATCAGCCTCACGTGCTCACCGATCACCACGAGATGGGCGCTGACCGTACCTTCTTCTTCCAGCCCGGCGCAGCCACCCGCTGGCATCCGCTGATCCCGGACGCCAACCGGCGGCTGACCGAGCAGCTCGGGCGCTTTCACGCGCGTGCGCTCGATGGAGCCAGCCGCCTGTACTACAGCGGTGAGTCTTATGACGACTTCTACCCGGGCAAAGGTTCCACCTGGCCGGACCTTCAGGGCAGCGTGGGCATCCTCTTCGAGCAGGCGAGCCCGCTAGGCCGTGCCCGCGCGACAGCCCAGGGCCGGCTGACGCTACCCATGGCCGTGCACAATCACGTGCTCACCTCGATCTCGACGCTGCGCGGCGCGCAGGCGCTTGCGGACGAGATCAAAGCGTATCGACGCAGCTATCTGGAAGGGGACCTGGTGCCGAACGGCTTGCCGGCCGGATGGATTTTTGACGACGGTGGCGACCCCGGCCGTGCGCGCGCGATGCTCGACGTGATTCGCGGCCAGGGGCTCGAGGTGTTCGGCGTTGCCGGTCGAGTGCAGATTGAGGGATTGAGCTTCGAGGCGGGTCGCAGCTGGGTGGTGCCGACGCTCGGCCCGCAGGCGCCGCTGGCGCACGCGTTGTTTGCCACGTCCACGACGTTCGAGGACTCGACGTTCTACGACGTATCGGCGTGGACGCTGCCGCACGCGTTCGGGGTGAACGCGGCGCCCGTGCGGCGCATGCCCACCGCGCTCGCCAACGGCGCTGAGGTGTCCCGCGACTATCTCGTGCGCGGTCCGCGCAGCGCGATGGCCTGGGTGCTGCCCTGGGACGACTACTTTGCACCCGGCGTGCTGCATCGGCTGCAGGCGGCAGGGGTGCGCGGGCGCGTTGCGCTCGAGCCGTTCACCGGGACGAGTGATGGCCGTGACGTGCAGTTTGCGGCCGGGGCGGTGATCTTCCACGCTGCGGACTTTCCGGCTGCAGAGGAACGCCCGGCGGATCTGCTCGCGCGTGTCGCGGACGGCGAAGCGCCGTTCGTCGGGCTCGACTCGGGGCTCACCAGCGTGGGTCCGGAGCTCGGCAGCCCCAGGGTGGTGCCGCTCGAATCGGCGCGGGTTGCGCTCGTGGCCGGACCTGGCGTGAATGCCTACGCCGCGGGCAGCATCTGGCACATGCTCGATGCACGGCTGCGGATTCCGGTGGCGCTGGTGCGCCCCCTCGATCTGTCTGCCGCCGTGCTCGCGCGGCACAGCCATCTGATCATGGTGGACGGCGAGTACGAGGGGATCGGCGAGGAAGCGCGAGCCGCCATCGATCGCTGGGTGCAGGAGGCGGGCGGCGTGCTGGTGCTGACCCGCGGAGCCGCCACGTGGGCGCAGTCACTCGGCTGGCTGCCGGCGCCGGAGCCGGTGGAACCGGCGCCGCCGGCAAACCACCCCTACGGCGACATGGCAGCGCTGGACGGGGCGCAGCAGGTGGGCGGCGCGGTGCTCGAGGTTGCGCTCGATGCCACCCATCCTCTCGCCTTCGGCATCGGCAAGCGCAACGTGGGTCTGCTGCGGCGCGGCCGCACGGCGCTTGCGGTGCCGGCAGACAATCCGTTCACCAGGGTGGGTGCCTACTCGGAGGCACCGCTTCTCAACGGCTACCTGCCGGACGGTTATGCCGCCGAGATAGCCGGCGAGCCGGCCATTGTTGCCGTGCCGCGTGGTGAGGGTGTGGTGGTCGCGTTTGCCGACGATCCGGCGTTCCGGGCCATCTGGTGGGTGGGTCAGCGTCTCGTGAGCAATGCGGTGGCGTTTGGTTCGGTGATCCGTGCGCCTGAGGGAGTTTACGGCGTGCCGCCGGCGAGCTCCTCGAGCAGTCGGGCCACCTTGCGCGGCGAGCCGGTGCGGCGTGCCAGCAGCCGGTAGAACGCCGGCACGATGAACAGCGTCAGCAGCGTTGCGAGTGACACCCCCGAGAAAATCACGATACCGAGCACATTGCGGCTTTCAGCGCCCGCACCCGTTGCGAGGATGAGCGGAATCGATCCCATGACCGTCGAGATGGTGGTCATCAGGACGGGGCGCAGGCGGATGCCGGCCGCCTCGAGGATGGCCTCCTCGAAGTCGCGTCCCGCATCGCGCAGCTGATTGATGAACTCGACGATCAGCACCCCGTTCTTCGAAGCGATCCCGATGAGCATGACAATGCCGATCTGGCTGTAGATGTTGAGCGTCAACCCTGTCAGGTGCAGACCGAGAAGAGCCCCTGCGATGGCCATCGGCACCGACAGGAGGATGACAAACGGATGCACGAAGCTCTCGAACTGCGCGGCCAGCACGAGAAAAACGATCAGCAGCGCGATGGCGAACGTGAACGCCAGGCTGCCGGATGCCTCCTTGTACTCCAGAGACTCCCCTCGGTAGTCGATCTGGGCGGATTCCGGCAGCTCGCTCGCCACCGTGTCCTCGAGGAATCTGAGCGCATCGCCGAGGGCGTAGCCGGGATTCAGCCCGGCGGTCAGCGTGATCGTGCGCAGCCAGTTGTAGCGGTTGAGCGTTGCGGCGCCGGCCGTTTCCTCCAGGTAGATCAGGTTCGACAGGGGAATGAGCCTGCCGCTCGTCTCCGAGCGGACGTAGATGTTCTGCAGGTCGCGGGCGGTTGCACGCTGCTCCTCGCGCGCCTGGAGGATCACGTCGTACTCCTCGCCGTCCTGCACGAACGTGGTGACCCGGCGCTCGCTCATCATCGCGCCGAGCGTGCTGCCGATGTTCTGCACGGACACGCCGAGCGCTGCCGCGCGGTTCTTGTCGATCCGGACCACCACCTGCGGCTGGGTTTCCTTGTAATCGCTGTCGATGCGCGCAAGGCCGGGGTAGCTCTCGGCCCGCTGGATGATGATGTCGCGCCACTCTGCCAGCATGTCGTAGTTGGGGCCTCCCAGCACGAACTGGATGGGCCGATCACCACCGCCCCTGGACAGACCTGAGCGCACGAACGCAAAAGCGCGCACGGAAGGGATGTCCTGCCACTCGCTCATGATCTGATTGACCAGCTCCTGAGTGGTCATCGAGCGCTCCCGCCAGGGCGCCATCGTGCCGATGACCATGCCAGTGTTCGGCGTGGAGCTGCCCCAGCTGGGTACCCGCGTGAGCACGCGTGTCACCTCACCCTGATCACGCAGACGCATGAGCGGCTGCTCCAGCCGGTCCATCTGCTCGCGCATGCGCGCGATGCCGGTACCCTCGGTGGCGGTCACGCGAGCGAAGAACGAGCCCTGATCCTCCTTGGGTGCATACTCGCGCGGCACCGTGTCGAGCAGCCACCAGGTTCCGATGAGCACGCCGAGCGTGATGAGCACGGCGGTCCAGCCGTGGCGGATGAAGGCCGCGAGGGCTCGCTGGTAACCGCGTTCCAGCTTGCCGAAGCCGCGGTGCACGACCCGGGTCATGATGTTCACGCGTTCTTTTCGCGTCAGGAATTTCGAGCACAGCACCGGCGTGAGGCTGAGTGCAAGCACGCTCGAGAAGATCACGGCGGCGCAGATCGTCACCGCGAGCTCGCTGAAGATCACCCCCATGTTGTCCTGGAGAAAGATGATCGGGGTGAACACCGCAATCAGCACGGCGGTGGTGGCGATGACGGCGAACGCAACCTGCCGGGCACCCTTATAAGCGGCGAGCAGCGGCTCTTCGCCCTTCTCGATGCGCCGGTAGATGTTCTCGAGCACCACGATGGCGTCGTCCACGACGAGCCCGATGGAGAGCACCAGCGCGAGCAGGGTGATCAGGTTCACCGAAAAGTCGAAGACGGCCAGCGCGATGAAGGCGGACGTGAGACACACCGGGATGGTCACGGCCGGAATGATCATGGTGCGGAAGGTGCCGAGGAAAGCGAGGATCACGAGCGACACGAGCACCGTGGTGATGGCGATGGTCTGATAGACCGAGTTGATGGCCTCGCGTATGAACAGCGAGTCGTCCGAGCTCATGATGAGCTCCATGTGCCCGGGGAGGTTGAGCCGCACCGCCTCGATCTCCCGCTTCACCGCTTCGAGGGTCTCCAGGGTGTTTGCGTTGGACTGCTTGCTGATCGACATGCCGACGGTGGTCTGGCCGTTCGAGCGGAAGGTCTCCCGCGTGTTGGTCGGCGCGAGCTCTACCGATGCCACCTCCCCGAGGCGGATGAGATGACCATTGTCGCCACGGCCGATCACCAGGGCGAGGAAGTCGTCCGGTGTCTGATAGCTGCGCTCGAGCCGGAACCTGAACTCGCGCTCGGCGCTCTCGATTCTACCCGCCGGAAGCTCGAGATTCTCGCGCCGGAGAGCCCCCTCGATATCCGCCACGGTGAGGTTGCGGGCGGCGAGGTCGAGCCGATCGAGCCAGATCCGCATCGACGGCCTGGCACCGCCGCTGACGTTGACCGCGGAGACGCCGGGAATCACCGAGAAGCGGTCCGCGACGTAGCGCTCCACGTAGTCGTGCAGCTCCATCAGCGGCATGACCGTGCTCGAGATGTTGGTGTACATCACCGGTCGCGCGTCCGAGTCCTGCTTGGCGACGACCGGCTCCTCCACCTCGTCGGGCAGCCGTTCGAGCACCCTCGAGACCCGGTCGCGCACATCGTTCGCCGCCTCGTCGATGATGCGGTCGAGCTCGAACTCGATGTTGATGTAAGAGCGCTCGTCCCGGCTGGACGAACGGATCGATTTGATGCCCTCGATGCCGCTGATCTGATCCTCGAGCACCTGCGTGATGCGGGTTTCGATCACGTCTGACGACGCGCCGATGTACGTGGTGTTGATGGAGACCACCGGGGCGTTGATATCGGGATACTCGCGCAACGGCAGGTAGCTGAACGACAGGATGCCGAACGCAACCAGCATCAGGCTGATGACGGTCGCGAAAACCGGTCGCTTGACGGATACGTCAGAGAGCCACATGGACCTTGGCCCGATCCGTCATCGACCCGGGCTCGGTCGTGACGGTGCGCGCTCGGGTCGCGCGTCGTTGGAGATCATCTCGGCAGGACTCGTGACGACGGGCGAGCCGTCGCGGATCTTGATCACGCCTTCGGCGACCACTGCCTGTCCGGGATCGAGCCCATCGAGGATTTCCACCCAGCCGTCGAAGCGGGCGCCGCTGATCACCTGCGTGAGCGCCGCCTGCGCGCCGTCGATGGTGTAGACATAGGCCTGCGACGAGCGCTGGATGAGCGCGGACTCCGGCACCATGAGCGCGCGCCGCTCCGCGGTCGTCAGGCGCACGGTGAGCAGCATGCCGGGGCGCAACAGCAGGCTCGAGTTGTCGATGATGGCGCGCACCGTGGCCGCGCGGCTGATCTCGTCTATGCGCGAGCCTATCGTGCGCACCGTGGCGTCGAAGAAAGTGCCGGGAAACGCCGAGCTCTCGGCGTTGAGACGCATGCCCGGCTCGACGAGGCTGAGCAGCACCTCGGGGATGGAGAAATCGAGCTTGATGACGGAGATGTCGTCCAGCGTGGTGATGTTCGTGCCGGGGCTCACCAGCGTACCCGGGCTGACCTTGCGGAAACCGAGCAGACCGGAGAAGGGCGCTTTCACGAGCCGGTCGTCGAGACGCGCGACCACCGACTGATAGCGCGCCTCGGCAGCCGAGTACCGGGCCCTGGCCTGATCCACCTCGGAGACCGGGATGCTGCCGTCTTCCAGCAGGTTCTCGAGACGACGGTACTGATTGCGTGCATCGTCGAGGTTGATCTCCGCCTCGGCGAGCAGTGCTGCCTCCTCCTCGCTCGTGAGCTGCACCAGCACGTCACCCTGATCGACGTAGTCACCGTCGTCGAACACCACGCGGCTCACGGTATCCGTGACCTGCGCGGTGATCGTCACCGACTCGTTGGCGAGGGTCGTGCCGATGGCCTCCACCTCCTCGCGGATGTCGCGCAGGGCAGCAGGCTCCGCCACCACCAGCGTCGGTCCGCGTGAGAAGACGGCACCGCGACCGCCGCCTTCAGCCGCCTTCTGCTCGCAGGCCGCGAGGCCGAGCAGCAGACAGAGGAGCGCCGGGGAGAGGCTACGGGTGCGCAAGGGTGAGTCCAGGGGGCATTTGAAGCTCTAAAGGCCATTTGACCACAAAACGCGACATAAGGTCCCGGAGTCAAATACACTCGCGGGCGTGAAAGTCGCGTCGAACGAGAACTTCTACTGGCTGCTCGAGCAGAGCTTTGCCAGCCGCCTCGACGGCAGTGCCATGCGCCTGTGCGGAGGCCCGCCCCGCTCCGGCGCCGGTACCGATGAGTGGTCCTATCGCGACGTCCGCGCGCTTGCCGGGCAGTTTGCCGTCGAGCTCGAGTCGCTTGGGGTGGCACCCGGTGATCGGGTGCTCGTGCAGGTCGACAAATCTCCCGAAGCCGTATGCCTCTACCTCGGTTGTCTTCGCCACGGCGCCGTGTACGTGCCGATCAACACGGCCTATACGGCAGCGGAGGTGGACTACTTCCTCGGTGACGCGCAGCCGACGCTCTTCGTCTGCCGTCCTGCAGACGAATCCGCCAGCGCCGCCCGGGTGGCAGCGGGTACCACCGTGCGCGCTCTCGGCGGGGGCGGGGGCCGGGGCGAGAAACAGGGCGAGAAACAGGGCGAGAAACAGGGCGGGAAACAGGGCGAGGACGAAGATGCTGCGGGTGCCTGGATCGATCGGGTGCGGTCCCATGATGCCAGCGCCGCCGGTGGGATAGCCGCACGCGGAACTGGTGATCTCGCGGCGATTCTCTACACGTCCGGCACGACGGGTCGGTCGAAAGGCGCGATGCTCACCCACGGCAACCTGGCGTCGAGCGCCGTCATGCTCGTCGATTGCTGGGGCTGGCGCGACGACGACGTGCTGCTCCACGCGCTGCCCATCTTCCATGTCCATGGCCTCTTCGTGGCGCTGCACTGCGCGCTGCTCAAAGCCACGCCCATGGTGTTTCTGCCGTCGTTCGATCCGCAGGTGGTGATGGACGAGTTGCCGAATGTCACGGTGATGATGGGCGTGCCGACCTTCTACACCCGGTTGCTTACCCACGATGCGCTCGATGCCGCACGCTGCTCGAGCATGCGATTGTTCGTGTCCGGCTCGGCGCCGCTCACCGAGCAGACGTTCAGCGAGTGGGAGGCGCGCACGGGACATCGGATTCTCGAGCGCTACGGCATGAGCGAGACCAATATGAACACCTCCAATCCGCTGCACGGCGAGCGGGTCCCCGGCACGGTCGGCTACGCGCTGCCGGGTGTGTCCGTGCGGGTTGCCGACGAAGCTGGTAGGCAGCTCGGCGCCGGGGAAGTGGGGGTGCTCGAGGTGCGTGGACCCAACGTGTTCAGCGGCTACTGGCAGATGCCCGAGAAGACGGCAGAGGAATTCCGCGAGGATGGTTTTTTCGTCACGGGTGATCTGGCGGATATCGACGAGCGTGGCAGGGTCACGCTGGTGGGCAGATCGAAAGACCTCGTGATATCCGGCGGCTACAACGTGTATCCCAAAGAGGTGGAGCGTCTCCTCGACGAAATGCCCGACGTTCGCGAGAGCGCCGTCATCGGCGTGCCGCACCCGGACTTCGGCGAGGCGGTGGTGGCCGGGATCGTCCCCGCCGCCGATGCGGTCCAGCTCGGGACCGTCGATTCGGCCCTCGACGGTCAGCTCGCCCGCTTCAAGCAGCCGAAGCAGGTTTTCAATCTCTCCGAGCTGCCGCGCAACGCCATGGGCAAGGTGCAGAAGAACGTGCTGCGTGAGCAGTTCAGCGACACGTTCAGCGGTGAGTCGCCCTGATGTGGCTCGTGGTCTCCATCGTGGCGCAGTTTGTCCTGATCGGCGTGCTTGCAGTGATCGTGCTGTCCCTCGCGCGGCAGATCGGCATACTGCACGAGCGCACGGCGCCGGCGTCGCTCGTTCGTGGCAACGAGGCTGTGGTTGGCATTGGTGACGAGCTGCCGGATCTGGAGCTCAACGCGGTGAGCGGTGCGGTCTGTCGTCTCGCGGCGGAAGGCTCGGACGCGGCCACCGCGCTTCTCTTCGTTGCGCCCGACTGCCCGATCTGCAAATCCGTGCTTCCGGCCTTTGCTCAGGCGCTCGACCGCCAGGCGGGCTGTGTCGGCTACTGGGTGGGTGACGGCATGGATCCCGGCGCCTTCTCGGAGTACGCGCAGGAGCACGGCCTGGATGGGGACAGGGTCCTGCTGTCCCAGGAACTGGGGCTGCGTCTGGGCGTGCGCACCCTGCCGGTGCTGACGCTGCTCGATGCCGAGCGCCGTGTGCTCGCGCAGGAGACGATCACGGGTCCGCGCCGGCTCGAGAACCTGTTCGCAGCTCATCTCAGTGGCGAGGACGGCCAACAGGCCGCGAGTTGAGCGCAGGTTCTTCCTGATCTGACGTGTGGCGCTTTGTGACTGCCTCTGCGTCACCCGCGCGCCACGGCCGGAAGGCCGTGTCGAGCACACACGAATCCGGGCAGAACGTGCTTGGGGACACCGCGGCGCGGTATTCGGTATAAAGAACCCCGGACCAATCGAGAGACACGTGCATGGCTTTGCTCGACAGGGACGGGGTGAACCTCTACTACGAGACCCACGGCAAGGGACCGGTCATCCTGCTGACCCACGGCTTCTCGGCAACTTCGCAGATGTGGCGGGAGCAGATCGAGGCGCTGTCCCGGGATCACACGCTGATCCTCTGGGACATGCGTGGTCACGGCCGCAGCGACGCGCCGGCAGACGGCGCGGCGTACAGCGAGGCGCTGACCACTGCCGACATGGCCGCGCTCCTCGATCACCACGGCGCGGAGCGTGCAGTCATCGGCGGGCTGTCACTCGGCGGCTACATGTCGCTCGCCTTCTACGCGGACTTTCCGCAGCGCGTCGATGGGTTGCTGGTGATCGATACGGGCCCAGGCTACAAGCGCGACGAGGCCCGCGAGGCCTGGAACCGCCAGGCCGGGGAGACAGCCCGCGGCATCGAGCAGCACGGGCTCGATGCCCTGGCCGGGGGCTCAGCGGAGCGCGCCCAGGCTGAGCACCGGGACCTGAACGGCCTCGTGCGTGCTGCCCGCCACATGCTCACGCAGCACAGCCCGCGCGTCATCGAGTTGTTGCCGCACATCGCGGTGCCGACGCTGGTCCTGGCCGGGGCGCAGGACGAACCGTTCCTCGCAGCAACCGACTACATGGCCGCAAAGATACCGAACGCCCGGCGAGTGATCGTCGACGATGCCGGACACGCGGCCAACATGGATCAGCCGGCGGCGTTCAATGCCGCAGTCAGCGGCTTCCTCGCCGACCACCAGCTCTGAGGGATCCCGCGGCCGTGCCGGCCCGGCCGGATCCGCGTGCCCTCAACGGTCCCGCCGGATGCCGTGCTCCGCGAGGACCTCGTCGGTGTGCTCTCCCAGCGTGGGCGGATCGCGGTAAACGCCGGTTGGCGAGTCCGTGAACTTGATGGGACTGCCGGCGACGGCCACCTCCGGATTGTCCCCCGGCGGCGTGTAGCGGTGGAGCATGTCGCGCGCCGCGACGTGAGGATCCGCGTAGATGTCCTCCATGCTGTTTGCCGGGCCCACCGGCACGCTGCCGCCGAGCCGCTCGAGCACGGCCTGCTTGCTCATGGTGGCGGTCCAGCGGCTGATCTCCGCTTCGGTGAACGCCTGGTTGCGGACCCGGGCACCGTTGCTGCGCGTGCGCTCGTCCGTCAGCAGGTCCGGGCGCTCCATCAGCTCGCAGAGCGCAGCCCAGTGGTTTTTCTGCGGCGCGGCGATGGCCACCTGACCGTCGGTGGTCGGAAACAACCCGAACGGCACGAGGGCGCTGCGGCGACGGCCACCGCTCGAGCGTTCCGGCGCAAACCCGTGCGCTGCAACGCTCGTGTTCAGCAGTGCCAGCATGCTGTCGTACATGGCAACGTCGAAGAACTGGCCCCGGCCGGTGCTGCGCGCGTGATGAATGGCACTGACGAGCCCGAGGGCCATCAGCGTGCCCGGATAGACGTCGGCCACCGCGACGCCGACGACCTTGTCTCCGTTCGCCTGGACGAGGCCACCCATGCTCTGTGCCGCAACGTCGAGGCAGGGCCATTGCGCGTAGGGGCTCTCGCCGGTGCGCGGATCGCCGAAACCGCGCACGGCGCCGTAGACGATCCCCGGATTGCGTGCGGCAATCGTCTCGTAGCCGAGCTCGAGCGAGTCCATGACGCCGCTGCGCATGTTCTCGACAATGGCATCGGCACGGTCGCAGAGCTCGAGCAGCACCTGGCGGTCCCCGGGTTTCTTCAGGTCCAGGCACACGCTGCGCTTGTTGCGGTTGACCGCGGCAAACGGTGCTCCGTAGTCGGCGCCGGCTTCGTCGTCCGAGGCGGCGTGGGCGTAATCCGGCGGAAACGGTGGCAGTGGCCGGAAGGCATCCCCGGCCGGAGGCTCGACCTTGATGACGTCAGCGCCGAGATCAGCCAGCAGCCCGGTGCCGAACGGGCCGGCCAGTGCCATGGTGCAGTCGATGATGGTCAGATCCGCGAGGGGTCCGGTGCGCGGGGTCGTGCTCATGTGGTTCCTCCCAGCGAGCCGCGGCCCGGTTCAGGGATGGCGGGCGGTGTGCCGATGCGGGCGGTGCTCGAATGATCGCATCGTGGCGCAGCCGCGCACCCGTGTCCACATGAGCACGCGTGAACGCTGGCGCCACGCGGGTGCCACACGGTCCGCGGCTGCTGGCACGGCGGTCGTCGACAGCGGATTGGACAACGTTGACAGAGGCCGGTCGCTGGGTTGTTCTTGGGTGCGACGGAGACATCGAGGGAGAGGTGGAGTGTTCAAAGGCATGGCGGTGAGCAGGACGCTACCCGGGCCAGCGCGATGACTGGCGCGCTCGAGGATTTTCGTATCTGCGATTTCACCGGTCAGCTCGCTGGTGCGGGCGCCACCAAGTGGCTCGCGGCGTTCGGCGCGGAGGTCATCCGCATCGAGGATCCGGTGCTGCGGGGTCGCTGGGACATCCTGCGCGCGCTCCCGCCGTTCATCGACGATCGGCGTGGCGAGGACTTCGGCGGCGGCTTCAACAATCACAACGTCGGCAAGAAAGGCATCACCCTCAACCTGCGCACGCAGCGCGGCAAGGACATCCTGCGCGAGATCGTGGCCCGCTCGGACGTGGTCTCGGAGAACTTCGCGGCCGGTGTGCTCGAGCGCTGGGGCTTCGGCTACGAGTCGCTCAAGTCGATCAAACCCGACATCGTCTACGTATCCAACTGCGGCTTCGGGCACGTGGGACCCTATTCGCAGTTCAAGACCTGGGGTCCGATCGTGCAGGCGATCTGCGGGCTGACCTTTGCATCCGGGCTCCCCGCGTACGAGCCCGCCGGCTGGGGCTACTCCTACATGGATCACACCGGCGCGATGTACATGGCCATTGCCATCCAGCTGGCGTTGCTGCATCGGGAGCGCACGGGCGAAGGTCAGTGGGTGGATCTGGCGTGCACGGAAGCGGGCCTCACGCTGCATGGGCCCGCGCTGCTCGACTGGACGGTGAACGGACGTCCGCTCCGGCGGCCGGACATGCCCAACGGCAACCGCAGCCTCGGACCCGACATGGCGCCGCACGGGGTGTTCCCGTGCGCGGGGGCAGACGAATGGGTGGCCATCGTCTGTCGCAACGATGCCGACTGGGCGCGGTTGGCGGCGATAGTCGACGAGCCGTGGGCGGCACAGCCGGCGCTGGCCACGGTGGCCGGGCGCAAAGCCGACGAGGATACGCTCGAGGCCCGCATGGCTGCCTGGACGGCCACGCGCAACAAGTTCGACGTGCAGACGTCGCTCCTGACGGCCGGAGTTCCGGCCGGCGCCGTGCAGAAGCCGGGAGAGCGTATCGACAACGATCCCGACACCAGCGGCTTCGGGCTGTGGCCGACGGTGCATCACGGCAAGATGGGCGACGTCCGGGTCGATGGGCTGCCCGTGCATCTGTCGAAAACCGACTGGCACATGGCGCACGGTGGTCCGTGTCTCGGGGAGCACACCGAGGAGGTGTTGACCTCGCTGCTCGGCATGTCGACCAGTGAGGTCGCGGCGCTGCGCGAAGAGGGTGTGGTGTGACCGCGCTGCAGGGCATCCGCGTGGTGGAGATCACCAGCCAGAGCACGGAGTTTGCCGGCAAGCTGCTGGGTGACATGGGTGCGGACGTCGTTGTGGTCGAGCCGCCCGGCGGCGCGCCCGCGCGCGGATTTCAGCCGTTTGCCGACGACGAGCCGGGCCTCGAGCGAAGCCTGCACTGGTGGCACTATCACACGTCCAAGCGGGGTGTGACGCTGGATCTCGACAGTGCCCGCGGACAGGGCCTGTTCCGGACGCTCGCGGCGACCGCCGATGTCCTGCTCGAGGCGGAGGGTGCGGGCACCATGGCTGCTCGCGGTATCGACGCTGCAACGCTGACGGCTGCGGATCCTGCGCTCGTGCACACCGCCATCTCGCCGTTCGGTCGGGACAGCACGCGCAGTGACGAGCCGGTGACCGACCTCACGCTGCTCGCCGGCGGTGGGCCCGTCTGGAGCTGTGGCTATGACGACCACGACCTGCCACCCATTCGCGGCGGCGGCTTCCAGGGCTACGCGGCTGGTGCGCACTACGCGGTCATGGCGACGCTGACCGCGCTGCTGCATCGGCAGCGCAGCGGCGCCGGGCAGATCGTGGACGTCAGCCAGCATGCGGCAGCAAACGTCACCACGGAGATGGCGAGCTATGGCTGGCTGGTGGCGCAGACCACGGTGCAGCGCCAGACCGGCCGCCACGCGGCGGAGCAGCCCACCGCGCCGACCCAGGTGCAGGCAGCGGACGGCCGCTTCGTGAACACGGGCGTCCTGCCGCGCACGCCCAAAGAGTTTCGCGGGCTGCTGAGCTGGCTGACCGAGACCGGGCTGAAGGACGAGCTTCCGGAAGCGGTCTTTCTCGAGATGGCGGCCGAGCGCGACCGGATCGAGCTCTCGAAGATCCGCGAGGATCCGGAAGTGGCTGCAATGTTCACTGCTGCCCGTGACGCGATGAGCCTGATTGCGAGCCAGGCCACCGCCAAAGCCTTTTTTCTCGGTGCCCAGCGCGCCGGCATCCCCGCGGGCGTGGTCTACGCGCCGGAGGAAGCCTTCGAGGACGAGCACTTCGTGGCGCGCGGCTTTCAACAGCCGCTCGAGCATCCCGAGCTCGGCCGCACCGTGCGCTACCCGGGCGCCCCTTACCGGTTCGAGAAATCCACCTGGACGCTGTCGCGGCGCGCCCCCCAGCTCGGCGAGCACAACCGGGAGATCTTTGCCGAGCTCGGCGTCGACGAACCAGCCCTCGCGGAGCTCAGCCGGGATGGCATCGTCTAGGGGCCGCCGGTGGCGGTTGCGAGCCCCGGGTGGGATCGGATGACGCCCATCCTGCCGAGCGAGCCGTTGCCGCCGGAGGCGCTGGTGACGCTGGCGCTGGATCCGGCCTGGGCGGACGGCGACCCGTCGGCGCGGCGCTGGTTGCCGGTGGACCTGGAGGTTGCGCCCGCACCAGGTAGCGTGAATCAGCTTGTCAGCTGGATGGCCACGCTGCCGGTGCCGGTGGTGGGCTGCGGGCGCGAGGGTGCCTCACCGCTCGAGTCCGGGGTGGATCTCGTCGTGGCGCCGGGCGCGGAGCTCGATCTGGCGCGCGACGCCATCGAGAGCAATCCCCAGGCGGCTGCCGTGCTCGTGCAGGTGCTGCGCGGTGGGGTCAGCCTCGACATGCAGCGGGCCCTGGTGCTCGAATCGCTCGGCTACGCCACGCTGCAGGGCGGGGTCGAGTTTGCGGCCTGGCTCGACGCCCGCCGCCGTGAGCACCCGCCGCGTTCCGTCACCGAAAGGGACGAGCTCGTGCAGGTCACGCGCAAGGAGGCGCTCGTGCAGATCGTGCTCAACGCACCGGAAACGCGCAACTCGCTGTCCGCCGCGATGCGCGATGCGCTCAGCGGTGCCTTCTCACTCGTTGCCATGGACGATGCCATCGAGCGCGTGCAGGTCTCGGCGAACGGTCCCTGCTTCTGCGCCGGCGGTGATCTCGAGGAATTCGGCCTCGTGCCGGATCCGGCGGTGGCGCACCAGGTCCGCATGCTGCG
>CAJICJ010000747.1_pt1 | contig 16023 bp, 11 predicted proteins | sample 9199601 | NCBI WGS metagenome assembly CAJICJ01 (sample SAMEA7708337, study PRJEB35096) | sediment metagenome | biome: marine neritic benthic zone biome [ENVO:01000025]; feature: sediment [ENVO:00002007]; material: shallow marine sediment [ENVO:03000034] sea grass bed [ENVO_01000059] ... | reverse complement strand
TTCACGCCGCTGGTGCAGCGCGCGTGGGAACGCCGCCTCGATCTCCTCCATCGTGAAGCCCGACCAGGCGCCGACATCACGCTCGAGCAGGGCTTCGGTGTACTCCACGCGGGCACGGACGTGAGAGTTGATCACGTACGCGGTCTCGTGGGTACGGCGCGACGGAGACACGGAGAGCAACGCGATGCCGGCACGCTGCTTGAGGAGCCGGCCCTTGGCGTGCGCCTGGCGCACCCCTTCGGGCATGAGCGGCGAATCGAGCCTGCCCTGCATCCGGCGCTGCACGTTCCACTCGGTCTGACCGTGCCGGATCAGATACAGGGTCTTCAACGCGGCATCTCCCTTGCCACCCGCTCCACGTCAGGTCAACCGAACTGAAAACGATCCGCCGTGAAGGCGTCGAACGTCCGCTGCACGTCCTCCGGGGAGGCCGCGAGGGGCGCCACGATGTGCGTGTGCACGCCGCCGTCGGCATCCGCCTGGATTCTCTCGCGGACCTCGTCCTCGTTGCCGATGATCGCGATCTCGTCGATGAGCGCGTCGCTGAAGGCGCCGGTCGTCTTGTCCCGATCCTTGGTTGCCCAGCCTTCCGCGATGGTATCGGCGGTGTCGCCGTGGCCCGCCCAGGCGAGAAACTTGTTGTAGACGGGCGTTGCGAAGTACGGCGCAAACGCCGCGCGAAACAGGTTACGGCCTGCCGCCTTGTCGTCGGTGCACAGCACCATCGCGCGGTTGACGATCTCCACGTCCTCCCAGGACTTGCCGGCGCGCTCCGCGCCGATTTTCACGTGCTCCATCATCTTCGGCAGGGCGCTGCTCGGCCACAGGTTGAAGATCACCCCGTCGCCATGCTCTGCCGCCATTTCGATCATCTTGGGCCGGAGCGCGCCGATATAGATGGGCGGTGGGTTCTCGAGCGGCGCCTGGCGATAGCCGCTGCTGCTCACGGTCTCTCCTTCGAACGCCGATTTCTCACCGGCGAGCATCGAGCGCATGAGCACCGCGGTTTCCTTCACGCGCGTGAGCGGCTTCGTCAACGGTATGCCGTTGAACTTGCCCATGATCGTCTGGCTCGACGAGCCGATGCCCATGACGAATCGACCGGGCAGCTGCTGCCCGATGACGTTCACCGATGCGGCCAGGACGGCCGGGGTACGCGTGTAGACGGGCGTGACCGCGACGCCGATGCGGATGCTGCTCGTATGGTGCGCCACTGCAGCTACCTGCGTGAGCGTGTCGGGCGCACCCGAATCGCTGAACCAGGCGTCCGGATAGCCGTTGTCCTCAGCCCACTTGAGCCGCTCGATGGTGTGCTCGAGCCTGGGTCCCGCCGGCAGCGTCACCGCCATTCGCTTTGCCAGAGTCACTGCTCCCTCCCCGTGTGTCATCGACCGCAAACCGCCAAGGCTCGCATTTTGCGAGCGGAAAGATCAAGCCGTATCCTTCGGGGCCCGCAACCAGGATCACGCGCCAGCCAATGACCGACGTGCAGCTGACACCCGTGCGAGAGGCACACCGTTTCGACGAAGCCGCGCTCGCCGCTCATCTGGCGCGGCATGTCGACGGGTTCGAGCCACCGCTCGTCATCCGCCAGTTCGAAGGCGGCCAATCCAACCCGACGTTCCTGCTCGAAGATCGCCAGCGCCGCTACGTGCTGCGCAAGCAACCCCCCGGGGAGCTGTTGCCCTCCGCGCATCAGGTCGATCGGGAGCACCGGGTGATGCAGGCGCTGGAGCATACCGGGGTGCCCGTCCCCCGCATGTTCTGCCTCTGCGAAGACCCCGAGGTCATCGGCACGAAGTTCTACGTGATGGAGCACATCGAGGGGCGGCTGTTCACCGAAGCGCTGCTGCCGACGCTGAGCCCGGCAGAGCGCGGCGCCATCTACCACGACCTGGCCCGGGTGCTGGCCACGCTGCACGCCATCGATCCCGAGACGGTGGGCCTCGCCGGTTTCGGCCGGCCGGGGAACTACTTCGAGCGCCAGATCGGCCGCTGGAGCAAGCAGTACGTCGCCTCGAAGACCGAGCAGATCGATGCCATGGACCACCTCATGCAGTGGCTGCCGGACAACATCCCGCAGCAGGGCCGCACCGTGATCGTGCACGGCGACTATCGCCTCGGCAACATGCTGATCCACCCGACCGAGCCGCGCATCGTCGCGGTGCTCGACTGGGAGCTGTCCACGCTCGGTGACGGCCTCGCGGACCTCGGCTATCTGTGCCAGGACTACCATGCCGACGCCTACTTCAGCGAAGGCCTCTCGAGTGCCGATCTGCCGGCCCTCGGCATTCCAACCGAAGCGGAGTTCGTCGCCGAGTACTGCCGCCACGCCGGTCGCGACGGCGTGGAGAACTGGCTGTTCTACGTGATCTACAACATGTTCCGCTCGGCGGGCATCATCCAGGGCGTCTACAAGCGCGGCCTTGACGGCAACGCCAGCTCCGACACCGCGCTCGAGTACAGGGAGATCGCCCGCATCCGCTCGGAGCGGGCCTGGCAGCTGGTCGAGTCGCTCGACGCGGGAACGTGAAGGTGCCCGGGCCCCGCCGGGGCCCGGGCGCTCAGGTCACAGGACCGTTTCAGCCACGAGCTGCAGCGCTTCGGGCTGCTGGCTGCCGAGCAGCATGCTGCCCACGTGGCCGCGGCTGCCGGCCTGCTGCCAGCGCTGCAGGCGGTCTTTGATCCGATCCGCCGGTCCCACCAGGTGGCAGGCGTCGATCAGCTCCGCCGGTACCGCCGCCATCGCCTCGTCCTTGCGGCCGGACAGATACAGATCCTGGATCTTGACCGCTGCCTCCTCGAAGCCGAGGCGCTTGGCATAGTCGTTGTAGAAGTTCTTCTCACGGGCACCCATGCCGCCGATGTAGAGCGCCATGCTGCCGCGAATCGGCATCATTGCCTGCTCGACATCGTCGTCCAGGATCACGGTGACGAACGGCGAGACGTCGAACTGAGTGAGGTCCTTGTCGTTGCCTGCCTTGGCAAAGCCTTTGCTGATGGGCTCCTCGAAGACGCTGTACTGCTCGGGATCCATCCAGATCGGGAAGAACCCGTCACACACTTCAGCTGCGGCCTCGACACCGCGCGGCGTGATCGACGCCGAGTAGATCGGAATCTCCTCCTCGCAGTGGAGGATGCTCTTGAGCGGCTTGGCGAGACCCGTGGCGCCGGGACCCGTGTACGGCAGCTGATACATCTCGCCTTCGAACGTGGCTCTCTCCTGGCGGGCAAAGATCTTCTTCATGATCGTCACGTACTCGCGCAGCCGGGTGACCGGCTTGCCGTAGGGCACGCCGTGCCAGCCCTCGACCACCTGCGGGCCCGAGGCGCCGAGACCGCAGATGAAGCGGCCGCCGGACAGCTCCGAGAGCGTCATGGCGGTCATGGCCGCCATGGCCGGGGTGCGCCCCGGCATCTGCATGATGGCCGTACCGGCTTTGATCTTCTCGGTCTGCGCGAGGATCCAGGCCGCGGGCACCACCGCGTCGGAGCCGTAGGCCTCCGCGGTCCAGATCGACTCGTAGCCGAGGCTCTCGGCATGGCGGATGAGATCGATGGGAATGCCCATCCGGCTTCCCGAGTAACCGCCCAGTAGTCCCAGTTTCATATCGTCCCCCTGTTACGGCCGCGGCGCGGCAAAACACCCGAACATAGCAAATCGGCCGCAGCTGCGACAGGTCGGGGTTACGCGCGCGGGGACTTCCCGGATAATGGCGCCACTTTCGAGCACCCGGGTAAGAGATGAGCAACGCCTCCGACGGCACCGGCCCCCCATCCGGCGAAGGTCCCGGAGACGACGTCCAGGACAATCCCGGCAACCGGGGCGCGATCGTCACGCAGACCCAGCTGAGCCCGCTGTCGATCCAGGCCGCGTCGCTGGTGCGCTCCATCGAGGGGCTCTCCAACATCTTCTGGATCAGCATCGGCGGCACGTTCCTCTCCATCTTCTTTGCCGGCCTGAGCCAGCTCGACGCCAACGCCACCACGGACCATATCTACCTGGGTGAGTACCAGGTGCCCCGCTCGATCCTGCCGCTCGCGAGCCTGGCGTTTGCCATGTTCACGTTCTGGATGACCGCCAACCGGCTCAACATGCTGGCGTTCGTGCTCAGCTCGACGCGACTGCCGGTGGACATGGTGCACGAGATCTTCCACCTCAACCCACCCGTGCTGCACGTGTTCGAGAAGAACAACGCCGATACGTGGTCGCCGTTCGCCGGAGTGAGCGTGCTGATCTTCAACTGGTCGGTGTTCTTCGGTAACAGCATTGCGCTGACGCTCGCGACCGCGGCGCAGCAGGGTGCTTCGTTTGCGGATTTCGATCTGCCGCTGCTCGCTCTGTACGCGCTCATCACGGTGGCGCTCGTCGTCTACGGCGTCCGGGCCATCTTCCCGCCGCTCAGACGCATACTCGGGGTTCTGCACGGCGTCGATTTTCAGGTCGGCTGGGCGCGCCAGGTGCTCGCAGTGCTGATCATGGTCGGCGTCTACGGTGCCAACAGCACGGACCTCTTCAGCGATGTGGAGCAGCAGGACGATCTGCTGGGGCCATCGATCGCCAATGCCATCGACGGCGACACGCTGTTCATGCTCGGCGCGGAAGTGGAGCTGTTCGGTATCGACGCGGTGGAGCGTGATCAGACCTGCCAGGATTCGACGGGTGCCGACTATCCGTGCGGGCGCGTCGCGATGCAGGCGCTGCAGTCGCTGGTGCAGCACAACGACGTGATCTGCAATCCGCTGTGTTGGCGACGCCCGCGTGGTGGCCATCTGCGAGCTTGTCAGAGAGGACCAGCCCGTGCCGCACTCACCGGACGCGTTCATCGAGGGCTATCGGCCCAACAACCTGTCGCGGATCCTGGTGGAGCAGGGCCACGCCCTCGGGGTGGGCATCGGTCGCAATGTGTTCCGCGAGGAGCAACTACAGGCCCAGACGCTGCGCGCGGGAATCTGGCAGGGCAGCTTCGAGCCGCCCTACGCCTGGCGCGTGAGCCACTGATCGCGGCGTGCGGGATGCCGATCAGCGCTGCACGGCGCCGGGCAGCCAGCGGTCCCGGACGGCGTCTGCGGCCGGTGCCTTGCGCAGCACGCGGCGGGTTGTGGACGCCAGCGCGCTCACCGGGCAGCTGCCGCTTGCCCGGAGCTCGAGGGCCGCAGCAAAGCGGGCCTCCAGCGGATCGCCGAGCGCGCGGCTGAAGTCGTCGGCAACCGTGCAGCCCGGCAGCATCACGCCGCTCGCGCCGGGCGAGAAGCCGTCCGGATAGTCCCCGAACCCCTTGGCGTTGACGCCGCGAAACTGGATCGAGAAGTACGTGGTGCCGCAGTTGTCGAAGGCATAGAAGCCGTACGGTTTGCCGCAGGTGCCGGCACCGATGAGGATGACCTCGATGTCGATGCCGCGCAGGCTGTTGAGGATCGTCTCGCTCGCTGAGCAGGTCTCCGCACCGCTGATCACGTACACGCGCGGCAGGCTCAGAAACGGCAGCGGGTTGCCGGTGCCGGCGGAAAATCCCTGGCTCGTGCTGTGAAAGAACACAGGCTCGAGCACCTGACCGGTCACCGGATTGAACGTGGTGTGCTTGTCGTTGAACTCGAGCTCCTCGAACACACGCCCGGAGGCTGCACCGGGCCCGGCCACCATGAACGCGAGCTCGTTGGCGATATCCAGGAAGCCACCCCGGTTGTAGCGCAGATCGAGGATCAGATCGGTGACCGCCGCCGCGCGCAGCGTCTCGATCGCGTCGATCAGCTCCGCTTCCGCCGGTGCGATGTGCTGGGTAAAAGACAGGTACCCCACCGCCCCGGTGGGGGTCTGCTCCACCACCACGGCGTTGACGGGGTCGCTGGTGACGATCTGTGCGGTCAGCGTCACGCTGCGCGGCGTGGTGGCGCCGAGGTCTCGAATGAGAAAGGTGTGCGTGCTGCCGGCTTCCGGAAACAGGGCGTCGTTGAGCCCGTCGACGTCCGTCGTGGTGGCGACGACGAGTCCGTCGGCTTCGAGCACCTCCGCGCCGCGCTCGACGCCGGCGGCCGCCGCCGGCGTGCCGGGCTCGGTGAAGGCAACGACGATCTGTCGCGGCGGCACTGCGCTCACCAGCGCAATCCGCGCGCCGTAACCCGCCGCCTGCCCGGATTGCGACTGCGCGATCCACTCGTCGGTCGGGAGCGTGAAGTGAAAGCGATCCTTCGGATTGCCCGAGGCCGTGACGGCGGTCGTCTTCATGAGATCGAAGTAGGCCGGCGTGGTGAACGCAGCCGGGTCCCGATCGACGATCTCCGCGTACCACAGGTAGAGCTCGTTGCTCCAGGAGCGCAGCCAGTTGTTCTCGTCCGTGCGGGTGCCCTGCATGTCCGGGAAACCGCCCCCGGTCCGCGGCGCGGCGCACAGGTTCTTGAACTGGTCGGAAGGCGGAAACACGCCCGTGCTGAAGCCTGGCGGGTTCTGCGGCGCCGGGCTGAAACCGACGTTCCCGTTGTCTCCGCCTCCGCCGCCGCCACCGCAGCCCGGCGCCAGCAGCACGGCCGCAAGCAGGGTGAGCACGCTCTTCGCCGTTTTCATCGACGCAGTGTAGTCCCCACCCGGGCAAGGCAAAAGTCGACCCGCGCACATACAATGCGCGCTGGGGAGGGATCACGATGAATCCATGTCGAGTGTGCAGCGCGGCCCTGCTGACCGCGCTGGTGGGCTGTGCCGAGCCCGGGCCGTCGCCCGCGGCGACAGATGTGCAGACCGTGCGCCCGGCCACGACCGCGCCCGGACCGGCTGTCGTCGACGTCACGGTCACCGAGGGCACCAACCTGGCGCTGGCGCTGGATCCGGGAGGTGAGCGCATCGTGATCAGCATTCAGGGGGTCCTGTTCATCTTGCCCGCGAGCGGCGGCGCCGCCACCGCACTGACCGACTACTATCAGGATGCCCGCGAGCCGGTCTGGTCACCCGACGGCGCGACGATCGCCTATCAGGGCTACGCCGCCGGAAACTGGGACCTGTACGCGCTGCCGGCCGACGGTGGGATACCACGGGCGCTGACGAGCGGCCCATTCGACGACCGCGAGCCGACGTTCGCGCCGGGCGGCGCACTCCTGTTTTCCTCAGACCGCGCCGGCAACTACGACATCTGGATGCGCAACGGCGAGGACGCCGAGCCACATCAGGTCACGCGCACACCCGCGGACGAGCACTCACCAGCAGTCGCCGCGGACGGCCGCATCGCCTGGGTGGCCGGTCTCGACCGCGCCCGCAGCGAGATCTGGCTCGCCGATTCCGACGGCGGGAATCCACGCCGCCTCGCTGCCGAGGCGGGCAGGCTCGCCGGCCTGAGCTGGCTGCCTGGGGACGCCGCGCTCAGCTATCAGATATTCACCCGGGGCGCCGCCGGTGACCCCGTGACCGAGCTGCGTCGGCTGGATCTGCGGGGCGAGGGACCGGTGAGGATTTCCGCGCCCGGTGAAGACGTCTTCCCGTTCCGTGCCGAGTGGCGCGACGCCACCGTCTGGTACGCAGCGGACGGTCGCATCCGTCAGCGCGCGGCAGACGGGGCCGGGGACGTCGTCGACGTGCCGTTCAGTGCCACCTTCGAGCTCAACCGGCCGCCATACGCGCGACGTGTGCGTGAGCACGACAGCCGCACGCCGCAGCGGGCACTCGGCGTGGTGAGTCCGGCGCTGTCCCCGGACGGCTCGCGCGTGACGTTCACCGCGCTCGGCGATCTGTGGTTGTGGGATCCCGCGGTCGAGGCGCTTACCCGGATCACCGACGATCCGGCAGCTGAGCAGCATCCCGCCTGGTCACCCGACGGAACCCAGATTGCGTACGTGACCGATGCCCCCGCAGGCGCCGCGAGCCCGGCGCAGCGGCGTCCGGCGCTGCGGCTCTACGATCTCGCCACCGGCAACCAGCAGCCGATCGCGGCTCTCCAGACCGGCGTCGCCTTCCCGAGCTGGTCCCCCGACGGCACACGCCTCGCGCTGTTCGCCGAAATTCCGGGCAATCCGCTCGGCGCCCAGCTCACCATCGTCGACCTCGCCAGCCGCAGCGCGATACCGGTCGGCGATCCCATTCCCGCGCAACCCATCTCCTGGAGCGTCGACGGAAATCACGTTGCCGCAGCCGCCCTCGACCCCTACTCCAGGCGTTACCGGGAGGGCGTCTACGGCCTGCGCGTTGCGCCGCTGGCGGCCGGCGCCGCGGTGATGGTACAGCCCGTGGCGCACCAGAGCATGCTCGATGCTGTGCTCGCGCCCGCAGGCGGCGCCATGACCTACGTCACCGGCGCGAACCTCTATCAGGTGACCCTCGATGAGAACTTCGGTGTCGTCGGTGCGCCGCGCAGGCTCAACCGGGAGCTCACCGACAACCCGTCGTGGAGCCCGGGCGGCGAGCACATCGTGTACATGAGCGGGGCCCGGATGAAGCGCCTGCACGTGCCGAGCGGCAGCATTGACGACATCACGCCGCCACTGCAGTGGTCACCCGAGCAGCCGGACGGCGCCTGGACGCTGCGCGTCGGGAAGCTCTTCGACGGCACCGGGCCGGGATACCGGGACAACGTGGACATCCGCATCTCCGGCAACCGGATCGTGGCGGTTGGCCCGGCCGAGCCTGGCGCCGAGGTCGTGGACGCCTCCGATAAGGCGGCCTACCCCGGACTCTTCGAGATGCACGCCCACCTGGGCGCCACCAGCGCGACCCAGGGCCGCGCCTGGCTCGCTTACGGCATCACCAGCGTGCGCGATCCGGGCTCCAATCCCTATCTCGCCAAAGCCCGCCAGGAAGCCTGGGACTCAGGACGCCGGCGCGGGCCCCGCACCCACGTGACCGGCTTCCTCGCAGACGGCAACCGGGTCTACTACTCCGTTGCGGAGGGGTTGATCGACGAGGCGCACCTGGCACTGGCGCTCGAACGGATCGAAGCCCTCGAGCTCGACTTCGTGAAGACCTACGTGCGTCTGCCCGATCACTGGCAGGCTCAGGTGGTGCGCTTCGCCCACGACCGCGGCATCCCCGTGTCCTCCCACGAGCTGTTTCCCGCGGCAGCCCACGGCATGGATCACGTCGAGCACATCGGCGGCACCAGCCGCCGCGGCTACCAGCCGAAGGTCACATTGCTCGGCAACAGCTACGGCGACGTGGTGGAGCTGCTCAGCCGTTCCGGCATGGGTATCACCGCAACGACGGTGCTGCCGGGCTTCTCCGTGATCGCGGCCAGCCAGCCGGATCTGTTTGCAACGCCGCAGTTCAGCCACTTCTATGGCGAAAGCGCGCGACAGCGCTACGTGGGGCTCGCCCGCCGCTTCGGCGCGGGTGCCGGCGCCACGGCCGCGGCACACGGCGCCCTGCTCCGCGCGCTGACCGAGCGGGATGCGCTGCTCGTCACCGGCACCGATGCCCCGTTCGTGCCCTACGGCGCGGGACTGCACGCGGAGCTGAGGCTCTATGCGGACGCGGGGCTCGAACCCTGGCAGGTGCTGCGCTCGGCCACCCGCAACTCAGCGGACGCCGCAGGCGTGCTGGACGATCTCGGGACCCTGGAGCCCGGCAAGCTCGCCGATCTGGTAGTGGTGAGCGGGGATCCGCTGAGCGACATTGCTGACGCTGACAACGTGGTGATGACCGTGAAGAACGGCGTGGCCTACCCGATCGAGGCGCTCCTGGCGGACTGATCCGCCAGGTACTTCATGATGTCCAGCGATTCGTAGAGCCAGTGCACCTGCCCGTCGTCGCGCTCGATGCGCAGGCACGGGACCGTGCCGCGACCACCGCCGGCAATGAGCTCTCGCTGCGCCTGCGGATCGCGCAGCGTATCCCGCAGCGGGATGTCGATGCCGGCCTGCTCCAGAAACCGCCGCACGCGGTGACAGAAGGGACAGCTGTCGTACTGAAAGAGCTGATAGCGCTCGCTCATGCCCTGCTCCATGTGCTGGGTGCCGCCAAAAGCGCGGCAGTATGCCACAGCCGGTGGGAATTTCCCGCGGCGCCCGGGTAAAATCGAGGTATGGCTGCCAGACAGAAAGACACGCGCGTCCTGCGGATGCGCAATACGATCCTGATCTTCATCGTCGTCGTGATCATGCTCATCCTCGGCTATGGCACCCTGTACAGCACAGGTGTCACCCAGGGAGAGTTTCAGGCCGGCGTGCACTATCGGGAGCTCGAGAACCCCGAGCGGCGCCGGCCCGGCGCGCCGATCGAAGTGCGTGAGTTCTTCTCTTACGCCTGCATACACTGCAAGAACTTCGACCCGAAGCTCGACGAGTGGGCGGCAGGCCTGCCGGAAGGCGTGGCGCTCGAGCGAACGCCGGTGGCCTTCTCACCAGCGTGGAGCCTGCTGGCTCAGGCCTATCTCACGCTCGACTATCTCGATGCGCTCGACCCGAATCACGCGCGCATCTTCCGCCAGATCCACGACCGGCAGACCCAGTTCCTGTCCACCGCACAGCTGGCCGACTTCGTGGACGGTCACGGGGTGAGCAGCGCGGAATTTCTCAGGGCGTTCGACTCACCCGCAGTGCGGCGCGCGCTCGGCGAAGCGGACGCGGCCCAGCGCACGTTCGGCATCACGAGCGTGCCCACGCTGACCGTTGCCGGCAAGTACACGGTCAGCATGGATCACGGCACCAAGGTGGCGCTGGAGATCGTGGACCACCTGGTGGCCCGAGAGCAGGCTGTCGAGTCTGAGGGCGCCGACTGAACGCCTGTCGGTAAAGCCGGCGGTCAGTCCCGGCCCGGGACAGCCGCCCCGCAGATCGGCCACGTCATCCGCCACATTGCCCGTCTCAGATCAGCGACTCTCCCAGGGCGGGAACGGATGCCGCATCGGGAACCTGGCCAGCTGCTCCGGGTACACGAGACTGCGATGGCCATCCTGCCACTGCACCAGGTAGATGGGTGAGCCGATCTGGCGGCCGGTGTCATCCACCTGGAAGGTGCCGAGCAGCGACTGAAAGCGCATGGTCGACAGCTGCTCCCGCACGGCCGCCCGGTCCAGACTCTGCGCAAGACGCGCCGCAGCCTCGAGCACCTGACCGGCGGCATAACCGCCCGCGGCGTTGTAGCTCGGATACGCGCCGTATTCAGCACGGAACCGGAAACCGAAGTCGAACGCGCCGGGAATGCGGCCATCCCGCATCCACTGCGTGGTGGCCACCACGCCGTCCGCATTCTCGATCCCCAGGCGCTGACCGAAGTCGAGCAGCGAGGGTGCGCCGCTGATCGCCAGCATCTTCGGTGAGTAACGCACGCTCTTCAGCGCCTCCATGAACGCCACGGCGTCGTCCAGATAAGCCCCGACGATGATCAGCTCCGGATTCGACGACGCCATGGAGCGTGCCAGCGCCGTGAGGTCCGTCGCGTCCTCCGCGTAGGACTCGTCGAACACGATCGCGAGGCCCGCATCGGGCGCAGAGCCGCGCACACCCTCGGCAACCGCAGAGGGAAACTCCGACGCCTGATGCGCGAGCGCAAGGCGCGACATGCCGCGCTCGGCAGCCAGGCGGATCACGTCGTCCATGTTGTGGTCGGCGGACGTGTAGATTCCGAACACGTTTTCGTGGCCACGGGAGAACACGATCGGCGCCGTCGCCTCGACGACCATCGGAAACCCGTGGCGCTCGGTGACGTCGCTCACCGCCAGCGTCAGCGTCGACGAGAACGGCCCGATGAGCAGATCGACCTGATCCTCGGTGATGAGCCGCTCGTAGAGCTCAGCAGCGCGCTCAGCGCTCGACTCGTCGTCGTGGACCACGAGCTCCACCCGCCGGCCGAGCAGCGAGCCCCGCTCGTTGATGTCGCGAACCCAGAACTGCACCCCGCTCAGAAACTCCGAGGCGAGCGCCCGGAACGGCCCGGACTGGGAGGATGTGAGGCCAACGCGGATGGGTGCGTCCGCCTGAGCCCAGGCCCCCGCGGTCACCAAGAGCGCGGTGAGGGTCAGCAGAAAGTTACGTCTGATCATCATTTGGCCACTTCCAGGTCCTGGCGAATCAGGATGAGTCGCCGCACCAGCTCGTACTCGAACGGCGATCCGGTGCTGTGATAGCGGAACGACACGCGATCCCGCGAATCGATGGCGAGCAGTGTGTAGTAGGCGATCTGGCGCCCGGGCCGGCCTTCGAGGCGCAACGGATCGACCCAGTTCATGAAGAAGCTGTCCGCCGCGAGCCCAACCGTGCCGCGCAGGCTGTTGGGACCAAACAGCGGCAGCACCACGTAGGGTCCCTTGCCGACGCCCCAGACGCCGAGCGTCTGACCAAAATCCTCCCGGTGGTAGGGAATGCCCCACGCCGAGGCCACATCGAAGAGCCCGAGCACGCCGACGGTGGTGTTCACGGCGAACCGACCCGTGGTCTGCACGCCGCGCACCGGCCGGGCCTGCAGCAGCTGATTGGCGAGCGTGCGGATCTCGAAGAGGTTGTCGAAGAAGTTCCGCACCCCCGCGCGCATGAAACCGGGGAAGATCGTGCGATAGGTGTTCACCACCGGCATCAGCAGCCAGCGGTCGAGTTGGTAATTGAACCGGTACATGGTCCGGTTGAAGCCCTCCAGAGGATCGCTGACCTCGAAGGGCGTGTCCGAGCCTTCGAGCGCCACACGCTCCGGGGTGAACACGGCGGGCTCGATCTCGCCGTCCACCACCGGCGCGGTGCTGCAGGCCTGGAGCCCGGCTAAGGCCAGCACCACCAGGAGACAACGTTGCACGCCAGTCATTGGAAGTACATCACGACGGCGGCCATGACGTCGCGGTGCTCGAGATTGCCGAGATGCCCGCCCGTCGGGAAGAAGATGGAGCGCTCACCCTGACCGAACAGCTCCTCGAGGAACTCGAACTCACCGGCCGAGAGGATGATGTCGTTCTCGTTGTGCAGCACACCTACGTGCTGCGCTTGCTCGAGGTAAAGCCGGATGGCCTGCAGCGTATGCAGCTGCGCAAACGAGTAGCGGGACTCACCCGGATAATCGTCCTGGAAGAACGGCCAGAAATACTCGTGGTAGTAGTCGGTGAAGCCGACCCGCACCGCCATCTGGCCGAACCGGCCGAGGCTCGCGTTGCGTCCGAACGTCATGTTGGACGGCTTGATGAAGCCGAAATCGGTCTGCATGTCCGAGGCCATGATCATGCCGGAAGAGGCAAGCCGGAACGCGACCCCGATGAGCGCCGCGAGCTCCTCGTCGGTGGGCGGGTTGGCCTTGAACGCGTCGTAGACCAGATCGGGGCCGAACTCGGTGATCGTCGAGCGCTGGTAAGCGGCGGTGATCTGCTGCACGACCTCGCTGAAGAAGAGATTGAAGTTGTCCAGCCCGCCGGGCACGTTCTGCAGCATCCTGTCGAGCTTCGAGATCGAGTTGTACAGCGACACCGCCGGGTTGATGAGGAGCACCTTCTCGAAGCCGAACACCTGCTGCTCGGCGTCGAGCTTGGCGACGAACGCGGCGTTCGTGCCGCCGAGGCTGTAGCCGGTGAGATGGTAGCCGGTAATCCGGTCCTTGCGGCCGATCCGCTCGCTGATCCGCTGCATGACCCGATAGATGTCCGCAGCATCCTGCGCCATGTGACCCGGCACGCCGGTGCCCGACGCCGCCGTGACGAACTCGATGTGGGTGGGCGAGGTGATTCCCACCACGTGGAAGCCGGCCTGGTAGAACGCTCTCAGCAGCGGCAGGTTCTTACCGGTGTTGTGGTAACCGCCGGTGCCCGCGATGACGAAGATCAGCGGGGCGGATCCGGACTGCATCCGGAACGAGTATTCGAGCCGCTGGTCGTCCCACAGCGCTTCCGGCATCTCGCGCCGGTCGTCCCGGGGCAGGCGCCGCACCCGCAGCTTGGTGTCGGGCAGATCGGCCCGCAGCGGCTCCGGTGTGCCCACGACCGTGGCAAGCCAGGGGTCGGTGATCGGGTAGTCGTAACCGGCGGCGGTGGCTGCCCAGCCGGCCAGGCACGAGAAGACCAGAACACGTGCGAGCATTACGTGTATTCCTTCTTGGTTTTTGACTGCTTGGTTTTTGACTGCTTGGTTTTCGACTGTCTTGGTTTTTGACTGTCGTGGTGACCGCTGCTTCGCGCGAAGTGAACGCAAACCCCGCACGGTGCATCCCCTTGCGTGGAGTCTAGCCGGATGCCGCGCCTGCCTCCAGCGTTGTTTCAGACTCCGTTCAGCAATGCGGTGTAGACTGCATCTTGAGCCCGACCACGCCATGAATACCCACCACTCACCAGCCATCCGCGGTACCCGGCAGCCGCAATCCGACGCCTGCCTGCCCGGCCGCGGCGGACGTCGCGTGCGCGGCTTTGTCTCACGCGCCCTGCTGCTGCGCGGGACGCTCGCGGCGGCGCTCACCATCGTGCTCGGCGTCCTCGCGTACATGGTCTATCTTGACCGGATCATCACCGACACGTTTGCGGGACGGCGCTGGTCGGTGCCGGCCATCGTCTACGGACAACCGCTCGAGCTCTATCCCGGGTCGTCCCTCTCTCTGCCGGAAGTATCCGCTGAGCTCGAGCGCCTCGGCTATCAACAGCGCGCAAACCTGGAGCATCCCGGGCTCTTCAAACGCCGCGGGGATCGGCTCGACATCCACCTGCGGGCCTTTCGCTTTCTCGAGCGCCAGCGCACGAGCCAGCAGATCAGCATAGAGTTCGATCGCGGCATCAGCCGCATCGAAGATCCAGCCGGCCGGCCGGTGCCGCTGATGCGCCTCGATCCGCTCAACATCGGCAGCTTTTTTCCGTCCCACGGCGAGGACCGGCTGGTCCTCGCGCCCGACGTCGTGCCGCCGCTGCTGACCCGCACGCTGATCGCCGTGGAGGACACCGAGTTCGACCGCCACGCAGGATTCTCCCTGCGGGGCATTCTGCGTGCCGCCTGGGTCAACCTGCGATCCGGCGAGATCCGTCAGGGCGGCAGCACGCTCACCCAGCAGCTCGTGAAGAGCTACTTCCTCGACAACCGCCGCACCTTCGGCCGCAAGCTGCGCGAGGTTGCCATGGCGGTCATCCTCGAGCTGCGCTACGACAAAGAGGAGCTGCTGAACGCCTACGTCAACGAGATTCACCTGGGTCAGGACGGGGTGCGCGCCGTCCACGGCTTCGGCCTCGGCGCCCAGTTCTACTTCAACAAGCCGCTCGCCGAGCTGAAGACCCACGAGCTCGCGACGCTCGTCGCCATCATACGCGGCCCTTCCTTCTACAATCCGTTCCGCCACCCGGAACGGGCCCTCGGGCGCCGTGAGCTGGTGCTGGAGAAGATGCTCGCAGCCGGGCTGATCGACGAGGCGGCCTTCGAGCGCAGCAGGCATGCACCGCTCGGCATCGTGCACGGCGCGCGCAGCGGCGGCGGCTACTACCCGGCATTCATGGATCAGGTCCGCGAGGACCTGGCGCGCCACTACGACAACGCCGCGCTCAGCGGTGCCGGCCTGCGGGTGTTCACGACCTTGTCACCCAGAACCCAGGATGCCGTCGAGGCCGCGCTGACAGGCGGTCTGGACGACATCGAGGCGAGCTACGGCCTGCCTGCCGGGGAAATGCAGGGCGCGGTCATCGTGGCGGACTCCCAGACCGGTGAGATCGAAGCGCTGGCCGGCGGGCGCACCGCCGGCTTCGACGGATTCAACCGCGCGCTCAACGCGCGTCGCCCCGTGGGCTCGCTGCTCAAGCCCGTCGTCTACCTCGCCGCGCTCGAGCGCGGCTACAGCCTGGCAAGCGTGGTGCAGGACGCGCCCGTGGTGCTCCCGGTGCGTGGCGGTGACGACTGGATGCCCACCAACTTCGACGATACCGTGAACGGTCCGGTACCGCTGGTGCGGGCGCTCGGTGACTCCCTCAACCTCGCCACCATCAACCTGGGACTGAGCATCGGCGTCGATCAGGTGGCCGAGCGGGTAGGCGCCCTGGCCGGCCGGCTACCGGCCAACACCTATCCATCGCTGCTGCTGGGCGCGGAGCCGATGAGCCCGCTCGAGGTGCTCGAGCTCTACAGCAGCTTCGCGAGCGGCGGCTTCGCCACACAGGCGAAGTCCGTGAT
>CAJICJ010000544.1_pt1 | contig 16153 bp, 12 predicted proteins | sample 9199601 | NCBI WGS metagenome assembly CAJICJ01 (sample SAMEA7708337, study PRJEB35096) | sediment metagenome | biome: marine neritic benthic zone biome [ENVO:01000025]; feature: sediment [ENVO:00002007]; material: shallow marine sediment [ENVO:03000034] sea grass bed [ENVO_01000059] ... | reverse complement strand
CTTGCAGTGCCACTGTAGAGGATACTGCCGTCCTCCGGGAGCTGAGCGCGCAGCACAGGCTCCACCTCCTCCTCGAGCACTTCGAGAGCCTCCTGAATAGACATCCGTTCGGGCGGCTCGACGAATATGGTCTGTGTGCGATTGCCGCCAAAGTGGCTTATGCCGCCAGGACCCACGGTACGCTGAACGTCGACGAGCTGCTCGAGCTGAAAGAGCCGACCGGAAGGCGTTGCAACCGGCAGGCTACGGAGATCTTCCGGGGACTCCCAGCCACCAGCCTTGACGATGATGTCCATTCGATCGTCGCCGTCGAAGTACTCACCTACGAAGAGACCGTTGCCGAACGCGCGAACCAGCCGCGCGACATCCCGCCGGTTCCAGCCGGCTTCGATGATCCGCTGGTCCCTGGGCGTCACCCGCAGCTCGGGATCGAACTGCACGAGCGGCGGATCGGCCCGAGCCCTTGCGGCAGGCAGGCGCTCGCGCAGGAGCGCAAGCGCGGTCTCGGCAGCCAACGTGCGGGAGGCGTCGTCTCGGCTCTGGATCAGCAGCGCGATCCCACGACCGCTTTCGAAGTTGCCGAAGAGATTGCCCCGTTGCGGGTACATCAACGCGTCGGGGATGTCTTTGATGACCTCCGTCGCGACCACGCGCTGCAGCTCGTCGACCTGGCTCTGGTCTTTCGCGCGGATGCCGATGGATCCGCCGAACGGACCGAACACCAGAATGTAGTAATTACGCAGGGCCGGTTCTTTTACGCCGTCCTGATACGGCTGCAGCCGATCGACGATGGTCTGAACGATCTCCGACTCGACGAAATCGATGTTGGAGCCTGGCGGATTGTTCAGGAACACGTCCACCGAGTCCCGTTTCACGGGGGGCAGGTAGTCGAGCTTCGGCGCAAACACAACGGTGAACAGTACGGGCGCCCCCATGAGCGCCACGATGAGCGTCCGACGCCGCCCGCGCGTGCGCGTCAGGCTCATGACGACGGAGGTAAGCGCCGCCCAGATCTGCCCGTGCCGGTCGACGATCCTGCCGCTCGCCAGAAACCGCTCCGCAGCTGTCGGCAGCACCGACACAGCCACAATCAGCGAGATCGACACCGCAATCGCAATGGTCAACGCCAGATCGGCAAAGAGCTGGCCTTCGACGTCTCTGATAAAGATCACAGGCAGGAATATCGCCACGGTCGTTGCGGTCGACGCGAACAGCGCCGGCCAGACCTGCACGGCGCCTGCTATAGCCGCCTCGACGCGCGAATGGCCGGATTCGCGCAACCGGATGATGTTCTCCAGCACCACGATCGCCGCGTCGACCACCATGCCCACGGCAAACGCGAGTCCCGCGAGCGAAATGACGTTGATCGAGCGCCCGGTCAGGTTCAGCACGACAAACGTGCCGAGCAGAGAGATCGGAATCGAAGCGGCAATGATCAGCGTCGCTGAGCCACGCCGCAGGAACCACCACAAAACACCTACCGTCAGCACGATCCCGAGCCCGAGATTGCCGGTCACCAGCGCTATCGCGCGATTGATGAACACGCTCGGATCGAACGACGGCTCGATACGCAGGCTGTTGTCAGCGAGTACCCCTCCGCGCAGATCGTCGACGACCTGGTTAACGCGGGCGAGCGTTGCCAGCACGTTGGCGCCTGACTCACGATCCACGCGGATGCCGAGCGCGGGACGTCCGTTCTGTATGGTGAAGCTGCGACGCACACCGCGGTCAACCCGGACCGTGGCGATGTCGCCGAGGTAGACCGGCCGGTCCTCACGCCAGACGAGCACCAGCTGCTCCAGCTCCTCGGGCTCGTACTTTCCGGCAAAACGCAGCGTGTACTGACGGCGGCCGAGGTTGATGAACCCCCCGGAAACGTCGAGGGGCGTTGCAGCCATGTCGAACACGTGCGGCAGCGAGATGCCGAGCTCCGCCGCGCGATAGGGATCAATGTCGATCTGCAGCTGCAGCGGGGCGCCGGCATTCAGGAATACCCGCGCAACCCCGGGCACGGACTCGATTCGCGGCATCACGGTATCTTCGATCAGATCCTGATACGTCTCGATGGCGCGCGGATTGTCCTCGGCGAGCTGAATGTAGTAGTAGATCAGCGACAGATTGGTATCACCGGCAAAGCCGCGGCCACCCCCCATGTGGGTGATGGGCGGGTCAGCGTCCCGTGGCAGTGGCGGGATGCGGTTGAGTCGGTCGACGATGTCCATGCGCGTGCGGATGAGATCCGTATCGAGCGCAAACTGCATGTCGATGAACGCGCTGCCCTGGCCGGCAAAGCCGTTCATCTCCTTCAGACCGGGCAGACCTTTCAGCTCCTGCTCTATCGGTTCGAGAATTTCCGACTCGACCTCTTCGGGTGCAGCCGCCCGCCAGTGCGTCTCGACGGAAATTCGCGGCCGCTCGATGTCAGGGGTCAGCTGTACCGGCAGCGAGAGAATCGAGACAAGCCCGAACACGGTGACAATCGCAATGGCGACCGCCACCGCCGGGGCGTTGCGGATTGCGGATTCTGTAAGGCTCATGTAGACGTCTCCGTGAGGCAACGGTACATGAAGACTCTTACCGAGACACCGGTTTCGTCATCCGCAGGGACAAAGTCGGCATGAGCCTGACATCCGGCCACTCGGACTCGACGCTCCAGCCGCGGTGCTCGTAGAAACGACGCGCCACCTCATTCCCCGGAGAAACGTCGAGCGACAGTCGCGTCGACCCGCTCGCAAGCGCCTGCTCTTCGAAGGCGTCGAGCAGCACGGTGCCAACGCCCGCAACGCGCCTGTCCTGGTCAACGGCGATGAACTGGAGATAGTAATCACCTTCCAGAATCGAATCGTTGAGGCGCATCAGTGGCGCCAACAGCACTTCCACGAGCCGCTTTCGAAGCCTCAGTCTGCCTGCGGCCTGTCTTTGCGGTTCTCGAGAGGATCGGCGGTGCACCGCTTCGGTGTAGGCCAGGATCATCCCCACAATCACGTTGTCGTGCTCAGCAAATGTCACGTTCTGGTAGGACGTATCGTGGTCGGGTTGCAGGAACGCGTTGGCGATGATTGTCTCGTAGCGGCGACCGAACATCACGCGCATGAAGCCTTCCGAGGCCTCGTTGGCATAGCGAGCGCACGCAAGGCCATCTTCGGAGGTGGGGTTCGCGGGCCTCAGGGTCACTGACGGCTGGTTCACGGGACTCTCTGCTGAAACCCTGGAACAGGGACGCTGGTCCCTGATCTTACCGTCTCGCAGGCCCGTGTTCGATCAAGCGGCGCTCCCGACCCCGTGGCACGCGACCGGTTGAGTCGCCACGCAGGGACGGCCGCGATAGCCAGAGTGCCACCGCGGCCTGCACCGCGGTGGCTTGTACCCGTCGGGAGGCAACTACTCGAGCAGAGAAAGGGGAATCGACGGTTCCGGATCCTTGCGGTTGGTGGTTCCCGCATGGGGGGTAGCGGCGTACGGAAACACCCGGTGGTAGACCTGATCGTTGGCCGGCACGTTGTCTCCGACGGCTGGGCCCCCGGGGGTGAACGTGCCGCTGGCCAGGGTGAGCATGATGTCGATGACATCATCGCCGAAGCGGCGGCCGTTGGGCCAGCCTCCCGGCACGAGCCCGAACGCCTCGGAATCGATCAGATCCTCACCCAGGAAGCTCAGACGGTTGAAGCCAGCCTGACCCGCGAGCGGAACCGGCTGGGTGCTCGTGTCGACGCGCAGCACGTCCGGAACGTAGATCGACTCGAACACGCTGCTTGTCTCGGGAAAGTTCGTGCCGAACACCGAGTTCACGAGTCGGGCAATTTCCGGATTACCGGCATATCTGCGGAACAGCGCGTTGTCCTGCTCTGGAGAGGTTCTGTTGTAGTTGTCCTTGTCACCAAGCGCCACAAACACCTCATTGAACAGCGGGTTGCCCATGCGGTTCACCTGCACGAACGGCCCGAGGTTGCGCGGCTCGCCGGTAGTTCTGCGCAGCGTGAGGCGCGGTCGGCTGACGGACGCGTAAACCCCCACGAGCGGAAAGCCGGGCACCGCCGACAGCTTGTCGATGGGAATCTGTATGGCGTACGCGAGCACGTTGTAGCCTTTGAAGAGATCAACGCCGTTGCCGTCCTGACCGAGCCCGTCACCCGTGTTGCCGTTGTTGTCGAGTATCCGGCTGTCCAGCAGATCGAACACGCCGGCAATGTCGGCAAAGAAGCCATCGTCACGCGATCCGGCGAAGATCGCTCCGTCCGCACCGAGATCCGCTATGGCGTCCCGGGTGTAGGCATCGAGCTGAGCTTCGCTTGTTGCCCCGGATACGGCCCGGCCGAGCGTGTCGTTGTAGTCAGGGGTCGTGCGCGCGCCCAGATTGGGCGGAGGCACCACCGCGTCGGATGTCAGCAACCGGGTGGGGCCGCCCCGCTCGTCCACCTCCACGACCGAGTAGGTCTGGGTGTAGTTCTGGCGCGCGTCGCCAGGCGTCACGATCGGTCCAACTTCGTCGCCGACACCGTAGGAGATGAGCGTATTGCGGTTTTTGAGCCCCGGCGGTCCGTCAGGGCTGACCGCGGAGAACGTGAACTGGTACGTCAGAACTTTCTCGCCGCTGAACGGATCGGTCACGTGCAGCGAGTAGCGCGCGTCATCGGCAAACCGGTCGTAGTGCGGGCCGTCTCCGGGCTCGGACAGCGGCCGCACCTGGGTGACGACGTTCAGCACCCTGGTGTCCGGGTCGTTGAACTTCGTGCCGATGAATGCGTAGACGTCAGTGATGTTGGCCTGCGGATCCTGCTTGATCAGCGGGGCGTCGCTGTGGCTGGAGGCGGGCGCCTGGCTGGCCGCAAGGCCCAGCAGCGCCAGCGCGGTGCCGGTACGTAGGTATTTTCTGCGGATCATGATCAATTTCCCTATTGATTGAGTGAGTGATGGAGTGAGGCCGGGATGAGCACGCTCAGGCGCGGCGACGGTTGGCCGGAGCGTCCCCGGCTGTCCTGCGCAAACCGGAGACCGCAAGGAGGCCGAGGAGAAAGAGCGGCAGCACGCCTGGCTCCGGAACGACGACTGCCGGCCTCAATACCGTGACCGCGCCTTCGACAAGGTCGCCGAACACCGTCAGCGCCTGAAAGTTCGCGAACTGCAGAGCGGACGCATCGAACGCGGAGTCGAAGCTGAAACCCTCAACCCGCGTGCCTGCCGCAAAGAAATTCGTGTCTTCAATGAAGTCGACGAAACCGAGTCCGGGATCGTAGCTGGTGGCAAAACCGGCGGGTCCGAGCAGCGTTGCGCCGATCGTGGCGTCACCGAGCGGCGCATCGATGATGCTGACGATCGAGAAGTCGTCGAAGGTCGCGTTGTCGATCGCAATGTCGAAGCTGAACCCGCCACCAGACGGCGTCACGGTAGCCTCGACGATGAGCATGGCGTGGGCGTGAGATCCCAGCACGCACGTCAGCAGCGCGCCGGCCGTCAGAGCCAGTCGTTTCAGGTTTCTCGTGGTTTTCTGCATGATCTTCTCCTCGAGTGGGTTAGTTGCGCGCCAGCAGCAGGCCGGCGCCACCGGTTGGCACACGTGCGGTGTGTTCGTAACCACCGCTGCGCCAGCGCACCCGGACGGTGTGTGTCGGGTCGATAGTCGAGAGCAGCGTGTAGCGGAGCACGGGTGAGCCCCGATCGGGACAATGGATCGGGAAGTCGAGCGCAACGAAGACGCCATCACCGCGCGCTTCGGTGGTCTGAGTCACCCGCCCGGATGTGCACACACCTTCAGGGGAGGACAATTGCAGCGTCGCCAGTGCATGGGCCGCGATCCGTGGCGCTGCCTCGGCAAGCTCCCGCCCGGTGACCACCCGGTCTCCATCAGCGTCAATCGCCACGGCAGCGGCGATATCTTCGACCGCGATGGCCCACACGGCCCGGTAGCGAGCTTCCGCAAAGTCGACATCGAGGTAGGAGGTGCTCGGCTCGTGTGCCGGGAGCGACACGGCCGTCATCAGCAACACCAGGGCAGCTATGGCAGGGCGAAGTGACACGGCGGCGGCCCTCATGCGCTGGCTGCGAGACTGTCGAGCAACGGCGTGAGCCTCACGTCCGCATACCCGGTGTGACGAATCCAGGCGAGCACGTCTGCGCCCGCCTCGGGCCGTCCGCTGGCGAGCGCGGCCTCCAGCACCAGACGGGCATCCCGGGGCTCCCGATGCTGGCGCCAGCTCTCGAGAGCCAGCGCCAGCGCCGCGGCGGGCGAGTCGAACAGATGCAGCTCTGCTCTGGCACGGATGCGCGGAAACGAAACCGGATCGGAACCCGCGTCGAGGGTGCTCATCAGGCGGCTCGCGTCATCGCGCCATGCAGGCGCGTGCAGCGCTCGCCGCGCGATCGCCCGGCGCAGCAGCAGCGGCGCGGGTTGCCGTCCGGAAAACCGGTCGACGACCGCTTGGTACGAGCCGGTGTCGAGCAGGTGCTCAGCGAGATCAATCTGCAGCTGCAGGCTTCCAGGCGCAATGACTTCCAGCTGCTGGAGGTGGACAGCTGCAGCCGCTTCGTCACCAGTCTGGCGCGCGAGCTCGGCCGCTACGCTCAGCGCCCAGCCGACCGCTGGGTCGTCGGCATCCTCGATCTGCGCAAGCAGCCGCTCCAATCGCGCACGTGCAGCTCCAGCGCGATCCGTCAACGCGTCGATCGAGCCAAGGCAGGTGGCGGTCACCAGCGGGGCAACAGCGCGATAGGTCTGCTGGCAGTCGCGACGTCCGGACGCCAGCGCTCCGCGTGCTCGATGGATCATTGCCCGACCGAGCCGCGCTTCGGCATGATGAGGTGCCTCGTCCAGCACCGCAGCCAGATCATGCAGCGCCTCGTCGAACCGGTGATGTGACTGCAGGATCCAGGCTCGGACCACGCGCAGCTCGCGCGACGGTGCCGGGTCAGCCCACCACGGCTCGAGCAGGCCGCGAGCGCGCCCGAGCAGACGCAGATCGCCTGAGCGGCGGCTTTCGGCTAGGAGTGCCCTCGCGCCGGAGAGCGCGGCTTCGAGTGACAGCGATTGGCCGGGAGCTGGCACCCCGACCACCTCCGGCAACCGTACTGCAATCTGCGCATCATGGTTGTGTCGCGTGTGCTCGGGCCTGCCGCAACCCGGCAGCGCTCCGAGAATCACAAACAGCAGAACCCAGCAGGCAAGACGTTCCATGTCGCGTGTATCCGGACCAGTTCAAAGCAAAGTCACTCATGAATACGCGCGAAGCGCTGAAAGGGTTCCCGAAGACTACGAAGGATGATCGAATACTTCCGAGGGGCTTCGGAAGCGGTTGCGAAGATCTGGTGAGTCCCGGCGGCTGCCGGGCGTTGCAGAGGTATCAGCCCGGCTGGAACTCCAGGGACTCGATGCGGGTCATCACGGCAAACGCAGCGGGGCCGTCGTCTGCTGCACGGAAGCTGTGCTGACTGCCCGCCTCTCTGAGAACGATGTCGCCGGGCTGAAAGCGGGTGCCGCTGTCCTCGACGATCTCGCCTTGGAGCATCAGCGCCCACTCATCGGAGCCGTGCCGGTGCAGAGGGAACGTGGATCCGGGCTCCATGTAGACGATGCCGCAGTCCATATCGCTCGCCACACGCTGACCGCCATCGAAGTGCAGAAGCAGGAAGCCTGCGTCGTCAGTGCGCGTCCAGTGGCTCCCGGGCACGTCGTCGAGATGGCGAAGAACCTCATTGGCCGCTTCGGCGGACAGATCGAACAGCTCTGCCACCCGGTCAGCAAAGCGAAGGGCAGAACGGCCGACGGCGTCGAGCAGGCGACGCCGCGACCGCGGAGCCGGTGCTGACACCGGATGCGCGTCATCCAGGCCCTCGAGGATGTGCACAATCTCCCGAAGCTGCGCTCGAAGCCCGGGTTCCCGGCTCAGCGCTGCCTCGAGCTCGTTACGCTCGGGCTGCGTCAGGATCCCGCGAGCGTAGTCGAAAAGACGTAATTCCTGCTCAGCCACTACCTCAACTCCTGCATGCCACTGGTATGCTCGCGCAACCGGGCAATCGCTCTGGACAGGCGCGACTTTACTGTACCCAGCGGCAAGCTGCATCTTTCCGCGATATCGCGGTTGGAAAGTCCTTCGAAATACGCCAGATCGACAACCTCCCGCTGATCCGGATCGAGCTTGTCCAGCAATCCTCGCGCCCTCGCCTGATCCGCCTGCTCGACCATGAGCTCGTCTGGGGTTTCCTCATCCTCAGGTTCCAGCAAAACGCCGCGTCTGCGCGCCGTCGCCAGCGTGCGCCAGCGGTCGTTCGCACGGCTGCGCAAACGGATCATGAGCCAGGATTGCACATTGCCGCGCTCGGCATCGTAGCTGCCCGACCTGTCCCACGCTTCGATGAAAACATCGTGCACGAGATCTTCAGCATCCCGACGGTTGCCGAGCAGACGACTGGCCACCGCGGTCATGAGCGGCGCATAGCGGTCATACAGCTCCGCCAGCGCGTCGGTGCTGCCGCGTTGCAGCGCGACGAGCAGCGCTGCGTCACCAGCCGGTTCGCGATTCACGATGCCAGCTCCGGTGGGGGTGCACTGGGGAACCTCCAGTTGCGGTTGTCGCGCCGCAGCGCTCAATTGCGGATTGTCACACCGGGAAGATCGACCGTCCAGGATCGCCACAGCACCGCTGAAGTGCGTACGACAGCATCAGCAGCGCAGAACAGGGCCAGGATCTCGGAGCCCGGCAACGTCATGACGAGCACGCGCGGTGCGAGCGTCTAAGCACCTTTGGCGGTCATCGAGCGTTCCCAGAAGAACGCAACGCTGCCAAGCGTCCAGACCAGCAGGGCGAACACGCCCGCCTGCACGCTGAGGGTGAAGGCAGCGTGCTCCGGCAACACGATGAGCGCGACGCCAGCCACCGCCAGGCCGACCACGACGGCGGCGGGCCCGTAGAAATCGCGCCTCGTGGCAGGCGCCACCGTCGAGAAGAACTCGACATTGTCGGTTTCCTGGCGGGCGCGGCGCATCGCGTGGTGGGAGACCCAGTGCATGGTGGCGAACATCAGCGACATCAGCAGCACCCAGAAACCGACGGTATCGGGGTGCAGGCACTCGATCAGCGTGAACTGCAGCAGCCCGAGCAAAAACGGCACCACCGAGTCGCTGATGCCAGGCACCCAGCGGAAGCGCATCACCGTGGTCGCGTAGACCACCCAGATCACGAGGATGCCGAGGAACGAAGTCCCGGTCTGCAGCCAGAATTCGACCCCGCGCCAGGTCCAGCCGAACAGGTGTCTCGACTCCTGCAGGCGACTCCATAGCAGCTCCAGCGCCAGGGCCTGGATGATGCTCAGCAGCGTCAGCAGGACGTGGGGCAGATTGTCTTTGGCGCGGGTGCGCATGGATTCCACGGATGATCTCCAGCATGGTGGCGGGTCCAGCAATCGATCCCGGATTGTAGTTGGCGCTGGTGCGAAGGTCTCTCCCGCAGACCAATTGGCCAACCGAGCCCAGCAGGCAACGCGACAGCCGATGCCGCCATTCCCACACGCCGCCGTTCACGGCACCATAGTGGGCCGACTCGATGACCCGGAGCAATATGAACGACCAGCTGCAGCAACTCATCGAAGATGCCTGGGACAGGCTCGAAGAAATCAGCTACGACACAAAAGGCGCGGTTCGCGACGCTGTAGATCAGGCGTTGGACAAGCTGGACAAAGGCGAAGTCCGCATTGCTGAAAAAGTCGGTTCCGATTGGATTGTGCACCAGTGGCTCAAGAAGGCAGTTCTGTTGAGTTTCGCCCTCAACGACATGCGTAAGATCGAAGGTGGTCCCGGCAACGGAGGCTGGTGGGACAAGGTGCCATCGAAGTTCTCGGGCTGGACCGATCAGCAGTTTCGCGAAGCGGCGTTTCGCGCAGTGCCATCAGCGGTGGTCCGGTACTCCGCGTACGTTGCCCCGGGTGTCGTGCTCATGCCCAGCTTCGTGAACGTCGGTGCCTTCGTCGACAGCGGCACGATGATCGACACCTGGGCGACGGTAGGCTCGTGCGCTCAGATCGGAAAGAACTGCCACATTTCCGGCGGAGCCGGAATCGCGGGTGTACTGGAGCCGCTGCAGAACGAGCCGGTGATCATCGAAGACGATTGTTTCATCGGCGCTCGCTCGGAGGTGGCCGAGGGCGTGATTGTCGAGCAGGGCTCCGTCCTTTCGATGGGTGTCTATATCGGCGCGTCGACAAAGATCGTTCACCGCGATACGGGAGAGATCATCACCGGGCGTGTGCCGGCGTATTCAGTGGTCGTCCCGGGAACGCTCGGCGGTGGCCAGCGTGAAGACGGGACCTACGTGCCCAATCTCTACTGCGCCGTCATCATCAAGCAGGTCGACGCGCGGACACGCTCGAAGACGTCGATCAACGAGCTCCTTCGCGACTAACCCCCCCTAAAAAAAGACGAACCGTTCCGAGGCCTGAAACAGCAGGCGGGGTTAACAGTCCATCCCGGTCGGTTCGGCAGTCGCGGCTCGTGCATGTAGACTTCAGTCATGCCAGCAGCTTTACCCTCGAACCACGCGTGTCCACCCACATGCCGACGCACGGGCCCGCCCCGGATCACACCCCGGCGAGGCGCACCCCTGCCAGTCTTCGCTGAGAGCAGCTCTCCGGCTGAGCCCTCGTTTTGAGCGGGGCCCGCACGCCAGCTCCGAGCGCCGCAGGCTTCACCGAAGGTCCTGTGGGTCGGCAACTGCTGCGACTGGGTTCCTACATGGCGATGGGCACCCTGACCATGAACGTGGCGCAGCTGGCGGAAGCCGTGTACCTCGGGATCCTCGGCACCGAAGCGCTCGCCGCCATGGGTTTCGCATTCCCGCTGACGATCACGCTGTTCGCCTTCGCCGGCGGTATCGGCAGCGGCGCCTCCTCGGTCATCGCCCGCGCCATGGGTGCCGGCGAGCGATCCCGCGCGGCGCTGCTGGTGACGCACGCTCAGATCCTCGCGGTGGTCGTGGGACTCACCCTTGCAGGGCTCGGCTACGTGGGCGCGCGGGAGATCGTGGCCGCGCTGGGTGCCAAAGGCGAGGTTCTGGATCTCACCGTCGAGTACCTGCGTGTTTACATGTTCGGCGTGCCGTTTTTCCTGCTGTCCATCGTCGGCTCGACGCTGTTGCGAGCGACCGGGAGCTCAGCCAGCCCCGGTGTGGTGATGACCGTGGGCTCGATCATCCAGATCGTGTTTGGTCCGTTGCTGATCTTCGGCTGGTTCGGCTTCCCTGAGCTCGGAATCGCCGGCGCCGCGTGGGCTTACGTGATATCGAGGGTTCTGAGCGTGGCGCTGTATGTGGTGCTGCTGTTCCGCGCCAAGCTGATGAGCTGGCACGTCGGCGGCATCGGCCGCTCGTGGACCGACATCATGCATGTTGGCGCCCCGGCGATTGCCAGCGGGCTGGTGATGCCCGTGTCGATGCTCGTGATCACGCGTCTGCTCGCCGGCCACGGCCACGAGGTGGTCGCCGCGTACAACGTGGCCTCCCGGGTGGAGACCATTTCACACATGATCCTGTGGTCGTGCTCGTCGTCTGCGCGACCGTTCGCCGGGCAGAACTGGGCCGCGCAGCGCAGCGATTGCGTTCGGCCAGCGCTGTACCTGTGTCATTCGTTCTGTCTGGCCTGGGGCGTGCTGACGTTTGCGTTCATGGTGGCGTTCGGCGCGTTTCTCGTCAGCCTCATCGACGACAACGCGCAGGTGGTGGCCACCGCAGAAGTGTTTTTCCTCTGCATACCCCTCAGCATCGGCTTCATGGGCATGATGCAGGTGGCCAATGCCTCCTTCAACGCGCGGGGCCTGCCGCGACCCGCACTGGTGATTTCCATTCTTCGTGGTGTCGTGCTCGGCATTCCCCTTGCCGTGCTCGGCGATTTCCTGTGGGGCTACACCGGCATCTTCATCGCCACGGCGGTCACCAACGTCGCGCTCGGGCTGCTCGGCTGGCACTGGAACAGGCGCAGCGTGGAACGCCAGGCGAGCAGCATGGTGCCTCTTGAAGCGCCACGCACCGCCGCTGCCAGCGTTGCTGAGGGTTGAACGGAAACGGCCGGGGCCCAGGTTGGCGGCAGGCATCTAACCGTCTTGCGGGCAGGTCCTCAGCTGATCGCGTGATGATCGATGCGCGCCCGCATCTGTGGTGGACAGTTGTCCACGATGTCGGCCACGAAGTCTCCCTTGAAGTTGCCGATGGTGTTGTAGTCCTGCTGTTCGTCCACCTCGAAGAAGATCGTGGGGTCCTCCGGCGGGCAGATCTCCAAGCCACTCGCGGTGGAGATCGGCTGCGCACCATGCACGAAATCCTTGAAACGCAGGTACGCCTCCTCGTAGGAATCACCTTCGACGGTCATCTGGCACTCTGTATTGAATCGGAACTTGATCAACGGCATAACGAGCCCTCCCGGCCACGTTTCGACTGATCCGTCTCAATCATACTCCCCTCGCCAAACGCAATCCTGCACCGGGATCAACCCGATCAGCGCGCCGGATCAACGGTGGACCATAGCGGCAACCAGTTGCGCGTATGTCTGTCGCCCCAGCCAATGCTTCGAGCAGCTCGCCCGATATACGGCCTCCGGCAGTGGGCACGGGTAGCTCACGTGACTGCATCGAGCATGAGGTCCGGCTCGCCGCTGTGGCGGAGGATCTCGGCGCGCGCGGCGTTGCGCAGATCGAGTGCAGCCTGCCAGTCGCGGCCACTTGGGACGAGCGGCTCGCCCACGACCACCGCTACCGTGCCGGGCCTGGGAAATCCGCTGCTGCCGCGCAGCGCCGAGCGGGTGCCCCGGATGGTGATCGGCACCAAGCGCAGACCGTTTTCCGCCGCGGTGCTGAAGGCACCCATGTGAAACGGCAGGAGTCCCGGGTAACGGGTGAACCTGCCTTCAGGGAAAAACAGGAGCGGCGCACCCTCGCGGGCATGCGCAGCCAGATAGCGCGCGTCTGCCGTCCCCTGCGCCACATCGAAGCGCTCGACGAACTGCGCCCCCAGCCGCGTGAGGAACCAGCGCGCAAACCAGTTCTGGCGCAGTTCACCCTTGGCAACGAACGCGACAGGATCGGGCATCACACAGAGCAGCACGAGGCCATCCAGGTAGCTCGAGTGGTTGGCGACGAGCACACACTGGGCGTTCGCGGGCGGCACGTGTTCACTGCCCTGTATCAACACAGGCACCCGCACGAGCCGCAGCAGAAGCCTTGCAACGGCACGGGCCGCGCGCCAGCGGATGGCAACGCTAGGCAGGAGTGCCAGCGCGGCTGTGGCAACCGGAGCGGTCAGCGCGAGCATGAGGTACGCGTAACCGGCGAAGGCAATGCTCCGCAGCACCCGCGCGGCGCGGCGCCACTGAATTCGCAGCCCGCTCAAGCGCAGCCTCACAAGTTGCCACCAGACCGCCCGGGGACCTTCCCCGATCCTGCCTTCCTCGTAGAGCGCGCGGCAGGCGGAACGGCGGATCTTGCCGCTCGACGTCTTCAGCACTGTGCGCGGCGGCACGAGCAGCACCTCATCGGGCGCGATGCCGAGCAGATCAGTTGCTGCGGCACCGATCCTGGCGCGAACGTCCGCCAGGACGCGACCATCTGTCAGTCGCGTCTCCGCTACGACGACAAGCTGCTCGACATCTGATCGGCCGATACCGCTGCCAAACACGGCAACGCAGCCCTTGCGGACCTCCGGAAGATCTCCCACGGCTTCCTCGAGCTCGTAGGGGTAGATGTTGCGGCCGCCTCGAATGATGAGATCCTTGACCCGGCTCGTGAGGTACACATCACCGCCGCTCATGTAGGCCAGATCTCCGGAGTCGAGCCAATCCCCGTCGAAGAGCTGCGCTGTCGCCGTCGCGTTACCGCGGTAGCCAGCTGTAGCAGATGGGCCCTGAAACTCGAGCCGTCCTTCCTGCCGGTCGGGTAGCTCTTTCCCTGCGGGATCGACGATGCGGATCTGGTAGCCGGGCAACGGCCTGCCACAGGCGACGAATTCGAGGGCCTTTGCGATTTCTGTCCCAGCCGGTTCCGCCCGTCCCGCGTGCTCGAAGGCGTCGCGGTCGATCCGATCGATCAGAGGGCCGCGATCGAGCGGTGGGAAGGCGAGTCCAACCGCACACTCGGCGAGCCCGTAGACGGGCGTCATTGCCGCGGCGTCAAAGCCGTACCTGGCGAACCGGGAGCCGAAGCGACGCACGGTGTTCGGGCTGACCGGCTCTGCTCCGTTGATCGCGAGGCGCCAGGTGCTGAGATCCAGACCCTCCAGCTCCACATCGGGGATCTTGCTGAGACACAACTCATAGGCGAAGTTCGGCGCGGCGGAAATCGTACCGCCGTGCTCATGCATGGCGCGCAGCCATCGCCACGGGCGGGTGAGGAACGCAGTAGGCGGCATCAGCACTGTGAGCATGGCGTAGTAGAGGCTCCCGAGCCACGCGCCGATGAGTCCCATATCGTGATACAGGGGCAGCCAGCTCACGAACACGTCATCCGAGCTCGCCTGCACCCATTCGCCGATCGTGTGGATGTTGGTCAGAAGGTGCTCGTGTGTGAGCACCACGCCTTTCGGCTGTCCTGTGCTGCCGGAGGTGTACTGCAGCAGAGCGATGTCATCCGGCGCCACGGCCAAGCGACGGTATAGACCGGAGGCAGCGCTCAACTCGTCCGGCGTGACAACACCCGTCAGGCACTCCACCTGGTTGATCAGAAGTCGGCTCACTGCCTTCGCCTCGGGCACCGTGACGAGGACCCGGGCGTCCGCGTTGGCAAGAATGAGCGCGTGGCGCCGGAGATGATCTTCGAGCTGAGAAGGTCGCAGCGGCGGGTAGATGGGCACGGGTATCGCACCCGCCAGCAGCACGCCAAAGAAGCATTCGAGATAAGCGCGGCTGGTCGGAAGCATCATCGCCACGGCCTGTCCGGGCTCGATGCCCCACGCGCCGAGGCCAACCGCCACGCGCTCGGCGCCCGTCTGCAGGTCCGCAAAGCTGATCGAGACCGGCGTCTCGGCGTCCGCCTCGTAGAGCAGCACGTGGGTGCGCTCACTCTGTTGCGTCGCTCGCCATTCCAGCACCGCCGGCAGCGTGTTGACGCTGGTTGGAACCTGGTCTGCTACTCCCAGGACCGGTTCCACGACTGCTTCTACGCGCGGGTGCGCAGAGCGCGGGCGTGCGCTCAGCAGTGCGCGCAGCAGATCCCGTGGTGTTTCCGCGGCGCTGTAGACTTGCTCCGGCAGGCGCGCATCGAATTCACTCTCGAGGCGCAACAGCAGCTCAACGCGGGACAGGCTGTCGAAACCAAGCTCGCGATCGAGGTTGGTATCGAGCTCGACCCGCTTACGGCCGCTGGCGGGCCACAGCTCCAGAGTCAGCGTCCTGACGACCTCGAGCAGGCGCGCGGCGAACTCGGCGTCATCAGCACCGATGCGAGAGGATGATTCCATGCCCGTGTGGACGGCGCCGATGCAGCCGGCGCTGGTCCGGATCGACCGAAAGCACGTGTCGCATGTGAGGCCGCTTCGTGGACTCCAAGCCAATCAGTATAGGCGTGCACGCGTCATTGCGATCTATGTAGATTCCCCGAGTTGCCTGAGCCTCGAGCGACAGGAAGGGTGGTGTACCCTCGTGGCGGAGAATCGGGCTCTGACCCGGGTGCAGCGGTCGACCGCTGCAGCGCCACGCCGCTTTTGCGGAGGGTAACTTTGACAACTCCCGACTTCGCCCTCTTCGGTGCCGCCCATCTGACCGCGTTGCTCGTCATCCTGGTCGCAGCGTTGGCGCTGTGTCGGATGCCGCGAGCACACCGGTGTACGCCAGTAGCGGTTACGCTCGCCGCGCTGCTTCTGGCACAGGAAGCCGTCAAGCTCTGGCTCTTTATCGGCGTATACGAGGTGGGCTGGCGGCACAGCCTGCCGTTGGCGCTGTGTCGCGTCAACGAGCTCGTCTGCGTATGGATGCTGCTGGCGCGCAGCCTGCGCGCGTTTGAAATCGCCTATTTCTGGACGATGGCCGGATCGGTGATTGCGCTGCTGACACCGGACCTTGCGCAGGGATTTCCCGATCCGCGTTTCTTTGCCTTTTTCCTGGGTCACGGCCTCGTGGTGCTGGCCGTGGTCTTCGCAATAGTCGTCTATGGCTTTCGCCTGGAGCTGCGCTCGGTCGGCTTTGCCCTCGG
>CAJICJ010000283.1_pt1 | contig 16342 bp, 19 predicted proteins | sample 9199601 | NCBI WGS metagenome assembly CAJICJ01 (sample SAMEA7708337, study PRJEB35096) | sediment metagenome | biome: marine neritic benthic zone biome [ENVO:01000025]; feature: sediment [ENVO:00002007]; material: shallow marine sediment [ENVO:03000034] sea grass bed [ENVO_01000059] ... | reverse complement strand
TGGTGCCGGCGGCGCCACCCCAGCTGTACTCGCCCACCGAGCCCACCACGCCGGATGCAGCGACGTCCGTGACGAGGCCAAAGCCGAGACCGAAGCCGAAACCGTTGAGCGAGTTGCTGCCGAGGCGCGGTGCCTCACCGCTGCCGCCGGAGGAGACCGACGCGGGAAGGTGGTTGAGGGTCATGAACTCGATGGTGCGCGGGCTCAGGATCCGCCGGCCGTCGAGCTCACCGCCGTTGCGCAGCATCTCGGCGAAGCGCAGATAGTCCATGGCCGTGGACACGAGTCCGCCGCCGCCGGAGAACATGGTGACGTCCTGAAAGCGTGACACCGACTCGGGACCCAGCGTCACGAGCGCCTCTGTCTCCGCGTTCCAGCGATGATTCGGCAGAAACCGCTTGAGCTCGGCATCGGGCACCGAGAAGAACGTATCCTGCATGCCGAGCGGCTCGAAGATCTCCTCGGCCAGGTCGACGTCGAACGGCTTGCCGCTCAGCCGCTCGACGATGAGGCCGGTGACGTCCACCGCCACGCTGTAGTGCCAGCGCGTGCCGGGCTGATAGCGCAGCGGCAGCGTGCCGAGCCGCTCCGCGAACTCGTCCAGGTCTTCAGCCCCAAGCGCCGCCGACTCGCGATACAGCTTGTCCACCGGATCCTCCGGATTGAAGCCGTACGAGAAGCCTGCCGTGTGCGTGAGCAGCTGCTGCATGGTGATTGGCCGGCTGGCCGGCTCGAGATCGCCGTCCCCGTTCATCACCTCGAGCGCTTCGAGCTCCGGGACAAACCGGGAAACAGGGTCGGACAGCTGGAAGAGGCCGTCCTCATAGAGCTGCATCGCAGCCACCGCCGTGATCGGCTTGCTCATGGAGTAGATGCGGAACAGATCGTCTTTTGCCAGCGGGCGATCGTCATCCGCACCGCGCCGGCCCACGGCTTCGAAATGCACCAGCTTGCCGCGCCGGGCGACCATGGTGATCACACCAGCCAGCTTCTCCGCCTCCACGTAGCCACGGGTCAGCGCCGTGATGCGGTCGAGCCGCTCGGGCGACATGCCGACGTCCTCCGGCTTCGCCGTGGCAAGATCACCACCCCACGCGGCCCCACCCGAGAGCAGCGCGAGCATGAGCCCCAACGTGCACATCAACCTTTTCATCCGATCCCCCTATCTGCTTATTGTTCGTTTCACCGAGCCGGTATTGAAGCACGGGCGCACGCTGAGGTCCGCGCCAGGACCAATCCGGATCCTCGCCGCGCCCAGGGGACTCGAAGTCCGGCGGGCGGCCAGGGAGCGCTACTCCTCGAAAGACGCGCCCGCGAGCTGGCGGTAGGTGATCGCGTAGACCAGCACGCCCCAGGGTGCCGCCCAGACGAGACCAACCAGCGTGAACGCGCTGAAGAAGATGACAAACGAGGTCACGATGGCCAGCACCCCTACGGACAGGAACTCACGATTGATGATCCGCATGGAAGTCATCAGCGAATCGACCACACCGAGGCCCTTCTCCACGTGCAGAGGAATGGCGAGGGACAGCGCAATGGACAGATACACCCCCGGCACCACCAGCAGCACAAAACCGATCATGGTCAGCATCGACTGCAGAAATCCGATCGCCGCGATGGTGAGGAATTGATCGTAGTAGGCAACGAGCTCACCCGAGTCGACCGGCAGCTCGATGCTGCGTCTGAGCCCGCACATGAAGATGCCCGCAAACAGGGGATACATCAGCAACGTGCTGAGCGTCTGCGCGACGAACTCCGAAAATACGATCTGCAGGACGCCGGCCACGAGCAGGCCAACCAGCACGAAAGCGACGCCGGCAAGAACGATGATGCCTTTGAAGCCGGACACCAGATCCCAGGCTTCACTCATCACCGCGCCGATCTCGAGCTCCGCCCGGCCGTCGAGGGTGTTCTCGATGGAGCCACCCCGATGCCCGGTCGGTTCGACCAGCTCAGCCTCGGGGGTGCGGTAGGGATTGTCCGGGTCACTCATGGCAGGTCTCGCATTGACGACTGACGAGCACCCCGTTGGCGTTGCGCGGTGTATGCGCTGCACACGCGCTGCACCCGCGCTGCACACGCGCTGCACACGCGCGAACAGCGGTTGTGGCGCTCGGCCTATACGTTGAACCGAAAGTGGATGACGTCGCCATCCTGGACCACGTAGTCCTTGCCCTCCTGGCGCCACTTGCCCGCGTCCTTGGATCCCTGCTCGCCGTTCCCAGCCACGTAGTCGTCGAACGCCACCACTTCAGCACGGATGAAGCCGCGCTCGAAGTCCGTGTGGATGGCCGCCGCCGCGCGCGGCGCCTTGGTGCCAACGGGAATTGTCCAGGCTCGCGCCTCCTTGGGCCCGGCCGTGAAGTAGTGATGCAGCCCCAGCAGCCGGTAACCCGCACGAATCACCCGGTTGAGGCCGGGCTCCTCGATACCGAGCGCCTCGAGAAACTCGTCACGCTCGGCGTCTTCGAGCTCACCGATCTCCGCTTCGATCTTGTTGCAGATCGGCACCACCTCCGCGCGCTCCTCAGCGGCAATCTCCCGGACCCGGGCCAACAGCGGATTGTCCTCGAAACCGTCCTCGGCCACGTTGGCGATGTAGAGGACCGGCTTGACCGTGATCAGGTGCAGATCGGCGATCCGCTCGAGGGTTTCCTCCGCCAGCTCCAGCGCGCGCACGGGCCGGCCGGCGTCGAGACCTGCCTCGACCTTTTCCAGCACCTCCGCAGCGCCTGAGCGTCTTTGTCACCCGCGTTGGCAACCCGCTTCGCCCGATCCCGGGCACGCGCCACGGTGTCGAGGTCCGCGAGGGCGAGCTCGGTGTTGATGATCTCGATGTCGGAAGCCGGGTCGATGTCCCCTGCCACGTGCACCACGTTCGGGTCCTCGAAGCAGCGGACCACGTGTGCTATCGCGTCCGTCTCGCGAATGTGGGCGAGGAACTGGTTGCCGAGCCCCTCACCTTTCGATGCGCCCGCCACGAGCCCGGCGATGTCCACGAACTCCATGGTGCTCGGCACCACCTTGGCTGACTGCGCAATGATCGCCACCTGCTCGAGCCGCGGGTCCGGCACCGGAACGACGCCCGTGTTGGGATCGATCGTGCAGAACGGAAAGTTCTCGGCATCGATCCCGGCCTTCGTCAACGCGTTGAAGAGGGTGGACTTGCCGACGTTGGGCAGGCCGACGATGCCGCAGTTGAAACCCATGATCTCTCCTCAGTCGCCTTCGCGGGCGGGTTCGTGCAGCACGTTCATGGCTTTGCCCATGTCGCCGGTGAGCAGGCTGTCGAGCACCGTCCCCGGCAGATCGATGGACTGCTCGATGGCTGCCGCCTCCGCGGCGGGGGTTCTGGTGGACGTCAGGTAGCCGGAGACCCGATCTTTGTCCCCCGGGTGGCCAACGCCGATGCGCAGGCGATGAAAGCTGCGGTTGTTGCCGAGCCCGGCGATCACGCTGGTGATGCCGTTGTGGCCATTGGCCCCGCCGCCGGTCTTCAGCCGCACGACACCCGGCTCGAACGCCATCTCGTCGTACGCGACCAGAATCTCCGCCGGCGCGATCCGGTAGAAATGTGCCACGGGTCCCACCGATTCACCGGACAGGTTCATGAACGTGCTGGGCACGAGCAGCCGGACGTCATGGCCTTCGATGCTGCCGCGACCGAGCTGCCCTTTGAAGCGCGACTCGGCCCGCAGCTCGATGTGATACCGATCAGCAAGCGCCCGGACGAACCAGACCCCGACGTTGTGGCGCGTCTGCTCGTATTGCGGGCCCGGATTACCCAGGCCCGCTATCAGCCGAACGCCAGCCATGCTCAGTCTTCGCTGGCTTCCTCTGCGCCCGCGTCCTCAGCCTCAACGGCTTCCTCCGCGCCTTCTTCCTCCTCCAGCTCGCCTCCGCCACGCGGCGGGTTGACGGTCACGACGGCGCGATCGTCGCCGTGTGACAGCGCCACGAGGCTAACGCCGTCCGGCAGCGCGATGTCCGAGAGGTGCACAGTCTGGTTGACGTCGAGCTCAGCCATGAACACCTCGACGAACTCCGGGAGGTGACGAGGCAGGCAGCTGATCTCCACCTCGTTCAGCGTATGCGCAATCGTCCCGCCGCCCTGTCGGACGCCAACACACTTGTCCTCGCTCAAGAAGTGAATCGGCACGCTGACGTGGAGCGCCTTGTTTTCGCTGATACGCAGGAAGTCGATGTGGATGACCTTGTCGTTTGCCGGGTTGCGCTGCAGGTCCCGGAGCACCGCACGCTCTTCTTTGCCCTCGACCATCACGCTGAGGATCTGCGAGAAGAAGGCTTCGTTGAGCATGAGGCGCTCGAGCTCATGGGAATCGACCTTGAGCTTGAGCGCATCACCTTCACCACCGTAGATGATGGCGGGCACCTGATTGGCGAGACGACGCAGGCGGCGGCTCGCACCTTTCCCCACGTCCTCACGCACAGCTGCGTTGATTTCGAGTTGCTGGGACATGTTGTCCTCCTTGTTCGCCCTGCGTTCCTGACGCGAGGGCTTTTCCGGACCGCCGCCGCACTCTACCGCGGAGATCCGTTACCTTTGAATGCCGGGCGTCGCGACCAACGTCCGGCGGCGCACCTTCAGCCCGCGGCTCCGATCATCGGAACATCGCGCTGATGGATTCTTCGTTGCTCACTCTCCGGATCGCCTCTGCAAGGAGAATATCGAGAGAGAGCTGTCTGATTTTCCGGGAGCACTGCGCGTCCTTCCGCAGCGGCACGGTATCGGTCACCACCATTTCATCGAGCTCCGAAGCTTCGATCCGGCTGATGGCGTCGCCGGAAAACACCGCGTGGGTCACGTACGAGACCACCTTGATAGCACCTTCTTCTTTCAGCGCACTGGCTGCGGTGCAGAGCGTGCCTGCCGTGTCCACGATGTCGTCGACGAGCACGCAGGTCTTGCCGGACACGTCGCCGATCACGTTCATGACCTTGGTCTCGTTCGCATGCGGCCGCCGCTTGTCGATGATCGCCAGATCCAGGTCGTTCGCCTGCTTGGCGATCGCGCGCGCGCGAACCACACCACCCACGTCCGGCGACACGATGATCGGGCTCGCGTGGCCGACCGACACCATGTGATCCACCAGCACGGGTGAAGCGTAGACGTTGTCCACCGGCATGTTGAAGAAACCCTGGATCTGGTCCGCGTGCAGGTCGACCGTCAGCATCCTGTCGATACCCACGCTGCTGAGCATGTCCGCAACCACCTTGGCGCTGATCGACACGCGAGCCGAGCGCGGTCGACGATCCTGGCGGGCGTAGCCGAAGTAGGGAATCACGGCCGTTACCCGGGTGGCGGATGCGCGACGGATCGCATCCGCCATGATCATGAGCTCCATGAGGTTGTCGTTCGTCGGCGCGCAGGTGGACTGCATGACAAACACGTCCTGCCCGCGGACGTTCTCATGGATCTCGACGTCCACCTCACCGTCGCTGAAACGCGACACGTCGGCTTTGCCGCGATCGATCTGCAGCTCTGCCACCACGCGATCGGCGAGCGCGGGGTTGGAGCTGCCACCAAACAGCATCAGCTTGGCCACGTCGACTTGTCCTCGTATCGGTTGTGTCGGCTCGTTCAGGTTCATCATCGCCGCTGTCCGGCGCCTGCCTGACTTCTTCTGTTCCTTCCCGCCAGGCGCTGCCACAGCCAGCGGGTCAGCCTGCCACCCGAACGCGTGTGCGCGTGCTGTCTGCAGCGAACGCACGAACGGGAACGGGTTGGCGGAGCAGAATGGCTGGGGTGGCAGGATTCGAACCTGCGAATGCCGGGATCAAAACCCGGTGCCTTACCGCTTGGCGACACCCCAGAAGTTCTCCCGCAGTGGTGGCCCCCGCGAGAGGGCGGGTATTTTGCGGTTGCACCCGCTTGCTGTCAAACGGAATCCCACATCCGTGGAATCGCAAAAACGGGACCTAAATCAACGGCTTAAATCCGCCAGGAGGCGATCACGAGGCGCACGTTCAGATCGCCGCGCGACAGTTCGACCCGCTTCGGCAACCAGCGTTCCCCGCTGCTGGCAGCCACGGCGCGGTAGCGGTCGAGCCGCACCGCCCAGCCGAGCTGCTCGAATCCCGCCAGGCGCCCGTCAGCGTCATGCTCGAGCGCGCCGACGGCCGCCTCGTCCCAGGGTGCGCCCAGCGCCCAGGTCGGGAACACCTCCAGCGGCAGCGCCCAGCCGAGCTCAGCGCGCATCACCTGCTCCGTGGGCCCCTCCCGCACGACGTCGCCATCGCCGTCGAGCACCGCGAGCCGCCTGCCGTCACACGCAGGTGCACGCGCCCCTGGCCGAGCGGCCCCCACACGTCGATGTCGAACACGCGGCCGCTCTGACGCCAGATGAAACGGGCAGAGTAGCGCTCCGCGGCGTTGCGCACGGCCATCTTGCCGTTCAGCTCGAAGCCGCCGGGCGCGACGGGCACCGGTGCGCGGCTCGCGCAGCCAATCAGCAGAACGCAAAAAAATACGTTTAGAAATAAGAGCTTATCGAGCTTCAAAGGGCGGCGATTCTGGTAAGATACGGCGTTTTCGCGCGTCCTGACGGACTCTCATGGCCATATTGGCATACGGCGTCAACTATCGCACCGCACCCATCGACGTCCGAGAACGCATCGCGTTCCCGGAGGACGGCCTGCGCGACGCCCTGGCCGAAGCCACCCGGACCATCCCGAGCGTCTCGGAGGCGGCCATCCTGTCCACCTGCAACCGCACCGAGCTGTATCTGGCGCTGGATCCCGCCCAGGAGGCAGCAGTGCAGCACTGGCTCGCCAGCACCCGGGAGATCGGCCTCGGTGAGCTCAGCAGCATGGCTTACGGCTACTGGGACCAGGATGCAGCCCGTCACCTCATCCGGGTTGCTGCCGGGCTCGATTCCCAGGTGCTCGGCGAGCCGCAGATCATGGGCCAGGTGAAGTCCGCGTACGACGCCGCCCGGTCCGCCGGCACCCTGGGCCCCGAGCTCAACCTGCTCTCCCAGGTGATTCTCTCCACCGCCAAGCGGGTGCGCTCGGACACCGACATCGGTCGCAATCCGGTCTCGGTTGCCTACGCCGCGGTGGTCATGGCGCAGCAGATCTTCACCGACCTCAAGAACGCAAGCGCCCTGCTGATCGGCGCCGGCGACACCATCCAGAGGGTCGCCGAGCATCTCAGCGAGATCGGCGTTCGCGGCATGGCTATCGCCAACCGGACGCTGGCTGCCGCCGAGACGCTGGCCGCACGCTACGACGCGCAGCCGCTGCAGCTGACGGAGGTGGCCGGTCAGCTGGCCAATTTCGACATCCTGGTGGCGTCCACCGGCAGCAGCCTGCCGGTTGTCGGCAAGGGCGCGCTGGAAGCCGCCATCAAGCAGCGCCGGCACCGCCCCATGTTCATCGTCGACATCGCGGTACCGCGCGACATCGAGCCCGAGGCGGCCGACCTTCCCGATGTCTACCTCTACACGATCGACGACCTGACCGAGATCATCGAGGAGAACGTCCGGCAGCGACGCGCCGCCGCGGAGGATGCTGAGAATCTCGTCGAGGACGGCACCAATCACTACCTGCGCGAGCGCCGCGCTCACCACAGCCAGGCCATACTCAAGCGGTTCCGCGATCGCGCAAGCGCCGTGCGTGACGCTGAGCTCGACAAAGCAATGCGGGAGCTCAGGAAAGGCGCGGATCCCGAGCAGGTGGTCGCCGCGCTGAGCCGCGGCCTGACGAACAAACTGATCCACGTACCAACCACGGCCATCCGGGACGCTGCGGCGGACGGTCGCGCGGACATCCTGGAATACCTGAAGTCCCTCTACCAGCTGGATTGAACCCGTGAACCTCTCGCCGAGCATGATGGCCAAGCTGTCTGCCCTGACCGATCGCTTCGAGGAAGTGAATGCGCTCCTGGCCGATCCCGACGTGGTGGGCGACCGGGATCAGTTCACCAGCCTGTCGCGGGAATTTGCAGAGCTCGATCCGGTGATCCGCTGCTTCCGCCGCGTGACGGAGCTCGACTCGGAGATCGAGGACGCCCGCTCGCTCACCCGCGACGACGATCCGGAGATCCGCGAGCTTGCGCTCGAAGACGTGGAGACGCTCAACGCGGAGCTCGCGTCGTCGGCGCAGACGCTCAGAACGCTGCTGCTGCCGCGGGATCCCAACGACGCCGCCAACGTGTTTCTCGAGATCCGAGCGGGCACTGGAGGCGACGAGGCCGCCATTTTTGCGGGCGATCTCTTCCGCATGTACAGCAAATTCGCGGAACACCAGCGCTGGGGCATCGAGGTGCTGAACGCACGCCCGGGGGAGCACGGCGGCTACAAGGAGATCATCAGCCGGGTGGCGGGCCGTGATGTCTATTCGCGGCTCAAGTTCGAGTCCGGCGCGCATCGCGTGCAGCGGGTGCCGGAGACCGAGTCCCAGGGACGCATTCACACGAGCGCCTGCACGGTTGCGATCATGGCCGAGCCGGACGAGATCGACAGCATCGAGATCAGCAAGTCGGATCTGCGCGAGGACACCTACCGCGCCTCGGGCGCCGGCGGCCAGCACGTCAACAAGACCGACTCGGCCATTCGCATCACCCACCTGCCCACCGGCATCGTGGTCGAATGCCAGGACGAGCGCTCCCAGCACAAGAACCGGGCCAGGGCGCTGGCGCTGCTGCAGGCCAAGCTCCTCGACAAGGCGCAGAGCGAGCAGCAGGCCGAGCAGGCGGAAACCCGCCGGAACCTGGTGGGCTCCGGGGACCGCTCCGAGCGGATCAGAACCTACAACTATCCCCAGGGCCGGGTGACGGACCACCGCATCAACCTCACCCTCTACAAGCTCGATGAGGTCATGGAGGGTGCACTCGATCTGGTGGTGGAGCCGCTCGTCCAGGAACACCAGGCGGAGCAGCTCAAGGCCATCGGAGCCGGCGCGTGACCGCCGTCGCCGCCTGGCTCAGTGCCAACGGCGACCTGCCGCGCCTGGAGCGCGAGGTGCTGCTCAGCACCCATCTCGAGCTCGGCCGGGCCGCCGTGATCGCACATCCCGAACGCCAGCTGAGCGCCGCCGAGGTGGCTGAGCTTGATGCCTGCGGTGAGCGCCTGCGGGGTGGCGAGCCGCTGGCCTACGTGACCGGGCAACGTGAGTTCTGGTCGCTGCCGCTGTCCGTGACCCCGGCCGTGCTGATCCCGCGGCCGGACACGGAAATTCTGGTCCAGGCAGCGCTCGACGTGATGCGCCCGGACGCCCGTGTGGTCGATCTCGGCACGGGCAGCGGCGCCGTGGCGCTGGCGCTGGCAAGCGAGACGGGCAACGCTGTCCTCGCAACGGACGCGTGCGCCGGAGCCCTCGAGGTCGCACGCGGCAACGCGGCTCGGCTCGGGCTGCCCATCGAGCTGCGTCGCAGCTGCTGGTATGAGGCCGTGCCGGAACGATTCGACGTGATCGTCAGCAACCCGCCCTACGTGGCAGCGGACGACCCGCACCTGGAATCACTGACCTGGGAGCCCGAGGCAGCGCTGATCGGCGGCGCGGACGGTCTCGACGATCTGTGCGAGATCATCGGGCAAGCGCCCCGCCACCTCACCGACCACGGCTGGCTCGTCGTGGAGCACGGCTGGCAGCAGGGGGCCGCCGTGCGCGCACTGTGTTCTGCAGCCGGCCTCACTGAGATCACCACGCTCGAAGATCTCAGCGGCAACGAGCGCGTCACCCGCGGACAGCGGGCACCAAGCTGATGGACATCAGCGACGACCAGCTCCTGCGCTACAGCCGCCAGATCATGCTGCCGGAGGTCGACGTGGCCGGTCAGGAGGCGCTGCTCGAGGCCACCGCGGTAATCGTCGGGCTCGGCGGTCTGGGCGCGCCGGTGGCACTGTACCTGGCCGCGGCCGGCGTGGGTCGCCTGGTGCTCGTCGATCACGACATCGTGGAGCTCTCCAACCTGCAGCGCCAGATCGTGCACGATCAGCAGGCCATCGGGCAGCGCAAGGTGGACTCCGCCGCCCGCACCCTGCGGGCCCTGAATCCCGACGTGGAGCTGCTGCCGAGCCACGACCTCATGGCGGACAACCGTTTCGAGGAAGCCGTTGCCACCGCGTCGGTGGTGATCGACGGCACGGACAACCTGGCCACCCGCCACCGCGTCAACGCGGCCTGCTGGGAGGCCGGCGTACCGCTGGTATCGGGTGCCGCCATCCGCTGGGAAGGCCAGGTGGCCGTCTTCGATCCGAGACGGGCAGACTCACCGTGTTACCGATGCCTGTATCCCGAAGGTGACGACGAGGCGCTCAACTGCTCGGAGAACGGGGTGATTGCGCCGCTGGTCGGCATCATCGGCAGCTGCCAGGCGCTGGAGACCATCAAGCTGCTGACCGGGGTCGGCGAGACGCTGGTGGGCCACGTGCTCTATTTCGACGCCAAGTACATGGACTGGCGCAAGCTCAAGCTGCGGAAAAGTCCCGACTGTCCGCTGTGCGGATCTCGAGATCGTACGCCCGGCTGAGCTCCTCCACGAGCCGCGCGCGCACGCGTGCCGGATCGACGCTGCAGTAGTCCGTCATCTGCACCACATCGAGCCCCGTGAGACCACAGGGATTGATGCGGCTGAACGGCTCGAGGTCCATATCGACGTTGAGGCTGAGCCCGTGGTAAGAGCAGCCTCGCCGTACCCGCAGACCGAGAGAGCCGATCTTCGCGCCATCGACGTAGACACCCGGGGCGTCAGGCCGCGGCTGTGCCTCGATCTCGAAGGCGGCGAGCGTGGCCACGACCGCGCTCTCGATGCCTGTGACAAGACCTCGAACACTGATCCCGAGACGGCGCAGATCGAACAGCAGATAGGCCACGATCTGACCCGGCCCGTGATAGGTGACCTGGCCGCCCCGATCCGTCGGCACAACCGGGATGTCGCCCGGCGCGAGCACGTGCTCCGCACGACCCGCCTGGCCCTGAGTGAACACGGGCTCGTGCTCGGTGAGCCAGATCTCGTCGCCGCTGTGCTCGGTGCGCTCACCGGTGTAGCGCTGCATCGCAGCGTAGACCTGGGTGTACTCGGTGCGCCCGAGATCGATCACCGTGGCGGGTCGCGCGGCGCTCACAGCACCAGCTTCACGGCCGGATGGGCAAGCAGATCGGCATGCAGCGCCCGCAGCTGCGCCTCTCCGGTCGCAAGCAGCGAGAGCCGCAGCGACGCGTAGTTACCTTCGCGGCTCGGCACCACCTCCACCGTTGCGGCGTCGAACGTCCCATCGTGGCGCATCACGATCTCCACAACCTCCGCGTGCAGATGCTCGACGCTCGACGCAATCACCTTGATCGGGTAACCCGCACAGGGAAACTCGATGGTCGGCCTCTCCGTCACTCGAAGAGACCGTCGAAGAAGAGCACGATCCCGTCCCAGGCGCGCGCAAAGAAGCCGGCCTCGGGCTCAGCGGTCAGCGCCACCAGCGATGCGGTGAAGACCTCGTCGCCACTCAGCGAGAGCTGCAGCTCACCGAAGGACTGGCCCTCCTCGACCGGCGCCTCGATGACCTTGGCAACCACGAGCTCCGCCTCCAGGTCATCGTAGTGACCGCGCGGAATCGTCACGGTGACCTGATCAGCAACCCCGAGCTCGATGGTTTCGTTCTCCCCGTACCACAGCTGTGCGGTCTTCAGCGGCACGCCGCCTTCGTAGAGGCGCTGGGTCTCGAAGTAGCGGAAGCCGTAAGACAGCAGCTTCTGGCTCTCGCGCATCCGGGCCTCTTCGCTGTTGGTGCCCATGACCACTGAGATCAGCCGCATGTTGTCGCGCAGCGCTGATGCGACCAGGCAGTAGCCGGCCTCCTCGGTGTGGCCGGTCTTGACGCCGTCCACCGTCTTGTCACGCCACAGCAGCCGGTTGCGGTTGGGCTGCTCGATGTCGTTGAAGGTGAACGAGCGCTCCGAGTACATCGCGTAGTGCTCGGGGAAGCGGTTGATCAGCGAGATCGTGAGCTGGGCCAGATCCCAGGCCGAAGTCCGGTGCCCGTCACTCGGCAGCCCGGTGGCGTTGGCGAACTGGCTGTTGCTCATGCCGAGCAGCACAGCCTGCTGGTTCATCATGTCGGCAAACGCCGTCTCGCTGCCGGCAATGTGCTCCGCCACGGCGATGCTCGCATCGTTGCCCGACTGAATGATGATGCCGCGCAGCAGGTCGCGCAGCGGCACCTGTGTGCCCTCGCGGATGAACATCCTCGAGCCCGGGGTGCGCCACGCCTTGACGCTGATGGGCACCGGGTCCTGCAGGCTGATCCGTCCGGCATCGAGCTCCACCGCTGCGATGTAGCTCGTCATGATCTTGGTGAGGCTCGCCGGTGGTAGCGATTCGTTGGCGTTGTGCTCGACAAGCACCTTGCGCGTATCCGCGTCGATCAGCAGGTACGAGCTGGCCGCAACGTCCGGTGGCGGCGGGATGATCGGCGCCTGGCCGGCCTGGGCGATGCCCGAAAAACACAGGCACGCTGCGGCTGCCATGGATTGAAGCCACCTGCGGATCATGCAAACACTCTCTCGAAGTCACTGAACGCGGCAGTTTACCACCGCCGCCTACCGCGGCGGCGAGCGCTAGAGCGGCAGGATGAGCGGCTGCGCCACGTCCGCGCCCGCCAGCACGGACTGGATGCGCACGGCCTCGGCGCGGCCGTTGACCGGGCCTATCCGCACCCGGAAGAGACTGTCTCCGGATACCTTGATCACGTAGGCCGGCTGTCCGATCAGCGTCTCCACCCGCTGCTTCAGGCCATCAGCAGCCGCGAGCGAGGCAAAGGCGCCGGCCTGCAGATAATAGTCCCGTGCCGGCTCGAGCACCTGCACATGCACCCTCGCGGTACCCACATCGGCAAAGCCGAGTTTGACCGCTGCGGCATAAGACAGATCGATCAGCCGGTGCCCGTGAAACGGCCCACGATCGTTGATGCGCACCACCGTGGAGCGCCCGTTGCCGAGGTTGGTCACCCTGGCAAACGCCGGAATAGGCAGGGCCCGGTGCGCTGCGGTGAGCGCAAACATGTCGAACGGCTCACCGCTCGACGTGCGCCGGCCATGAAATTTGCTGCCGTACCAGGAGGCTTCGCCGCTCGCCGAATAGCCACTGGCGCTGCTCATGACGCGGTAGGTCTTGCCCGCCACCGAGTAAGCTGGCGGGTTGCCCGTGGCGCTGCGCGGCTCCTCCACCACTACCGGATCCGGCAGCGCGTCCAGCCCCGCCGGCACGTACAGCGGCGGGCCGTCCGCAGGCTCGACCGGCGCACGCGGCGGGCTGGTTTCGCAGGCGCTCAGCAGCCCGAGCACGAGGAGCACAACGCCGCTGCGCCGGACATTGCGCATCAGCGTTGCGCTGTCCATTCCGCGCGCGCTGCCCTGATCTCCTGCCCGAGCTGGTAGACGGCCAGCGCGTACAGGCGGCTGCGGTTGTAGCGGGTGATCACATAGAAATTGTTGAGGCCGAGCCAGTACTCGGGCGCGTCTTCCAGCTCCATTCGAAACAGCGCAGCCGGGCCTTCGAACTCGAGGCCGTCGACGTCCACGCCCAGCTCATCGAGATCAGCAGCGCTGAGCTTGGGTCGCAGCGTGTCGTTGGCAACCTTGTCCGCGCCGCTGCCTGCCACTTCGACACGCAGCACCACGGGCTGGTCCTGGCGCCAGCCGTGACGGCTGAAGTAGTTGGCCACGGAGCCGATGGCGTCCTCCTCGCTGGTCCAGATGTCCCGCAGGCCGTCTCCGTCGAAGTCGACCGCGTACGCACGGAAGCTCGAAGGAATGAACTGACCGTAACCCATGGCTCCGGCATACGAACCTTTGAGGTCCAGCGGGCTTTTGCCTTCCTCGCGCGCGAGCAGCAGAAACTCGGTGAGCTCGCGGCGAAAGAACTTGGAGCGCGGCGGGTAATCGAATCCCAGGGTCATGAGCGCATCGAGCACCCGATAGCTGCCCGTGATCCGGCCATAACGCGTCTCGACACCGAGGATGGCGACCACGTACTCCGGCGGCACGCCGTAGCGCTCCTGAGCGCGCGCGAGCGTGGCTTCGTTGCGATCCCAGAACTCGAGTCCCTGCCGGATGCGCGGCGCCTTGAGGAAAATGCGCCGGTACTCGTGCCACTTGAGCGTGCGCTCGGCCGGGCGGGCGATGGCTTCCAGGATGCTGTCTTTGCGCTGCGCCCGGCGCAACAGCTCGTTGAGCTCAACCGGATCGAACTGGTGCTCAGCCACGAGTTCCTCGATGTACGCCTGCACGTCCTCGCGCACGGTGTAGTCCGCGTAGACCGAGCCGCTCAACGTCAGCACCGTGATGGCCGCGACGATCCCCAACTGCATGAACATCCTCCATCTATCCTGCAAGAACTCGAGCACCCGCCGCATCCCGTGACTACCTCTACCAGGACCGGTGCGTGCGAACCGACATGATGATCCCGAAGCTGGCCATGAGCGTGATGGCGGACGTGCCGCCGTAGCTCACCAGCGGCAACGGCACGCCGACCACCGGCAGCAATCCGCACACCATCGCGATGTTCACGAACACGTACACGAAAAACGTGAGCGTGAGCGCGCCCGCCAGCAGCCGCGAGAACGAGCTCGGTGCCTGGGCGGCAATGTAGAGGCCACGCGCGATCATGACGACGTAGAGCCCGAGCAGCACCAGGATGCCGACCAGCCCGAGCTCCTCGCCGATCACGGCGATGATGAAGTCCGTCTGGCTTTCCGGCAGGAATTCCAGATGGCTCTGCGTGCCCTGAAAGAGACCTTTTCCCCAGATGCCACCGGAGCCGATGGCGGTGGTCGACTGGATGATGTTCCAGCCGGCGCCGAGCGGATCGCTCTCGGGATCAAACAGCGTGAGTATCCGTTGCCGCTGGTAGTCCTGCAGCGTGAACCACAGGCCCGGCGCGGCAATGGCCACGCCGACGACGGCAAGGGCAATCCAGCGCCAGTAGAGCCCCGCCAGCACCAGCACGGCAAAGCCCGCCCCGGCTACCAGAATGCCGGTGCCGAGGTCCGGCTGCACCATGATGCAGCCCGCCGGGACCGCTATGATCGCGAGCCCCACGCACACGTCCTTGAAGGTCGGCGGCAGCGGCCGCTCGTGCAGGTACCAGGCGACCATCATGGGCACCGCGATCTTCATGAGCTCTGAGGGCTGGAATCGGGGCAGGCCCGGGAGGTCGAGCCAGCGCTGCGAGCCTTTCACCTTGACCCCGATGACCAGCACCAGAGCCAGCAGAATCACGCCGAGCACATAGATGGTGGGTGCCCAGCGCAGATAGAAAGCCGGCTGCAGCTGGGCCGCGACAAACAGGGCGACAAACGCCATGCCCATCCGCATGAGCTGATTGTTGAAGACAGCCATGTTCTGATTGACCGCGCTATAGAGCACTACCAGCCCCAGGCTGACCACCGCCGCAATCGCCGCGAGGAACAGCGGATCGAGGTGCAACTCCATGAGCCGCGCACGAGTGACGTTCGATCCGGAGGACGGCAGGCTGCGGACGAAGTCGTGACTGCTCATCGCAGCGCCAGCTGTGGCAACAGCCAGGCGTCGAGCACCTCGCGGGCAACAGGCGCCGCCACGGAGCTGCCACCGCCACCGTTTTCCACGAGCACGGAGACGGCAATCACGGGATCGTCCGCCGGCGCAAACGCAATGAACCAGGCATGCTTGCGGTTGTACTCGTCGAGCTCTTCCTCGTCGTACTCCTCACCCTGCTTGATCTCGACCACCTGTGCCGTGCCCGACTTGCCGGCCATCCGGTACGCGATTTCCCGCCCGATGTAGTACCAGGCCGTGCCGTTCTGGCGATAGCCCTGATTGCCACGGTGCACGACGTCTTCCATGGCGTCCACCATGCGCTCCCAGTCATCGGGGGACGGCCCCTGCACAGCGGGCACCGGCTGCGGCGGATCGAACTCCGCGAGCGGCTGATCGCTCGCAAGCAGCATCCGCGGCCGCACCCAGCGACCCCGGTTGGCCATGAGGCTGGACACCGTGGCGAGCTGCAGCGGCGTGACGAGCAGGTCACCCTGGCCGATGCCCATGTTGACCGTGTCACCCGGGTACCAGATCTCGCCCTTGGCGCCCTGTTTCCAGATGCGGTTCGGCAGCAGGCCTTTGCTCGCCTCGGGCAGATCCAGCGCAGTACGCTGGCCGATGCCGAACTGGGCGGCAAACTCCGAGAGCCGATCGATGCCGATCCGCGTGGCGAGATCGTAGAAGTAGACGTTGGACGACCGGTAGATGGCACGGTTGAGATCGACGACACCCTGTCCGCCCGAGTTGTCGGGCGTCCAGCTCCAGTCGCGATAGATGCGCTCCTGGTTCGGCAGCTGGAACGAGC
>CAJICJ010000950.1_pt1 | contig 17473 bp, 15 predicted proteins | sample 9199601 | NCBI WGS metagenome assembly CAJICJ01 (sample SAMEA7708337, study PRJEB35096) | sediment metagenome | biome: marine neritic benthic zone biome [ENVO:01000025]; feature: sediment [ENVO:00002007]; material: shallow marine sediment [ENVO:03000034] sea grass bed [ENVO_01000059] ... | reverse complement strand
GTGTTCATCGGCCTCGCGCCGGCGGTCGGCTATCTGGGCATGAACACTCTGGGCACGGTGGGCGCCTACCTCGCGAGCCTCACGTTCTTCGTATGTCGTGGCTTCGGCATGGTCTCGTTGCGCGATGCGCTCAACCGGCGGATACCGAGCGAGTTCCGGGCCACGGCCAACTCGCTCACCAGCTTCGGCTTCCGGGGGGCGTTCGCGTTGACCGGACCGCTGGTCGGCTACGGCTACGACCTGTGGGGCATGCAGACGACGCTGACGGCGCTCGCGGTGGTCACGCTGGTGATCTTCGTGGTGCTCATCGTGCCGCTGGTTCGCGCGGTACGGGCTGCCGGATCCGACAGCTCGGAGGCGCTGCCACACGTGGGGTCGCGCGCGATCAGGTGAGCCGCAGAACGTCCCAGATCATCTGCAGGCGTGCTGACGGGCTGCGGGACTCGAGAATGTCCTGCATGACGTCCGCGTCGAAGCGCAGGAACTGGAAGATGCGGAAGCTGTGCTCGCCCGGTGTGAGCGACGTCCACGCCGGGTCCTCGAGACGCTGGGTCATGTCCGGATTCTGGCGCCGGATCAGCTCCACGAGCTTGCGGTCGATGGAGCGCTGCAGCTCACCGTCGTGGTCGGACGCCACTGCCGGCGCCTCGTCCTCCACCGGCTCGCAGCTGACGATGCGATAAGGCACCGACTGGCGCTCCTCGATGAGCGTCAGTCGGTCCTCCATGGTGATTTCCGCCATGATGCGGCCATCGGGCGTGGTCTGCACGATCCGGCAGTGGCCGGCGGAGAAGACTTCCCGCGGCTGGTAAGACGACTGATTGGTGCTGAGCGCTTCCTCGAGCGACTGATTGCGCTTCGCCTCCCGAATCGTCTTGCGCACGTGGCTCACGCCCACCATGCGCTGGTCCTCGACGCAGTCGTGCACGAGTCGCCGGTAGCGGGGCTCGAACACGTGCAGCGGGACAATCGTGCCGGGGAACGCCACGAGGTTCGGAATCGGGAACAGCGCCACCTCGATCATGACGGGCTCAGCGGCGGTCCTCCGCGCGCAGCGCCTCGATGAGTGCAGCCATCTCCGAGCGGTTGTTGTCGCTGAGCTCGGCAAGTACCTCGTGGGCCTTGAGCAGACGATCCCGCTGCCTGGGCAGGCTCACGTCCGTGAGCTCCAGCGTTTCCCGCGCGGCGGGAGCCGGCTGGGGGGCGTCGTCCACATGAGCGAGCAGCTGCTGCATGCTGAGCTCCCGGAACGCCGCCTCGAGCTCCGGCGCCACCCGCTGCAGACGCAGCGAGCGGCCGGCGTCCTGAGCCCCCAGCAACAGCTCGTGCAGCGTGCCGAGCAACGTGCTGTCGAGGTGGGTGCAATCGGTGAAGTCGAGGACGACGTCCTGGCCCGCTGAGATGGCGGCGTTCACCCGATCGAACAGGGTCTGCCCGTAGGTCCAGGTGATCCGACCGTCGAAGAAGTAGAAGGTTGTTCCGTCCTGCTCCGCATAGAGAATCTCCGGGGCCGCACGTTGAGCGGCGGCGCTCAGGTTGACCGACGCGCCGGTTTCGTTGAAGCGGTTCTCTCCCTCACCGAGCACGAGCATGAGCAGCGTCACGTCGTCCCGGTCGCCGTGCTCACGGCCACCGGCAACCCGCTCGAGCAGCGCTTCGAGGGCGGTCGGATGCTCGCCGATGTCCTTGAGCATCGAGGCGATGCTGTGCGGATCCGGCGGGTCGGGATCGACCGTGTCGAGCAGCCCGTCCGTGTAGAGCAGCAGCCGGTCGCCGGGCTGCAGGTCGAGACGCGCTTCCTCGTAGTGGGCGGTCGACTCGAGCCCGAGGGCTGGACCGGTGTGCTCCACGGTCTCCACGCTGCCATCCTCCCGCACGCAGATCACGGGGACGTGGCCGGCCGAGGCAATGGTGAGCTCTTCCGTCACGGTGTCGAGCAGGCAGTAGACGGCAGTCACGAAGGCACCGGGTGCAGGGCGGTTCAGATAGAGAGACTGGTTGAGCGCCGCCAGCAGCGCTGCCGGGTGGGCCGAGCCGGTGAACTGCATGCTGCGGGACAGATGGTGCTTGAAGAGCACCGAGAGCATGGCGGCGCTCACGCCGTGCCCGGCGGCGTCGGCAATCACGATCACGAGCTGACGGTCATCGATCGCCACGATGTCGTATAGGTCGCCGCCGATGGTGTGCCCGGGCCGGTACAGCGTCTGCACGTAGCAGTTGTCCAGATCCGGCGCGTGATGCGGGAGCAGCGACTGCTGAATGACCTCCGCCCGATGCAGGTCGCGCTCGAACACGTCACGCTGGCTTTCGAGTATCCGGCACAGGTCCGCCAGCTCGTCGCGGGAACGCTTGAGCTGGCGGTTGCGGTGCTTGAGCTCGGAGACGCTGCGGCGCAGCTCGAGCTGCGCCATGATCTGCCGCGACAGCGCGCGCAGCATCTCTTCCTGCGTCTCGTCGAGCTGATGCGGTTGGGTGTCGAGCACGCACAGCGTTCCGAGCGCGTGGCCCTGGTTGGTCACGAGCGGTGCGCCGGCGTAAAAACGGATCTTCGGCTGCTCGACGACCAGCGGGTTGTCGGCAAACCGCTCGTCGAGGGTCGCGTCCTCCACCACCAGCAGAGCTTCCGGCTCGAGGATCGCGTGGGCGCAGAACGCAACGCTGCGCGGGGTCTGTTCCGCATCGAGGCCGCGGCGTGACTTGAACCACTGCCGCTCGTTGTCGACGAAGCTGACGATGGCCATCGGGGTGTCACAGATGGTGGAAGCCATGTAGACGATGTCGTCGTAGGCTTTCTCCGGCAGGGTGTCGAGGATGTCGTAAGCCTGCAGGGCTTCGAGACGGGCCGACTCCTCTGCGGGTTTCCTGGCTTCGGGCATACTGCGACTGCTCCGCCTGTCCTCCGCTCAGCCCGTCATTCGATCGACAGCGCTCGGATCAGACCGGGCTTCACCAGCGGCTCGCTGCGTTTTCGCTCGTACTTGCGCGCGGGCGTGTTGATGATCTCCGTGAGCTCAGCCGCGGCCAGGCCGGCTTCGCGACGCTCCTCGCTCACCTCGCCGTACATCGTGTTGCGCTGCCGTGGCGAGCGCCCGGCGCGCTCGATCATCTCGAGCATGAGCTGCGGCGAGGTCTCCTGACCGTGGGTGGTGCCTGCTGCGCGGCTGATGCTCTCGTTCATCAGCGTGCCGCCGAGGTCGTTGCAGCCCGCACGCAGCGACGCCGTGACGCCCTCGTGCCCCATTTTCACCCAGCTCGACTGGATGTTGGTGAGATGCGGATGCAGCGTCAGGCGGGCAACGGAGTGCATGAGGATCGCTTCGCGGAACGTCGGGCCCCGGCGGGCTTTGCCTTTGAGATACATGGGCGCTTCCATGTGCACGAACGGCAGCGGCACGAACTCCGTGAAGCCACCTGTCTCCCGCTGCAGATCCCGTACCCGCAGCAGGTGCCGCGCCCAGTGCTCGGGACGCTCGACGTGGCCGTACATGATCGTGGCCGTGGTGCGGAAACCCACGCTGTGCGCTGCGCGCATCACGTCGAGCCACTGCTGGGTATTGATCTTGTCGTGGCAGATGATCTCGCGGACCTCGTCATCGAGAATCTCGGCCGCGGTGCCCGGCAGCGTGCCCAGACCCGCCTCCTTGAGCTTCTGGAGGTAGCGCTCGAGGTCCAGGTTGCTGGTGGCTGCCCCCTGCCAGACCTCCAGGGGTGAAAACGCGTGGATGTGCATGTCAGGGACGGCGTCTTTCACCGCCTCGAGGATGTCGAGGTAAGTCTGCCCGGTGTACTCCGGATGAATGCCGCCCTGCATGCAGACCTCGGTGGCGCCGCGGGCCCACGCTTCCTCGGTGCGCCGCTGAATCTCCTCATGGGAAAGATCGTACGGCCGGCCGCGCAGGTTCTCCGAGAGCTTGCCTTTGGAGAAGGCGCAGAACTGGCATTTGAAGTAGCAGATGTTCGTGTAGTTGATGTTGCGGTTCACGACATAGCTGACGGTTTCGCCGTTGACCTTCGCGCGCAGGCGATCAGCAGCCTGCACCACGGCGGCAAAATCGTCACCGCGGGCCTCGAACAGCCGGACCACCTCGGCTTCGGTGAGCGGCACCTCGTCGAACGCCTTGTCGATGATGGTCGCCACGTCGCCCGATACCAGCTTCGGCTCGGTGGTGATCGCGTCGAGATACTCGGCCGGCGGCTCGATCGTGCTCTCACCGGGACACCAGTCGTCCGTGCGCGGGAAGCCGTCGGCGTCGATCAGCGCGAGCAGCGGGTCGTGCAACGCCGGGTCGGCCCAGGTGCTCAGATCCTGCGCGTAGCGCGGATAGATGGTCAGCCGCTCGTGCAGGTGCTTGCCGGCCGCGCGGGTTTCGCGAGCGAGATCGTCGAGGTGCGGCCAGGGTGCTTCCGGATTCACGAAGTCCGGTGTGAGGGGTGATACGCCCCCCCAGTCGTTGATACCGGCGTGCACGATCTGGCTGAGCACGCCCGGGCTCAGGTTGGGTGGCGCCTGAATGCTCATGCTCGGACCGAAGACGAGCCGCGCCACCGCGATGGTCCAGAGCAGCTCGTTGAGATCCGGCTCCGGTGCGTTGGCCATCTTGGTTTCGGGCTTCGCGCGGAAGTTCTGCACGATCACTTCCTGAACGTGGTCGTGCTGCTCGTGAACGTCCCGGATGGCCAGCAGCGACTCCACGCGCTCGCGCCGGGTCTCGCCGATGCCGATGAGAATCCCGGTCGTGAACGGGATCTTCTGCTCGCCGGCGTCAGCCAGCGTCTGCAGGCGCACCGCCGGGACCTTGTCCGGCGAGCCGTAGTGCGGCATGCCTTTCTGCGTGAGCCGCTCGGAGGTGGACTCGAGCATGATGCCCATCGAGGGCGACACCGACCGCAGCCGGGCAAGCTCGGCGGGGGACATCGTGCCGGGGTTGAGGTGCGGCATGAGTCCGGTTTCGGCGTAGACGCGCTCTGCCGCGTGCAGCAGGTAGTCGAGCGTCGACTCGAACCCCATCTCGGCGAGCGCCTCGCGTGCTGCCTTGTAGCGCAGCTCCGGCTTTTCCCCCAGCGTGAAGAGCGCCTCTTTGCAGCCCATCTCGGCGCCGTGGCGCGCCACCTCGAGCACCTCGTCGATGGTCAGATAGGGCGCGCGCACCTTGCGCGGCACCTGGGCAAACGTGCAGTAGTGGCAGACGTCGCGGCACAGGTGAGTCAGCGGGATGAACACCTTGCGCGAATAGGTGACCACGTTGGCAAAGCCGGCGTCACGTACCTCGGCGGCGAGATCGGCGAGCAGGCGGGTGTCCTCGATGTCGGCAAGGCTGAGCGCCTGCTCGTGATCCGGGAGCGCGGGGACCCCGGGGCTGCCGAGCAGCTGCTCGCGGAGAGTGGCAACGAGGGACTCTGCGGCTGCCGCAGAGGTGCCGCTGGATGTCATATTCATGCTTTGTGCTCGGCGTTCGAAGGGCCATTATCGAGCGCCGTGAGACGCTCCGCTATACCCGATTTGACTAAGAATGTAGCGGTCTGTGTGGTCGGCGCGCGGGCGAGCAGCTCGCGCAGGTCGGCTTCGGTGTCGATGTCGAGGGCAAATCCCCGAACCGGGGCCACCCGGGGCGTCAGACCGGCGGCAAAAGCGGCTTCCACGTGTGGCCTGAAGCTCCTGCCGTCGAACACGAAGGGGATGCGACCGGGGGGCGAGATGACCAGGCAGTTGGTACCGAGGTGCTCGCTGTCCGGGACGACGGTCACGGCATCGTGGTCGCTGAGCAGGGCATCAACCTCGGCGGCCTGGATGATCGGCACGTCGGCGGGCACCACCATCACGCCACGGGCCTGGCGCTGGCGGGTCAGGTGCTCGCTCGCTTCCGTCAGGGCGCCGGGCAGATCCGCCTCGGGGCTCTCGCTGAAGCGCTCCGCGCCGAAGGTCTGGGCGAGGACGTCCGCCTCCGGGGTGCGCGAGACGATCAGCACGCCCGCGAGGCGGGCGGACTGGCACAGGGCGCCGAGCACGTCGCGGGCCATGGCGAGCATGAGCGAGCGTCGCTCCTCCAGAGAGAGCAGCCGGGCGAGGCGCTGTTTGGCCTGATCGAAGGTCTTGAGAGGTACGATCGCCCACATGGTCGTGTTCCGGTGAAAACTCCTGCCCGAATCGGCGTCGCCGGGGGCTCGGGCCGCTCGCCTGCTCAACGCAGGGAGTCGACGAATGCCAGGGTCTGCCGGGCCAGCGCGATCCGGTCCTGCAAACTTACCATGACGGTCTGGGTCACGACACTCGGCACGCCGAGCGCGGGCTGGGCGTCTGCATCCTGGAGATCGAGCACGAACCCGTCCAGCAGATCGCCGTAGTGGGACGCCACCTGGGCCGCGGCAGCGGGCACCTCGAGCTCCCGCATCATCTTCGCGGTGGGCCCCTTGATGGCGCTGCCGCCGACAATCGGCGACACGGCCACCACCGGCGCCGGGCAGCGTTTCAGCGCATCGGTCAGCCCCGGCAGCGCGAGCAGCGGATCCACCGAGACAAACGGGTTGGAGGGGCATATCACGATGCCGTCGAGCGCATCGAGGGCGTCGAGCAGGCGCGGGTTCGCGCCCGCGTCCGCCGCACCAACGAACGCGAATCCGGTGACCTCGGGCTCGCAGCGGTCGCGCACGAAGTAGTGCTGGAAGGCGAGCGGACCACCCTGAGTGTGCACGGTGGTCCGCACCGGGTCGTCGGACATCGGCAGGATCTCGTGCTCGATGCCGAGCGATCTGGTGATGTGGCGCGTGACCTCGGTGAGCGTAGCGCCCGCAGCGAGCATCTGCGTGCGCGTGGTGTGCAACGCCAGATCCCGATCGCCCAGGCGGAACCAGGTCTCGCCGCCCAGCGCCTCGAGGGCCTCCATGAACGCCCAGGTCTCGTCCCCGCGACCCCAGCCGAGCTCGGTGTTGGCCAGCTCCGCCAGGGTGTAGGTGAGGGTGTCCACGTCGGGGCTCACGTGCCAGCCGAGGTGCTGGAAGTCATCGCCGGTGTTTACCACAAAGAGCAGCGAATCGGGCCCGAGCACCCGTGCCAGGCCCAGTCCGAGTTTGGCCCCGCCGACGCCGCCGGTGATGGCGAGGTAGCGCCCCATCAGCGGAACAGATCCTCGTCGAGGGGCCGGTTGATGGCGACCGCGGGCTCGTTGTCCGCGCCGAGGTCGAGGCCGCGCACCACGGCCACGGGTATCCGCTCGGTGGTCTCGCCGAGCACGAGCACGGCAGCTGCCGCCAGCGCGTCGGCGTGGTTGATGAGCGTGACCTTGAGCTCGCGGCCGTAGCTGTCCGTGCCGCCGCGATGATCCTCGAGCACGTTCACGCCGGCAGCACCGATGGCGATGCCCGTGGTGCCGAGACGCCAGGGCCGATTGGCGCTGTCCGTCACGAGCACGCCCACGTCGACGCCGTTGTGCGCACGAAATCCGGCGCGCAGGGATGCGGCGGACGCGTCCGGATCGAGCGGCAGGAGCAGCGCGTTCTCGCCATGGGCGTGGTCGACGTTCGACTGATCGACGCCCGCGTTGGCCATAACGTAGCCGAGCCGGTGGCGCACGATGAGCACGCCGGGTTTTTTCCTGAGCACCTCACTCGACTCGGAGAGAATGAGCTCCACGAGGCGTGGATCCTTGTCGGTCTCTGCGGCGAGGCTGACTGCCTCCGCGCCGGGCTCGACCTCAGCGAGCGCATAGAGGCGGCCTTCAGCCTTGGAGACGATCTTCTGCGCTACGCAGATCACGTCACCGTCGAGCAAATCGTCACCCTGGGCGGTGAGCGCCGCATCGATCAGCGCCACGAGATCCGCCCCCGGCTCCACCATCGGCAGTCCGGTGACGGCGAGGACCTCGAAATGCGGTCGGGTCACGGCGGCTGGTCCCTTTATCTGTCGGGATCAGTGATCAGCCTGACCGACGATCTGGATCCCGGAATGGGAGATGTCGTGACGGCGATTGATGGTGATCAGGATCGACGTCAGCGCTTCTGCTGCTGCGGCGTTGGCAATCGGCCCGGCGTGCCAGCCGTTCATACCTGCCTGCGCGGCCAGGTCGATCACCTTGTCGCGCGCGGCTTTCTTGTCTCCCGCGACGAGGACGTCGCACTCGATCTTCACGTCTTCCTGCAGGAGGTGTGCGGCGACATTCTGGAACGCGCTCACGACCATCACGTCCTCACCGAGGAAATCCTGGGCGCGCTTGCCGGCGCTGCCCTCCGGCGGCAGCTGCACGGTGCCGACCTTCGGCGGCACGAGCGGCACGGTCACGTCGATGAGGATCTTGCCAGCGAGGCCCGCCTTCACGGTGTCGAGGGTAGAGATCTGATGCTCCGCCGGCACGGTCAGCACCACGATGTTGCCGGCAGCCGCGGCATCTTTGTTCTCCATGGCTTCTGCGGGGGTTTCGGGGCTGATGCGCTGCAGGTTGGCAACGGCGGTCTGGGCCTTCTCGAGGGTCCGTGAGCCGATGATGATCTTGTGGCCCGCTTTCGACCAGCGGATGGCGAGGCCGGTGCCGAGGTCGCCGGTGCCGCCGAGAATGGCAATGGTTTCGCTGGTGTTCTCCACAAGTGTTCTCCGGAAGTCCGTAAACGGGTAAAAGGCGGCGATTATGCCGGCAACGGCGCGGCGGACGCCAGACCCGCGGTGAGCCGTGCTAAGGTTGCGGCCAATCACTTCCGGACGGGTAACCAGCATGAAAATCGGAATCATGATCGGTGCGGACGGCACCAGCTCGACCCTCGACGATGTGGTCGGGGTGGCCCGGCGCGCAGAGACCCTGGGTCTCGACGGCGTCTGGATGGCCAACATATTCAGCTTCGACGCCATCACCGCACTCTCGATCATCGGCCGTGAGACGTCGCGGATCACGCTCGGCACGGCCGTCACGCCCACCTATCCGCGTCACCCGACGGCCATCGCCCAGCAGGCGATGACTGCAGCGGCGGCGAGCGGCAACCGCTTCACCCTCGGCATCGGTCTCTCCCACAAGATCGTGATCGAGGACATGCTGGGTTTCTCCTATGACAAGCCGGCCCGTCACATGCGTGAGTACCTTAGCGTGCTCATGCCGCTCCTGCGCGGGGAGACGGCGGCGTTCAACGGTGAGCAGTATCGGGTGAACGGGGTGACGCTGGCCATCCCGGGAGCGGACCCCGTGCCCGTCGTGGTGGCAGCGCTCGGCCCCGTCATGCTGCGCCTGGCAGGCGAGCTGGCCGACGGCACGAACACCTGGATGGTGGGGCCGAAAACCATGGAGTCGCACATCATCGCAAAGCTGCGCGAAGGGGCGGCCGCGGGTGGGCGCCCGGAGCCGCGCGTTGTCGGCGGTTTTCCGATTGTGCTCACAAACAAGCCGGACGACGCGAGGGCGCGCATCGCCGAGGACCTCACGATCTACGGCCAGCTGCCGAGCTATCGGGCGATGCTGGATCGGGAGGGTGTCGCGGGACCGGCGGACATCGCCATTGCCGGTGACGAAAACCTGCTCCGTGGGGAGATCAAGCGCCTCGAGGACATGGGCGTGACGGACTTCAACGCCGCCGTGATGGGCGTGGAGGATGGCTCTACCGAGCGCACCCTCGAGTTCCTCGCCAGCCTGACCTAGCAGCGTGTGAAGAAGTGCTGCCCTGCACTTCGTCGAAGTCGCCGGCGAGCACCCGCTCGCGGCAGATCGACCACCTGCGTGGTTGATCTGCCGGCCGTGCCTGGCCGGACCCGGCCGACTGTCGAAAAACGCTGTCAGTTGTCAGCGCGGGCTTTGCGGCCCCGGTAGGCGGGATCGATCAGGCGCCTGGGGTGCATGCCGTCGACATAGCCCATGAAGCCGGGATCGATGACGCTGTAGCCGAGCAGCGCCTGCACGCGCGGGCTGTAGCGCGCAGCCACCGCCGGGGGCACTGCCAGCACCATGTTCTCGATCTGGCGCAGCCAGGGCATGCAGTACTGCGGCGTGACCGCAAGACGCGGCGTGGCGCCGGTATTGGCGCCGCCGCGATGCAGCAGGTTGCCGGCAAACACCACCACGGAGCCCGCGGGCATCACTACCTTGTGGATCTCGTCCGGCGCTGGAGTCCGCCGGGCGGTCCAGAGATGGCTGCCCGGGACCACCTCGGTGGCGCCGTTGGTGTCGGTGAAGTCGTCCAGCGCCCAGATGCTGCTGATGCCGAGCCAGGGGCGCGCGCCTTCGAACAGCGATCCGCCGGCAGAGTCGTCGATGTGGAAATCCTGCGGGGTTTCGCCCGGATGCACGTTGATCGCCAGCGCCGCCGAGAGCAGGTAGTTCGGTGCCAGCAGCGCGTCCGTCAGCTCGAGCACGGCCGGGTGCTCCACCAGGGTCGCGATACCGGGTGCCTTGGCGAGCAGCGCGTAAACCCGCTCGGAGCGGAATCCCTCGAAGTCGTTGCGGCCCATTCGCTCCTGACGCAGGTAAGGCTCGAGCTCATCGCGAATCCGCCGGATCTGGCCGGCATCGAGCAGCTCCGGCAGGACCGTGAAGCCCGTTTCACGGATCTCATCCAGATGCCGGGCGGCGGCGGAGGCTGCAGGTTCCGTCATCCGTTCAGCCCCCCGATCTCGGGCAGCGCCATCTCGATGAGGTGACGCGTCTGGGTCATCATCTCGTTCGCGTCCATGGCGATGGGTCGCAGGATGAACTTGTGCACGCCGGCGTCGCGGAAGCGCTCGATGAGCGCCATGATCTCCTGGAGGCCGCCGATGGCCGACAGCCCGCTGGGGTCCTTGCCTAAGCGTTTCTCGAGGAGGGTGTGGTACTGCTGGCACACCGGCTCGTCCGCGCTGCCGAAGCGGAAGGCGAATCCCGCGCCGTAGTGATCCTCGTCGATGCATCTGCCGTGCTCCGGCAGCGCCGCCTTGATGGCGCTGATCACCGGCGCCACCTCCTCCGGCGTTTCGAGCCCCGCCTGCCAGCCGGTGCCCCAGCGCGCGGTGCGCTGCACCGCCTGGGTTGCAGAGCCGCCGACCCACAGGGGCAGGGGTTGCTGCACCGGCCGGGGCGCGATCGCGGCATCATCGAGCTGATAGTGCTCACCGTGGAAGGTCACGCTCGGCTCGGACCACAGTCGGCTCATGATCTCGAGCCCTTCTGCCGCGCGTTTGCCGCGGCCGCGGGTGGGCGTGCCTGTGGCCGCGTAGTCACGCGAGCGGGCGCTGCCGACGCCGAACGCGGGCAGGAGGCGACCGTTGCTCAGCACGTCGATCGTGGCGCACGCCTTTGCCGTCACCACGGGGTCGCGCAGCCCGAGGCTCGCGACGTTCATGCCGAACTTCATGCGCCGGGTGCGGCCGGCCAGAGCGGCCATCACCGACATGCACTCCAGGTTCGCATCCGGGCTGATGAGCCGGTCGCTCTGCCAGATCGAATCGACCCCGCCGTCCTCACACATGTCCACCCATTCCCAGAAGTGGGGTCCGCTGTCGAACGGAAAGTTGGCGATGCCGAGCCCGGCGCTGATGGTCATGAAGGAGCGTCCGCGGTTGCCGATACTCGAGTATAACCGGAGTGCCGCGCGTCGAGCCGGTCGCGCAGGCGATCGCCGAGCATGTTCAGGCTCCAGACTGTCACCCCGAGGAAGGCGGCGGGAAACACCAGTGTCCACGGCGCCGCCTCCATGTTCTGGTGCCGTCTGCGATCAGCACGCCCCAGCTCGTGGCGGGCTCCTGGATGCCGAGGCCGAGGAAGCTGATGAAGCTCTCGGCGAGGATTACGCCCGGCACCGTGAGGGTTGCGTAGACGATGGCTGGTCCTGCTACGTTCGGCACGACGTGACGCAGCACGATACGCACGCGCCCCGCGCCGAGCGCGCGGGCGGCGGCGACGTAGCCGGCCTCCCGGATCGACAACGTCTGTCCGCGCACGATCCTCGCGATGTCGAGCCAGAACACGGCCCCCAGCGTCATGAACAGCAGATAGGGGTTACGGCCGAACACCACGACAAGCAGGATCACGATGAGGATGAACGGCAGCGCATAGAGCGCATCGACCACGCGCATCAGCAGCTGATCGGTCCGGCCGCCGAGGTAGCCGGCCGTGGCGCCGTAGGGGACGCCGATGACGACGCTGACGATCGTCGCGACGACGGCAACGCCGAGCGAGACGCGGGCGCCGGCGAGGATCCGCGTCAGGAGATCCCGGCCGATGAGGTCCGTGCCGAGCCAGTGGGCGAGCCCGGGCGGCTGCTCGAGCGCCTCCCAGTCGATCTGCTCGATGTCCCAGGGGCTCAGCGCCGGACCGACCAGCGCCGCGAATGCAATCAGCGCCAGCCAGGCACTGCAGGCCCGCGCGAGCGATGAGCCGAACAACGCCGCCGCGAGCGCGTGACCCATCAGCGCAGCCTGATCCGCGGATCGAGCCTGGCGTAGCACAGGTCGACCAGCAGATTGAACGATAGGATGAACGCCGCGTAGACGATCACCACCCCCATCACGAGCGTGTAGTCCCGGTTGAGCGCACCCTGCACGAAGTAGCGGCCGATGCCCGGCAGATCGAAGACCTGCTCGATGACCACCGAGCCGGTGAGCAGCGCCGCGGCCGCCGGGCCCAGGAAGCTGACGACCGGCAGCAGCGCGAGGGGCAGCACGTGCCGGCGCAGCACACGCCCCGGCGGCAGGCCTTTTGCTCTTGCCGTGATCACATGGGGCTCGAGGGCTGCTTCCGCAACGCTGCCGCGCGCCAACCGGGCGATGGCGGCGACAAACGGCGCTGCCAGAGCCAGCGGGGGCAGCACGAAGCTCGCCGCGCTGTCAGCGCCCCCTGCCGGCAGCCAGCGCAGCCAGACCGCAAACAGGAGCACCAGCAGCGGCGCGAGCACGATGGCGGGCACCGCGAGGCCGAGGTTCGCAAAGCCCATCACGAGCGTGTCGACGCGTGAGCCCGGGTGCAGTCCCGCGCGGATGCCGAGCGCGAGCCCGCCTGCCAGCGCGACGAGCAATGCCGCGCCTCCCACGCCGAGGCTGACCGGCAATCCGGCGCTGACAAGTTCACCAACGCTAAAGTCCTTCTGCTTGAAAGACGGCCCGAGGTCACCGCTCGAGAGCATCGCGAGGTAGTCCACGTACTGAGCGGGCAGGGGCTTGTCGAGGTTGTACGCGGCGAGCAGGTTGGCCTCGACTTCCGGCGGCAGCCGTCGCTCGCCGTCGAAAGGACCCCCGGGTGCCAGCCGCATCAGGAAGAATACGGCGGTCACGATCACCCAGAACGTGAGGAGCGTCAGGCCGAGGCGCGTCAGCAGGTAGCGTGCCAAGTGGCGCCCCGCCGGGTCAGCGCTCGAGGCTCAGATAGCGGGCGGGGTGCGCGTCCCGGTGGTTCTCGTGCCAGCCTTCGAGGGCGGGGCTGACCAGCCTCCGGCTGCTGATCGAGTAGAGGGGCACAACCGGGTACGCGTGCACCACGTGAGCTTCTGCGGCACGCAGGGCGGCGTTGCGTGCCGCCGGATCCGCCAGCGTGCGCGCGTGCGCCATCAGCTCATCGTAGCGTGCGTCGGCAAAGCCGCCGTAGTTGACGTCGCCGGTATCGGAGACCAGCAGGCCCAGATAGTGCTCCGCGTTGTTCTCGCCGATCCAGCCGGCCTGCGCGACCTGGAAGTCACCCTGGCGCAGGTCCGTGAAGTGCACCTTGAGCTCCGAGTGGTGCAGGCTCACCTGCACCCCGAGCGCCTTCCAGAAGGCGCTGGTGGCCAGGCTCGTGCGCTTCGCCTCGTTGCCGCTGATGTAGCGAAGCGTGATCTCGAGAGGGCGATCGGGACCGTAACCGGCTTCGGCCAGCAACGCCCGCGCCCGCGTCATGCGCTCGCCGAGGGTCAGCGCGTAATGCGGCGCGGGCACCGGATCGTAGCCGCCCACCAGCGCGGGCACGAAGCTCCGGCTCGGGACGTTACCCGACTTCTGCACGCGATCGGTGATCACCTCCGGCTGAACAGCGAGGGCCAGCGCCTCGCGCACGCGCACGTCGTCGAAAGGCGGCTCCCGGGTGTTGAAGACGAGATAGATGATGCTCAGCTGCGGCGCAACGCGCAGGTGCTCGGGCATCTCCGCGCGCACGTCCTCGAGCTCCCCCGCGGGGAAAGTGCTGATCGCATCCAGATCGCCGGCGCGGTAGCGGTTGTATGCGTTCTGCTCGCTGGCGAGCGGGTAGTAATAGAGCTCCTGCACGTGCGCCGGCTCGTGATAGTGCTCGTTGGCAACGAGCTTCACGTGTGCCTGCGGCTGCCAGGCATCGAGCCGGTAAGCGCCGTTCGACACCCAGTGCCCGGGCTTCACCCAGCTGTCACCGTGCTCCTCGATGACGTGTCGGGGCACGGGGTACGCGGTGGGGTAGAGCAGCCTCTCGAGCAGGTGTGGGTAGGGCTGTGCCAGCTCGAGTACCAGCGTGTGCGGCCCCGGTGCCGAGACACCGAGGGCGTCCACCGGCAGGTCCCCTGCGTTCACGGCTTCCGCGTTGGCCAGGGGATACATGAAGTAGGCGAGGCTGGCTGCCGTCACGGGGTCGAGCAGGCGCCGGAACGCGTACACGAAGTCGTCCGCGGTGAGCGCAGTGCCATCGGACCAGCGCAGATCTTCGCGCAGCTCGAACGTCCAGGTGAGACCGTCAGCGCTGGCCTCCCAGGCACGCGCGGCACCCGGCGAGAGCTCCCCCCGGGCGTTGAACGTCGTGAGCCCGACGAACAGATCGTTCAGGATCGTCTCTTCCAGACGCAGGTTGTAGCGGTGGGGATCCAGGGTCTGCGGCTCGCCGGCGTTGCCGAGACGCAGCGTGGTGCGGGCCGCCGGCTCGGCGGACGCGGGCACGACGAGCGCAACTACGAGTGAAGCCACGAGCGCGAGCGCGCACACGGTCGCTGCCGGTCCCCAACGGTAGGAGATGTGCATCGGCGCACGATACTCAAAGCCGGTTGCGGGTGCCACAATACGCGAATGGGGGAGTTCACCTATCACGTTGTCGGCGCACGTGGCCTTGTCGGACAGGCTGTGGTCGAAGAGCTCGTGGGGCGCGGTGTCGACGTCGTCGCGCTGTCGCGCCGCGAGCCGGAATTTGCCACCGGCGCTCGGCATCTCGCCCTCGATCTGCTCGACCGTTCTGCGTGTGCTGATTTGTTACCAGAGCTGACGGGCATCTCCCACGTCGTATACGCGGCACTGTTCGAGAAACCGGCGCTCGTCGAAGGCTGGCGGGATGCGGAGCAGATCGAGACCAACACCCGGATGCTGCGCAATCTGCTCGATCATCTGGAGCCGATGGTTCACTTCACGCTGCTGCAGGGCACAAAGGCTTATGGCGCTCATCTCGGCCCGATGAAGCTGCCGGGGAAGGAGGGCGATCCGCGCCATCGCGGCGCCAACTTCTACTGGGAGCAGGAGGATCTGCTGCGCGCGCGCGCCGCCGCTGCGGCCTGGACGTTTTCGATTCTGCGGCCGCAGATCGTGTGCGGGCAGGCCATCGGCAGCCCGATGAACGTGGTCAATGCGTTGGGCGTGTTTGCGGCACTGCGGCGCGAGCAGGGCCTGCCGCTCGCGTTTCCAGGGGGCGGTGGCTTCGTCACCGAGGCTACCGACGCCCGGCTGCTCGCACGGGCAATCCTGTGGGCGGGCACCGAGCCGCGTTGTGCTGACGAGACGCTCAACGTCACCAACGGCGATGTCATCGAGTGGCGCGCGTTGTGGCCGGAGATTGCGGATCACTTCGACATGCCGGTCGGAGAGGACGAGCCCCAGCAGCTCGCCCGGACCATGCCGCCGCTCGCTGGTGCCTGGGACGAGCTGGTGCGCGCACACGGGCTTGCGCCCTATCCGATGGACACACTGGTGGGGCTGTCGTGGCAGTTCGCTGATGCGGTGCTCGGGATTGGCGGCGGGCAGAGCACGCTGCTCAGCACCATCAAGGTCAGGGAGCTCGGCTTCGGCGAGTGCATCGACTCCGCGCGGATGTTCCGCGAGCATCTCGCGAAGCTGCAGGCGGCCCGGGTGCTGCCTGCATGAGCGACCGCGTGGATCTGGTGGCGGACATCGGCGCGACCAACGCGCGCTTTGCGGTCCACACAGGCGGTCAGCGGCGCTCGGTGGTGCTGGCGACGACCGACGCCGGCGACGCACCTGCGCTGCTCCGGGCGGGGCTTGCCCGGCTGCAGGTTGCGCGGCCGGACCGCTGCTGCATTGCGGTCGCGGGACCTGTGCAGGACGGCATTGCCGAGATCACCAACGGCGGTCTGCGTTTCGAGACCGCGGTGCTCGAGGCGGAGCTCGGCTGCGCCGTGCATCTGGTGAATGACTTTTTTGCCCTTGCACGCTCGGTGGAACATCTGGAATCGCTGCGACAGATCGGCGGCAGCGTCGCGACCCAGGGCGTACGCGTGCTCGTGGGCCCGGGCAGCGGGCTGGGCATGAGCATTCTCGTGCCGCCGCAGACGCCGTCGGCCGGCTGGCGGGTGCTCGCCTCCGAAGGTGGCCACGCTGATCTCGCAGCGGGCAATCACCTGGAGCTCGAGGTGCTCGGGCTGCTGCATCAGCGACACCAGCGGGTGTCCTGGGAGACCGTGCTCTCCGGGCCCGGGCTCGTCGAGCTGTACCGGGTGGTCTGCGAGATCTGGGGCGGTGAAGCCCGTGCGCTGACGCCCGAGGAGATCAGCGCTGCCGGGCAGACGGCCGAGGATCCGGTGTGTCACCAGACGCTCGAGCTCTTCTTCGGCTGGCTGGGCGCGGCGGCCGGTAACTTGGCGCTCACCGTGTGCGCACGCGGCGGTGTCTACATCGGCGGCGGCATCGTGCCGCAGATGGCCGACTTCGCCGAGTCGAGCCCGCTGCGCCGGCGTTTCGAGGAACGTGACGAGCTCGAAGCGTTCGTGCGCGACATTCCCATATACATCATCATGGATCGCGAGCCGGGACTGACGGGCGCGTTCGCCTGCCTGCAGGCTCCCGGCACGCAAGGCAGCACAGGAGTGACAGATGGCGCATGAGGTGGACTACCGGATCGTCGGGGATTCCCTGCAGTTCGTGGAAGTGGAGCTCGATCCGGGCGAAACGGTGATTGCCGAGGCGGGCATGATGATGTTCATGACCGAAGGCATCACCTTCGAGACGCGGATGGGTGACGGCTCCGAGTCGGGGATGATGGGCAAGCTGTTCGGTGCAGCGAAACGCATGCTCACCAGCGAATCGCTGTTTCTCACCCACTTCACCAACGATGGCGAAGGCAAGCAGCACGTCGCGTTCGCTGCCCCCTATCCGGGGCAGATCAAGGCGGTGGATCTCGCGGAGACGAATGGCGAGGTGCTGTGCCAGAAGGACGCGTTCCTGTGCGCCGCCAAGGGCACGGAGCTGTCGATGGCCTTCAACAAGAAGTTCGGCGCCGGCTTCTTCGGCGGGGAGGGGTTCATCCTGCAGCGGCTGGCGGGTGATGGCATGGTATTCATGCACGCCGGCGGCACGGTGGTGGAGCGGCGCCTCGATGGGGAG
>CAJICJ010000902.1_pt1 | contig 18452 bp, 19 predicted proteins | sample 9199601 | NCBI WGS metagenome assembly CAJICJ01 (sample SAMEA7708337, study PRJEB35096) | sediment metagenome | biome: marine neritic benthic zone biome [ENVO:01000025]; feature: sediment [ENVO:00002007]; material: shallow marine sediment [ENVO:03000034] sea grass bed [ENVO_01000059] ... | reverse complement strand
TGCGACCTTTGCCATCGAGATCTGCGAGGATCTCTGGGCCCCGCTGCAGCCCGGCGCCGAGCACGCCCTGGCAGGCGCCGAGATTGTCCTCAACCTTTCGGCGAGCAATGAGCTCGTCGCCAAGGCCGACTATCGTCGCGATCTCGTGAGGATGACGAGCGCGCGCACGATCTGCGGATATCTGTACGCAAGCAGCGGCCCGCTGGAGTCGAGCAAAGACGTCGTGTTCGGCGGCCATCTGCTGGCAGCGGAAAACGGCACGCTGCTCGCCGAGAGCGATCGCTTCGGGCTCGAGGCCCGCACGCTCGTCACGGAGTTCGACCTGGAGCGGCTGCGCCACGATCGCATGCAGAACTCGACCTTCACCGGCTCACCGAGGTCCGCGACGTACCGGCGCGTCACGCTGCCGCAGGCACCACACGCCCTCGAAGCGCTGGCACGGCCCGTCGAGGCGCAGCCGTTCGTGCCCGGCGACGAGCAGCGGCGCGACGCCCGGGCCCAGGAGATTCTGCGCATCCAGACCACGGGTCTCGCTCGCCGACAGCTCGCCGCAGGGACCGAGAACCTGGTGATTGGCCTCTCCGGCGGCCTGGATTCGACCCTCGCGTTTCTCGTGTGTCTGGATACGACCGCGGCGCTCGCAGTGCCGCGCGAGCGGATCCACGCGCTGACGCTGCCGGGTCCGGGAACGAGCGAGCACACCCTCGATTCCGCCCGCCGCCTCGCGGCGGCCGCCGGCGTGCCGCTGCAGGAGATCCCCATTCACGGCGCGGTGGCGCAACATCTCGCTGATCTCGGCCACGCTGAGACCGACGACGTGGTGTTCGAGAACGCGCAGGCACGCGAACGCACGCAGATCCTCTTCAACCACGCTAACAAGTGCAGAGGAATTGTCGTCGGAACGGGCGACATGTCGGAGCTCGCCCTCGGCTGGTGCACGTTCAACGCTGATCACATGGCCAACTACAACGTCAACGCCAGCGTGCCGAAAACGCTGATGGCTTACCTGGTGCGCTGGTACGCAAAGCACCGGGCGGACCCGACGCTTGCCGCCGTGCTCGACCGTGTGCTCGACACGCCCATCTCCCCCGAGCTGATCGCGCCGGAGGCGGGCGCCATCAGCCAGGAGACCGAAGCCATCATCGGACCCTACGAGCTGCACGATTTCTTTCTCTACCACTTCGTGCGCACCGGCGCCGGCGTGAGCAAGATCTTCGCACTCGCCGAGCTGGCGTTTGCCGGGCGCTATGAGCCGCCCACCATCGGCCGCTGGCTGCGTGTGTTCATACAGCGCTTCTTCCAGCAGCAGTTCAAACGCACCACGCTGCCGCCCGGACCCAAGGTCGGCACGGTGAGCCTGTCACCGCGTGGCGACTGGCGCATGCCGGACGAGGCCGCTGTCGAACATCTTCTGGCGGAAGCCGATCGTTTGGTGGAGACTACGGCTGAGGGTAAAGGTTGACGCGCGAAGCACAGGCCTGAAGCGTCCGGGTCCAGGCTTCCAGCAGACACCGCGCTGCCGCGACGACACGCCACAGCCGCGAGCGCCTGCCGGAACCGCACCAGTCTGACCGGACAGCCTTCGGCGCAGTCGCCGGCGCAGTCACCAGCAAACGCAGTCACCAGTAAAAAGAAGACTCGAAGAAGAAGACAATGCCAAAGCATACCCATTCGGCCGGGCAGCATCCCGGTCGGCAACGTCTGCGTGATCTGGCGTTGCTCGTCGGGTTGTCGTGGGTCGCCGGCCACAGCCCGGCACTGGCTGCGGACAATGCCTACTGCGGCGAAGAGGGCATCTGGATCCAGCTGCTCGGCGCCGGGGGACCGGAGCTCGACGATGGCCAGAGCGGTCCGAGCTATCTCGTGTGGTTCGACAACGTCGCGCGACTGCTCATCGACACGGCGCCGGGCTCATCGGTCATGTTCGACCGGGCCGGCGCCCGCTTCGAGGACCTCGACGCGATCCTCTTCACCCATGTCCACGTCGACCACACCGCCGACTTTCCCGCGTTCGTGAAAGGCTCCTACTTCGCCGAGCGGGACCGGCCCCTGCCGGTGCTCGGTCCAGCAGGCAACGACGACTTTCCCGATACCGAGACCCTGGTGAGCCGCCTCATCGGACCCCAGGGGGCTTACGCGTATCTGGCTGACTTCCTGACCTACAAGTCCAGCGGCGGCTACAAGATCAATCCGCGCAACGTGCCCGCCACGGGACGGCGACGCTGGTCGCGCTTCGGCACGGATGATTTCCGGTTGTCATCGATGCCCGTGCACCACGGTTCCGTGCCGGCCGTGGCCTGGCGGATCGACACGGACGACCAGCGCATCGTCTTCACGGGTGACTTCAGCAACCAGAAAAACGTCATCCCCGAGTTCGCCGAGGATGCCGACGCGCTGATCGTGACCCACGCCATCCCGGAGAACACGCGCGGCAGCGCGCGGGAGCTGCACACGACACCGGGCCAGCTCGGCCGCATCGCTGCCCAGGCGAACGCGCGCATGCTCATTCTCGGCCACCGCATGAACCGCACCCGGGGCTTCGAGTCGCAGAGCCGCGAGGCCATCGAGCAGCACTACGAGGGTCCCCTGCTGTTCGGCAACGACATGGAGTGCTGGGGGCTCTGAGATGTCGGCAGACCAGCTCGATCCGGAGGCGCTGCTCGCCTTCTGGTTCGGTGAGCAGAGTGATGGATTTGCCGGTGAGCAGGCACGCAACCGCTGGTTTGCCGGCGGAGAGCAGTTCGATGAGCTCTGTCGCAGCCGCTACGCTGATGCGCCGGGGCAGGCGGCTGCCGGTGACCTCGATGCCTGGCTGAAGACCCCGCGGGGCAGGCTCGCTTTCATCCTCAGCTGCGATCAGCTGCCCCGCAACCTCTACCGCGGCAGCGCCCGCGCGTTCGCCACGGACCGTCTCGCCCTCGACGCCGCGCGCGACGGGATAAACGGCGGCGCCGATCGCAGCCTCACCTGGGATGAGCGGTGCTTTTTCTACCTACCGTTCGAGCACTCGGAGAACCTGCTCGATCAGCACACGTGTGTTGGTCTGTTTTCCATGCTGCGCGACGAGACGCCCGCCGGGGCAAAACACCTGACCGGTGAGTATCTGCGCCACGCGCATCAGCATCGTGACGTGATCCTGCGCTTCGGCCGCTTCCCGCACCGCAACGCGGCCATGGAGCGCAGGAGCTCCGCAGCGGAGCTCGAGTATCTGGAAACCGGCAGCCACTTCGGACAGTGACTGCACCGGACACCCGTCTGATCAACGCGCTGCGAAAGGCATTTCGCGCCAAGCGCGATCCCGACGTCGCCCTCCGGCAGCAGGCATACATGAAGTCCCCGATGCCCCACTACGGCATCCCGGCGCCAACGCTGCACCGGATTCACCGCGAGGTGCACGGCACACACGTCATCGGCGACGCGGCATCGTGGCAGGCCACGGTTGCCGAGCTCTGGCGCTCCGCCCGCTTCCGTGAGGAACGCCACGCCGCCCTGGCGCTGCTCGGTGCCCGACGCTATCGGGACTGGCTGACGCCGGATCTCGTGCCTCTCATCGACGAGATCGTGGTGACGGGCGCCTGGTGGGACTTCATCGACCCGATTGCCATCAACGACATCGGCTATCTCCTGCGCGAGTATCCGCGCCCGACGACCCGTGTGCTCAGGCGCTGGTCCCCTGACGGCAACACCTGGCGGCGACGCTGCGCGATCCTTGCGCAGCTCAAATTCAAGCAGGACACGGACACCGGGCTGCTCGTCGAGCTGATCGAGCCGTCACTGGAAGAGACCGAGTTCTTCCTCCGCAAAGCCATCGGCTGGGCGCTGCGGGAGTACTCGAAGACCGATCCCGACTTCGTGATCGGCTACGTTCACCGCGAGCGCGAGCGGCTCTCACCGCTGAGCAAACGGGAAGCCTTGAAGGTGGCGTTGAAGAAAGGTGTCGTGACCGAGGTACCGTGACCCGGGGGGCTCACTCCAGGCGGATGACGTAGCGCAGCCGGAACTCCGGATCGCCAGCCGTGTCGGGAGCCGCCATCATGCCGCCCGGATTGACCCGCACGAAGCGAACGGCAGCATCGAAGCCAGCCCCATCGGGTACCGGCACGTAGCTGTAGTCCACCCCGTCGATCGAATAGGTCACGTCGCTCGCATAGGTGAAGGTGAGCCCGGTGGGCACCGGCGAGGCGCTGTCGTCGAACGCCACCGGGTCGCCGGGCGTGCAGGGGGCGGTGCAGGTGCAGATCGGATCAACGCAGATTGCGGTCTCCGCTGGCACGTCGTCGACCAGCACGAGCGAGTCCGCATCCGTGGCGTCAGGTCCCAGATTGACCACGCGCACGTCGTACTCCAGGTGGGCGCCGGGCAGCGACTTCGGCAGGCTGCCGCCACCCGGATCGCTCAAAGTCACCACGTTCTTGGCCACTTCGAGCACCGCACCGCCGAGCACGAACGTCTGCTCGTCGATGTTGTGGAAGTTGGCCTGGAGCAGCGGCGCTGTCGGCTGCCCCGCTCGCAGCAGGAGACCATCGTGGCTGCCGCTCGCGGAGACCGACTGATCGCGGGCGAACACCCGCACGAGCCAGTTGCTGCCCGGGGTGTCCGTGGTGAGAAACGTATAGGTCGGCTCGGCGGCAACCGTGCCGTCATTGCTCCACACCCGATCGCCCGCCGCCGCGTCGCCATGGCTGCCGTCATCGAAGAGCGGCACCGCAGCAGCCACGGTCACGCCGCCTTCGTCGACGACGTCCGCGGTCACCTGACTGACGTCCGCGTCGACCACCGTGCGGATCACCAGGGTCTCTCCCACCCCGTAGGCGCTGGCGGGTCCCGTCAGCGTGTCCACCGGCAGGAACACATTGACCCCGAAGCCTTCCGCGGCGCCGAGCGTCGCATCCTGGCGGCTCCAGATGACGTCATCGACCCTGACCCAGGCCCGGTAGGCGTTGTCCGAGGCGGAGTGGCGCGACTCGATGCGGAAGTTGATGGTGGTGCCCGCCCACGGCCCGAGATCGAGGCGGGCGCGCTTCCAGCCGTGGTCACGCACGCTCGTCGCGTAACCGCTTCGACCCATACGCGCGCTGTCGATGCGCAGCGCCGGGTTGGTGCTGTTGTCGATCCCGAGCGCGTTGTGGTTCACGCTTGTGCCGTTCACGTAGACCGCCACCCAGTCGTACTGATTGGGATTGTTCGCCAGTCCATCGAAGCCCTGGACGTTGAAGTAGAACTCGAGCACACCCGCCGCCGCACCGCCGGGCACATCCAGATCCCGGGACAGCCGGATCCGCTCGTTGCTGGCTCCCGTGGCATCCTCGCAGTTGTCCCGGTAGCCGAGCAGGTGCCATGCCTCACCGGTGGCGTTGCCGGCAATTGCGTTGGGGCCGGTGTCCAGGTTGCTGGCGCCGTTCGTGCTGCAGCCCGCGGGCAGGTTGATGCTGCTGCCGGGGGTCGTGCGATACACCTCGTTGTTCTGCGCGCCGCCCGCGCTGACAGCCGAGGTCACCCAGCCCGTCGGGGTGACGCCCTGGGAGAGCTCGAAGTGGCCGTTGATGACGTTCACACCCGGTGCGGGCGGCTTCGCGCCGTTCTCGACAACATCGAAATAGACGAAGTGGCCGGTTGCGGTGTCCTGCAGGATGAAGCGCGCCTCACCCCGGGCGTTTCCTGCCGCGTCGGCAGATCCGCCGTACACGCGATCGGTGAATTCCTGCTCGAGCACCAGCACGCCGGACGGGTCCACCAGACGAACGGAGCTCTCGTCGAAATCCACCGCGCCCGCATCGATACCGAGCGTGGTGAGCGCAGCGGCGAAGTCCACGTCCACACGCACGGTGCTGCCGGCGGCCGCGGCTGCCGGCAGAGTCAGGGGAATGCGGTAGTGCCATCCCGGCGCACCCGCCTCCTGATACCAGACCGGGTTTGCGGTATCAGCTAAGCAGAGCGGCGTCGACAGGACAGCACACGCCAGGCAAAAGCTGTGCAAACGTCGGACCACGTGGCTTCCGGATCACGTGTGAATGCTTCAGTCTAAAAAGTCGCTTGCACGAATTTCGTGACCGGAGTCTCACCCGGCTGCCAGGGTCGGCGGAATCACGCCATTTCAGGGGGCATTCTGCGTCAGATAGTCGTAGGCAAGCTGGCTCATGGCTTTCACGCCAGGCACGAGCGCACCTTCGTCCGCCGTGAACAGCGGCGAGTGATTGGGCACGGCCTGCTCCTGGGGCACGTCGGCCGGACGCCCGCCGATGAAGAAGAAGAATCCCGGCACCTCTTCCTGAAAGAAAGAGAAGTCTTCAGCGCCGGTGATGAGGTCCGCATAGCGCACACCCTCGGCGCCGTAGACCTTCTGCAGCGTTGGCAGCATCGATTCGGTGAGTGCGGGATCGTTGTAGGTGACCGGCACGCCCGGGTCGATCTCGACGCTCGCGGTGGCACCCATCGAGGTTGCCACGGACGTGGTCACCTGGCGGATGCGCTCGTGAATCTCCGCGCGCATCTTCGGGTCGAACGTACGGATGGTCCCAGTCATCGTGACGTCGTCCGGGATGATGTTGTTGCGAACGCCGCCGTGAAACGTGCCCACCGTGATGACGGCCGGCGCGACGGTGATGTCGAGCTGCCTGCTCACGACGGTCTGCAGGGCCGTCACGACGTGGGCGCCCACGACAATCGGATCCACGCCCGCCCACGGCCGGGCCGCATGGGTCTGCGAGCCGGTGATCGTGATGTCGAAGCGCTGCGCGCTCGCCATCGCGCCCCGGGGCCGGTAGCTCGCCTGGCCGACGCTGTCACCCTGGCTGATGTGCAATCCGAAGATGGCCGCAACGGGGGGCTCCGCCAGCACGCCCTCGGCAATCATCATTCGCGCGCCACCGTCTTCGCCTTTTGGCGGGCCTTCCTCGGCGGGCTGAAATACGAACTTGACCGCGCCCGGCAGCTGCTCGCGCATGCCGGCAAGCACGCTGGCGGCACCCATGAGGATCGCCACGTGATTGTCGTGACCACAGGCATGCATCACACCCACGTCCTGACCGTTGTAGGTATCCCGGACGCTGGAGGCAAAGGGCAGCCCGGTCCGCTCCGTGACCGGCAGGGCGTCCATGTCTGCACGCAGCGCCACCACGGGACCCGGGCGGCCGCCGCGCAGCAGACCGACCACACCCGTGTGCGCAATGCCCGTGGTTACCTCGATGTCGAGCGAACGCAGATGCTCCGCCACCAGCTTCGCGGTGCGGAACTCGCGATTCGACAGCTCCGGATGCTCGTGGATGTCACGGCGCCAGGCCACCACCTGCGCTTCGACGGCCTCGGCGGCCTGCTCGATCCGCGCGTCCACCTCTGCCGCCGCCGGCAGGGCCGGGAGCAGCCCCGCTGCGCCTGCCCCCAGCAACGCGATGACGATTCTGATAACTGCACGGACGTCGCGCTTCACGATTGATTCCTCCTCAGCGACACGAATCAGCCGCGCGCGCCAAGGCGCTGCACGATCTGCTCTTCGTATTCCGGAAAGTAGCTATTGATGTCCTCGAGATCGAAGCTCTCGAGAATTGCCGTGTTGGGTTCCCGCTCGAGCAGGAACTTGAACGACTGGATGAGCACCCATTCCGCGGTGATCGTGCGGCCGCAGAGCCGCTCGTGGTACTCGGGAGAGAGCGTCACCCGATGCACCGTCTCGACCGGCTGCTCCACCACCACCTCGTAGACGTTGCTCCCGACCATGCTCACACAGATCATGACGGCAGCTCCGCAGAGCCGATCGAGCAGACGATTCCTTCAGTGACCATCGTAGGCATTCTCGTCATCGAGGCGAAAGCGCACGGTGCTGACAATGTTCTCCACCTGCTCCACGCTGCCGTTCCTGATCTGGGGGTTGTAGCGCCATGTCTGCACGGCTGCCAGGGCCGCAGCGTCGAACAGGCCCGCGGGCTCCGCCGCCTTCACGCGCGCGTTGACGACCCGGCCCTCGACGTCAACGTCGTAGCGCACGGTCACCTCACCCTCGATCCCTGCGCGCCGCGCTTCCGGTGGGTACACCGGACCCGAGCCGGACAGCAGCTGCAGCGGCCGGTTCTGCGCGGCGCATCCGCTGAGGGCCAGCAGCACCAGGAGTGTTGCGGTCTTCGCTGCCACGGTCACGCGGTCGTCACCAGATACTGGCGTATCGGGTCGTCCGCGCTGGCCGGTGCTGAACCGTCGCGGTGCACCACCGCCCCGTCGCCCGCGTACTGGAGGATGTAGGCCTTGCGCGTGGTGTCGGTGAGGTTGGGTCCCGTTCGATGCGGGGTGAGCGACGAGAACACGGCCACGCTGCCCGCCCTCAACGGCAGCGGCAGCGGGTTCACGTCATCGTCCGCCGCGAAGCACTGGAATCCCAGATCGGTCCAGCGGTGCTGCAGCGTGCCGCCCCGGTGCAGGCCAGGGGCAATCCAGGGGCAGCCGTTGTCGAGCGTGGCGTCGGTGAGCGCCACCCAGCAGGTCAGGTACTGCTGCGGCTCGACAAACGTGTAACCGTTGTCCTGGTGCCAGGGGAACTCGTCCGGAGTTCCGCCTTTCTTGTAGACGAGCTGATCCCAGTAGAGCCGCACGCTGCCGCCGATGAGCTCGGTCACCAGCTGGCACAGCAGCGGATGGCGGGAGAACGCCCGGAGCGTTTCCGACCGGGTCACCAGATGTGGCGAGAACGTGATTTCCCCGGCGCGGGCGATGCCGAAACGGCCGTCCTCCCGGGTGCGCAGCGCCGCTTCGGCTTCCGCCTCGAACGGATCGATGGCGGCAACAACCTCCGCAATTTCCTCAGCGCTGAACGCATCGTCCAGGCAGAAGCCGCCGTCCCTCGAGTACGCCGCCGCCTGGGCATCGCTCAGCAGGCTGAAGGGTCCCGGTGGCTCCAACCAGTGGAAACCGACATTGCGTGCGTGGCGCTGCATCCGGTCGAGAATGGCACCGCGCTGCACGGCCCGCAAGCACGCTGTGCTAAGCTGCCGCGCCATGTCGGTTCGTCAGCAGGTGCTCGTGCTGTATCTCGAGAGTTCCGCGCTCGACACGCGCGTCATCGCGTGGGCCATGTACGACGGCTCGGGCGAGCACAGACACACGTCCGGCGACGCCGCGGAGCCACCCTACCGCACCGGTCTCGCCGCGCTGCGCGACGGCTGGCGCCTCATCCAGGCAAGCCCGCTGGTGCAGCACGCCGAGGGCGACGAGTTCCGCACAGGCTACCTCAAGTACGAGTTCTTCTTCGAGAAGCTGGTGCCCGTGTCATGACCGACACGCCTCGCCTGTGCACCCAGCAGATGGCGCAGTTCTGCGCGCGCGGCTTCCTGCGCTTCGACGCGCTGGTCCCGCCGGCGCTGAACCGTGCATTCCTCGACGAGATCGGCCACACCGATGAGGTCAGCAGCGCGCCCGATCACTATCGGCGCATCATGCGCTCGAGCGCCATTCCCGTTGTGGCTGCCGGCACCCCCCTGGGCGATGCGTACCCGGCAGGGTCGGCGCTCGCGCAGATTCTCGCGCTGCCACAGCTGGCCGGCGCAGTGGCGAGCCTGGTCGGCTCCGACTGCGTGGTGGATCATCACTTCCTCCATGTCACGTTTCCGCCGCACCTGCTGGAGAAACCGGCGCCGGCACAGCACACCCACCAGGACTCGACCATCGACCCACGGCGTGCGTTCGACGTGCAGATCATGTACTTCCCCCATGAGGTGACCCCGGAGATGGGGGGCACGCGATTCGTGCCCGGCACCCATCTGCGCGTTGTCAGCGAAGCGGCCATCTCGCGCTACCAGAACATCGTCGGCCAGCAGCACGTGGTGTGCCCTCCCGGCACGGTGCTCATCATGCATCACGGCATCTGGCACGGGGGCGGCGCAAACCGATCCGACATGCTGCGCTATATGTTCAAGATCCGCCTCGCGCCAACGCGCCCGCAGACCCGATTGTGGGACACGAGCGATCTGGCCGACGGGCAGCAGCAGCGGGCAATCTTCTGGACCGCAGGCGCACCGGATCCGGACGACGTGCACACCGTGCTCACCACGCCGGAGCCGTGGCACGAGCAGGACACCGGACGCCTCGAGTACCTCAACCGCATCCGCCTGTGGCGCTACCTGACCGGCAATCCGGACTTCGACGCCGACTACTGGGTCACGCGGATCGAGAACGAGCAGGCTCAGCAACCATGAACGATACCGTCACGCCCGACGACCCGGATGGAGACAGCAAAGACGACAAACCGCTCACGCTGCTGCAGATGCTCGGCAGCGTCCTGGCCGCCGCGGTCGGCGTGCAGTCGAGTCGCAACCGCGAGCGGGACTTCGAGCGCGGCAAGCCGCTGCACTTCATCATCCTGGGCGTGCTGTTCACGGTAGCGTTTGTCGGCGCCGTCGTGGCGGTCGTGAGCTTCGTGCTGCGCGACGTCGGCTGATCAGACGACCTTCGCCAGGCCACCATCCATGTTGATCGCACAGCCCGTGATGTAGGACGCGGCGTCCGAGGCGAGGAACAGCGCCAGATTCGCCGCCTCCTCCGCTTCTCCCATCCGCCCCATCGGTAACCGCTTGCCGGCCGCAGCGACGAACTCGTCGAGAGAGTCGTTGCTGCCAGACGATTCGTGCATGCGACGGATCTGATCGCTCTTGATGAAGCCGATCAGCATCGCGTTCACGAGCACGTTGTGCGGCGCTCCTTCCCCCGCGAGCACCTTAGTCAGCGCCATGCCCGCGGCGCGCGTGACCGACGTGGGAGCGGTCCGCGCGTCGGGGGCTTTTGCATACACGTTGAGCAGGTTGATGACCCGCCCCCAGCGCTGAGCCGTCATGTGCGGCCACGCCAGGCGGGTCAGCCGGATTGCGGCAAAGAGCTTCAGCTCGATGTCCGCCTGCCACTCGTCGTCGGTGATCTCCACGAAGGGCTTTGCCGCTGACTGTCCCGCATTGTTGACAAGGATATCGACGGCACCCAGATCCTGCGTGACCCGCTCGAACATACCGGCCAGCGCTGCAGCGTCCGTGACGTCACATTCGAACGCCGCCACCCCCGCAGTTGCCGGTGCGTCCTGCGCCTCGATCTCCCGTACCGCTTCGGCCAGCGGCCCCGGTCGCCGGGCGACGACCGCAACGCGCGCCCCTGCGGCGAAGTAGGCCTTGGCCGTGGCGAGCCCGAGGCCGAGGCTGCCCCCGGTGACGAGCGCCGTGTGTCCCTGCAGACTTGTATCCACCGTGTTCTCCTCCTGTCTTGTCCTATCCCGTCAGCAACCGTGACGTGAGCACCTGTTTTTCTTCGGGCTGGCACCGGCTGCCGTGTGATGCGTGCCGCACAGCGCGAGCCACCCGCGCCAGCTCCGTCGCCGGTCCGCATCAGGGCACCTGCGCGCGATCGAGCGACGCCTGCAGTGCCGGCGCGCGCGCCTGAAGCTCCGCCACGATCGCAAACTGGCGTCGGGCACGATCGAGGTTCTCACCCCGGCGCGCCACCTTGAAATAGCCGTCGCCCAGCAGATGGTCCGTCAGAAACCGGACACCGAGCATGAAGGCGACGTAGCGGGGTGCCGCCAGCAGATCGCCCGCGGCAGCGTCGATGCCCGCGGCGTCGAGGAATCCCCGGGCGGCGGCGCCGTACACGTCCGCGTCGATCGAGCCCGACGCCGTCCCCAGCGATCGGACCAGGTCACCGAAGTCCCAGGCCCAGTGACCGCGCCTCACGGTGTCGAGGTCGAGCACACAGCACACCTGGCCCCGCGCGTCGAAGACGAGGTTGTCGATTTTGCAGTCACCATGCACGTAGCGGTCACCGGCCGGGAAAAGTTGCGCCAGATGCGCATGCTGCTCCAGCAGGGCGCGGTCCACGCAGCCTGCAGCGAGCGCGGGCTCAGCTGCCGCCGCCGCTTCGAGCGCGTCCAGATAATGAGGCAACTCGAGAAAACCGTCGATTGACGGCTCGAGCGCCGGCTCGGGGAAGTCCGCCATGAGCCGCTCGAAGCGACCGAAGGCAGCACCCGCTGCATGGGCAGCCCGGGCATCGAGCTGGTCCCGCCCGCTCACGCCGGCAACATGCCGCCAGACGCGCCACCAGCTTTCCTCGCCGTCAACGTGCGCCGCGCGCCCGGAGACGCTCGGCACGAGCTCCGGAACGAACCCGGGGGCACGCGCGGACACGTGAGCCAGAACGCGCTCGAGATTGCTCATGAGACGCCCGGGATCGGCAAAGACCTGCCGGCTGACACGCTGCAGGACAAACTGACGCGATCCGGAAGTGACATGGAACGTGTCGTTGATATGGCCCGCGCCCAGCGGCGCGAGCGCTGCATCCCGACTCAGATCGGGCCAGCCGGCGGCGAGCACGCTCAGCGGCTCGCTCACGGGACGTCGCGCAGCCAGGCGTGCAGCCGCGGGCCCACCGCCAGCAGCAGCTCGCCGTGCGGGCGCGTGGCTGCTGTCACCTCCGCGACATGCACCTCGCGGCCATCCAGACGTTCGAGAACCAGGCGCCCCAGCAACACCAGCGCCGGCGCGATGGCCTGCAGGGGCGCCGGCACCGCCGCGGTGGGCAGCGCAATCCAGCGTTCCGCCTGGTCGCGCAGGGCCGTGCGCGCCGTGTCGCCAGCAGCCCCTGACTCCCCGAGCGCCCGGCAGCAGGCCTCGAGCCAGCGCCCCCGGGCACTTTCCGGCGGGATGAAGTCGGCCACCGTGTCGAGCGGCGTGTGAATGCCGTAGGGTCGCGCCTGGGGCATCTCCTCGCCGCGCAGTCGCGCCGAGAGGGCTTCCTCACCCAGCAGACGCCCGTACCACTTCACCGGCTCCAGCATGGCCGTGAGCTCCTCCCAGTCGTCACTGATCCCGATTTCCAGGAGTTGAGCCCGGCTGCGGTCGGCAACGTCGACCCCACGCCGGGGATGAACGTGTGTGAGGTACTCATCGAGGCGAGCGCCGAGGGTCGCGCGCAGCTCCGCGGACGGTGTGGACCAGAACAGCTCCGCGAGCGCGGGCAGACGGCTCCAGAGCCGCACGTCGAGCACCGCGGAATCCACGAGCTCACCCCACAGACAGGCTTCGGCACCGAGCACGGATCCGGCAGCTGCCGCTGCGTCGATCTCGAGGGCGCCTTTGCGCCACTGCTCCGTCCAGCGTATGCCGTCCGCCACATGGGCGAATCTCGGGTCCTCGAGCAGCGCATCCTCACGGGCGACGAGCATGGCCTGGGGCGCCAGCGGATCAAAGCCGTAGTGCACGTCGACCGGATAGTGCAGGTCGAGGTAGTAGGGCGCGGACACCACAACCGCATTGCCGCGGGCGCGCGCCCGATCGCGTGCAGTCGCACCACGCCACGCCTGCACGATCCACGTGTCCGGCAACGTCGGGTGCAGCACCTCGTCCCAGCCCACGATCTGCCGCCCGAGCTTCTCCACGACGCCGGCAACGTGCGCGTTGAACCGCGCCTGGACGTCCCGCACGCTGGCGAGCCCGTGCGCTTGCATGAGTGAGCGCACCCCCGGGTCCTCGGACCACCACGCCGGGTGCACCTCGTCACCTCCGACGTGCAGACATGGATCCGGAAAGACGGCCGCAACTTCCTCGAGCAATGCGCCTACCGCGTCCAGCGTCGCCTCGCTTGTCGGATCGAGGCACGCTTCGTGCACGCCGAACCGGTCGGTTGGGCCGACCTGACGGGCACCCCATTCGGGATAAGCGACGAGCCAGCTGGTGACGTGGCCGGGCATGTCCAGTTCCGGCACCACGCGGATACCGAGATCGGCCGCGCGCTCGACGATGCGGCTCAGATCCTCGCGGCTGAAACATTCGCTGCTGCACAGCCGCGGAAACCGACGTGACGGAAAGCGGAACCCCTGATCGTCGCTCAGGTGCAGATGCAGCACGTTGAGCTTGCACAGCGCCATCCCGTCGAGCGTGCGCACGACGTCGTCGACGTCGAGAAAGTGCCGTGCCACGTCGAGCAGCAGCCCGCGCCAGGGGAGACGTGGCGCGTCCTCGATCTGCACACAGGGAAGCGAGCCGTCTCGACCCAGCAGCTGCGTGAGCGTCGCGATGCCCCGCAGCGCTCCCCACTCGCCAGGAGCATCCAGGCGGATCTCCTGCGCGTCGATCGCAAGCCGGTAAGACTCGTCCTCGCGGATCCCGGGATAGCGACGGCTGCGCAACTGCAGGCCGACGCGCAGTGGCGTGACCCCCGCGGGTGAGGCAGGCGCGGCGGTGGCTTCCCGGCACCGCGCCAGATCCGCGTTGAGCTGAGCTGCCGCCGCGACCAGCCGCTCACTGCGCCAGCCGCTGAACTCGATGGCGAGCCCGCCGTTGCCGACACGCAGCGCGCCCCGCCCGGGCTCGAGCGTAGCGGGCCACGGCAGCAATGGCAGCACGTCCGGTTGACTCGCTATATCGATCGCTTCACCCTTCACCGCCGTCGACTCTGAAAGACGCCCTGAAGGCTGTCAACCGAAGATCGACAGCGGACCCTGCCGCGCCACCCAACCCCCCGGATTTCAAAGGCCTCCAGAAAGAATGAACATCGAAGAACGAATGCGCGCCGTGCTCGAGGCAGAGGCGGAAGCGATCCAGGCCATCAACGTCAGCGCTGAGTTCGTCCGCGCTGTCGAGGTCATGAGCGATTGTGACGGCAAGATCATCACGACCGGAATCGGCAAGGCGGGTCACATTGCCGAGAAGTTCGCCGCAACGCTATGCTCCACGGCCACCCCGGCGGTGTTCGTGCATCCCGCCGAGGCAGCCCACGGTGATCTCGGGCTCGTCGACACCCACGATGTGATGATTGCGTTCTCGACCAGCGGCAAGAGCCGCGAGGTGCTGGAGATCCTCGAGCTTTCCAGACATCTGGGTGTTGCGACCATCATCGGGGTCACCTCCCACCCCGACTCCGAGCTGCGCACCCTGGCCGATTTCTCACTGGACATGGGGATCATCGAAGAGCCATGCCCGCTGGGCCTCACGCCCAGCGCCAGCATGGCGGTCATGCTCGCCATCACGGATGCCATCGCGCTCGCCCTGCTCGAGCACAAGGGCGTGACGCGCGAGGACTACGGCCTGCGGCATCATGGCGGCTATCTCGGGCGGGCAGCGCGGGAAGACAACGTGCCGCACTGAGCTCGCGCGAGCCTCCCACGGCTGGCCGGTTCAAGTCAGCCGCCGCGGCTGATGAGCGAAGCGCTCATCCGCCTGGTGCAGAACGACGAGTGTTGAACGCGCTGCCACGTTGACGGTAGAACCCGCCACAGGCTGCGCTGGCCGCTGATGGCGGCCGAGCGATCCGGGGTCCGCGGCGCAATCAGACGCGACGCGCGCGCGCCCCGATTCCGAGCCCCAGCAAGCCGACCAGCAACAGCAGCAACACCGGCGGCTCAGGCACCAGATGCGGCTGATCGTTGAACTCGAGGTGGAACGCATCCGCAATGATGTCGATGTCGATCGGCGTCTGCAGGCGGCGTTCCCCGCGGCCGAAGGTCGGGTTCATCAACGACTCGATGACCGCTTCGTCAGTATGAAATATGTTGAACAGCTCGAGCGTATCGCCGTTGTTGCCCTCGAGACCTCCGCTGAGCCAGTCGAACGTGTAGGTATCACCGGTCAGGTTGTTCATGAAATCGGTGTACCCGAGAAAAGGATCGCCGTCAGCCCAGTTTCCGGTGCCGCCGGAAAAGCCCAGAACGTGTCCAATCTCGTGTTTCCACACCGAGAGGGCATCGAACAGCCCTTCCGCGTCGCTCCCGGCGATGGCGTCACCAACCGTGCCGCCGCGGCGGTTCATGTCGAACTCGGCGCTGTCCTCCGGCGTTGCGTCGAAGAAGAAATCGTCCAGCCGGTTGGCCGCCAGATCGACGACGCCGGAAACGGGCAACCGCGTGCCGGTAACCGGATCCGGATTTGCCATTTCGGTGTTTGAGCTCATCGCGCCGAGCAGGGTGGCGCCTTTGGGCGTCAGATCCACCTGCCGCGCGGTGATGCTCACGGTGAAGTCGGTGAGGATTGCCTGCTCCCACCAGTCCGCCGCTGCGGTCACCACGCCGCGCTGCACGTCGTTCTCGAAGCCGGCGCCAAACGTCAGATCGATGATCAGCGCGTGCGCCGGCACGGCTGTCGAGCTGACAAGCAACGCCACGCACATCGCTCTCAGTTTGTCGTAGTTCATGTGTATCCCCCCTCAGAGATTTGCGTGTTTGGCATCGACCGACAGCACCGCACCCAGCGGATCCAGCACGACGACGATCCACGGACCTGCGGGCGCGCCGTAGCTCACCCGGATCGAGCCGTCTTCCCGATGCTCGATCACGGTCGGCTGCTCGAAGGCCGTCTCCTCGAGCAGCACCACCTCGATGCCGTCGACGTCGAAAGCACCGGCCGCGGCCTTCTCGTTGAACGCCTCACGCCCCGCCGCCCAGGCGATCTGATGAACCTCATCGGGCGCGATCGGACGCTCCTCACCCTGGCAGGCCCCCGCCGCAAGCAGGAGCAGCAATGCCGCTGCCCGCAATTCCGGCCTCTGCGTGGGCTCGTTCCCGGGCCCTCGCGCAAGCCTTCGCGTAGACCGTTGCCTGAACCAGTGCATGGGTCTTACCAGTTTCCCGTCGAAAAAGACGCAATTAGCGTGCCGCGAAGAAATCCCTAAGAAAATCAGCCAGTTGCCCGAACGCACAGGCAGGGGGGTGTAAACGGGGCTGACACATTTCGAGCCTGAAGGCGCTGAGCCTGTAAAGAATGTCGACACTCGGCCGCCCTGAGAGACGTGCAACGGACCGGGGACGATCAGTCGATGGCCTGCACCATGTCGGGGATGCCGAGCACCTCGGAGAGGCAGCGGACATAGGGACCAGCCCCGGCTGGCAGCGCCCTGGACTCGGGCTGCGCGTTGTCCAGCAGGGTGACCGACAGCTCACCCTTCTCGGTGTCCTGGTCGATGGACATACGCCAGCGGGCGCCGTGCGGGATCTGCTCGTTGCAGTCGATGATCGTCAGCCGGGTCTCCTCGCGTTCTCCGGCAAACACCGCTCCCGCCGCAAGACAGGTTGCGAACAGCGCCAGCAGCAGGAGCACATGGCCCGGGTGGATCCGCCGTATCTCGTCGATTCTGTTCATCCTCGTGATGACACCCCTTGTGCGGGATCTGTTGTTGAGCGCCAGTGACACCGGCGATCCGCGATTGGTCTGCAGGAGCAGCGACGCCAGCCCACTGCGGTAGGCCTGCACACCCAGTGCCGCTGCTGATCTTCGGTCGCAGTCGAACTCCAGCAGGTGCCGCGCCCGGGCACCCAGGAGCCAGATCAGCGGGTTCCACCACAGCAGCCTTTCCAGCACGGTGATCAGGAGCACAACGTGCTGATCCCCGGCCTGCACGTGCGCCAGCTCGTGATTCAGCGCGATCTTCTGAAGGTGAGGCATCACGATGCGCTCCCCGATCCAGATTTCCGGCCGGCGCCAGCCGGAGGTGAGCGCGGCGCGGCTGCCTTCGACCCGGCGCACCCTGGAACGAGCTAGCACCGGCTCGAACTCCCGACAGGCCAGTGCGTGGAGCGTCTCGTCAGGCCGCGCCCGGGCAAGCATGGATCGGCGCGCAGCGACGTCACGCAGGAACGTGATTGCGAGCCAGAGCAGGGCTACGCCGAGCCACACCACCAGGACCCAACGGAGCGAGCCATCCGTCACGATGGTGGCGGGCAGGATCTCAACGGAACCCAGCGCCGCGGTGACGCCGGGGCTGAGCCCCTCGGCGGGGAGCCAGTGGGTACCGAGCAGGCGACCGATGAGCAGCCAGGGCACCAGCACGGCAGACATGGCGCTGAGACCAACCCACAGGACCAGCCGCGGCGGCGCGCGCTTCAGAAGGCAGACCGCGAGGAGGCCCAGGGCATTGACGATCAGGCTGAAGAGCACGTGCTCCATCAGCACGTCCCGTCGTGCTCGTCGAGCAACGCCTGCAGGTACTCGATCTCCTCACGCGAGAGCCGGCGCTCCCGGAACAGCGCGTTGAACAACGGCATGCGATCCTCGCCGGGAAACAGACGTGCCGTGTAGTCGCGCAGCAAGGTACTGCGCACCTGCTCCTCCGCAATCGCGGGACCAAAGACGATCGTGCGACCCACCTGCGAGACCCGGCTCAACGCGCCCTTGCGCTCCAGCCGGTCGATGATGGTCTTGACCGCCGAGTAGCTGATCTCCCGACGGGCGGCAATCTCCGCGTGGACCTGCGGCGCCGTCGTCTCGCCGAGACGCCAGATCACCTGCATGACCTCGAGCTCGAACTCGGAGAGCTTCACAGCTTGCGCCGCCGGACGCCCGGATTCAGCGCTGCCGGCTCCGGTAACCACTGCGGGATGCCGCAGCGCGCGCCAGGGTCCGTTTCCTCCGTTTCCTCTTTTACCAGGAGTTTTACCAGGAGTTTTACCAGGAGTTTTACCAGGAGTTTTACCAGGAGTTTTACCAGGAGTTTTACCAGGA
>CAJICJ010000648.1_pt1 | contig 25883 bp, 22 predicted proteins | sample 9199601 | NCBI WGS metagenome assembly CAJICJ01 (sample SAMEA7708337, study PRJEB35096) | sediment metagenome | biome: marine neritic benthic zone biome [ENVO:01000025]; feature: sediment [ENVO:00002007]; material: shallow marine sediment [ENVO:03000034] sea grass bed [ENVO_01000059] ... | reverse complement strand
GAAGCCCGCCGGGCCGGCGCCGCCGGTCGGCTGGCCGCGGCGCTCGCCCGTCATGCCCACGCCCTCATCAAAGATGGCCAGATCGTCGCCGCGCGACATGCGCTCGATGAGGCTGCGCGCCTGCATGGGCGCGGTAAACGTGTCTATGACGAGGCCCGCTGCACGAACCTGGCGGCAACGCTGTGCCGCCTCAGTGGTGATATCGACGGGGCCAAGACCCGCGTGCTGCGCGCGGCGCGCATTGCCGCGCCGGGCAGCGCCATGGCGGTTGCGGTGGCCACGGAGCTCGGCGACATCGCGTTTGCGGAGAACAAAGGCACAGAAGCCGCCGCAGCCTTCAGCCGGGCGCTGACCGAGAGCCAGACCGCAAGCCTCGCGAGCAGCGGGCGCGCCGAGCTGCTCCGCAAGCGTGCCAACGCCCACATCATGAGCGGGCGCCATCTGCGGGCGGCCCAGGATCTGCAGGACGCCCACGACGAGCTGCTCGAGGCCGGCGAATCGAGCAGCGCAGCGCGTGCGCTCGTTGAGGCAGCCAAGACCCAGCATCTGGGCCGCGACCTGGCCGGCGCCGTGCAGACGCTGCAGACGGCAATCCGCGAGGCCAGAGCCATCGACGATGAGGATGCGCTGGCGGAGATCTTTCTGCTGCAGGCGCGACTTGCCGTCGAGCGTCGCGAGGCGGCGGCTGCGCTCGAAGCCGCGCAGGTGGCGCAGACCCACGCCCTCGCCGCCCGCGCGCCGGTATCGTATATCGCCGCAGTGCTCCTGATTGCAGAGATTGCCGACGGCCGCGGCAATCGGCTGGCGGCTTATGAGGCGCTCGCGAGCGGTCGGGATACGCTCGGAGGCCTCCTGGGTCGCGGTGCGGCAAACGAGGCGTTCGAGCCGAAATTCGTCGAGCTCCGGGATCGCTGGGGCGGCTCCGCGTACGAGGCTGCGCGCGGCGCCTACGAGCTGCGCAGGACCCGCTCGGGTTCCTGAAACGGCCCCACGTCGGGCCGGATCAGGCCTTCTCGATCACCGCAGCGCAGTATTTGAGCTCGGGGATCTTGCCGTCCGGATCGAGCGCCGGATTGGTCAACCGGTTGGCCGGGCTCTCGGCAAAGCAGAACGGGATAAACAGGGAGCCGGGCGCGATGGCTTCGTCCTGCCGCGCGCTCAGCACCACGGCACCCCGCCGGGTGCTCACCCGGACCGCATCTCCCGGCGCGAGGCCGTGCGTTGCCATGTCCTGCGGGCACATCTCGACGATCGCCTCCGGCTCGAGCTCGTCGAGGAACGTCGAGCGTCTTGTCATGGACCCGGTGTGCCAGTGCTCCAGCACGCGGCCCGTCGACAGCACAAACGGATACTGCCCGTCGGGCTGCTCGTGCGGCGGCAGAATGCCGGCTGGCACGAGCAGCGCTCTGCCGTCGGGCGTGGGAAAGACCTCATCGAACACCACGTCGATGCCGGTCCCGTCTTCAGCCGGGCACGGATAGGTCACCGAGCTCTCGAGCTCCAGTCGTGACCACGTGATGTGCTCGAGCGACGGCATGGCTGCGCTCATCTCAGCGAAGATCTCGCGCGGTCCGGCATGCTGCCAGTCGAGACCGAGCCGCACCGCCAGCGCCTGCACGATCCACCAGTCCGGCTGCGCGTCACCCGGCAGCGGCAGGGCCTGGCGCCCGAGCTGCACCTGGCGGTTGGTGTTCGTCACGGTGCCGGTTTTCTCGGGCCATGCGGACGCCGGCAGGATCACGTCCGCGTAGATGGCGGTCTCGGTGAGGAAGAGATCCTGCACCACCAGATGCTCGAGGCGCGCGAGGCTTGCCCGGGCATGCTGCACGTCGGGATCCGACATCGCGGGGTTCTCACCCATGATGTACATGCCACGCACGTCGCCGCGCCCTGCGGCCTCCATGATCTCGACAACGGTGAGCCCCGGCTGCGGGTCGAGCGGCGTTCCCCAGCGCCGCTCGAAGTCGGCGCGGGCGCGGGCGTCGTCGAGACGCCGGTAGTCGGGCAGCATCATGGGTATGAGGCCCGCGTCGCTGGCACCCTGGACGTTGTTCTGACCGCGCAGCGGGTGCAGCCCGGTGCCCGGCCGGCCGATGTTGCCGGTCAGCAGCGCGAGGGCGATGAGGCAGCGGCAGTTGTCCGTGCCGTGGGTGTGCTGGGAAATCCCCATCCCCCAGAAAATCATGGCTGCGTCCGCGCGCGCGTAGGTGCGCGCCACCTCGCGCAGGGTAGCCGCAGGAACGCCGCAGATCGGTGCCATGCGCTCCGGCGTGAATTCCGCCACGTGCCGGGCCAGCGCGTCGAAACCGTTCGTGCGCTCACGCACGAAGTCGGGATCGTGCAACGATTCCGTCACGATCACGTGTAACAGGGCGTTCAGGAGCGCAACGTCGGTGCCGGGCGTGAACTGCAGCATGTGGCTGGCGTGGCGGGCGAGGCTCAGGCCCCGTGGATCCATCACGATGAGCTGCGTGCCGCGCTGTGCGGCGCGCTTGAAGCTGGTGGCGGCGACGGGATGATTGTCCTCGGGGTTGCAGCCTATGAGGATCGCCACGTCTGCATTGTCGATCTCCATGAACGAGGCTGACACGGCGCCGCTGCCGATCCCTTCGAGCAGCGCGGCAACGCTCGATGCGTGGCACAGCCGCGTGCAGTGGTCCACGTTGTTGCTGCCGAATCCGGTGCGGACCAGCTTCTGGAAGAGGTACGCCTCCTCGTTCGAGCACTTCGCGGAGCCGAAACCCGCCAGGGCGCGCCCGCCGTGTTGATCCCTGATGTCGCGCAGACCGCGCGCGGCGACGGTCAGCGCTTCGTCCCACGATGCCTCGCGAAAGTGGCTCGAGGGGTCTGCCGGATCGAAGGCGTCGTCAGCACGCTTCGGCACGTCAGCGCGACGGATCAGCGGGCGGGTCAGCCGATCCGGGTGACTCACGTAGTCGAAGCCGAAGCGGCCTTTGACGCACAGGCGGTTGCGGTTCGAGGGACCCGCGCGCCCGCTCACCTGGCGGATGCGGCCTTCCGCTACCTCATAGGTGAGCTGGCAGCCCACCCCGCAGTAAGGACACACGCTGTCGATGTGCTGCGCCGGTGGCGCGACCGGTGTGTCGGTTCCGGGCAGCAGCGCGCCGGTCGGGCACGCCTGCACGCACTCCCCGCAGGCCACGCAGGTGGATTCGCCCATCGGATCGGCAAAGTCGAACACGATGGCGGTGTCCGCCCCGCGCCCGGCAAGCCCGATCACGTCGTTGACCTGCACGTCCCGGCAACCCTGGAGGCAGAGCTGGCAGCTGATGCAGGCGTCCATGGCGACGCGGATGGCCGGGTGGCTGTCGTCGGCGGGCCGGGTGGCTGCAGCAGCCGGGTATGGGCTCTGCGAGACCCCCAGGGCATCCGCCCACTGCCACAGGCGCGCCTGGGGATCGAGCGCCTCGCGCGGTGGCTGATCGGCCAGCAGCAGCTCCATCACGCCGCGCCGGGCCCTCAGCGCCCGCGGAGAAGCCGCGCTCTTCACCCGCATCCCCGGCTCCACGACCCGCCGGCAGCTCGCGGCCAGTGTCCGCTCGCCTTCGATCTCCACCATGCACACCCGACAATTGCCAGACGCGACGTAGTCCGGCGCATCCTGCCAGCACAGGTGTGGAATGACCTCGCCATGGCGCCGGGCCGCCTGCCAGATGGTCTCGCCGGGCAGGGCTTCGAGCTCGCGGTCATCGAGATGAAACGTCACCGCCGGGTCGGGCTCCTGGTCCGGGTGTCCGCTCATGCTCAGCCGCGGGCAATCACGCCGTCGGCGTGCACGATCTCGGGAAAGTGAGTAAGCAGCGCGCTGACGGGGTTGGGTGCCGCCTGGCCGAGGCCGCAGATCGACGCATCGCGCATGACGTCCGACAGCGCGCGCAGCAGCGTCACGTCCCAGCGCTCCTGCTCGATGAGCTGCAGCATCTTGGCCGTGCCGTCCCGGCAGGGCGTGCATTGACCGCACGACTCGGCGGCGAAAAACCGCAGCAGATTGCGCGCGACCCCGATCAGGTCGTCGCGGTCGGACAGCACGATGATCGCCCCGGAGCCGACAAACGCGCCGTGCTCGTCGAGCGCGCCGAAATCGAGCGGCGCGTCCGCGAGCCGCGCCGGCAGAATGCCGCCCGAGGCGCCGCCCGGCAGAAACGCACGCAACGTGTGACCGGGTGCCATGCCGCCACAGTGCTCGTCGATGAGCTCCCGCGCCGAGATGCCGGCGGGTGCGATGTGCACGCCCGGTCGCGCGACGCGCCCGGACACCGAATAGCAGCGCATCCCGTGACCACCCCGGCGTCCCTGACCGTGAAACCAGCCGCCGCCGCGGGTCAGAATCTCGGGGAGCCAGTAGAGCGTCTCGACATTGTTCACGAGCGTTGGCCGGCCGAAGAGACCGCGTACCGAGACGTAGGGCGGACGCTCGCGCGGGTAGCCGCGGCGGCCTTCGATGGACTCGATCATGGCGGACTCCTCGCCGCACACGTAAGCCCCTGCGCCACGCCGCAGCTCGAGCTCATCCGCACCGATCAGGCCTGCGGACTCGAGCTCCGCAACGGCGGCCAGCAGGATGGCGCGGGCCTCGGGGTACTCGTCGCGCAGATAGATCCAGCAGCGCTCGGCGCCCACCACCCACGCGGCGAGCAGGGCTCCCTCGAGCACCTGGTGCGGGCTGCGGGTGAGAAGCAGCAGGTCTTTGAAGGTGCCGGGCTCCCCTTCGTCAGCGTTCACGACCATCAGCCGCGGACCGGGCTCGCTGCGGACCGCTTCCCATTTGGCTGCTGCGGGAAAACCGGCACCGCCCATGCCGCGCAGCCCGGCGGCAGCAACGGTGTCGATGATCTCGCGAGGCTCGCGCTCGCCGCGGCGGCAGGCGTCGAGCAAGCGGTAGCCGCCACCTTGCCGGTACCCGGCGAGCGTTTGCGTCGCCCCGTCCGGCACGGGCGCGCTGCTGCCAGCAGCAGCGGCCATGACGTCCTGCGTTGTTGCGGTTGTCAGATGCTGATGGCCGACCGCCACCACCGGCGCCTTGTCACAGCGTCCCATGCACGGTGCGCGCAGCACGCGCACCTGCGCAGGAGGCAGGTGTCCGTGCAGATCGGCGAGCAGGGCTTCGGCACCTGCGAGCTCACAGCTCAGACTGTCGCAGACGCGCACGGTCACCGCGGGTGGTCGCGGTTCAGCCCCGGCCACCACGTCGAAGTGGGCGTAGAACGTTGCCGTCTCGTAAACCTCCGCCTGCGCTATGCCGAGCGTCTCCGCCAGGGCAGCGAGATGGTCAGCCGCCAGGTGTCCGTGCTGATCCTGCAGCGCGTGCAGGTACTCGAGCAGCAGGTCGCGCCGGGGTACCGCGGGACCGAGCAGCCGGGCCACGGCCTCCCGCGCGGCCGGGCTGGCGCGGCGTCCGCGAGGTCCGGAGCGCCCGCGCCGGTTGCCTCTGCCCGGATGTGGTCGTGCTGCCCGCACGGAATTCTCCTCGAGGTGTGCCGCCGCGGCGTGAGCGCGGCGGGTGCCCCAAGCCTAGCGCAAAGCCTGAAAGGCCCAAACCCCCGGGGTATGGCGCCGGAACGGCGCTGAGATCCCGCGGGGACCGCGTCGGCTGCGGCTCTGCCACGTGAGCGCCCGCTCCGCGGCGCCCGAGCGTCGGGGTGGGGCGGCGGCCGGGTGAGGCGTTGCCTTGAGAGGGTTTGCGAATTACTGTTAGGCGGCGCTTGGCTCTGGGGGGAAAGATGCGTTGCGTTGCAGACATACTGGAAGAGAAGTCCGAGGAGATCGTCTGGATCGACCCGTTGATGTCCGTGTTCGACGCGCTGACGCTGATGAACGAGAAGGACGTGGGTGCGGTGCTCGTCCAGATCGACGAGTACCTCGTCGGCATTCTCTCCGAGCGCGACTACATGCGTAAGGTGATCCTCGACATACACGCTTCCAAGCAGACCAAGGTCTCGGAGGTGATGACCCGCGACCTCGTCACGGTATCGCCGGACGACAGCATCCGCCACTGCATCGCGCTGACCAAGAAGCACCACGTTCGCCACCTGCCGGTGGTGAAGGAAGGAAAAGCGGTGGGCATGATCTCGCTGCGGGATCTTTTTCTCGACGTCATCGAGGAAAAGGTCGGCATCGTCGGCGAAGACGAGTAGGCCCACCGCTGCACTTCAGCACGCGCGGTGAATACGTGCTCACCGCGTGGCGACGACAATCATGACCTATGAACTACGCCGCCCGCCTGCAGCGCGCGCTCGACTTCGTCGAGACGCATCTCGATGAGCCCCTGGGTCTCGATGCGGTTGCGACTGCCGGGTGCATGTCGAGCTACCACTTCGCCCGCGTCTTTCGCAGCGTCACCGGCTACTCGACCATGGGCTACATTCGGGCGCGCAGGCTCGCCGAGGCGGTGCGCACCCTGCGGCTGACGACGATGCCGCTCGCGGACGTTGCGCAGGCGGTCGGCTTCGAGTCGCAGCAGGGATTCACCGGTGCTTTCAAGCGCGCGTTCTGCATCACGCCGGGGCAGTACCGCAACGCGCCGTTTGCGCTTCCGCTACAGGAGAAAATCGAGATGGGTAACGTTGCTCGACCCTGCACCGCCGAGCCGGAGATCCGCAGCCGCGAAGGGTTTGTCGTGGCAGGTCTCGCGAGAGGCTACGACATGGAAACGCGGGTTGCCATCCCGCAGCTCTGGCAGGCGTTCGTGCCGCACATCGGCAGCATTCCCGGCCGGATCGGAGCGGGCACCTACGGGCTGTGCATTCCCACGCAGCCGCCGGGTGACAGCTTCACCTACGTGGCAGGGGTCGAGGTGGCCGCCGCTGACGGGCTCGAGGCGCCGCTGCAGGGATTTGCGGTGCCGGCAGCCGAATACCTGGTGTTCACCCACGAAGGGCCGCTCGATACGCTGCAGCAGACGATGGCGTACATATTCGGCACGTACCTGCCGGAGTCGGACTTCGAGCCGGCCGGCACGGCGGACTTCGAGCGCTACGATGATCGCTTCGATCCGGAGACGGGCCTCGGCGGCCTGGAGATCTGGGTGCCGGTGCTCGCGCCCGGCTGAAGGATCAGCCCGCCAGCACGTTGCCGCTCGCGCGGCGGCGCTCGAGCGCGTCGTTCGTCGTGGGGTCCGCGCCGATGCGCACCAGCGTTTTTCCGAACGTACCGCCCTGCAGCATCGCGGCAAAGGCGGCCGGCGCGGCGTCGAGACCTTCGTGCACGTCCTCGCGATAGCAGACGAGGCCGTCGCGGATCCAGCCGCCCATCTCCTGGAGGAACCGGTCCTGGTGAGATTCCACGTAGTTCCCGACAAAAAGCCCGTGCACCTCAACGCCGTTGCGTTCGAAGTAGGACGCTCCGGTGGCTCGCCAGGCGGTGGCCGCGTCGCCGCCGTCCGTATTGCCGTACTGCGAGATCATGCCGCAGAGGGTGATCCGCGCGCCGGTGGTCAGCAGCGGCAGCACGCCCTCGTAGACGGCGCCGCCCACGTTCTCGAAGTAGATGTCGATGCCGTCGGGGCACGCGGCCGCCAGGTCGTTGCGATACGTCGGGGAGAGGTGAGAGACGCAGGCGTCGAAACCCAGCTCGTCGCGGACGTACGCACACTTGTGATCCGCGCCCGCGACGCCCACCACCCGGCAGCCCTTGATCTTCGCCATCTGGCCGGCCGCCTGGCCAACCCCGCCTGAAGCCGCGGAGACGACCACGGTTTCTCCCGGCAGCGGATTGCACTGCACGACGAGACCGCTGTAGGCAGTCAGCCCGAGCATGCCGAAGATGCCCAGAGCGGTGGAGATCGGCGCCACCGAGGGATCGAGCTTGCGCGGAAACATGTAGCCGAACGTGCTGATGCCTTCGCCGGTCAGGCCGTAGCGCTGCCAGCCGTTGGTGTTGAAGATCAGATCCCCGCTTTGCAGGTCGTCGTGCCGGCTGTCGATCACCTCGGAGACGGTGCGGCCATGGCAGACATCACCAACCGCCTCGACGCCGTTGCGACGTCTGCCCCACTGATAAGGGTCCAGCGACAGGTAGATCGTGCGCGTGAGCACCTGACCCGGGCCGGGTTCGGGTGCCGGTTGCTCGACGAGCGCAAAATCGCCGTCCGTCGGCCAGCCTTCCGCCGGGGTGCGGGCCAGCGTCCACGCCTGGTTGTTGAGACTCACGTGGGTGATGGTAATGGAGTGGCGTGCTGTCTGTCAGGGGTCGTTGTCCGGATGGCGGTACTCGAAACCGTTCCCGTTGCGAACTGTGGGCGACTACCGATCTCCTCAGCCGCTTTGGCGGTTTGCCGAGTAAGGGCTCGAGGATCTCGCGTTCGGTCAGCCTATCTACCGACGCTGCGGTTTGAGATTCCCGGGAGCCTTGGCTACCGTGCAGGATCTGACACGGCCGTGACGGCGGGATCCTGCCCGACGTGATCTGGCGCGGGTTGTGCGGAGCGGATCAATGGAGCTGATCGAACGCGACGACGAGCTCGAGCAGTTGCATGCTCGTCTGCAGGCTGTGGTGGAAGGCCGCGGCAGCACGGTGCTCGTGAGCGGCGAGGCCGGCGCCGGCAAGACGGCGCTGCTGCACCGGGCCCTGGCCGACTCTCCGCTTGCGCTCACGCTGCACCAGGGGGCCTGTGAGGCTCTGAGCACGCCGCGCCCGCTCGGCCCGTTCGTCGACATGGCGCAGAGCTTTCCGGACACGCCCGTGCTCCCCGACGAGCTGGCAGATGCGCTGCATCAGGCGCAGGTGGACAACGGGCTGTTTCCCGCGTTTGCCGGATATCTCGCTGAACCCCCGTTACCCAAGGTTGTGGTCGTCGAGGATCTGCACTGGGCGGACGGTGCAACGCTCGATCTCTTCAAGTACCTCGCGCGCCGAATCGTCACGCTGGGTGCGGTGCTGATCGGCAGCTATCGGGCAGAGGCGCTGAGCCCCGACCATGCTCTGCAGCGGATGCTCGGAGAGATACCCGCCGGCGATACGCTGCGGCTGGACCTCGCCCCGTTGACGCCTGAGGGGGTGGCGCATCTTGCGCGGATCGCCGGCAGGCGGGCGGATCGGCTCCACGAGGTGACCCGTGGGAACCCCTTTTTCGTCTCCGAGGTGCTGAGCGCGCCCGAAGCGGAACGCGTGCCGGCGTCGGTGCGCGACGTGGTGCTGTCGCGGCTGGCGCAGCTGAGCCCCGCAGGCCGCAGAGTGGCTGAATGGGTCAGCGTCAGCCCGACGAGCATGGAGCTCGAGATACTCGACAGGCTGGGCGGCGATGCTGAGCTCGTTGCCGCCACGGACGAGTGCACCGCCCGCGGGCTGCTCCTGCGGGAACGCAGGCATCTCGCGTACAGGCACGAGTTGGCGCGCCGTGCGGTGCTGGACGCGCTGCCACCGGCGCGGCGCGCGCAGATGCACAATCAGCTGTTCGAAGCGCTCGAGGCCCGCGGCAACACGGCGCTCGCGCGGCTGATTCATCATGCCGCCGAAGCAGGTCGGGACGACGCCGTGCGGGCGCTGGGCCCCCGTGCTGCCGAGGTGGCCAAGGCAGCGCGCGCGCACCGGGATGCGGCAGCGCTGCTGGAGCAGGCACTGGAGACGCGGGAGCTCCTGAGCACCCGGGAACGCGCACGGCTGCTCGAGGCGTATGCGGAGGAGTGTGCGTTGATCGGCTTGTCTGAGCAGGGTCGACAGGCGGCGAGCGAAGCGCTCGCCGCTTATGAATCGCTCGGCGATATGCTGGGCCAGGGGCGCGCGCTCGTCTCTGTCGGTTACTTTGCCGAGACGCCGCAGGCGGAGTACGAGACCGTCGAGCGGGCCCGGCGGATCCTCGAGGCGCTGCCGCCGAGCGCTGCGCTGGTCTCGGCTTACACGCTGCTCGCGTTTGTGGTCGTCTACACCGATCCGCTCGCCGCGCGGGCGCTGGGAGAGCGTGCGCTCGAGGTTGCGGAGCTCATTGGAGAGCCTGCAAGCCTCGCCCGTGCCCTCAACGCGCTCGGCACGATCGAGCTCGGGTTCGATTACGGTGAGCGCGCGCTCGAGCTGTGTGAGCGGGGCCTCGAGCTTGCGCTCGAGCATCGTGCCGGGGTCGATGTCGCATCGACGTTCACGAACCTGTTGACGAGAGCGTTGCTTGCGCACGACTACGATCGGCTGTTCAGCTATGCCGCCAGAGCAGAAGCGCACTTCCTCGAGACCGACGTGGACGCCTGGATCGGCGGCGTGTACGCACGGCGCGCCCGTGCCTGGCTCGAGATCGGTCGCTGGCACGAAGCCGAGGTGGATCTCGAGCGGCTTGCGCGGCTGCCGGCGCTGCGGGGCTACCAGCTGGGCTTCGGTGAGGTGATCCGGACGCTGCTCCGGCAGCGCCGGCTCGGACCGGATCTCGAGGTCTGGCCTGAGCTCGTGGAGCGACCGTGCGAGATGCGGCCCCCTGCCATTGCCTCCGGCTGGGCGGAAGCGGCCTGGCTGGCCGGGAACGGTGCCCTGGCGCGCGATGTGGTGGCGCGCTTCGTCGACGTGGCTGATGCCTCGGGAGAGGCCTGGCTCGTGGGCGCGCTGGTGATCTGGCAGCATCGCTGCGGCAGTGCGCTGCCCGAGCTGCGTACCGAGCTGCCGGAGCCGTACGCCCTGGAGGTGGCCGGCCGGGCGCGTGCGGCGGCGCAGGCCTGGCTCGCGCTCGGCTGCTGCTACGACGCGGCGCTTGCGCTGCTCGGTGGCGATGCCGCCTGCATCACTGAAGCCCTGATGGAGCTCGAGCGGATCGGGGCCGATGCGGTGGCGGAACGCGCGCGACGGCTGCTGAAGGCGCAGGGTGAGCGGGTGCCGCGTGGCCCCTATCGACGCTCGCGCGAAGATCCTCTGGGCCTCACCGCCCGCCAGCGCCAGGTCTGTGACCTGCTGAGCGAAGGGCTCACCAATCCGGAGATTGCCGAGCGCCTGCACCGTTCCGTGCGGACGGTGGAAAGCCACGTGGCTGCGGTCTACGCCAAGCTGGCTGTCGGCTCGCGGCGTGAGCTGCTCGAGCGGCTGCGGGATGCCGCGGCGGGTGAGCCGGCCGAGCCGGTTGCCTCGGGCGGGTCGGGCACCGGGAAAATCGGGTAGCCGGCACGCCAAATCTCCGTAGTGACCCGGATGCCGGCGTGCTGCGCCATCCGTAGCTTGATCCTCCTCGCTCGGGTCAAGGAGGACCGGATGCAGACGCTCTTCTGTTCGCTCGCGGGTGATCGTGAGGCTGCGACGGAGCTGCTGGCAGCGCTCGCGGACGTGAACATCGTTTTTGCCGGTGGCACCCCGCGAGCCACGGTGGTGCTCCTGTCCGGAACCTGCAGCTGTCGGGATCCGGCAGCGGCGAGGTGCACCGAACGGCCAGTGATCGTGCTTGCCCCGGACACGCTGCCGATGGAGCAGGAGTGGTCGTTGCTGGACGGCGGCGCCGTCGACGTGCTGCGGGTGAGCGAGCCGGCGGTCACCGCTGCCGCGATCCGCGCGCGCCTGGACCGGGTGCTGGCGGTACAGGATCTGCTCGAGTCGCTGCTCGAGTCGGGACGGATCGTCGGCGCGAGCCGGGCGTTGCGCAGCAGTTTGCGTCGGGTGATCGAGGTTGCGCACTTCGGCACCGCCGCGGTGCTGGTGACCGGTGCCAGCGGGACGGGCAAGGAAATTGCCGCACGGCTGGTCCACGAGCTCGATCCCCAGCGCAGCGCCGGTCCGTTTGTGGTGCTCGATTGCGGCACGATGGCGCCAGAGCTTGCCGGCAGCGAGCTGTTCGGGCACGTCCGCGGTGCCTACACGGGCGCCGTGGCGGAGCGCGAAGGTGCGCTCGCCCAGGCGGACGGTGGCACCCTGTTCCTCGACGAGCTCGGTGAGCTTGCACCGCCGCTGCAGGCGCAGCTGCTGCGCGCGCTGGAGGACGGCTCGTTCAAGCCCGTTGGCGGCGTCAAGTGGCGGCGCTCGGACTTCCGCCTCGTCTGCGCCACGAACCGCAGCCTGCCTGACGAGGTTGCGGCCGGGCGCTTCCGCCTCGACCTCTACCACCGTGTGCACGGCGCTGACGTGCGGATGCCGGCGCTTGCCGAGCGGCGGGAGGACATCCTGCCGCTCGCTCGGCACTTTCTCCGGGCGGCGGGCGGTCCCGCGCTGACCGGCGCGGTCGAGGCGTATCTCGTCGCCCGCGCGTATCCGGGTAATGTGCGCGAGCTCAAAGCGCTGGTGGATCGACTCATCATGAATCATCAGGGCTCCGGGCCCATCACAGCGGGATGCGTGCCGCGCGACGAGCGTCCGGCCCGATCCGATGTCTGGCCGGACGCTGCGTTCGAGCAGAGCGTGGGGCTCGCGCTCGCCACGGGGATCACCATGAAAGCGGTGAGCCGGGCTGCCGAGGCGACCTGCTTTGCGCTCGCGCTGCAGCGCGCCGAAGGCAGCTCCCGCCGCGCTGCGGAGCTGCTCGGAATCAGCGAACGGGCTGTACAGCTGCGCCGCGCCGCGCCCTGAGGACGCGCCCTTGTGAGGGGCCCGTTGGCCGCCGTCTGACAACGGCTACTGCTGCAGGGACACCCCGAAGCCGATCCGCTAGGATCGCGACATGCTGATCTTCGTGACCGTGCTGCTGATGGCCGCCGTGTTCGGGCCGATGATCTGGGTGCGCCGGGTCATGTCCGCCCACGCGCGGGAGATCCCGGGGATGCCGGGCACGGGTGGCGAGCTGGCCCGACACCTCGTCGATCGCTTCGAGCTCGAGGGCGTCACGGTCGAGGAGACGCCGGCGGGTGATCACTACGACCCCAGCTCCCGCACGGTGCGTCTCTCCTCTGCCAACTTCAACGGCCGCTCGCTGACCGCGGTGGCAGTCGCCACCCACGAGGTCGGGCATGCGCTGCAGGACAAAACCGGCGATCGCGCGTTGCGTGCGCGCACGCGGCTTGCTCCCCAGGCTGAGCAGCTCGCGCGCCTGAGCGCCGGCGTGATCTGGGCGGCACCCGTTTTCGGTCTCGTGTTCCGTCACCCGATGCCGTTCTCGCTGCTGGTGGCCATCGGGCTCAGCGGTCTCCTGGCCCGCGTTGCCGTGCACGCGTTCACGCTGCCCACCGAGTGGGACGCGAGCTTCGGCAAAGCGCTGCCGATTCTGCGCGAGGGTCAGTACGTGGCGCCGAACGAGATCCCCGTGGTGTCGAAGATCCTGCGCGCGGCGGCGCTCACCTACGTGGCCGCGGCGCTGGCCGACGTGCTGAATCTCGCGCGCTGGGCGGCGCTGCTGCTGCGCCGCTGAGCCCGCCACTGCGGCTTCCACGTATGGCTCGAGACGTGCTCTGCGCCGATGATGGCCACCAACCCGTTCTCCAGAGGCTTACCGATGATCAAAGAGGTCAGCGGCGACATACTGCTCAGCACCGCTCAGGTGATTGCCCATGGCGTGGCGCCGGACGATCACTTCAATAAGGGTCTGGCGGCCAGCCTGCGGGAACTGTATCCGGCCATGGCGAAGGACTACCGCCACTTCTGTCACGTGTCGCACCCCAAACCGGGTGAGGTCTGGGTATGGGGTGGTGCCGACGGCAAGCGCGTCGTCAATCTCATCACTCAGGAGCCGGCGAAGAGCCACCAGTCCCACCCCGGCAAGGCCACGACCCACAACGTGAATCTCGCTGCGTAACCTGCGCAAGCTGATCGACAAGGAAGGGTTCCAGAGCCTGGCTCTACCACGCATCGCCACCGGTGTCGGTGGCCTCGACTGGGACGAGGTGCAGCCCTTGCTCGAGAGCCACCTCGGCGACCTGGATCTGCCGGTGTACGTCTACGCCACCTATCGCAAGGGTGAGGCCGGCGCCGAAGCCGCCTAGCACGGCGTCGGCTCGACCCCGGCTCGACCCCGGTTCGACTCCGGTTCGACCCCGGTTCGACGCCGGTCAGAACATCCCGGCGAGCTTCTCGCCGATCGGTAGACCGCCCAGCTTGCTGACGAGACCCTGATAGGCAAACGCATTGCGCCAGCGCTGATCGCGTGGATGGTGGCGCACGTCCGTGTAGGCGAAGTGGAATGCCTCGTGCAGCAGTCGCGTAGGCTGCAGATGCTCCTCCCCCGCTTCGTACCAGCGCGGAAACAGCGCAATTGTGGGCCGGTACTTTGCGTCGTCTGCCTTGTCTTCGGGGAAGGCCATGGCAGGGACGCGTTTCGCAATGGCTTTTGCGGTCTCGCCTTGCTGCACTTTGTTGTCGAAGTCGGCGGCTGCATCGATCTCCTCGACCGGAAAGCTCATGATCCAGCGCGCCATGGGCTCGATGCGCTCGATCAGCTCGTTGATCTGGGACAGCTCGGTACCGAGAAAGTAGCGGTGCATCGCTTCGTCCACGACGTTGGGAACCACCGTCCCCGCCTCGAGTGAGGCCTGTGCCACTTTCAGCAGCTTCACGGTTTCGGTCACCGCGTTGGCGGTCTTGCGCCGGGCGTCGTCGATCGCGCCGGTTTCCCTCTGCGGGATATCCACGGGACGGCCATCAGGCGCGGTGATCTCGAAGGCGTCCTCGATGTCCGGTCCGCCGGCGCGTGATCGGTATGGATTCATGACTGTTCTCCGGTTGTCGGTTGCCTGGGCGCGGCTTCAGCTGCCGGTGACGATCAGGTCTGACGGGGAGGTGCGGATCTGCTGGAGAAAGTCCGCGTCGGTGGCGCTGCCGCTCAGATCCACGCCGGTCACCGAGCGATACGCATGGGTGTAGCCCTGGATCGACTCGCGCCAGTAGTTGGCCCAGTTCATGGCCTGGTTCTGGTCGGTTGCGGCGCTCCAGTCGCCGTAGCGGCACGACAGCAGCAGGCGCTCGCCGAACACCGCCAGATCGTAGAAGTAGCGCACCGAGGTATCCCCCCAGGACTGCAGCTTGCGCATCGTGTCCACGCGGCTCATCCATTCGGTGGGGTACGGCACCATGACCCGCCCGCCGAGGAAGTTGCGCATCTCCGGCCTCGCCAGCAGCCACTGCTCCATGAGCATCTCCACCCGGGCCTGCCAGGGCAGGTCGCCGAACTGGTTGCCCGCGCCTTCCGCCAGGTTCAGATGGACTTCCTTGAGCGCGTTCAGGAGCGGAAAACCGTCGGGCACGTGAGTGGTATTGGAGGCTTCACGGAAGTAGGCGAGCGCCGCTCGCAGGAGATTATGAAAGCCTTCGATGAACTGCGTGCGCGAGTCCGCCGGGCGCAGCTCCGGGATGGCTCTGCCGCGCAGCGTGAAGCCGTAGTGGTGGTCGTACTCGTACGCGCGGCGCAGCACGCTCAGCCGGTGCGGCTCGTCCTGGATGTACCCCCAGATGAGGTTGGACAGTGGGTGGAGCGGCGCGATGTCGAGATCCGCCAGCGGATCGCGCCCGGCCCCGGTGCGCCGGTTCTGAAAGCGCAGCGCAATCACCTTGAGGGTCTGCACGGTGCCGGCCATCTCGAGCCAGTACGACCAGATGAGCTCGATGAGCATGGGGCAGTTCATGCGCGGCCCGACCAGGCCATCGCAGAAGGGCGTGCCGGCAATGTCGCTGCCCGGCGTGCTGCTGAGCTTGCGCACGATGCGATCGAAGTAGGGCAGCGCTGTTGCCGATCCGCTCAGATAGCTCTCGATCATGCTTTTCAGCTCGTCCACCGACAGCGGCTGCTCCCGGTTCGGCAGGCGGTGGTCTTCCTCGGTCACCGTGCCGCCGTGCTCCACCAGCAGCGGCTCCGAGCCGAGGTTGCCGGCAGCGCGGCATCCGGGCGAGCGCTTGCACGGGTTGTCGCTCGGCCTTTCGAGCGCGTCCGGGTCGAGCCGGTAGCTGCCCGAATGAACGTACACGCCGGCGTTCAGGAGCAGGAACAGCTCGGTTGCCGAGCGCAGGGTCTCGAACGCCCTGGTGCCTTGGGTGGCGTGCTCCAGCGACCGGCGGCTGTCGATGAGATCCTGAACGTGATCGCAGGCAACCGGCGGCTCGGGCTCCGCGCAGAAAACCTCGTCGATGAACGCCGCGTAGCGCTCGAAGCTGATGGCAGCCGTGCGATTGCGGATGGCAACCCACAATCCCTGATCGTCCGTGGTGGCGGGCAGCGACTGGGTGAACGTGATGGTGTCGGTCATGATGAGCCTCCGTGGGTTCATGCGGCCAGGTGGCCGTGAGCTGATTTGTCAGTGCCGGACCGGTCGAGGGCCCAGCGGGTGAACAGTCGTTCGAGCTCAGCCGACTCGACGGCAGCGCTCAGACGGTTTTCGAGCTTCGCCTGACCGAGCAGCGCGATGGCCCTGCAGGGTGGGGCGTGGATCCAGGGACTGCGGGTCTCGAGCGTGGCCGACAGCGCCTCGGGCGTCATGGCGGGACGCAGCAGCGCCTCGCGCAATGAGGCGCCCTCGAGCAGCGGCGGCCGGTGCTCGGCGAGCAGCCGGGCGAGCGCGCGTAGCGTGCCGGACAGCTGACGCATAACGCGCTGCTCCGTATCGCCCGCCGCGCCGAGCGGGTAGAGCTCCCGCCAGAGCCGGTCGAGCGAGCGCCACTGGGGGTGAGGAAAGAGCTCCTGGGCCACGGCGCAGCACAGGCGAAAGCGGATCCAGGGAAACGGGTGCGGGTCCTGTGGCGCGGCTCGATAGACGAAAGGCCGAGGCAGGCTCAGCACCGTGAGCATGCCGAGCAACGCCGCCGGACCGATCCGGGCAACTGCCCAGAAATCGGCAATCACCTCGCTCAGCCAGGAGCGCCACCAGCGCCAGGCGCCGTCGCCCGTTCCCTGCAGGGCGTCGAGCGTTCTGTCGAGGGAGGGGTTCAGCTCGTGCAGCGCAGCACCCTGGTGCCCGACCTCGTGCACGAGAGAAGAGCCCACGCCGCTGCCGATCATGCGCTCGCGCGGGATCTGCACCAGCGCGACCGGATTGAGCACCCCGCCTTCGAGGCGTGTGCGGGCTCGTCGGATGGCGGCGCCCGCGCCGCGGTCGAGGTAACACACCACCGGCGGCGGCGGTGCCGCCTCGGCCTGGTCGCGGATGTCCAGGGCGTCCATCGCGACGACCTCGAGACCGGCGAGCCACGTGCCGACACGATGCTCGCTGCGCTGGGTCAGCACGTCCGCAAAGAGGTCGTAGCGTGAGAGGGTGTTGGTGACCTCCAGGCGCAGGATGGCCATTCGTTTCTGCGCGTCCGCACCGCTTCGCGCAGCGGCAGAGCGCTGCAGCCAGCTCGCGTACTCGCCAATCGCCTGCTGAAGACGCCGGCGGTTGGCCGAGAGGAACTCGCGAACGGCGCTGTCGGCAGCCCGGCTCAATCCGGCTGCGGCGACGTGGGGAATGAAGAGACCGGGCGACTGCATGGCGTCCAGCCGGGCGCGCAGCGCCAGCGCTTCCTGGTACAGGTGTGCCGCTACCCGGCTGGAGATGGTCATGGCCTAGAGCCCGAGCAGGACGATGTGGCCGTTGCGACGCACCCAGCGGCCGCTCCGGGCGACCGCCGCTCCTTGCGCGCCCGCTCTGCGTGCCCCGGGTCCGGGCGCGCCCGCTCCTTTCGGCACGACACCGGGCGCGTGCCGGCGGGAAGCGCGGGTCACGCTCACCCGGGCGGCGGTCTCGTCGTCTACGGCACTGTCGACATTATCGGACTCGTCCGCGGCGTCAGCCCCGAGCCGCACGATCTTGCGTGCCACCTCGAACTGCGCATCTTCGGGGGTGAGTCCCTCGAGCTCGAGTCCGAACGCCTTGCCGATACCTTTGCCGACAGCGCGGCCCGCTGCCGTGCCGAGGCCGGGAGCGAGGGCTGTGCCGATGGCTCCGCCGACGATCGGCAGCGCCTTTTTCGCGATGCCTTTGAGCGCCTTGCCGACCAGGTTGCGCCGCCGCTTGCGGCGCCCGCTGGACACGGGCGTTGATCTGTCGTCACCGCCGCCTGCGTTGCGCCTGCGGCGGGCCGCGGCGCGGCGCACCACCCGCCGTGCGCGTGCCCGGGGGCGCACGATGCGACGAACCGTCGTCTCGAGCTCCAGCTCGTCGCGCGCGGCGAGCAGCTCCGCGGCGAGCTCGACCTCCTCGGCGTCGTCCAGCTCCGGGCCGTCGTCTTCCTCCCCGTCCGGAAACGGGTCATCCGGCAGATCGTCGTCGAGGTCGTCGAAACCCATATCCGCGTCATCCGCGCAGGCGTCCGACAGGTCTTCTTCCATATCGAGCTCTGCAAGCAGTGGGGCATCGTCCAGGTCGGCTGCAGTTGCGCTTTCGAGCTCGGCCTGGATGCGGTCTAAGTCGTGCATGTTGATCTCCTTGTCAGATCGCGCGTTGGCCTTCCGCTACGCGCCGTGGCTTGTCACGTGTCGTTGATCAATTGCACAGCAACAGGTGTGCCAGTTGCGCCGTACGCCGCTCTTCAGCGCCCTGTGCGGGATCAGGTGCGCCGCGGGGCGAAGCTCGCTTCGCGCCTGAAGAGGGTGTGTATGGCGCCAGGCGAAGCCTGCTTCGTCTGCAGTTTTTCCCTTTGTGCCGTGTTGCCCCTCAGTGGAGCGCAGCGCCGACCCGCTGAGCGGCTGGCATGCTCTTTGCGAGCTCCGTGGGGTGCATCGCCCGGCGTGACGCGCCGTCGCGATGCGAGCCAACCAACAGACATCCGAATGGAGCGCACGTCATGCAGAGTCAGATGAACTACGTTCAACGAGAGCAGGCCCCGGCGGGTCTCAGCGGCACTTCCTGGGTTCAGTGGGCGCTGAACCGCGTTCTCGGTCTGCGGCTGGCCGTCGACGGCATCGCGGGACCGCAGACCCGCACGGCCATCCGCGACTTTCAAGCAGCGGAGGGCTTGAGCGTGGACGGCATCGCGGGTCCGGCCACGCTGGCCGCGCTGGAGGTGGCGCTGGCTGCGCCAGCGGGCGATGCACCCTCCAGCTATCCGGGCTCCGGCACGCCGCCCCCTTCGAGCCCGTCACGAAGGGGGCGCGGCTCGGCGGTCGTGACGGTATCGAGCAATGCCCGGGTATCCGACAACGCCGTTCGGATACTCGAAGAGCTGCTGGCGGACGCCGGCCTCGAGAGCGGCACGATCACGAGCGGGCGTCGCACGACCGCGGATCAGGCGCGGATCATGTACGACCTGATCCGACGCGAAGGTGTGGTTTACGCGCGTAATCTCTATGGCTCGTCGGGTGACAAGGTGATCGACGTGTACGTGGAAACCAGCCAGCGCCTGAGCCCCGATGAGGTCAAGGCGGCCATGCAGAGGAAAATCGTAGAGGTGGGTCCAACCAACGTGTCGCACCACACGAGTGACGAGTTCGACGTCATCGACGTGGCGCCCAGCTCCATCGCCAACCAGCCGGCATTCGAGGCGGCGCTGCACGCGGCGCTCGAAGACAAGCGGATCGACAAGGTCATCTTCCCGCCTGGCGATCCTGCATATCACATCGAGGTACGGCTCGTCGGCTGACGCAATTTGCCGGCGCCTGGTGTAACGTTGCTGACTCGTGATCGAGGGGGCTGGGGCATGGGGGATCGCTTTGCCGGCAGGGGTGTGCTCATTACCGGCGGCGCGTCGGGAATTGGCGCTGCCACCGTTCGGCGTTTTCTCGACGAGGGCGCAGCTGTGGTCATCGTCGATCAGGATCCGGCGGGCGCGGCCCAGGCGGATGCGCTCGGCGCCCGGGCACACTTTCTGAGGTGTGACGTCAGTGATCCCGATGCGGTAGCCGGGATGGTCGACGCGGCATCGGGCTGGCTCGGCGCGCAGGGCAGCCGCCTGGAGATCCTCTTCAACAATGCGGGGATCGGCTCGGTGGCCGAGACCCCGGAGCTCTCGGTCGAAGCCTGGCGGAAGGTGATCGACGTCGATCTCAACAGCATCTTCTATGCGTGCCGCGTTGCCATACCGATCATCCGCGACGGCGGTGGCGGCGTGATCGTCAACACGGCGTCCGTGTCCGGACTCTACGGTGACTACGGGTTCAGTGCGTACAACGCTGCCAAAGGTGCGGTGGTCAACTATACGCGCACGCTCGCGATCGACCACGGCAAAGACGGCATCCGGGTCAATGCGCTCTGCCCGGGATTCATCCGGACGGGACTCACCGGGGTGATCGAGGCGGTGCCCGAGCTCATGGCGCATTGGGATACGCTCATGCCCCTCGGTCGCCCGGGCACGCCCGACGAGATGGCGGGCGTAGTGGCATTTCTCGCCTCCGACGATGCGTCGTACGTCACGGGCACCACCATCGTGGCGGACGGCGGTATCACCGCGCGTACCGGGCAGCCCAACCTGCCGGATTTCATCAACGCCCTGCCGACCACGAGCTGAGGCCCTGGTGGCGGAATTCCCGAGCAGCCGGGCGTGCGCGTAGCCAGCCGTGTGGCGCTCAACCCCGTCGCGCGCACGTTTCTGCTCGGCGCGCCGGCAACGCCGGCACTGCCGCTGCCCGGCGCGCTGCGCGGCGCGTTCACGAAACGCGACACGGTGCTTGCGGAGATCGCGCTCACCCTGGGCACGCGCGAGTGAGCGCGTCTCCTTCGACACCCTCTGCACCCGCGCCCCCTTCCGGATCCTCTGACTCGAACACGCCCGCGCCCACGCCAACGGCCCCACCAGCGGACGCCCTCGGCCAGGTCAGCTGGGCGCTCTTCGAGTGGGCACGCAATCCCTACTACATCCTGATCGTGATCTACATCTTCGGCCCCTACTTCTCCACCGAGGTGGTTGGCGATCCGATTCGCGGTCAGGCCATCTGGGGCTACATCAACGGCTTTGCCGGCGCGGTCACCGCGTGCCTGGCCCCGTTTCTCGGCGCGATTGCGGATAAGGTCGGCCGCCGCAAACCCTGGATCGCGGCTTTCGTGGTGATGATGACGCCGGCCATCCTGCTGCTGTGGTACGCGGTGCCCGGCGAAGAGGGCCCGGGCATCCTCATGGTGGCGATTGCGCTGGCGGTGGCCGGCACCGGATTTGCCTTCTCGGAGGTGTTTCACAACGCGATGCTGCCTTCGATCGTGCCGTATCCGCGCCTCGGCGCGCTGTCGGGTCTCGGGCTGAGCCTCGGCAACGGCGGCGCGCTGATCATCCTGGCGTTCATGCTCTACGCGTTTGCGTTGCCGGCCTCCGGACTGCTCGAGTGGTCGTTTCTGCCCGATCAGGTGATGTTCGGTCTCGACACGGCAACGTTCGAGCACGATCGCATCTCCGCGCCGATCACGGCGGTGTGGCTGGTGCTGTTCTCGCTGCCATTGTTCCTGTTCACACCCGATCAGGGCAGTCGCGGCAACGCTGCGCAAGCGGTGCGTGAAGGTCTCAGGGACGTGTGGCGCACGGTGCAGCGCCTGCGGGACTACCGCAACATCGCTCTCTACCTGGCAGCGCGCATGCTGTTCAACGACGGCAAGGTGGCGATCATGACCTTCGGCATGATCTACGCGTCGGGGGTATTCGGCTGGGGCGGGGCGGAGCGGCTTCTGGTGGGCATATTCCTCACGGTGTTTGCCGTGCTCGGCGGTTTCATCGGCGGCCTGCTCGACGACGCCGTGGGATCGAAAAAGGCGATCCTGTTCACGATTGGCGGCAACACGATTGCGCTGGCCGCAGCCGTATCGATCACGCCGACCACCATCTTCTTCATTCCGTTCGAAGGCTTGTCAGAGCCGGTATGGGACTTCGCATACTTTCAGACTCTGCCGGAGATCGTGTACGTGCTGATCTCGGTGCTTTTTGCGCTGTTCATCACGTCCGCGTACGCGAACAGCCGCACGATGCTGGCGCGCATCGCGCCGCAGGAGGAGATGACCAAGTTCTTTGGACTCTACGCGCTGTCCGGCCAGGTCACGACGTTCGTGGCGCCGATCATGGTGGCGTTCTTCACGGACTTTTTCGTCAGCCAGCGCATCGGCTTTGCCTCGATCATCGTGCTGCTCGCGGCCGGCTTCGTCATGATGTTCTGGGTGGAGGAGAAACGCGCAGAGCCCGCGGCGTAGCGCCCTGTCGGGGACGAGTCCCGCGCTCGGTTTGCGCTGGCTCTGGGCGCTGCGACCGTCGCCTGAACGGGTGCCGCTGGCACCCGACGGCGGTTACGCGGATGCGTCGAGCGGCAGCAGGAAGCGCCAGAGGTTCTCCTTGACGCCGGCAGCCCGCATGGCGGCCTGAGCCGCCTTGATCACGCCGCCGGCCCGGGTCTGGTCGCGGTACCAGCGATAACCCGCCCAGGCGGCGGGCGTGTGGCCGGCTATCTCCATTGCCGCCAGCTCGTAGTAGCCGCGAATGTCCTGAGCCGCGCGTGCCGGCACGCCGGGAATGCCGGCCTCTTTCCAGGGAACGCCGTCCGCGACGCGCACGAATGCTTCGATCGCGCCGGGCACGGCGTCCGCGTCGAGGGTTCGAACGGCCCCCGCCCGGTTGCCGAGTCGGTCGACCGCCCGGTCGTAGGCGCCCCGCAGCCCGCGGGCTTCGTCCACCGCGGGGTGCGCGTCGGGATCGAAGCGGGGTGGAAGCGCGCACACGAGCACCTCGGCAGTATCCTCCCGGATGGTCTCGGCAAAATCCTCGATCACGGGACCCGTGGAGTCGAGCAGCCCGAGCGCGTGGCGCAGCACGCGGTGCTGCAGCTCGGGATCGTCCGGCGCGCCGAGCGGTCGGCCGAGCGGAAAATCGCAGAACAGACCCCGCGGCGGCGCGGTGCCGTAGATCTGCTCCCGGATCGAGCCGAGCGTCACCGTGGCGATGCCGGCGGCTTCGAAGACGTGTGCGAGCGTACTGACCGTACGCGTGCACAGCGGTCAGACCGGCGTGAGCACCACCACGTCCACCTCGTGTGAGCGCAGCAGCGCAGCGCCCGCCGGGCCCCCGTCCATGCGTATGCCGGAGAGGTCGAACTGGTTGCCGGCGTACGCGAGGTGGACGTCGGATACGGCGCCAATCACGCCTTCCGTGGCGAGCTCTTCCAGACGGTCGATCGGGTAGACGACGTTGAGATCCGCCGCGACGCCGCTCGCGTCGAAATTGGGACTCCAGTGACCAACGTCGATGTCCCGGCGGCTGCGCTCGAGCACCCGGTAGCCGGTGTCGGTCGGGGCGAAGTCGCTGTCGTCGGAATGGTGCAGTGATGCGGAGGTCACGATCGCCACGGTCGCCTGCGACAGCGGCGGCGGCGAGACGAACGCGGGATTCTCGAAGGTCGGGCATTCCACCCGGGCTGCCCCGCTCTTGATCTGCGCGTCACTCATCGCGGTTTGCTCCCCGGTGCGAAAGGTGAACGCTGATGATAGCCGAATCGTGCCTGGTGGTTGCTACGCTGCCCAAGCGTTCCGATCATGGGTCGGACTGTGGCGCCGATGTCGGTCGCCGCTCGTCCGGCTGGTCTCCAGCGTCCGTTGCACCTGTTGTATTCTGACTGCGGGGACACACGGGAGAATCACTCATGGACGATGACGTCACCTACAGCTCCGCGCGAGCGCTCGCGGAGCGCGTGAACCGCGGAGACGTATCCGCAGTAGAGCTTGCCCGGCACTTCATCGATCGCATCGAACGGCTCGATGGACCGGTCAACGCGGTGGTCGTGCGGACCTTCGAGCAGGCGCTGGAGGACGCGCGAGCGGCGGACGCGGCGAGCAGCCGGGGAGCGTCGGTCGGCCCGCTGCACGGCGTGCCGATGACGATCAAGGAGTCCTACGTGATGGCCGGTACGCCCGCAACGTGGGGCGTGGAAGCGTACCGGGACAACGTGGCGGAGACCGACGGTCTGGCGGTGTCACGGTTTCGCGCTGCCGGCGCGGTCTTTCTCGGCAAGACCAACGTGCCGGTCGATCTCGGGGACTTTCAGAGCTACAACCCGATCTACGGCACCACGAGCAATCCCTTCGATCTCGCGCGCACGCCCGGCGGTTCCTCCGGCGGCAGCGCCGCGGCCCTGGCGGCGGGTTTCTGCGCGCTCGAGGCAGGCTCCGACATCGGCGGCTCCATCCGCACCCCCGCGCACTTCTGCGGCGTGTTCGGTCACAAGCCGACGTACGGCATTGTGCCGCAGACGGGTCACGAGCTCATTGCCGGCGTGCCGGATCCCGACCTCACTGTGTGTGGTCCTTTTGCCCGGGATGCCCAGGACCTCGCGCTTGCGCTCGACATCATGGCGGGGCCCGCCGCGAGGGAGGCCACCGGCTGGCGGCTCGCGCTCCCGGAAGCCGGGTTCTCGAGTCTCGCTGATCTGCGCGTTGCGGTGTGGCCTACCGAGGACCTTGCCGGCGTCGGCGCGGAGACCATTGAGCGCGTGGAGAGGGTGGCGAGCACCCTGTCACGCCTCGGCGCGACGGTGTCGGGTACGGCGCGCGACGAGTTCGACGTGCGCAAGGCGCATCTCGTCTATCAGAACCTCCTGACTGCGGTGATGTCGAGTGGCCAGCCGGCCGGCCGGATCGAGGAGATCCGCGAGTACGCGGCGACGCTCGATCCGAACGACATGTCTGACGCTGCCATCGCCGCGCGTGCAGCCCTCATGCCGCATCGGGAGTGGATTCGCCACAACTTCCGGCGCGAGAAGCTGCGGGCCGCCTGGGATGCGTTTTTCGAGGAGTGGGACGTGCTGGTGTGCCCGCAGATGGCCGGTCCCGCTTTCGAGCACGACCATCGTCCGTTCGAGGAGCGCAGCCTGATCGTCGACGGTGCGGAGCGACCTTACAACGAGTCGCTGTTCTGGGCTGGTCTCGTGATCGCCTCGTACCTGCCGAGCACGGTGTTTCCAACGGGGCTCTCGGCGCAAGGTCTGCCCATCGGGCTGCAGGCGGTGTGCGCCCCGTACCGGGATCGCAGCTGCATGGCTTTTGCAGCGCTCGTCACGGAGGAAATGGGCGGCTTCGAGCAGCCGTCCGGATTCTGATCATACGGAGTTGTCTGTCCCACGGAGCGTGGGATCAGGGGCCGGGTCCGGCCCGGCAGCGGCTCAGCTGGCTGCTTTGCGGGACGCGCCGTGAAGTGAGGTCACTTCGGGCAGTGCGGCCGGCGCCTGGGGCGGTGGGGCCTCGCGCTGCGTGGCGGGACTGCGCATGGCGCGCAGGCCATCCATGTCCAGCTGCAGGGACTTGAGCGTTGCGGTGAGCGCGCTCAGCCGGCGCTCGATGAGCCACAGCCAGATCAGCAGAGCAATGACAAGCATTTCAATCATGTTGCCATTGTTTCGGATGTTGGTCTCCACCTCTGTGGCACCGCGCACAGTTTGACAAGCTCGCGCTGTACAAAAGCCATTCGCTTTGTCCACTGGATTGCGTGTGTACATCCGTTACGCGATCGCGGGTGTCGTCGGGTTCAGTGCCGTGACGTGCTTCGCAAAACCGGCTGGCCCGGGCTCAGCGTGAGTGGGTGTGTTTGTTATGCTGGCGTACCCGAGAAGGACGCAGGCACAACAGGTTTGGATTCCGCTGGTATCTGGCTGATGCTGCTTTGCTTTGCCGTTTCGGCTGCTGCTGAAGCGGGCGTTTATCGGTGTGAAGACGCCGAAGGGAACGTCACGTTCTCGAGCTTCCCCTGCAGAACCGATGCGGAGCGTGTCGAGGTCGACGTCGCCAGCGGAGCGGCAGCGTACGAGACCCGCGGGCTGAGCTGGCGCGACCGCCAGACGCTCTCGGAGATCGAACGTCGAGAGGAGCGCAGCGTTTACTCCGGCGCCCCGGGGGCGGCGTACAGCGGATCGTCACGCGAGTCGGCGGCGCTCTCCGAGCAGCGTCGCTGCGAGTCGGCGCGGGCACATCTGAAGGCAGTACGCGACGACGGTCGGCAAGGCTACGACGCGGACTGGTCGCGGCACCACCGACGCCGCGTGCGCGATGCCAAAGACGACGTCCGCGATGCGTGCAGGCCCCGCTGACATGCGCGGCTCGATGCTGATCACCGGTCTTGTGCTTGTCACTCTGTGCGGGAGCGGTACCGCGCACGAAGCGGGTCCGCTTCGATGTCAGCCGCCG